>TBL_comb47_HYPODRAFT_10001957_pt1 | contig 26098 bp, 20 predicted proteins | sample TroBogypolimnion_40_FD_10682 | JGI IMG/M metagenome (IMG submission 10682)
CTGCTGTCATGCGCAGCAATAAATTATCTTTTGAAATGCCTGCATTGTTTACACAAACATCGATCTTTCCGAATTCTTTCAGCACATCATTTACAAAAGTTTCGCATTGCGCAAAATCACCGGCATTGCTTTTATAAGCTTTCGCTTTTACGCCCAAAGCCTGCAATTGACTTTCTAATGCCGCTGCTTTTTCTGCACTGCTGTCGCTTACGTATGTAAATGCAATATCAGAACCCTGTTCTGCTAATTTTAGTGCAATGGCTGCACCAATACCACGGGCTGCGCCGGTTACGATAGATACTTTACCTTCCAATAATTTCATAAAAAAGTATTTACAGGCTTCAAATATATTAACTCCATTCAGTTCGGCATTAATAAATATTTTTACAGGAAGATGAAGAAACTGCTTACAGTCGAACATTCACTCACTGCCGCATTTGTTGCGGAAACTATTTGTGTTACGTATGCTTTGCTTTTTCCTGCATTGATACCGGCAGCATCGATTCTTTATTGTATATGCGGATTGATAATTGCGGGGTTGATATTATTTCTTCCGCAGGCAAAACAGTCTTTTTCAATAAAAGAAAATGCGCATCATCTATCAACACTTTCATTCAGAATAGTTGCAGTTATCATTATGGCAATTGAATTGTTTCATTTCTGTAAAAAGTGGATCGAAGATGCGCCGATGAATTATCATGATGCTGATATGCTGCCCATTATGAAGATCATGTCGCAACGTTTTCTAAGCGGACATTTTTCGCAGGTGTATAATATCATTCCTGAAATATGGAACGGCATTCATCCTGTTTATTTACCCGCTATGTGGATGCCGTTCAATATTGCAGTAGCAGGAAACTTTGATCTGCGCTGGATCACAACGATCTGCCTCATGCTGATCTTTACCATTTTTATTTTTGTATTCCATCCCTCGCATCAAAAAAAAGTATCGCCATTTATTTTACTCTGTGCATTTTTGTTTTTTTGGTGGATATCAACATCAGAAACGCAGGGAATAGTTCCTTATACGGAAGAGGGAATTGTTATTTTTTATTACGTGTTGCTCACACTTGCTTTATTGAATGGAAATATTTGGTTCATTGCAGTCTGTATCGCTTTATGCGGATTAAGTCGTTATGCTTTTATTGGTTGGCTGATTCCTTATGGTTTGATATTGGTGTATAAAAAAAGAGTACCCGATTTGATCAAATTAATTGCAACAGGAATTGTTTGTTTTTTATTACTGATGATCATTCCGTTCGGGTGGGCTCCTTTCATTAATTTATTATCGTTGCCTGATCGATACATCGATTTTGCCACAAGGGTTTGGCATGATTCGCCTATTGTATTTTCAAGCAGTTTGGGTTTCGCAAAATTTTTCGGTGCCGGCAGAATAGCTTTGCAACATCATTTATTGATCATTTTATCTTTTGCTGTTCCATTCTTATTTGCAGTAATCGCCATTTGGCTGCGAGATAAAAAAAATTACCGGATCAGGAATATTTCTTTGGCAACATTTAAAATTTCTTTGGTTGTTTTTTATTCATTTATTGACGTGCCGTATCTATATCTATTTTACACATCATCGTTTGTAAGTTTGCTGATCGTGGGATATTTTATTTCGTTGCGAGAGGAAGAAATGATTATTCAATAATCTTTTATAACAACAGTAATTCATCCACATATTTTCTGTCATTGCATAAACGCGGCACTTTATTTTGCCCGCCCAGCTTGCCTTTGCGGCGAAGCCATTCTGTAAATATTCCTTTCTTTAACGCTTTTACCAATGGAATTCTTAAAGCAATGTCTTTATATCTTTTTGCTTCATAGTCGCTGTTCACACTTTTTAAAGCACAGTCCAATTCGTATGTGAATTCGTTGATGCTTGCGGGCTCTTTTTCAAATTCGATCAACCATTCATGTGCGCCATTACTGTTCTCGCTGAAATAAACAGGAGCTGCGGTATAATCATTTACAACGGCATTTGTTTTTTCACTTGCTATCGCGATCGCTTTATCACTGTTGTCAACAATTATTTCTTCACCAAATGCATTGATATAATGTTTTAATCTTCCGCTCACTCTTATTTTGAAAGGATCGCGGGAAGTAAACTGAACCGTATCTCCAACCAAATACCTCCATAATCCGCCATTGGTAGAAATAACCAATGCATAATTTTTATTCAGTTCCACCTTATCCAGACCGATGGTTAATGGTGATTCTTTACCGTATTCTTCTACAGGCATAAATTCATAAAAAATTCCATAATCCAAGAATAATAACATCCCATCATCAGTCGGATCATCCTGCGCAGCAAAAAAACCTTCACTTGCATTGTATAAATCGAGATAATAAATATCCTTGCCAATTAATTTTCTAAATTGTTCACGATATGGCGTGAATGAAACACCACCATGCAAATACAATTCAAAATTGGGCCACACTTCAGCCAATGTTTGTTTGCCGGTTATTTCCAAAATTCGTTTGATCAAAACCAATGTCCAGGTNGGTACACCTGAAATAGATGTTACATTTTCTTGGATCGTTGAATTGGCGAGTTGTTCAATTTTATCTTCCCATTCATCCATCAATGCAATGGATAATTCAGGTGTTCTTATCCAGTTTGCCCAAATGGGCGTGTTTTGCAGAAGAACCGCACTCAGGTCGCCGTAATGTGTTTCTTCATTAATGGAACTTATTTGATGACTTCCGCCGATCACTAATCCTTTACCGGTTAGTAAATCACTTTCCGAATTAAAATTATAATACATCGTCAGCACATCTTTCACCGCCTGATAATGGCAATCCTGTAAACTTTCTTCTGTGATGGGAATGAATTTACTTTTATCATTGGTAGTGCCGCTGCTTTTTGCGAACCAGGAAACAGGTGTATCCCATAACAAATTTTGTTCGCCCTTCATTAATCTTTCGATATAAGGCTTGATGTCGTCATACTCATGAATGGGAACAGCTTTTTTAAAATCGCGGATGGAGAATAATTTAGTCATTCCGTATTTTCTGCCGATCTCGGTATATTGTCCGTGTGTAACCAGATCCTGCAATACTTCACGCTGCGTGGCAACAGGATCTAATTTCCATTGCTCAATGCGCCAGTAACGTAAACGGGCCAGTCTTGATATTGCAGGGCTTAGCAGTTTCATTGGGGAATAGCAGCAAAATAAGCAATGCAGCGGAGAATAAAAAGGATTATTCTTCTATATTTTGTGTTGCATCAAAATCTCGCAGTTGTGCATTGTCTCTTTCCATATCGATGATCCAATCTTTACGTTTCAATTCGAAGTTGGTTCCGAGATATAAACGGCGTACTTTTTCATCTTCAGCCAATTGTTCTGCAGTGCCGTGTTTGAATATTTTTCCTTCGATCAATAAATAAGCACGATCGCAAATAGATAATGTTTCATTTACATTATGATCGGTGATGAGAATGCCGATGTTCTTATATTTCAATTTGGCAACAACGCTTTGAATATCTTCCACTGCAATGGGATCAACGCCGGCAAATGGTTCATCCAATAAAATGAATTTGGGGTCAACAGCCAATGCTCGGGCAATTTCTGTTCTTCTTCTTTCACCACCACTTAAACTGTCGCCATTGTTTTTACGAACATGATGCAGATTGAATTCATCCAATAACTTTTCTAACTTATCCATTCTTTCCTGTTTGGTCAGTTTCGTCATTTCCAAAACAGCAAGGATATTATCTTCCACACTTAATTTTCTGAAAACACTTGCTTCCTGAGGCAAATAACCAATACCCATCTGAGCCCTTTTATACATGGGCAGTTTAGTGATATCGAGATTATTTAAGAAAACCGTTCCTTCATCGGGCTTGATCAATCCAACCACCATATAAAATGTTGTTGTTTTACCGGCACCGTTAGGACCGAGTAAACCAACGATCTCTCCCTGTTTCACATCTACACTTACTTTGTTCACAACGGTTCGGCCCTTGTAACTTTTTACGAGTTCTTTGGTATGTATAGTGATGTCCAATGGATGATGTTTTTACAAAAATAGAGTTTATGCGCTTGTGCCGATACATTGAATTTTATCTTAACAAATACTTGAGTTATAAGCACAGTATGTATATTGCAATAATTTTTGAAGCATGAAAGTAACAGAACATATTGCGCAGGCAAAAAATACATTGGTTTCTTTTGAAGTATTACCGCCGTTGAAAGGCAAAACCATTAGTTCTTTGTACGATCATTTAGATCCATTGATGGAATTCAAACCATCCTGGATCAATGTTACGTATCATAGAAGCGAGACCATGTTCAAGAAAAAAGCAGATGGCACATTTGAAAAAGTGGATGTGCGCAAACGTCCCGGTACGGTTGGTATTTGCGCTGCCATCATGAATCATTATAAGATCGATGCCGTTCCGCATTTGATCTGCGGAGGCTTTACCAAACGCGAAACAGAAGATGCATTGATCGATCTGAATTTTTTAGGGATTGATAATGTGTTGGTGCTGCGTGGCGATGCTGCAAAAAATGAAACATCATTCGAACCGGAAAAAGATGGTAACTTTTTTGCGATCGACCTGCTGAAACAAGTTGCGCATTTGAATAACGGCGTTTATGTTGATAAAGATATTTTAAACGGAAGCAAAACAAATTTTTGCATGGGCGTTGCCGGTTATCCTGAAAAACACTTTGAAGCACCTAATTTAGAAATTGACCTGGCAAGGATGAAAGAGAAAGTAGATGCAGGCGCTGAATACATCATGACACAAATGTTTTTTGATAATCAGAAATTTTTTGATTTTGTAAAAAGCTGCCGTGATATGGGTATTACTGTTCCGATCATTCCGGGATTAAAACCCATCACTACCAAAAAACAATTATCCGTTCTGCCAAGAATTTTTCATGTTGATATTCCAACTGACCTCTCCAATGAAGTGCTGAAATGCAAGACAGATGCGGATGTTGAAGCAGTGGGAACAAAATGGCTCATTCAGCAAAGCAAGGAATTAAAAAAATTCGGCGTACCCGTTTTACATTATTACACATTGGGTAAACCAAAGGTTATCTGGAATGTGGTAAAAGAGACTTTGTAAATAATATCCTTACAATAAAAAAGAGCAATTCATTGAATTGCTCTTTTTTATTGCACTGTTTTCCAAACAACATCAATCACTTTTACAGGATATTTTTTCTTTAATGCTTCCACCCATTTTTCTTCCACCACTTTTTGATAATCATTCATTACCATACCGCGTGATTCTTCAAAACTACGTTGTGCTTTATCCGGAAAAATATCAGTTACATACATAAAACTGTAGGATTCTTCATTGGGGGCTTTTTCAACAACTGACAAAAATCCTTTCTCCGGTTTTATTTTTTGCTGCACAGGTAGATGTTCCATTTCATATCTGCCGCTGTCGCCAATGACAGATTCTCCATAACTACCTGCAATGATTTTCCAGTCAGCAGGTCTTTGTTTGATCCGTTCCGCCACTTCATTGATCATACTTTTATTTTTTGCAGTGATCACCAAAGCAGCCACACTTGGGTTCCATACATAATTTCTCTGATGTGCATCATAGTATTTTTTTAAACCGGCAGAATCTTCAGCAGTTTTACCCCACACATGTTTATCCATGGTGGCAAATAAAACATTAGCATCATTGAATTCACGAAGCTGTTGTTTAAACTCCGGGTTATATTCTTCCAAATGTGAACTGTAATAAGCGGTGCAGGAATTTTCAGTAAACTCTTTTAACAATTGTGAAGCAGGCGATACTATGTTTTTGATCCGTACAAATTTCACAAAATCGGATACAGTAAATTTTTGTTTTGAAAAAGAAAACAGGATGGTGCTGTCTTTTATTTTTTTATTGCCCGGGATGGATCTTTTATAAATGGCACTGTCAATAAACTGTTGCAATGCTGTTTCATCATAATCTCCCTTTCGATAACTAATCTTGATCATCCATTTTTTGATGAGTTGTTGTTTTGAATAAGCAAGCCTGTCGCTGTTTTCTACCACAACTTTTAATTTTTCATCTACTGTTTTTGCTGCAGGGATCATTTCGAGCAGCTTCACGATATGATATCCATAGCTTGTTGCAAATGGTTTTGTGACATCATTGATATGCTTCAATGAAAAAACCTTTTCTTCAAATTCAATGGCATATTCTCCTACGCCGATCTCAGGAAGAATACCGTTCTTTAATGCAGAAGTATGATCGGTATTGAACTGCCTGGCCAATTGTTCAAATGACTGATCTGATTGAATTAGCTGATACAGGCTATCTGCTAAACCTGCCAATTTATTTTTTTCACCCTGACTGCTGTTGGGAGCAAAAGCCAATAAGATCTGTGCCACTTTTCTTTTTCCTGCAGACGGTCTTATTTCTATATTTTTAAAAATATGATAGCCGTATTTGCTTTTATAGGGAACAGAAAAATGTTGAGGGGCTAAACCATAGATGATATTTTCAATTTCATAAGGCAGATTGAAAACAGTAATAAAACCAAGATCGCCTTTACTTTTTTTTGTTTCCTTATCGGTTGCATATTTTTCAACTAATGCATCAAATGATTTTCCTGTTTTGAGTTGTTGATAGGCTGATTGTATTTGTTTGGATGCAGCAATTGTATCTTTTCCGAACGGAATGAATATCTGCTGAACAGCAATATCTTTTTTACTTCTTTCAAATGCTTCCTGCATTAATTTTTTTTCGTTTGCTTCTTCATTGATAAAATTTTCAGCGAGTTGCTGTTTATAATTAGAAGCTTCTAACTGAAAAGAACTATTCTTATCCAATTCTTCATCATACCCGGCCTGCACTTTTAATTTATAATGGATATATAATGGAAGGTATTCTTTTAAAGCTACAGCCCTGCTGCTGCTAAGCTGTAGAGATTTATTGAAGGAGCAAAGAAATTCCTGTTTACTTGCTTCTTTGTTTCCATAAGTAAATAATGTTTGCGGGAATAATGAAAAAGATATGAGAACAAATATTGCAAACAATATAAACTTTCTTATTCGCATATTTTATTTGCTGCTGTTTTGCTTTTTCAGTTTGGCTGCGATCAAGTCGTCAAACTGTTCGATGCTCAGTTGTTTGGCAATGATATTTTTCTTGTCATCCAATAAATACAATGTGGGCGTTTTATACACATCATATAATTGCCTGAAATTCGGTTGACCGGCTACCTGCTCTGCATCTCTTTCTGCTTTGGGTTGATATACCAATATCCAGTCGGAACTCAGATGTTTTTCAGCTACAAATTTTTTCAATTCATCCATTGTTTTTTCTGCAGTGTTTACCGCATAAATGGTGATGCCCAGCGATTTCCATTTTGCCCGATACATCGAATCAATTCTCGGAATTTCTTCCTTGCAATGACTGCAGGTAGGGTCCCAAAACACAACCAAAGTAAATGCTGATTGTATGCTGTATAGCGAAATAACTTTTTCAGTGGTATCCCTCAAATTCAACAATGGCGCAGGATTGCCAAGCTGATTGGCCATCATGCTGTAAGCCCTTTCAAAGATCGTTTTTCGTGATGCAGCATTTAAAAAAGTAGTATCTCCTTTGGAATAAAAATTATCAAACATATAGAGAAACACTTTATCCTGACCCATATATTCGGGGTTCATGTATTTATTGGTGAACTTGGTCAACAGATACGGATACATTTCTTTTCCTGTTCTTGATGATAATAAAATATACTTCACTTCCTTGATAATAGAATCGGGTTCGGGGGAAACATAAAATTTAAAATAATCGTCGAGCTTGGGTTCGAAGAAAGGCGTACGCAATAATCGATCATCATTAAAAGCAACATCATCCCAGAAATGATTTTTTACAAAACGATACGGATAAGTAGAATCTGCTTTTCCGTTTACAATAGGAATGGCAGGAGCATCGGGCCTTTTCATGGCAGTCAGTAAAGTTGTTAATAATGAAGACGGATGTTTTTTGATGATATCTTCCCGGTAGTTCTGTAATTCTTTGTTCAATCGAATGATCTCATTTCTGAGTTTTGCAGAGTCATCTTTTGTTTTTGCAGTTGACATTTGTTGATTGAGATTCATCAATCCTTTTCCTTTCTCGATCGTTACTGCAGAATATTCTTTGAACAGATCATTGTCAGGAGAGCCTTTAATAACGGGATTATCTTTTTGTGCCGTATCACCTGTAATGCTGAACTGCTGCTGATTTCCAATCAGCAATTCAAACTGAACCGTGTATTGCGGCGACACAACAAAATAAATGCCACCGGGTAATTTGGTCGTGCCTTTAAATGAACCAACACTTTTCTCATTCAGTTGAGCGGAATCAACCAACACCCTTCCTTTGCCATAATATGAACCCAGATACACTTTGCAATTTTTCAAAGGCGTTAAAGTGATAGCAATGTTTTTGGCAGGTGCTGCAACGGGCTTTTTCACTGCCTGTGACCATAATGAAACTGAAAAAAATAAACTTAGAAAAAACAGAAATCGGTACTTCATCAACTAAAAATTTTCTTGATTGTAAATGTAAGTAATTGCCGAGCTAATGAAAAGATGCTTTGTACAATGAAATGATAATTTTTTGTGTCGTTTTAAAAACGATGCAACCATGATACGCCAATCTGATATTGGTTGCCCTTTGTTTCGGGAAGATATTCCTGATTGGCCCATGAGGCACTTGCCGACAACACATTAAAGCGTGAGATCTTTTTCTTATAAAAAATACCGGCTTTATAAGTGGTTAGTTTATAAAACTGAATAGCAAAATAACGATCATCCGGCGATAATCCATAACCAATTGTACCACCCAGTAAATCATCGGCAGTATCAAAATAATATGTTGCGGATAAGGCGTAAGACGAAGAAACAGTGCTTGTATATTCACTTGGTGTTACATAAGCCCTTAATCCGAAAAGCCAGCTTTTATAATACTTTCCGATATTGCCTGTAAACATCCAGGTGGGGGCTCCGCTGAATTTTAAATAGCGTAAACCCAATTCTCCTTCAAAACTTTTGGGAAGATTGGCGTACAAAGAAAATCCGCCGCGCCATTGCGGAAACACACCGTTATCACTGGCGCAATAACCGATACTTACATAACTGTAGAATGTTTTTGAGATATGCGGGTAAGCATCTGCTTCTACCTGTACCGCATTTTCCTGAAAACGATTGGCATAATTGATTCGACCGATCACAGAACCAATAGATGTTGTTCTTCCATAATCTATACTTGCTAAATGCCAGGGATCTGCGAATTGTTTATCGAAATACACATAATCGTAACTAACGGATATTCTATTCTTGTATGTTGTTTCTTTAATTCTTTCCTGTAATGCTCTTGCTTGTGTATTGTTTTTATTGATCTTTAAAATTTGACGTGTCACAGAATCTGCTGCTGCATAGCTTTTCATGGCGTTCAATATTTTTGCTTTACGCAATAACAGTTCTTCAGATTGCGGATGAAATTTTAACCCGCCTTCACAAATATCTAAAGCGCTTGCATAATGATCGTTCCAGTATTCCAGATCGCTGTAAGCAATTACGGCATCTTCGTAATCGGGTTTTGATTTTAGCACGCGATCAAAACAAATAACGGCACTGTCATAGTTATTTGTCCAGGTATAGATCCTTCCTAAAAAAATGCGGATGTCTGCATAATCAGGACTGATGCTGAGAGCCTGATATAAATAGCCTTTAGCTTTGTTGTAATCACTTTCATCAAAAGCCGCTTTGCGTGCAGCTTTGAAAAGATCATCTGACGATGCTTCCTGTGCAAACACATTGATCAGCATGGAAGAAAAAAATAAAAGCAGTGCTATTTTTTTAATCGGCATAAGATGAATTCTGTTAGTTAAAGATACTATTTTGATATTGTTATTGGATTGTAAGAGCAGACCATATATTTCTAATTTTTGATTTAATATTTGAAAATACGGGTAATTATTTTTTCGGTAAGTATTGTTGCAACAAACTATCAGGCACTAATTTTTTTCCATTTAGAAATTCATCATTCTTTCTTTTGAAAAGATCGAATGCCGCTTTTAATTGAGCGAATTTATTTTCATCAGTTATTGGTGTAAGATTCATGTCACTGCTGATCCTGAATAATGAATTAGCATTGATCATATATTCCCCCATCACAAAATCAATGATATCATTCTTGGTTTGCATTAATGGATAAGCGTGGATATTCCTGAAACTTCTTGCTGTGTCTAAGCCGCTGCCCATCCAGTTAACAAGCGATGGCACTTGTAGTCCGTAGCTTTTTTTCAACCACATCATCATGCTCGGCAGCACATCAAAATGTGTGGAGACGGAAGAAAATCTTGCCGTACGTTTTAGTAAAGGCGAATATATGATCAGCGGAACATGATACCGATCTATTTTACTGATCATCGGTATTTCGGGCATTCGGTGATCACCCGTTATCAGAAAAACAGTGTTATTAAAATCGCTTCTTTGTTTGTATTGTTCAATAAAATTTTTTATCGCATCATTGGTGTATAAAATACTGGCGTATTGATATTTGTAATTTCGGTATTCTTTTTTGGTGGTCTCATTAAATTTTAATTCATCCATGCGTTGTTCAAAACGCTGTAAATATTTTTCTTGCTCGTTTATTAAAAAAGGACTGTGAGTAGAAACGGTGAGCACAACATTTGCAAAAGGTTGTTGCGTATTTTGCCTTGTTTCAAAATATCTTCTGAATAATTCTTTATCGCCATAACCCCAAGAAAATCCGGAAGCACTTGGAGGCATCTTTACATAATTTGACGGATAGGTTGCTTCATCATTGATCGCATCAATATTATTTTTCCTGAGATAAATGTTCATGTTATCAAACGTGGATGTACTGCCCGCATAAAATGATGTGTTGTATCCATTGTGTTTGAGTAAACTCAATAAGGACAAATGTTGCGGCATCTTATCGCCTAATTCACAAAAGCCGTTTTTAGCAAAAGGCAATGAGCCGATAAAAGATGGTAACACAGCAAATGTTCTTCCTCCTTCACTCAAAAAATTCTCCCAGTATAAACTTTTATCTGCGAGGGAATCAACAAAAGGGGTAAAGTTTCCGAGATAAGCACCTTTGTTGGTAAATGCCCTGCCCAATCCTTCCACTAATAAAATAACAATATTGGGCGGTGTTTTTTCTGCATTAAAGAATGGCGACAGCACATCAGCAGAACTGTCGATGCCATGCAGAAAAGGATAATTTTTTTCATCCACATAGTTGAAAGAAATGGTTGTATTTTTTTCATTTTCTTCACCTCCAAAATCACCGCTGTAACTGTCTGCATAAATGTCGTGTTCTTTTGCAGCAGGAAAAAAATGTTGTACCGATGCATTGAAAAAGAAATAGGATTTATTCAATGCAAGATTGTTGCTGTACTCCTGTCCGGGCAACCATTTGTTTGTTACAGATAACAGATTAAATGCAATTGCGCTTCCGAATAATAAGAAAAGTAAACTTGCAAAAAAGCCATTCGGCTTTAATTTTTTCTGCAGATAAATCAGTAACACAATAATTAATACCACAGTAACGGAAAGAATAAGAATAGTGGTAATATTAATGCCACCGGCTGCACCAACGGTTTGGTTGATATCGTTCCACGAATAGCCCCAAAGATCAGCGCCCAACGGGACCAATGTAGTTAAAAAATATTGCGATAGTGAAACCTGAATTACTATCAGCAATACCGATAGTGCAATAAAAAATATTTTCGCCATTTTTTTATGCAACAAATACAATAATGCAAATGGCAGAAACCAGATCAGGCCTGTTGAAAGGAAATAGGCGAGATCTTTCGCAAGACCTAATGTGATCACTTTGAAAAATAATTTAGGTATGCCGTGTTTCAAAACCTCAAAAACTAATTCAAATATCCTTGCACTGATCAACAATAAGAGCAGTGTAATGGCATAGCCTGCATATTCTTTGACTGAATTAAAAAACGTAGCCGGAATTTTTTGTAAGGATAGCAGTACGGGACCCTTTTCTTTGCCCTTAGGTCGTTCTTCTATGCTTTGTTGTGATGGGGCTGCAGTTTTTGGAGCCGCAAAACCGGTTCTTGTCATTTCACCCCAGGCCTTATTTTTTTTGAGCAGATCAATGTATCCCAGAACGGCACTCCACACAACAAAGGGATGAAAATAGAACGGTTCCGTTAATGCGGTCACGATCAATAAAAATATCTCTGATCTTTTTTTATATTGATGATAAGTAATGATCTCCATGTAGATCGCGAATGCAGAATAGAGATATCCGAAACAAATAACAAATAAGAGGAACACAAAAAAGAAATACCACTCGATCAGTCCCATTGCAGCGAAAATTAAAAAAAAGATGAATCCTATGAACTCAATGATAGGCGCAAGAAATTCGAAGAAGAACCAATAAGGATAACTCAATAAACCCATTAAATGATACTTGTAATTAAAGAACATTTTACGATGAAAGCTTAATGTTTCATAAGTTCCCCTTGCCCAGCGATTGCGTTGCCTTCCTAAAATTTGTAATTAGTCAGGCGCTTCTGTCCAGCACAATGGATCGGGAATATAAGTAACACGATATTTTTCTTTTTTCTCTTCCAGATAACGTCGCATCCTTACAACAAGTTCCATATCCTCGCCTACCGTATTATGATTATAACCGCCGGCTTTAATAACGATCTCTTTATCAAATGCACCAAATGCGCCTGAAATCAGCATCAGGCCGTTTAATCTGCTCCACGCCATTCTTCCTAAAATAAATGCACGGATATATTCCAGGCTTTGCATTCGGGGAAGATATTTTTGAGGGATCTTTACTTTAATTAATTTACCATCTTCAATAATGCAGGAATTGGCAATGCGAACAACGCCGCCGGATGCGATCACTTTTTTGTCCGTTTCTTCTAAAAACGGTTTTACCATTTTCAATAAGGCATCCTGTTCCAGAATACAATCCACATCAATGCAAACTAAATAATCATGGGTTGCGATGTTAACACCCACATTCAATGCATCTGCCTTTCCGCCGTTCACTTTATCAACGATCACCAATTTGCTGTACACAGGGTTTCTGCTTTTATACACACCTCTTACTTCTTTTGTGGGGATCTGATAGTTTACATAGAAGTGAACTTTTTTTAGATCAAATGCATCGATTAATTTTTCGAGGCTATCGTCCTTGCTTCCATCATTCAAAATGATCACTTCGAGATTGCTGTAATAAATGGACAAGAGAGAACGTACATTTTCAATAATGGTCTTGCCTTCATTATAGGCAGGTGCCAGAATGCTTACGGATGGTGCATGAGGAGATGCGGCTAACAAACGATAATCCGTAAAACTGTTTTTGTAGAGATAAGAATGCGTTTCGCCAATTGAAAAGAGACCAATAAAAATATACGACAGCAGCAGTAATACAGAATAAGAAAATATGCCGTATATGAGCACATTGAAAACAATATCAGTGATGCTTGGTAAACTCATCTTCCCATTTCTGATTTAATATGCAGATAAATATCCTGATACGGACCGGATGGTGCTTTTCCGCGTTCTTCCAACGCTTCCAATCCCAGTGGAAAACAATGTGCTAAAACCCTCCCCGCTTTTAATTTTACGATATCGCTTTCATCATCCAGCAGAGCAATTAAAAACCAGGCCTGATCTACCGTTGCAATTTTTACGAGCCCATCTAAGACTGCTAATTGATTTGTAAATTTTTCCTTAGGATAATGATCTGTAAGAATTTGCGGAGTTGATTCATCAGCAATTCGCACCAAAGTTTTAATTGCCTGCAACCTGACAGCAGTATTGCTGTGTTCCAAACATTGTACAACAACATTATGAACAAGGAATTGCTGATACTCTTCAGCCAGTTTTAACGCAAAAATGATAACAGTATCGTTTGCCGAAGAAAGCCATTTGGGAAGATGTGTTGCTAATTGTCTGTTTTCTTCTGCAGATCTTAGCTGATCCAATAATTTTATTTGTTGCCATTCGGTGATAGGATAGTTCACCACATCTAAAAATCGAAGTCCCTCAAACCCGGTCATATTAACAACACCGATTTGTGCTTCCATGCGAACAAACTCATACTGACTGTTGGTATTTTGATAGATAAGTGATAATGTATCCATCTGCTGCATGGAATATAATTCATTGATACCTCTTGCCAGAATATGCCATTTTCTGCTGTTGAGTTTCCGGAGCGATTCTTTTTTCAGGTCAAGTTTTTCGTAGAGTGCAATAATATTTTTTGAAGCAAAACCGGTTAAATTTTTTTTTGTTTTGATCAATTCGTCAATGATGAATTGTTTTGCTAAAGGCCTTTTTAAAATACGGTAAAAATTATCAGGGATATTGAAACGGCTGCCCTCTTCAGAGTCCTCTAAAATGGCTTTTGTTACCCAAGCTTCCAATTCGGGTTGAATTTTTTTCGTGAAGAAAAACCTTCTCTTCTTCAGGTAAAGCGTACAATAGATAATGAGGATTATAATAAAAAAACCGGCAGATAAGATCTCAACACCCGTCAACAGATGATCGGGTTTGATGAATTTTGTAAAACCCTTTAGCATACTTGATGAAGAAAATGCTATGAGGGATAAAAAAGTATCGCAATATGAAAAAATGAATGATACGATCAAAATACATTCGGGTTAATATGCAAGGTTAACATATTTTCTAATGATTCTTTTTCAGCAATCTTTTTACACGAACAGCCAACTCATTTAAATTGAAAGGTTTGGTTATATAATCGTCGGCACCCAATTCAAAAGCGTCTTCCACGGTTTTTTCCTGACCCAGCGCAGATAATACAATTACAGCAGTTAGACTGTTCCTTTTTTTTACAAATTGCAATATCTCTAAGCCCGAAGCATAAGGAAGCATGATGTCTGTGATCACAATATCAGGGAAACCTTCTTCTAATTTTTGTAATGCCTCTTTTCCATCCACACAGCTATCCACCGTATATCCTTCCTTCTCTAATTTCATGCAGATGGTCTTGCGCATCAATGGCTCGTCTTCAGCTATCAGTATCTTCATAGCAAGTAGTACATTTTTACAGATTAACTTTCAACCGAAATTAATATTAAAACAGCGTTTTTAGTTTATGAATTTGGCCAATATCTCTGTAGTTCTTTTTTCAGTAATCGTTCAGCAATGGCATATTTTAACGCAATAAACTCGATCATCGGTCTTATGGAATCAAGTTCAACCCTGTTCTCGGCTTTTGATTCAACAGCAACAACAGCATCATAGAGTTCATCCACTTTAATAACAGACACAGATGATTTTACCGTATGTGCTGTTTTAAATAAATTCTCCCAATCCTGCTGATCATCATACTGTTTCATTTTTTCAATGGAAGGCGGCATGGTGGTTAAAAAAAGTTCAATGATCGATCTGATAGAATCAATATCATCACCAACCAGATCCTTCAAAACGCTTAAATCAACCGTTATACCGTTTTCAGTAAGTAAAAAATCAAATGACATAGCAGTGTTTATATTGTAATTTACAGGGCAATAAGCTATTTAAACAGTTTTTTTGTCATTAAATGGGCTTACTGATCATCTTTTGCTAATTTTTAACCCTTTATGTGCAGCCAATTCTACTATTTTTGTCCCTCTTTCAAAAAGGGATGAGATTTCCTTCACAACTATAGAAAATGAAAAAAACGCTTTTAGTACTGCTTTGTGTCACCACTATTCTTTCAGCAAATGCTCAATTGAGCCATCTGTTTTCTAAAAAGAAGAAAACAGACAGTGTTCAGGTAAAGCAAAAACCTGCTCCCGTTCCCGAAGCACCCAAACCTAAAACAGATTGGACCAAGATCGATCTGAGTAAAAGACCTGCCGATCATTTTTTGATCCAATACGGAAGTGATAGTTGGTTAAACCATCCCGACAGTATCAAAACAAAAGGGTTCAGTCGTCATTTTAATTTTTATGTGATGATGGATAAGCCTATGAAAACAAACCCTAAGTTCAGTATCGCTTATGGATTAGGTTTTGCTTCGAGTAATATCTTTTTTGACCATCAATATGTAAAAGTGAAAGGCAGCGGTACAACGTTGGCCTTTGACAGTACCACGCATTTTAATAAATCTAAAGTGGTGACGGAATATTTACAGGTGCCCGTTGAACTGAGATATTATTCAGATCCGCAGCATCCCAATAAATCCTGGAAAATGGCAGTTGGTGTTAAAGCAGGTGTTTTGCTAAAATCTTATTACAAAGGAAAAAATCTGATGGATCAAAATGGTGCCAGCTATTATGGCAGCACTTATATCTTAAAAGAGAAGAATAACAGATATTTTAACAGCACTACTTTTGTAGCAACAGCAAGGGTTGGCTATGGAAATTTTTCACTCAATTGCGATTATCAGATAACGCCTGTGCTGAAACAGGGAGCGGGTCCTGATATGCATACTTTATCAATTGGATTGACCGTAAGCGGATTATAAGCAGTAAAATTTTTTTAAAAGCCTTACTTGTGAAAATGAGTAAGGCTTTTTTATGGGAATGATAAGAGCAATTTGTAAAAAGAGCTAACACATAGATACATAGAAAAAAGAGGGCAGATAGCTTTATTCTCTATGTGCTCTTTTCCTGACTATGTTTCTATGTGTTGTAAAATTATTCTCCTGCACCTCGCAGCACAGTGAGGCTCAACATCACATCGTATTCCTTAATTGAATGCTATTGCGTTATGCGATGAATTACATTTGTAAAAAATAAAAAGTTTGATAGAGAAACAACAAAAAATAAAAAGCGAAGAAAAAGCGGTATTGGTAGGGTTGATACAAAAAGAACAAACAGATGAACAGGTAACCGAATACCTGGATGAATTGGCTTTTCTGGCAGAAACTGCAGGAGCCATCACTGTAAAACGATTCACACAAAAATTGCCTCATGCCGACAGCAAAACATTTGTAGGCAAAGGAAAATTAGAAGAGATCAAAAATTATATCGCCGCAAAGAATATTGATGTCGCCATTTTTGATGATGAATTAACGGGCTCTCAGATCAGTAATATTGAAAAAGCATTGGGTGTAAAAACAATTGACAGAAGCGATCTGATACTCGACATATTTGCACGACGTGCCAGAACTGCACAAGCCAAAGTGCAGGTGGAGTTGGCACAATATCAGTATCTGTTACCACGCTTAAAAGGCATGTGGGCGCACTTGGAAAGGCAGGGCGGCGGTATCGGTACACGCGGTCCGGGTGAAACGGAGATCGAGACCGATCGCCGTATCGTAAAAGATAAGATATCCTTATTAAGAAAAAGATTGGGTGATATAGATAAGCAGGCATTCACACAAAGAAAAGAACGCGGTGAATTCATCCGTGTATCCTTAGTGGGTTATACCAATGTTGGGAAAAGCACATTGATGAATCTGTTAAGCAAGAGCGATGTGTTTGCAGAGAATAAATTATTCGCCACATTAGATACCACTACGCGAAAAGTTGTTTTTGAGAACACACCTTTTTTATTGAGCGATACCGTTGGTTTCATCCGAAAGCTGCCGCATCATTTAATTGAAAGTTTTAAAAGTACGTTGGATGAAGTAAGAGAGGCCGATATTTTATTGCATGTAGTGGATATCTCGCATTTGCAATATGAAGAACAGATGGGTACGGTGAATAAAACTTTGCAGGAACTGAAAGCGTTTGAAAAACCTATTCTCGTGGTGTTCAATAAAATGGACATGTATGAAGAAAAGAATTTTGATGAATGGTTAGATGATAGTGTGCAACAGGATATCTTAAGAGAATTAAAAGAAAGATGGGAAAGGGAAACAGATCATCATTGTGTCTTTATTTCTGCATTGGAAAAAAAGAACATTGATGCATTGCGGGAATTTTTGTTGAATAAAGTGAGGGAGCTGTACAAGATACGGTATCCGTATAGGGAAGTACATTTTTAAAATTCATCCCCGACTGAATGACACAGTCGGACAGGCTTCTTTTAAATAAATGTTTTAGCATAATATTAGGGTGCTTCATTACTACCTTACTTTTTTGCTTGCCCAAAAAAGTATCAAAAAAGGGCAACCGAAAACGATAACAGCCCGTTTTCGGTGAGGTTCCCTGATTTAGCTTTTGCACTACTGTGACTTCAGCGATAGGGCCCTGATACGTTATCAATAATGAATGTCATTTAGTAACTTGTTTGCAGCGCAAAAAATTGGTTAATAAGAATGACAATCATACTTTAATGTAATTGCAGTTTGCTTTATACTTTAACTTCATGGCATTATTAGGGATTGAATCTTTTAAAGAAATGAGTGCAGCAAAAAAATATCAATGGCATAAGGTCGCCGAAAATATCGGATCGATTGCATGGCAGCAAAATGATATGTGTGTGGTGGAGGTGGCCGGCAAAAAGATCTCTTTGGCGAAATACGGTGATCAGCTTTTTGCGTTTGCGCATAAATGTCCGCATGCAGGTGGTACACTGACCGAAGGTGTTTTGGATGCTGCCGGACATGTGGTTTGTCCGTTGCATCGGTATAAATTCGAATTAAACAAGGGCAGGAACGTATCGGGAGAAGGTTATTATTTGAAGGTCTATGCCGTAGAATGCAGGCCAGACGGCATTTATATCGGATTCGAAGAAAAAGGATTCTTGCATTGGCTGTAAATATTTTTGTCAAAAACATTAAACCCCTATTTTTGCAACCCCGAAAGGGGCAGGTATTCCCGAATAGCTCAGTTGGTTAGAGCATCTGACTGTTAATCAGAGGGTCTCTGGTTCAAGTCCAGATTCGGGAGCGCAAAAAGAAAGCCATTAGAAATGATGGCTTTTCTTTTTTCTTCAATATTTAGAGCGGTTGCATTTTGAAACAAGAGAAGATTTAGATCCTTTGACTATTTTAGTTTTATATGCTAATTGTTCTTTCTCTCAAATAATTTGTAAATTTAATCATGAAAGTTCAGGAAGTTAAATACCTAACAGATTACACTATCAGCGTCAAGTTTGCGGATGGTGTAACCGGAACTATTCAATTAAACGATCTCGTAGAAAAAGGCATTTTCAAGGTCTTACAAGATAAAGTGACTTTTGCTAAAGTCTATTCAACCGGTTATTCCATTGCTTGGTCTGATGAACTTGAAATTGATGCTGCTACTATCTATTCAGATATTACCGGCAAACATTTTGGAGATATTATGCATCCAAAATTTTCTTATGCCACAAATTAGTTACTTCCTTGGGGTTATCATCAGGATGTTTTACAGGGATCATAATCCACCTCATTTTCATGCTGTTTATGCCGATTTTGAAGGCATTATTGATATTGAGAAAAACGAAATCATTGGAGGTCATTTACCACCAAGAGTTTTAGGAATTGTGACTGAATGGACTGCACTTCATCAACACGAATTAATGGAAAATTGGGAAAGGGCAAGAAACCAAGAAAGTTTAAAGGATATCGAGCCACTCGTTTAAAATAATACAGCTTAGCCGCTGTTGTTGTTTTAACCAATTTTATGTAAAAGTTTGTGATCTTTTGATCCAGCGTTTTTATTGCATTGTAATGAAAGTAAAATGAATTTATTATAAATCTTTAGAGACGTTTCGCTTAACGCTAAGGATAGCGGGTTGATTGCATTTTTCAATATTTTTATAGAAACAAAATATTTGTATGCCTTTCATTTCAGTAACCAGACTTCGTGTAAAATCTTTATTCTATATCATTCCTTTCATGAGAGCCAATGAAGCTTCTGTAAAAGAATTAAAAGTATCAAAAGGACTATTAAAAGGGAAAGAACTAATGGATAAGAAATTAACTTTTTGGACCATTACTTTATGGGAAGATGAAGCATCCATGAAAGGATTCAGGGGGTCTTCACCACACAGACATGCCATGCAACAACTTCCAAAATGGTGTAATGAAGCATCTTACCATCATTGGGTTCAGGAAAGCAATGAATTCCCCACCTGGAATACTATTGCTGAAAAACTTTTTGCAGAAGGGAAATTAAGTAAGGTTAGAAATCCTTCCGATGCACAAATCACCCATCAATTTCCTTCCATACAATGGACTAAAACGGAAAGAAGATTAAAGTGATCTGAGTTGTGATATTTCAATTTTAGCCGCTGTTGGTGTTTTCATCAACAGCATTTCAAGTTTGTGATATTTTGATCCAGCCTTTTTTATTGAATTGTAATGAAAGAATTCTACTATAAGTCTAAACGGATTTAAAAAGAATACAGATGGCTATTACCTTTTTTAATGAGCCACCAATAAGCCACCTATGAGCTACCTATAAGCCACCTATAAGCTACCCCTATAAAGGTGGCTTATCCCTGGCTTATATATGATTTATCGGTAACTTAAATTTGGATCATATAGTAATTTAATTACCTTAAATTCCGAACCAACCCCTATCCTGCAACCAATATAACAGATCATGGCTATCGTAAACGGTGACTTCAGTTTTTTGGGTAAGCTGGGTAATGTTTTGGAGTATAAAAATCATGGCTCTGATAGAACCATCCTACTCACTAAACGGGTTTTTTAATTTTCGGCAAGGAATACCTATTAAATACAAATCATTATTCGAATGTAGGATGATCGTTGGTCAGCGACCAACAATTGCGAATGAATTATACAGAAGCAAAATATCCTATTCAAACTCTTCCCATTCTCCCATTTTTTATCATTTATCAATTTACAATTGAAAGCCCTTAGTTATTTTCATGGAATAATTGCTTATCCATCCAAATCATTGCAGCCTTATGAATTCAGTTCAAATTCCCGGTTCGGTTTTTCCCGATTCTAAAAAGCACTATGCCATACTTGACGGATTACGCGGTGTGGCGGCAGTGATGGTGGTGGCTTTTCATGTTTTGGAAACGCATAGCACCAGTCATCAGGATCAGATCATTAATCATGGTTATCTGGCCGTTGATTTTTTTTATGTGCTGTCGGGCTTTGTAATCGGTTATGCTTATGATGATCGTTGGAACAAAATGACCATGAGCGGATTTTTCAAACGCCGTTTGATCCGCCTGCATCCCATGGTGGTGATGGGTATGATCATCGGTGCTATTACATTTTATTTTCAGGCCGGTGCCATATGGCCTGCGATCAGCCATACCCCTGTTTGGAAAATGTTGCTGGTCATGCTGATCGGTTTCACATTGATTCCGGTACCCACTTCTTTGGATATCCGCGGTTGGCAGGAAATGCATCCGTTGAATGGACCGGGCTGGTCGCTTTTCTTCGAATACATTGCCAATATTTTGTATGCAGTATTCGTGAGGAAATTCTCGAATACGGCATTATCCATTTTGGTTTTTCTGGCAGGTTGCGCCTTGATTCATTTGGCCGTGACAAGTCCGAACGGTGATATCATTGGCGGCTGGTCCATCGAACCCGAACAACTGCATGTTGGTTTTGCCCGTTTGATGTATCCCTTCTTTGCCGGATTGTTATTGTCACGCATCGGAAAGATCAAAAAGATCGATCATGCATTTCTGCTTTGCAGTACACTCTTGGTGATCTTTTTTGCTATTCCGAGAATTGGCGGAATAGCAAACTTGTGGATGAATGGTCTGTATGATTCTTTGACCGTGATCTTTATTTTTCCATTGATCGTTTATCTCGGTGCCGGCGGTGAAGTGAAAGGAAAATATGCAGCAAAAATTTGTAAGTTCTTGGGCGATATTTCTTATCCTATTTACATCACACATTATCCGCTGATCTATATGTATACGGCATGGGTGAGTGATAATAAGATTCCGTTGCAAAAAGCCTGGCCTGTCGGGCTCTTGCTGATCCTATCTGCCATAGGCATTGCTTATGCTTGTTTGAAGTTGTATGATGAACCGGTAAGGAAGTGGTTGGGTAAAAAGTTTGTGGGGAAATAGAATACGATCATTTGAATTCATGGCTCGTGATGACGGTGCTCCCTTTGCATACGTCATAGCGAAGCATGTAACGAAAAGATTATCTATAAAAAAAACTGTTGTACATGCTGTGGCTATCTGTTTAATAATAATCAGATCACCACGCCATGACTGATTTTTCGTTTCAATTATCAACACCCCACTCATGGCTCGTGATGACGGTGCTCCCTTGGCTTACGTCATAGCGAAGCATGTAACGAAAAAGATGAAAGAGAATATTTTTATTCTTACTTTTTTGCTTGTCCTCCGAAGGAGACCTTTGGACACCATGACATCGCGTTTATTTTATCTTTTCGTTAAACATGCTTCGAGCGCCTCAGCATGACATCAGACCTTTGATGAGTAGCTGTTACAAACTTGAGGTGCATTAAAATACTATCCATTAATCATCAGCAGCCTGTATTATTTCCTAACTTTAGCAAAAGAGATCTTTATGCTCACATGTAAAAATGATAAAGGCCGCAGAGACTTTATAAAAAGATCCACAGCCATTGCAGCGCTTTATTTAACACCTTCGATTTTTGTAAGGGCCGCGACGTTCCATACGGTGATACCGCAACCTATTCCGAAAGAAAAATTAAGTGTAGAAATAAATGGTAAGTCCTATCATCTGGAAGTGGATGCCAGAACAAGTTTATTGGATCTGTTGCGTGAACAAATCGGATTGACAGGAACCAAGAAAGGTTGTGATATGGGACAATGCGGCGCCTGCATCATTCATGTGAACGGGAAAAGAGTAAATAGTTGTATGACCTTAGCGATCGATAACGATGCTAAAAAAATCACCACCATTGAAGGGCTTGCTGAAGGAGATCAACTGCATCCCATGCAGGAAGCATTCATTAAACACGACGGCATGCAGTGCGGGTACTGCACGCCCGGACAGATCATGTCTGCCGTTGCCTGTGTTCGCGAAGGACAGGCAACATCAAGAGAAAGTATAAAAGAATATATGGAAGGAAATATTTGCCGATGCGGATCGTATCAAAATATTGTTGATGCCATCATGGAAGTAAAACAATCAGGAAAAAAAGTGTAAACCATTTTAATTTTTAATCTATGTCTGATCATACTAAATATTTTAAGATAGAAGGGGAAGGTGATCGTGCCGATGGTTTTGAAAAAGTAACAGGGAAAGCAAAATTCACTGCCGAACATCAGATACCAGATCTTGCTTATGGTGTATTTGTATGCAGTACGATCGCAAAAGGAACGATCAAAAATTTAAACGATGCGCTTGCTTTAAAAGCAGCAGGTGTATTGGATGTGATCTCTTTTAAAAATTGCCCTAATATTCCCGGATACAATTCGCTGACCGCTGAGGGTAAAAAAAATAATCAGGAATGGAGAGGATTAAAAGTGTTGAATGATAATAAGGTTCGATTCTTTGGTCAGCCTATTGCATTGATCGTGGCCGATAGTTTTCAAAATGCAACCGATGCCATTAAATTAGTAAAAGCCGATTATGAAAAAGAAGATTTTGAAACTGATTTTCATAAAGCGAGAAAAGATGCCAATCAATTAAAGCAAGGTGCTACTTCTAAAAGAGGAAATGTGGAAGCGTATAAAAACGCACCTGTATTCATTGAAGCAGAATATACGATCCCGATGGAAGTGCATAATCCGATGGAAATGCATTCGAGCATTGCGGTTTGGGATGGAGATGATAAATTGACTGTGTATGATAAAACACAAAACCCGAAAAGAACACAATCTGCTATTGCAAGTGCCTTTGGTATATCTGATAAAAATGTACGGGTGATCACTGAATTTGTGGGCGGTGCTTTTGGCAGCGGATTAAGAAGTTGGTTGAATCTGCCTGCAGCCTGTATTGCTGCAAAAAAATTAAAACGTCCGGTGAAAGTTGTTTTAACAAGACCGCAGATGTTTTCATTGGTGGGGTATCGTCCGCAATCCTGGCAAAAGATCGGCATGGGTGCAGACCGAACCGGAAAACTCATAGGCATTTCTCATGCAGCCGTCAGCAATACATCCCGTTATGAAGATTTTCGTGAAGGGATCGTTGATGTTTCTAAATTCTTATATGCATGCGACAATGTAGATACTGATTATAAAATTTTACCGCTCGATGTAAGCACACCTACCTGGATGCGTGGCCCCGGTGAATCAACAGGCTGTTATGCATTGGAGTGTGCGATGGATGAATTGGCCTATGCATTAAAAATGGATCCTGTTGAATTGCGGATCATCAATCATGCAGATGTCAATCCCGAAAATAAATTGCCCTGGTCAACCAAGTATTTAAAAGAATGTTACGAAACGGGCAAAGAAAAAATAGGTTGGAAGAATCGTTCAAAAATTCCGGGCAAGTTAAAAGAGAACGGAATGCTGGTGGGATACGGAATGGGAAGCGGTGTATTTGGTGCAGGGCGCAATGCTGCTTCTGCAAGAGCTATTTTAAAAGAGGACGGAACTTTGATCCTGCAAAGTGCGGTGAGTGATATGGGACCGGGCACCACCACATCCATGACAAAGATCGCTGCTGAAAATCTGCAGATGCCTTTGCATAAAATAAAATTCATGTTGGGTGATAGTGATCTGCCACCGGGCCCCGGACAGGGTGGCTCATCCACCACATCCTCCTTAGGAACAGCCGTAACGCTGGTTTGTGAAACATTGAAACAAAGCTTGAAAGAATTAGCTGTTCAAAAAATAGATGCATTTAAAAATGCAGCAACAACAGATCTTGATGTAAAGAATGAAACTGTTTTTTCACCCAAGGATAATACCATAAAAATTCCGATCACAGAATTGATGAAAGCTGCAGGGAAGCCTTCGATTGAAATCGTAAAAGATTCTCCGGGCAATAATCCGCAGGAAATAAAATATGCCAGCTTTTCTTTTTCCACTCATTTCGTTAAAGTGCATGTGCATCCTAAAACGGGCGAGATCCAATTAAAACAAATTGTAACAACAGGTGATGCAGGAAAGATCGTGAGCGAGAATACGGCAAGAAGTCAGATGTTGGGCGGTGCTGTCGGCGGTATTGGAATGGCATTGAAAGAAGAATTAAAATTCGATCATCAAACCGGTGAAATTGAAAACGCAAGTTTCGGCACTTATCATGTTCCGTTGCATACCGATATTCCGCCGATAGATGTTTGGTTTGTGAACAAACCTGATTTTATTGTGAATCCTGTGGGTGCAAAAGGTTTGGGGGAAATTGCATTGATCGGCTTTGCAGCTGCGGTGGCCAATGCGGTATTTAATGCCACCGGAAAAAGGGTAAGGGATCTGCCGATCAGTCCTGAAAAATTGGGGTTTAAAAGTGCATAAGAGAATATTATTTTTTTATTCTTACTTTTTTGCATGCCCTCCGAAGGAGTCCTTTGGAGAGGTACTCGAAGGGTGAATTCAATTACTTTGATCTTCTCGTTAATCATGCTTCGAGTGCCTCAGCATGACAAAGAGTTTTCGTTGTACATGCTTTACTTCGACAAGCTCGGTGCAGGCTTGGCCTCAGCATGACATCAGTCTTTTAATGATGAGCTGTCACCCTGAGGCACTCGAAGGGTGAATTCGATTATTTTAATCTTCTCGTTCATCATGCTTCGAGAGCCTCAGCATGACATAAACTTTTAGTTGATCATGCTTTACTTCGACAAGCTCGGTGCAGGCTTGGCCTCAGCATGACATCAGTCTTTTAATGATGAGCTGTCACCCTGAGGCACTCGAAGGGTGAATTCGATTATTTTGATTTTCTCATTTGTCATGCTTCGAGTACCTCAGCATGACATAAACTTTTAGTTGATCATGCGTCACTTCGACAAGCTTGGTGCAGGCTTGGCCTCACCATGACATCAATCTTGATATCATGACATCAAACATTATATAATAGTGATTGCATTATCCGAAAGGTTGATCGATCGAAATGCTTTGACGGGAAAAGAAATGCGGACCGTCTTCTGCAACGTATACACAATCTTCTAATCGAATGCCGAATTCGCCGGGAATGGAAATGGTGGGTTCATCACTGAAACACATGCCCGGAGCGATCAATGTCTTATTTCCTTTTACGAAATTGGTCCATTCATGTCCATCTAATCCAATACCATGACCTGTTCTATGCGGCAAGCCGGGTAATGCATATCCTTTACTGAATCCGCCTGCTACAATAACTGCTCTTGCAGCAGCATCCCCCGTTTCGAAAGCCGCACCCATTTTAATGGCA
>TBL_comb47_HYPODRAFT_10001958_pt1 | contig 26096 bp, 19 predicted proteins | sample TroBogypolimnion_40_FD_10682 | JGI IMG/M metagenome (IMG submission 10682)
ACAAATAGTAAAAGACAAGAGATTGAAACATATCTATATACTAAATGGAATATTACATATATCCCTGTAAATTTACCACCAGCGCTTACTGATATTAGTAATTGTTTACAAGTATGGTTAGATGCAAATGATAATAGCACAGTAATACAAGATACAAGTAGTAATGTTGTGCGTTGGAATGATAAATCTGGTCATTCAAGAAATGCATTACCATATGGTACACCAGGTATATATAATTTTACTGGATTTAATAATCTTCCAGCAATTCAAATGATTGGAACAAGTAGTTCAATCCAATCATTTCGTGTACCGTTACCATCAGGAACATTTACAAAATCACTTTCTGGAGGTACGAATCTATCAGGTACAAATCCAGCAGGAATGTCAATTTTTATAGTTTTCCAAAAAACAGGGAATAAAAACGCGAATGAAACAATTATTGATAGATCAATAGGTGTAGCTAACCCTTTTACTAATGGTGCTATTAATTCTCCACAACCATTTGGTTGTTATAATAATAAAAGATTTATAAGTATTAATGATGCAAGTACTTTTTCTCAATCTGGAAATATTTTAGATGCAAGTGGATTAAATATACAATCATTTATTATTTCTGATACAAGTTATAATGAATATAATAATGGGACAAATATATGTAATATTGGTAGATCAAATTATTCTGATTTAGCTTCATCATTATATATAGGAACAACTGGTCGTAGTGACATATCATGCAATTTCACTGGTGTTGTAAGTGAGGTTTTAGTATTTAATACATGTGTTACAGATAATAAAAGACAATTGATTGAATCATATATGTATAATAAATGGATTGTATTGCCACCAGTAATTATACAAAATGTAACACTTAATATTGATTCATCATTAAATTATTATTATAGATTTATACCGCAAGATGTTAGTAATAATTTAATTGGTAGTTATATTAATAATAACTTAAAATATAATGCGACATTATATAATGGTGCATCAATTATATCAAATAATTTTAAATTTAATGGTATATTGTATAGTTCATTGCAATTGAATAAATCATTATCACAATATATTAATATTAATTCATTAACAATAGGTATAAATGGATTGACATTTGCTTTTTGGTATAAATCATCTGATAGTGGATCATGGGCTCGTATTTTTGATTTTGGAAATAATCAATCAACAAATGGTGAATTATTTGTATCGGTTAATCCTAATGGTAATTTTAATAATTTATATTTTGGGGTTTCTTCTTCTTCTTCTTCTTCTTCTTATATTGATATAAGTGGAAATAATATTAATAATAGTATATGGAATCATGTTGTTTGGACATTAACATATGCAGGAAATGGTCTAACAACATGTACATGGAATATTTATATTAATGGTATTTTATATAATAATTATACAAATAAATTATACCCACCAAATGTTTCTAGAAGTAATAATTATATTGGTAAAAGTAATTCATCATCTGATGGATATTATAATGGTTACATTAATGAATTTAGAATTTATAATAGAGTATTGACATCATTTGAAGCTATAGCATTATATACATATAATCCACCAACACCAATTAATCCTAATTTACCACCACCTCCACCACCAATGGCTGTATCACAAACATATACAAGTACAATTGTTAATACTGTTATTTTTAGTCCAATACAAAATTGTGTAAATTCAAATGACGGTCATGTTTATACCTGGACAAGTCAAGGAAATACTTTAAACATTTTAAATATCATTACGAATATATCATGTGATATTACAATACCATCAGGTATTCCAATTAATTCAATTAATAATATATGTAATACAGATAATGAATTATTTTGGATTGATTATACGTCTTCTGATCCTTCAAATAATAGAGTAGTATCAACCTTTAATATTTTTAGTAAATCTATTGTATTAAATATTGTTTCAAGTTGTACTGCAATGTGTATAGATAATAATAATTTATGGATAACTACTACATCATTCTTATATAAATATAATTATAGTACAGGTGCTCGTATAAATACTTATTCAATTGCTACAAGTGGGGTAACATCATTATTTAGTAATGTTAATTATGGTGGTAATTATATATTTATAAATTATGGTAAAAATATAAGACGATTTAATATAACAACTGGTCTTTTAGTTGGAGATATAAAAAATCCATCGGGAACAATTATTGGTGTCGGGGTATATCAATTATGGTATGGTATTACTTCTTCTTGGTCAATAATAAATTGGAACCCTAATTCAAGACTAAATATTCCAGGGTCTATAATATGTAATAATGGGTCATATGTATGGTCTTTATCTGGATATAATTTATTTATGTATAATACGATCACTGCAGAATTAACAAATACTAGTCTAGTATCTGATATATTAATAACCCCAATTTTATGTGATAATGCAACAATTACTGGTGGATTTGCATTTTTACCAATTGCAAATAGTCTAACAGGTTCACCAGTTTCTTTATATAAAATAATTTTTCCATCATAAATAAAAAATTTTAGTAAAATTAAAAAACCGGTTCAGCATAATAATTACGAATATCATATCTACAGGTTGGACAAGTTACATTTGATTCAAACCATGCCGATATTGCAGTTGGCGTAAAAATATGTCCACATGGTATTATTTGTGTAACATTGCTATTTGGTTCAAATCTATCTAATGTTATTGAACAAGAAGTATTTAATGGATTTTCAATTTCAGAAAAAGGTTGAGTAATTGTTGAAGATTCAATTTGGTATTGTGATGGTCTAATAATAACCCGATCATAAAATCTTTGTAATAAATTATCATCATTTGAATTAATAACACCTGGTGAATCACTAGAATTACGTGATGTTGCTGACGGTACAGAATTTATATCACGCAATCCCATAATATAAGGCAATAAAATAGAAAATTCATTTATTGTTGATCTGGTTGAATTATTTACACTAGTTGTGTTTGTATTTGTAGGAGTATTTGTATGTGTATTTGTATTTGTATGTGTATTATTTCCATGTCTATTCCTATTCCTATTCCTATTATTTAGTTGTTGTGATAATTTTGTAATATTTGCAATAATTTCATGTTGACTTTCATATAAGAGTTTTATTTGATTATTATTATTATTGTAAGCATATTTATAAAAATCAAATAATTGTTGGTCTAATTCAATTTGTGACATTATATTATTATACTTTTTATATATTTAAATTTAAATTTTATAAATATTTATAAATAAGTATTGTAAAAAAAAATTGAAATATTTTTATTTATTTATATATCATTTACAATTTCAATTATATACTCGTTAACGTTAAATATGTCTCTCACACAATCAACAAATCAATTAACAAATATTGGATCAAATTTTATTTCAAACAATAATAGATTAAAAACTCCAAATACATCAAAATTAAATAATTGTCATGATGAATGGATGTATGATATAAAATGTAAAGAAAATACTAAAAAACAAAAAGGTAAAAGTGCACAACGTGAATATTTGAAGAAGAAATTATTCAAATTGAAAACTGAATGGAAAAATGAAAATATTATTGATGGCATCAAAATATCAAGTAGAAAACATAAGAGTAATTGGTTACCTGAATATAAACAGGATAATGTAAAAAATTATCGTAAAAGTTCATTTCAAAAATTAAAACAATTTATTTCAAAAAAATAAAAAAAATAAAAAAAAATTTACACATTATTACATTATTTACATTATATTTACATTTTTTTTATTCTACATTTCATCATCTGATGAATTGTTATAATTATATTCTTCATCAGAAGAATCATAATAAGGTACAAGAAATCGTTTTTCATTGGATGATAACAAATTGCTATGTATTCTCTTTTCTCTTATTTCATCCCAATATATAAAATCAACATTTGCACTTCCATTTCCATAAGAATATCCTTTATTTAATTCAATATTCATATTTATATATTTATCATGTGATCTTGTAAAATCATTATCTAAATAATTTATATTATAATAAGTTATACGTTTTGTATCATATTGTGATTGGGGTGAAAGCCAAACATATGTTTCATCAATTTCATTAAATATTGGAAATATATTTTCATGTTGAATCACATATCCTCTTGAAAATTGAAATCCCAAATTATCTTCATCATTAACTTCATTTGTGGTTTTTATAAAAACACTTCCAATATTATTATATTCATTACTTCCAATATTATTATATTTATCATTTTCTTTATTTTCTGTATAATTAAAACTACAATATTCATATTTATGTTGATATGGTATAGAATAAAATTTATTTGGAACTAAATAATCTTCAAATGATTTATTTTCATAAATTATTGGAAATTTTAATATAGTTGCTGGTTTTAATTCTTTCCATAAAGAATCAACGGTTACATTTTTTGAATATTTTATTTGTTCAGACATTAAATTTAATAATGTAAAATATGGAGGATTACAGAATTTGAAAAGTATACAATCTGAAATTTTTTTATAATTTTCATTAATATTGATTTTCTTTATTATCATAATTGAATCAGACATTATGATAGATGAACTCATTTTAATTAAGTTATGTATTTAAAATAATTGTGATGTAAAATATACATTGTAATTAAATTAACAAAAATGTTTCAATTTTTTATTCTTCAAACCATTTTTTCACAATTTTATAATCTTCTGGATCTTGTTCTAACATATTTACACCCTTGAAGATTTAAAACCACACCTTTCGGTTAAATATGTTTAGTCAATCTTCAACGGCGTAAATATATTTAACTATATATATTTAAATATATATTATCATAATTATTAATAAAATAATAATGAATTCTAAAAATTTTAAAAATTTTGAAATATATAAAAATAAAGGATTGTCTGGGTTAGCTAATTTGGGAAATACTTGTTTTTTAAATTCATGTGTTCAAGTATTATCGCATACATATGAATTAAATAATTTTTTAAACGGAAATTATAAAAGTAAATTAAAAAATACATATGAATCAGTATTATTAATTGAATGGGATAATTTAAGGACATTAATGTGGAGTGAAAATTGTGTTATTTCGCCCGGAAAATTCTTAAAAACAGTTCAAAAAATTGCACATGTTAAAGATATGGAAATATTTACGGGTTATTCACAAAATGATTTACCTGAATTTTTATTATTTATAGTTGATTGTTTTCATACAGGGTTATCTAGGGATGTTAATATGAGTATAACAGGTGAAATAATTAACGATACAGATAAAATTGCGGTACAGTGTTTTGAAATGATACAAAAAATGTATACAAAAGAATATTCTGAAATATGGAATTTATTTTATGGAATTCATGTAAGTCAAATTATTTCATTAGAAACAGGAGAAGTATTAAGTACATCTCCAGAACCATATTTTATGATAAATTTATCATTGCCGATAAATAAAATAAATCCAAGTTTAAAAGATTGTTTTGAATTATATGTAAATGGAGAAATATTAGAAGGTGATAATGCATGGTATAATGAGAATACAAAAAAGAAACAAAATGTTCAAAAAAAAATAATGTTTTGGAGTATGCCATCAATTATGGTAATTGATCTTAAACGATTTAATCGTAATAATCAAAAAAATCAAAGTTTGGTTACATTTCAATTGGAAAGTTTTGATGTTTCAGATTATATTATTGGATATAAAAAAGAAAATTATATTTATGATTTATATGCCATTTGTAATCATATGGGGGGTGTTCTTGGTGGTCATTATACATCATTTGTAAAAAATGCAAATGGTAAATGGTATCATTTTAATGATACAAATGTATCCGAAATTACAAATTTAAATGATTTAATAACACCAAAAGCATATTGTTTATTTTATAGAAAAATCAACCTTTAAAAAATCAACCTTTAAAAAAGGTTGAGCCAAATTAACCTTTAAAAAATCAACCTTTAAAAAATCAACCTTTGAAAAAGGTTGAGCCAAATCTTTGGAAAAGGTTGAGCCAAATCTTCAATCAACTTTTAGAAATCAATAATGTTTGGCTCAACCTTTTTTAAAGGTTGATTTTTTAAAGGTTGATTTTTTTAAAGTTGATATAATATATGGAAACTAGTACAAGTTCAACAATAGAACCTGAAAATATGTATAATTATATGAATGGGTTATTAATGAATCCAACAGCATTCATAATATTAGTATTTATTGTATTAATTTATATTGTTGTTTTTGTTTCTTTAGGAAATAATTCAACACAATCAATATCAAGTTCATCAAATAGTAGTTCAATGTTAATAATTATTATTATTGGTATATTTGTTTTATTACTATTGTTTAATTTATTGCAATACTTTTTTAGCATTGATATTATGGCATCAATAAAAAATTTATTTGATCCAGTAAATCCACAATTATATATTAATGTAAATCAACAAACAACTGATACTCAACCCCAAAATCAACCAATCCCAGAAATAATACGCAAACCACAAGTATTTAATATACCAGGAAATCTTTATGGTTACAATGATGCAAAATCATTGTGTAGAGCATATGGATCTCGTTTAGCAACATATGATGAGGTTGAAGATTCTTATAATAAAGGCGCTGAATGGTGTAATTATGGATGGTCTGAAGGTCAAATGGCTTTATTCCCAACTCAGAAAAAAACATTTGATAATTTACAAGATGTTAAGGGTCACGAACATGATTGTGGTAGAACTGGTGTTAATGGTGGATATATGGCAAATCCACAAATTCAATATGGTGTAAATTGTTATGGATATAAACCAAAAATTACAAATGAAGAAGAAGAAATGATGCAAAATACAAGCCCATATCCAAAAACAGAAAAAGATATTGCAATGGAAAAAAGAGTTGATTATTGGAAAACTAAAATTGATGAAATATTAGTATCTCCATTTAATTATAATAATTGGAGTCGTATGTAAATCAACCTTTGGAAAAGTCAACCTTTTTTAAAGGTTGACTTTTCCAAAGCCTTCGTGAAATATCAAATGAAGGGTATTTTTCTTTTACTTTTACAAGTAAATCTTCCATTGTGATTGTTTTATTTTTCTTGATTTCTTCAAGTATATATTTAACTTCATTTTTATCAATCTTATATGCTACTGGCGTTCTATTATGACGTTTAATTTCTCCATCTTTTTTGTATTTGTCTACCCAACGCATTAAACTTCGTGTGGAACATTTGAATATTTTACAAACTTCTTCTTGTGATGTGTCTTCTGTTAAATAATAATCAACCGCAGATAATTTATAATCTTCGCTTTTATGATTAGGCATTACTTATATAATAACATAAATAAATTAAGATATACATAATACAAAATAATCTGGCGTTAAATGTGGGATTGATACAAGTATTTCACTATTTCTTTCAATAGGACTATTTACTAATGGATAACCTAAAGTATATAATATTCCATCATTTGATACAGGGATTAATACAGAACTAAATAAATTATATGCTGCTTGTTTTTTTGTAATATATAAAGGAAATAATGTTTTGTATATTTCAGAGTTTTCATGAATTATTCTTAAATAATTTGTGAGTTTTTTTTTTGATTTTTTAATATCTTCTGGGTCTTTAGCTTTAGCTCTAATTTCGCTTGAAAATACAAATGTTTTATCTGGATCAACTCTAATAAAAACTCTTGGTTCTATTACTAGTTGTTTTTCTCCATATGAACTAATTATTTCTGTTTCTACGGATGTATAATCAATATCTCTTGAATAATAAGGTGCTCTAAAAAAAATATATGGATGTATTTTATTTCTACCAAAATTTATACCTTCTTGTTGAAGTTGTTTTCCTGTTTTTAATCCCAATTCACATAAACTATCCATTTCTGCTGGTTGCGTAAAATGCGTCCATACTATTATTCATTTTTTAACCTCTGGTCTTAATATACACACTAAATCATCTTGATACATAATATCACTTTGTTCTATTGGTTCTCCTGCTCCACCAATCATATTTTTATTTTTTCTTGTTTTATTTTTTTTATTATATTCTTCTTGCGATATTCTTTTTTTTTAATTTGTAAAAATAACCCTTTTTAGTTTTTAAGTATTCAACCATTCTATTATATATATATATATATATTAGAAAAAATCGGCGTTTTTTAACATATATTAAACAATTTAAAATAATTTTTATATATTATTATATACAAAAAGTATAAATGATCTCTCCTTCAAATAAACCTACATCATTCAGAGTTATTTCTTCAACTAATAATATTGATGGTTATTATTATAATTCAAAAGAATTAATGGAATATAATAAAGTTTTTTATTATGGATTTACATCAAAACCAAGAATGATTATAATTAAAAAAAATATTAAACCAGTTGATTATGTTTATGCAAATTTAAAAAAGAATGAATGGGTTTTAACTACAAGTGAATGTAAAAAAGCTCAATTATTATTAACAAAAGAATGGGTTGATACATTTTTTTTTAAAATTATTCCTACAAATGTAAATTATATTGAGAGAAATATACAAGCAGTTGTATCAAATAAAAATACTACTATTGATGAAACCATTAATGAAGAAGAAGAAGAAGTTGTATCAAATAAAAATATTATTGTTGATCAAACAATTAATAATGAAGAAGAGGAAGAAGTTATATCAAATCAAAATACCGTTGTTGATGAAACTATTAATAATGATGAAGAAGAAGTTATATCAAATCAAAATACCATTGTTTATGAAAATATTAATAATAAAGAATCTGATATTGAAAAAGAATGTCAAGAAGCCCCTGCTATTTTATATTTAAATAAAAGTGAGATGTTTCGTGATACTGATGGTAATGTTGTTAATGTTGAAACAAGAGGAGAGAAAAATCGTAATAAAATATATTTTAAAGTTAAAGATGTTAGTATTGGATTTGAAATGCCTAATTTATATACAACAATAATAGATAAAAGATATAATGGATATGAAATAAATATTGATTATAAAACATTTTTTAATCGTGTCAGTTTGGGGCTCCCCCAAACTAACGCGATTAAAAAATGCCTTTATCTAACATATCATGGATTATTACGAGTATTGTATGCATCAAATAATAAACAAGTAAAACGATTTCAAGATTGGGCTGAAGAAATTTTATTTACAAGTCACATGGGATCCAAAGAAGAAAAATTAAAATTAGGAACAGATATTGCAAATATTAATATTAAAACATACAAGGCAGTATTTGAGACATATGCCAGTAAACTTCCTTCAATTTATTTATTTTTATTAGGTAAGGTAAGGTTATTGAGAGAAACTTTTGGAATAGACCAGAATATCCCAGATGAATCTTCTGTATATAAATATGGATGTACGGATGATTTAAATAGACGATTTGGCGAGACAGATGCAAAGTATGGAAAATTACATAATGTATCTGTAAAAATTTCTGTATTTAATATGGTTGATGTTAAATATATATTTAATGCTGAAAGAGATATTCGTGAGTTAGGTAATTCAAATGGAATTCATTTAAATGTTGAAGGATATAATGAATTAATTATATTAGATGATAAACAATTAAAACAAATAAAAAAACAATATCAATATATTGGTAACGAATGGGCTGGTGCATCATTAGAATTACAAAATCAAATAACTGAATTAAAAGAAAAAATTAAAGATCTTGAAAATGAAAATAATATTTTACAAAAACAAAATACACTTGAAAAAACGGAATTAAAACATATTATTGAATTAAAAGATAGAGATATTTTATCACGCGATAAAGAGTTGGAAACAAATAAACGAATAAATGATTTAGAATTAATGAATAAAGATTTACAGATTAAACTGTTATCATCAACCTTTGGAAAATCAACCTTTGAAAAAGGTTGAACCAAATTTGAAACAAATATTAATTAACTTAGTAAATTGTAAATTAGGTTTGGATCAACCTTTTTCAAAGGTTGATTTTCCAAAGGTTGATTTTCTTGTTTTTTTATTTCCTTTATTATTACTTGAATGAACTATATTTGGTTTTCGTGTTTTCCTAGATTTAGATCCGGGTCCAACATTAACTTCAACAAATTTTAATAATTTTTCATAAATATCTTCACTAATAACACCATTTTTATGGGTTCTTGAATGAGTTGTACCACCATATTGTTTATTTTCAAAATGAAGTAAACCAGATGGAACTGCTAAATTTTTGAATAATTCACTTACAGATTGTCCGCCACCAGTTTGTATAGACCCAGAATTCAATGTTGTTAATGGTGATCCACCTTTTTGTAATAAAATTGAATCAATTGTGAATCCTCCACTTTGAATTTTACCATCTTGTCTGTTAAAAACTAATTCGTTATCTCCAATATAAGGCATTTATTTATATACATTATAATAATATAAATTAATTGTTGGAAAACCGCTTTATTTCATTAACTAGTTTAATATCACGATTTTCTTTAAGATATTCAACAATTTGTTTTACTTGAACTGGATTTTTAATTATATTCCCTAAAGATTTTTCAACATATTTGAATGTTAATGGATTAGTTACTTTTGTAGTAATGAATTTAATATTATCTTTATTAACCTGTAATGTAACATTATTTAAATGATTTGATTCAACATGTATATTTATATTTTCATGTATTTTTGATTTTCTCTCTCTTAAATCATGTATTTTTTCAGATAATAATTTAATTTCATTGTCAATTGATATCCATTGTTGTATATTTTGTTCAAAGCTCATATAATCAACCTTTATAAAAGGTTGAGCCAAATAACTCTAAATAAATATTTTTTATATATTTAGAATTATTTAGATAAAAACACATTAATTTTATTGTAATTTGGCTCAACCTTTTTTAAAGGTTGATTTATCGTAATTTGGCTCAACCTTTTATAAAGGTTGATTTTATAAAGGGTGAATATATGTTGAATCGTAAAAATATTAGACCAATAATTTCATTAAATGATTCAAAAAGGAAATTAGTTGGAAATACAATGTTATTTACAAATGCGAGAGACGAAAATAATATTAATGAATGGGTAATACATCATTTATTAATTGGGTTTGATTTAATTTATATTTTTGATCATAAATCTAAAAAACTTATTTCAAATGAATTAAAACATTTAAAAAAAGGTGTAATTGTTGAAAGATGTGAAATAAATGGTCCGATTAAAATGCAATTAATGGTTAAAGCATCAAAAATAGCAACTCAATGTGGGATTGATTGGATGTTATATTTAGACGCAGATGAATATTTAGTTTTAAATGCATTTCAAAATGTTAAACAATTTTTAAGTTATTATTTATATGCAGATTCAATTGCAATTAATTGGTTAATGTTTGGAACAAATAATTTGAATAAAGACCCAAAAGAAGGATTAGTTATAGAAAATTATACAAGATCAGATATTAAATTAAATAATCATGTAAAAACATTTGTAAGACCATCTCAAGTAATAAATGCATTAACTCCGCATTATTTTGTAATATCAAATCCACAAAATATGATTTCAGTAAATATGAAATTAATGAATGAATCAAAATCATTTAATGAATGGGATATTGAATATAATAAATGTCCAGTTTATATAGCACATTATGTATATCAATCTGAAGAATCATACATTAATAGAAAATTAAAATTACCACGCGATGATAATAATTTATATAGAAATATGGATCAAAATATTCATGAAAAACATAATGATGTTATTAATGAACAAGTTAAAATTAAATACGCAGAAAATATTAAAAAATCAATGTTAACTTTTTCTAAAGGTTAATTTGAAGATTTAGCTCATCCTTTTCTAAAGGTTAATTTGAATATTTGGCTCAACCTTTTCCAAAGGTTGATTATACAAAGGTTGATTTTGAATGATTGAATTTAAAATTTGTAATACTCCACCCTCTTCTCTATACATATCACCAGACATTGTTTTACCAGTATCTTTAAAATTATTATTACAATTAATTACATAAACTATATAATTTGGGGTTTCTTTTAATATAACACTAACAGTATTAACTGCATTTTGGTGTTTAATTAAAATAAAATATATTCCAAAAATATTTATTGTTTTTGTATTAATATATTTATTAAATGATTCAAATTCGTTTAAAATTGATTCATTCTTTATTTCAAAATCATTTATTCCAATAATTGGATGAAAATGAATATAATATTTATTAATATCCGATTTTAATAAATTATATAAACGTGCAATACATCTCTCATAATATAAACAATTTTCTGATGTATTTAATTTCCGATGACTCAATATTAATTTATAATGATATGTTGAATTGTAATCATTTTTATCATCTCTTTTATTTTCATAATATGTATTAACATAAACGGTTTCATGTAATAAAAATTCTTTATTATTATCTATAATATGACAATTATCTGTATTTTTTTCAATATAATTATTTTTATTTAAAAAATGAATAAAATCTGTTTCAATACAATCTTGAATAACATCCAATTTTGAAACCATCCAATCAAATGGGTAAGATTCATATTTACTATTTAATAAATCTATAAAACCAGCAGATGTACATTTATGTCCAAAAGATATTACCTCGTATGGTTGATTGATTGGTTTAACTGGTTTAACTGGTTTAATATAATAATTATTTTCTTCTAATATTTTTGTAAAATTGTCAAAATTTTCACTTGTCATACAATGACATGAAATTAATGTTTCATAATTCATTATTTTAATACAATTGCTACACATATACCAACAATGTGGATGTTTAATATATGCGTGATAATTACAACTAAAAAATTGTGTATTATTTTTAATAAATTTTAAATTTTTAGTTAACTTTTGTAAAAAATAACTTAATGCAACATCACAACTAAAATCATAATAATCAACGTGTGGTAATTTACATATATTATACCATTCATTAATCATATCATATAAATGTAAATATATATTATGTAAACATTTTTTTGATAATATAAATCCAGCACCACCACAATGGAAATAATATGTTTCACCTAAAATAATTTTTGGGTTATCACTATGACCACCAATATATAATGACACTTCACAGTCAAAATCTTTAACATATGATAATAAATTTTCAATATTAATATATGTATCTGTTCCACAACAAAATACAAAATCTGTATTATAATTTTCATAAATATATTTTAATCCTAAATTTTGTTTATAAAATGCCGAGTCGTAATCATTATTAATATTTTTTAAATAAATATATTTTGAGTCATTTTGTAAATCTGTTTGTTCTTCACCCAAAAAATATAATACTAATACATTTTTTGTTTTAGCATATTTACCCCATGTTTCTTCAATTTTAATAATTTCAGCTTTATATGTTGGAATTGTTGCACATGCAAATACACAAATAATAATTGTATGATGATGTATATGTTTTAATTCTAACTCATTATTCATTTCCATTTATTAATTATATAATTTATAAATAAATATTTAAATTGTAATTATGAATGAATAATATATTATAAATATAATGGATATTGAAAATTTATTAAAAGCATTGGATAATGAAGATAATACTAAATTTATTAATTTAAATACAAAAAAAATTAATAAAATGAAAAGTGAGATAATTAAAGAATTAAATATACCATCAAATAAAACAACTGAAATATTAAAAAAATTAAAAGAATATATGTATATTGATGAAATTTCAGAATTACGATATGGATCTTTTATACGATGGATAAATATAAAATATAATGATACAAATAATTCAGAGGAGTCAAATTCAAAAAATAATATATATTTAAATAATGGTGGAATATTATGTGAAATTAATATAACAGATGATGGAATGTTATTAACATGTAAAAATTTTATGAATAAATTCTATAAAATAAAAATGGATGAATGTTTAATATTTCAAAAATTAAGTGGACAAGAACAAGTATTATTATCAGCATTAGACCATATTAATAATTGATCGTCACTATAAGTATCAATATTATTAATATTAATTATATTATGATTTAATGGATAATTACCTATAATAATTCCATTATCCATATTATAAATTGTTCCTATACATTTTAATGATTCACAATTTCCAATCTGAATTATACCATTAATATTATCAATCTCTCCATTATTATAAATTAACCCATAATTTATATTTTTTATTAATCCATTTGTATTATTAATAACACATGTTGTATTATTATTAAATATACTATATTTTATATTATTAATAGTACCATATGAATTATATAAATTACTTTTAGTATTATCAATACTTTGTGTATTATTAAATACTCCACCATTTATATTATTTATTATTCCGCAATAATTATCAAATTCACCATTATTGTTAATTATACCATTAAATCCATTATTATTAATTATGCTATTATTAATATTAAAAATTAAATTATCGTTAGTTATTATTCCAAAATTATTAATTATACCACAATTAATATTATTAATAATACCATTAATATTATCAATAATACAATCATTTGAATTATTAATAATACCTCCATTATTATTAAGTATTTGAATATTAATAATTATTCCACATTTAATATTATCAATAATACCATTATTAATAATTTTTAAATTATTATTAATTATTCCTGAATTTATGATAATACTACCCGCATCAATATTAATAATTCCATTATTTATAAAAGTAACACAATCATTTATTACAAGTATTTCATTTAATTTTAATGTTACAATTTGAGATGGTAAAATTGTTTTGTTATTAACAATTAACCATTTTGATGAAATTTGATCAAATATAGCAATATCTGATATTGTTAAATTATTATTTTGTAATGGATATGGAGATAGAGATGGTAATTGAGTTTGATTCTTTTGAACTGATGTTGATATTTTTTTTTTATACGCACGTCTATAAATTGCCATTCCATGGCGCATTTTACTCATTATAATATATAAATTTATATAAAATATAATATATATAATATAAATATAAAGGAAGTTACATAATATTATATAGTTTAACTGCATATGTGTGGTATTTTTGCTTTATTAAATAATGAAAATGAAATTCCATTTAAAAATAATTTTATTAAAGATCAATTTACTAAAGGTAAAAATAGAGGTCCTGAATTTTCCAAATTAATTCCATATAATATAAAATGTATGATTGGATTTCATCGTCTAGCAATAAATGGATTAAATAATGAGTCTAATCAACCAATTATTATAGGGGATATTGCATTAATATGTAATGGTGAAATTTATAATTATAAAGAATTATATAACTTAATGAATATTACACCAATAACTCAATCAGATTGTGAAATTATTATTCATTTATATAACCAATATGGAATTAAACAAACATTACAAATGTTGGATGGTGTTTTTTCTTTTATTTTATGTGATTCAAATATTTATAATAAATATTCAAAAATATATGTTGCTAGAGATCCATATGGAGTAAGACCGTTATATATTTTAAAAACAAATGATATTCATAATGAACAAAAAAATACTATTTATGGTATTGCATCTGAAATAAAGGTTTTAACGAATTTTCATAATGAACTTCCAAATCATATTATTGAACATTTTCAACCAGGAACATATTCAAAATTTATTTCATCATTTAAAGTTTCGTCTCAATGGAGTCTTAAAAAAGAATATATAAATTATCATATTCCCGGATTTACAAGTATATTAGTAACAAAATATAATGATTATAATAATATTAATACATTTGATACATATAATTCTTATGTAAAAGATATAACATATTATTTATACGAAGCTGTTAAAAAAAGAGTAATTAATACTGAAAGACCAATTGCTTGTTTATTATCTGGTGGATTAGATAGTAGTTTAATTACTTCTATTGTTTGTGATTTATCTAATAAACCAGTTGAAACATATAGTATTGGATTAAAAGGATCTGATGATTTAAAAAATGCAAGAATTGTTGCAAATTATTTGGGTACTATTCATACTGAAATAATAATGACTGAAAAAGAGATTATTAGTATTATTCCAGAATTAATATATGCAATTGAAAGTTATGATACAACAACAATAAGAGCAAGTATTGGTAATTATTTATTAGGAAAATATATTTCTAATAATAGTGAAGCAAAAGTTATTTTTAATGGTGATGGATCAGATGAATTATGTGGTGGATATTTATATATGAATTTATCACCAAATGCAATAGAATTTGATAAAGAATGTCGTCGTCTTTTAAAAAATATTCATGCATTTGATGTTTTAAGATCAGATAAATGTATATCATCTCATGGATTAGAACCAAGAACACCTTTTTTGGATAGAACATTTGTTCAATATTATTTAAGTATTCATCCATCAATAAGATATCATCCTGGAAATAATCAATGTGAAAAATATTTATTAAGAAATTCATTTAGTGGGGATAATTTTAGAGGATTAAAAATGTTACAAGGAAAACCATTATTACCTGATTGTATTTTATGGAGAACAAAAGAGGCATTTAGTGATGGTATAAGTAAAATGAATAGACCAATTTATGAAATAATACAAGAACATATTTTAAATAATACAGTTTTAACAAGTAATACTATAATATATACGAATAATATTCCTGATACAGTTGAAAAACAATATTATAGAGAGATATTTGATAAATATTTTCCCAGAGTAGATAATATTATTCCATATTTTTGGATGCCAAAATACACTAATGCAACAGATGCAAGTGCTAGAACATTATCATGTTATAAGAATAATAATAATAATATAATATAAATAATATAATATAATATAAATAATATAGAATGATGTCAAATTACAATTTATATAATTTTCAAAATATAATATTTAATATATTTATTATAAGTAATTATTTAATATATGCTCTTTTAACATTTGGAATAATTTCAATTTATCCACAATATTTAACAATATTTGATAATTGTGTAAAAATTTATATTAGTTTATTTTTATTATTACGGTTTAATCCATTAAGACATATTAAATTTACAGAATTGGATAGAAAAATAGCATTTAGTGCTGGAATTTTTATTTTTACAACTAGCACAATAAATCAAATACTTGTATACATTCAGATGTTGAAATGATAAAATAAATGAAAATAAATGAAAATAATTTTAATATATATTATTAAAATTATGTAATTATCATATTCTATTCTATTCTATTTTATATTTACATTTTATTTACATTTTATTTATATTAAACAACAATTATTAAAATCCAGGGTTATAATCATTATCTCCTCCAAGATTTGTAATTTTAATACTTGATATATTATTTTGAATAATCAAATTATTTTTACTACAAGCATCATCTAAATTATCTAATTCTCCCATCATTTTTTCAATCAAATTATCCTCTTCATTTACTACATTTATTTCTTCTAATTTTTTCATCTCTTCCAAGTCCAATACAATTTGAAACGCATTTGTTCCATACATTCCTTCTTGCCCACACATAACATTAGCTGAAATACCACGCATTGTATCCAATTCTGCATGTCTTGCCGCTTTCAAAAACATTTCAGGAGTTTCTTCAAATGAAGCCTTTGCAATTGGACCAATATTATCATTATTAATTCCATGTCTAAATATTGAAATTAATTTATGCGTAAATGTCATTCTATCACATAATATACACATATGATGATAATTTACATATGTTCCATCAAACTCAATAACTTCTGCTAATTCATTATAAATGGTTTGTCTTGCTGCTTCAATTCCAAATACATTATATATTTCAATTATATCATTACTATGTGTTCTTTTTGCATCAATATAATCAAGTGCTAGAATATCCATCATATTTGTACCAATTGTATCAAGTACCCAAATATCTTGTTTCTTATATATTCCATTTGTCTCAACAACATTATCTTTAATTTTTCTAAGAATTACTTTATTTATTCTTTTAATACCACGAATAATTATATTATTCATTATCTGTTCTTGAAAATTCTTTAGTAAATATATTTGATCTGATTGATCTAATGGATTTATTTTTGCTTTTTTATTTTTTACTGATGATAAAATATTATTCATACGAATTCTAAAAACTAACTTATCTGCATTATAATCAGAATAAATACATAAAATATCATCACCATAACTATTTTTAAGAACAAAATTAATATCATCCATTGTAAGATTCTTTTCCAACATTATTTCAGGATTTATTACCATTCTAATAATCCATTTTGATTTTTCATTTGTATCTTCAGTTATAGATGTATCCAAACACTCATCTATCATATTTTCAAATGCACGATATTGTTGCATCGTTGTTTCATCTTCATCAATTAATGTATTCAAATCATCTGGATCAAAACAAATTTCAATTGAACTAACAATATCCTTTAATTTTGTATGTTCAAGCATATACATTATACTTTGTGCTTTTTCACGATCTTTTTCATCTTCTGGTTTTAAGAATACTGTAAGTGATGGATTTTTTGGTTCAGATGACAAAGACAATATTTCTTCAATTCTTGGCACACCACGTGTGACGTTAGATTTTGAAGCCACCCCGGCAAAATGGAATGTATCCTCCGCGCAAAGACCATTATAAATATTAAATGTTCGTGTATCTTTAATTGTTAAGTCATATGCATAATTTGTTGTATTTGGGACTTCTTCAATACTTTTAATTTTATCAAATAAAACATCAATGAATTTATCATCTGTTCTTGATTCAAATACTATTTCACCATTTATTTCATTTGGATATGTTATATACTTTTGATTTATTTTATACATGTAATTATGATTTAGTAATTCTATTAAATTTTCTTGTTTATATTTAATCTTCATATTTAATATTTTAGCTAAATCTTGTGCTTGTTTATTATTAACACAAAGATCATACCCTTGATGAATTATTTTAAATCTAGTATTTTCAGATAAAGGTAATATACCAATTTTACTGTAAATCCCAAAAATATTTAATATTTGTTGAACATCAATTAATAAATTTTTTGAAACTGATGACATAAATATATGTTTACTAGAAATATTTACACAACCATCTCCTCCAATATATGCATCTAAAAGTCCTTTTAAACATTCAGTATTTGAAAATATAATTTTATCACTTATATATTTATTATGACTTAATTTACCACACAAATCATCTAGAATACGGCACAAAATCGTATTATAAATTCTCAAATCTTGACTTGTTCCATTAATTTTTGAATTATCTGGTACATTAACTGTTTTTTTATAAACTTTTGTAGTAATATTCCATTTATCACATAATTCTATAATTGGTTTGAAATATTCAATATCATTATTTGCAATTGATAATTGAAATTTTGTCATACATCCTTCTGCTAAATATGCACCTATTAAATATCCAAAATTATAATCCAATGGAATTATTTCTGGAATTGTGTATGCATTCATATTTGTTTGTTTTGTATATACACAATTAGGAGTAAATCCAGTTTTTGTACTACATCCAGCCCGTAGTTTTTCTGAAACCTTTGCTACAAATGAATCACTGCGTGAATATGGTAATTTAAATGTTGACTTATTATGTTTTGTCCACCAATGATGTTCATGCATAACTGATTTTGCTTTTTCAATTTCAGATGAATACATATATTCGGTTGGTGGTAATATTTCTTTTAAATTTAATTCAAATACTTCTTTAAAATCAATCTGTTTAGTTGATACTGGTAAATAATCACCAACTTTTAATGAATCTCCATTAACTGGAATAATTTTACCATCAACTAATTTTAGCAATGATTTTGCTTTTGTTGCAATAATTTCACGTTGTTCATTTGTTGTTATTTTCAACATTGTATTTGTACCATCTGTATTAATAACTGGATGTCTTGTAACTGCTTCAATTTCTTTCCATAAAATATCACCATCTTCATTACAAGAAGGTATTTCATAATATTCAAATGGTTCTGCATATGTTGTATCTTTATCTTTATAATATTCTAATTTTTTAGGATTTGCAATATGTTTTTCAATAAAATCACCAATTTGTACCTTTTTAATAATTCCTTCACGATTTCTAACAATAATATCAGTTTCATATGTTACAGAATTTAATGTATTATGAACAATAATACCATAATCAGTCATAAATGTTTGATTTGCCGGAACAGTAAAATCATATACATATTCACTTTGTTCTGGTGTATAAATTTCAATATTAACAATTTCATCCCATATAACATTTGAATTGGATGCCTGATTTAAAATATTTAATTCATCTTTTATTAATAATGCATTTGGATGTGATTCAAATATTTGAATATATTTTTCAAGAGTACGCCGTCCAATTGTTTCTTTCTTTGCCCATCTTCCATAATTACGGCTTTGTCCAGGTAAGGCTAATATTTTTCCACATTTAGCAATTATTTCACCAAGCCCTTCAATTTTATCAATATCATCAGATAAACTATGAATATTTTCACGTGCATTATAATCAATAATATTTTGTAATTTATCTGTATGAATTAAAGAACCAATATGTTTTTGGTATAATAAAGCATATTTTGGAGATATTGCTAAATTATATATACTTGATCCTCTTGTAAAATTTTCTTTAATTGATCCAAATATTCCAAAATAATTAAGTAATAGTGCCATATCTTTTGTTAATTGTTTACTACGACTACATGATCTGATTTGATGATGTCCTTTATCACATTGGAAATTTCCATCTCCATCCATATACGCTTGGATTAATCCAGATTTAAATTCATTAGGTGATGTAAATGCAAAATCTGGAACATGTTTTATAAATGAACCATTGCCACATGTAGAATTGATAAATTCAGATAATAATTTATCTGTGAATACTGTGGTTGTTCCAGGACCATATTCTCCCGCTTTTTCATTTAATCTACATTCCTTTTCAAATCTTTTAGCAAATTGTCTTGTATTTTCAATAAAATATGGAGATATATTTGTAATATTAATTGTTCCGTTAACATCTTGAGTTCCTGATTTTTTATTAAGATTTCCTTCTGCTAAATATGCACCAATAAACCATCCAAATAAATAATCTAATTTATATTCGGTGTTACCAATAATTACTGAATCTTGAATAAATGTATTTTCAATATATTTTGCAACAGGTATTCTCATTCTAATATTCATATCTGCGCCAATAATTGGAATAACTGTTTGATTTTTACGAACTAAATGTGAATGACTAGTTGTTGTTTCAACTGTACGACCACTTCGTGTTGTAATTTTCATCATTTCACCATTTACAGGGTGACGACTAACATGTGATATTTTATTCCAATGTGTTTTTTCTTCACAATCAACCCCAACAATATAATATTCATCTTCAAGTACATCTAATAATGTTTCAACACTATCATGATGTCCGGTATTAAATGTATATTCTGGTAATTGATTAATTAACGAATCACATAATTCACCTATTTGTAATGACATCATAATTGGCATTTTTGGATTATTTTTATTTATTTTTATTACCTTTATGTACTCGTTGCGTCGCTGGCTCATCTGAGTAGTTGGCTCTCCAATACTTTGAGCAGCTATCATTCCAACCATTTCACCAGGTGCAACAATTGCTCTTTTATATATTAAACTAATTGTTTCTAATAATAGTGTTAATGAAACACGATTAAATCTTTTAACAATTAATAAATCTTTTGGAGATAAATTATAATAATATAATGTTTTAAATAATTCAGTTGGGATAGCACATCTTATTTTTTCAAGATTATCGTATGTTTCTTCAATCATTTCAAATGCTTCTAATGGAGTAATATCAACCATTGAATTTCCATTAATATTTTGTTGTCCAATAATATTACCAATAATATAACTAAATGCTACTGGACAATTGACTACAATATCACCTTTATTTTTGAATACATTTTTAATAATATCATCACGATTTTTAATCATCATATCTGTATATTTTTTAAATTTTTCTTGAGTTTTATCAATTTGTTTTTTAAATCTTTTCATTGTATTTTCCAAAAAGAATTGAGATAATAATTTCATTTTACCAGTTTCATTTGGAATATTGTAATGTGAGTAAATATCTTGAATACTCATTGAAACTAATGGCATAATCTGATTTTCAACTTTAATTGGATCAATATTATCATCACCATACACAAATTCAACAATTTTTCCTTTATTTGTGCGAACAGTCATGTCATATGCAACCATTAGATCTTCTAATCCTTTAATTAATCTACGCTGTATATACCCTGTGGTGCTAGTTTTAACAGCAGTATCAATTAACCCAACACGACCACCCATTGCATGAAAGAATAATTCTTGTGGGTTTAATCCGTTAATATATGAACTTTCAACAAATCCTCTTGCGCTTGGTGAATCATCAAATTTTGTAAAATGTGGAAGTGTTCTGTGTTCAAACCCGTATGGAATACGTTTACCATCCACATTTTGTTGACCAAGACATGAAACCATAAATGAAATATTTAATTCACTTCCTTTTGATCCAGCATTTACCATTGTAACAAATCTATTATCTTTATCTAAACTTTTTAATCCAATTTTACCAGATTCGGAAGTGGCTTGATTTAAAATATTATTAACTTGTGTTTCAAATTCTTCTTCATTTGTTTTACCTGTATTATTTTCAAATACACCCAATTGTGTTTGATCAATTAAATTTTTTACATCATTTTTCTTTTTATCAATAACAGCAATAATATCCTGATTTGTTTTTTCATCAGAAAGTAAATCACTAATACCAACACTAAATGAACTAGTTTTTAAATATTCTGTAACAATATTTTGAATATCATCAATAAAATCAGCTGATGCCATATTACCATAATCGTTACACACACGTTGAATAAGACCTTTTGTTCCAGCACCTAAAACACCTTTTTCAATTTGTCCACGAATATATTGCCCGTTTATTATTTCTAATACATTATTTGAATCGTCAAATTTTTCACCATCATTAAACAATTTTGTTTTATATTTTAATGATATTGGTGGAAGAATTTGAGATAAAATTTCAAAATTACTTATTGTATCAGTCTCATCTTTTGAAGTAAATAATGATTCATTTACTTTTGGAAACATCATTAATAAATTCATTGCTTCACGTGGGGTGAAACGTATATTTTCTCGTGTAAATCTATAACATCCAAGTAATGAATCTTGGAAAATACCAATAATTGATGAATTATTTGCTGGACTTATTATTTGAAATGGTACTGCTGCTAAATTTTTTAATTCTGCATCTGATTCTGTATCTTGTGGCATATGTAAATTCATCTCCATGAACTCCCAAAGGTTTTCCCATTGGGTCAGACTATACCTTATTCCTTATCAGGTTGATTAGACCATCATATAAGAACCACAACCGTCTAGTCGTTGAACCTTCTCCATACTCTATCATAACGAGTTTAGGAGCTTGGCTGCTGATTGCCCAATCCTTCACATTATTACCATTGGGTTCGGCAATTAACCGAGTTCCTCACATAAGTTTCCTAGTGTGAGTGGTAGTGAAGGCTCTAAGGAGTTTCCAGCAATTTGGTCATGTTGCTATCTAAATTAGATAACTAGGGAGTAACACGCTTTTAACGCTCCCTGTTGAGGACAAGACAATTTATCCCCATCAAACGGGTTATCTCAATGGTTTCCCAAAGAGCCGGACTGTATCTTAAGCAAACTCTGGATAGCTAGTCCATCATCGTTCACCAATACCCGTTCAGTCTCTGAATGCCTTCCATAGTCTGCTAAACGACCGTAGGAAGTAACACTGCTGATTGCCCAATTCTTTACATTATGACCATTGGTATCGGCAATTAACCGAGTTCCTCACACAAGTTTCCAAGCGGGAGTGGTAGTAAAGACTCTAAGGGTGTTCCAGCAACAAGGTATTTCGCATATAAATCAATAAATTCTTGAGGTAATAATATTTTATAATTTTTATGATATTTTATTAATTTTATCAAATGTTGTTCAATTTGTTGTTTAATTATTTTATTATTTTTTGATTAATTTCAATCTATGATCATTATCATTATTATATTTTTCTCTTCGTTTTTTATTATTACAATCATTACAAATTTTTGTATTTTTTATAAATAATGAATTTAATTTATATTTATCACATTTTGAACAACATTTTTCAACCATTTTATTTAATATTATTATTTTTTAAACTAATTACCTCAAGTATTTATTTTGATTTATACACTAGGGAGTAACACGCTTTTAACGCTCCCTGTTGCTAACCTTGATGATGGTCGATCAGCATTGTATGGTTTTGTACAACCAACGTTCATTCTAAAAGTATCGCCAATTCTCATTATTTTTGCAATATGACACATCATACTCATACGATGTAGTGTTGGTTGTCTATTAAATAAAATAGGATCACCATCCATCATATGACGATGTACAATATCATCATTTTCTAAAATAATGGATTTCTTATCAACATATCTTAATGTGATAGAATCTCCATTTTTCTTTTCTAAAATCTTTGCACCAGGCCAGTTTTCAGGACCATTTTGAACAAGTTTAGTTAAGAAGGCGCGATTTGAATCATTTACGACAACTGGTTTTGTAATATTTTTCGCAATTTTCATTGGTATACCAAGTTCTCTAATTGAAATATTTGGATCTGCTGTAATAACAGAACGTGCACTAAAATCAACACGTTTTGCCATTAGATTTCCTCTCATTCTACCACCTTTTCCATTTAATCTATCTTTTATAGATTTAAGAGGACGACCAGAACGTTGTGCAACAGATGCAACTCCTGGAATTTTATTATCAACCTGGGTAGCAACATAATATTGTAATACAGTTGCCCAATCATCAATGATATTAGCAGTTGCATTATTTTGGATTTTTTCTTGTAATGTTTTATTTGTTTTAATAATATTTACTAAAATATGACTTAAATCATCTTCACTGCGTTGTTGAGCATCATGTTTAACAGATGGTCTAACTGCAGGAGGCGGTACAGCCATGACTTGACAAACCATCCAATCAGGGCGAGACCAAACAGGACTAAATCCCATGAATGATACATCTTCGTCAGATATTCTTTTAAATATTTTTAAAACAAGTTCTGGAGTAAGTTTTATAACCATATTTTGAGTTGGTTCGTCACCACTAGATGATGTTGCTTCATTTTTCCATTCAGCATAAATGGTTGCTAGTCCTTCTTTTCTAATTTTTGGTTGAAGGCAACCACAACCATCATCAATATCTTCACCACATCGTTTAATTTTACTTGATAATGAAAATACATATTTCCATCTAGCATCACCTATAAGTTTAAGAGCTTGTTTATATTTTTCTTTACTAATTAATAATTTACTACATTTAAAACATACACATCGTAAAACTTTTAATATTGTACTCAAATATTGAATATAAAATACTGGTTTTGCTAATTCAATATGCCCAAAATATCCAGGAGTTTGCATAAAGTCTAATCCATCAGTTGGACATATTAAACCTTGTTCTAAAACTCCCATTCTTGGATCAAATAATCCACCAATAATTGGTTTATTATTTATATATGTATCTCTTGTTGTTATCTCCGCAACAGAACCCTTTCGGATTTCATCTGGAGATAAGATGCTAAATTGAATACCAATAATTTTTGAAGGATTCATATTGGATAGTTTTAAACTAGACATCTTCTATATATTACTAATATTATATTTAGATTGTTTAAGATCAATTTTATTTTTTATTTGAATTATTTGAATTATTTGAATTATTTGAATTATTTGAATTGTAAAATAAAAATAAAATTGATTTTAATTTAAAAATATATATTCAATATAATAATTAAAACAATGTCTGATAATCAAATTAAAATAACTAAAGAAATGGAAGAAAATACAAAAGAAAAAAATGTAAATGAGAATAAAAAAAGAAATAAAAAACATCATTTTGATGATAATTTTATTGATGAAGATGAAAGTGAAATGGATGTTATTGAATATCGTAAATTACTTGGAAGTATATTTCCATCAAAATTTATAAAAAATAAAAATAAAATGGGTAAAAAGGTTCAAAATATTATTTCAAAAGATATAAAAAAAGAATGTTCAAATAAAAATAAAAATAAAAAAGAACA
>TBL_comb47_HYPODRAFT_10001959_pt1 | contig 26093 bp, 27 predicted proteins | sample TroBogypolimnion_40_FD_10682 | JGI IMG/M metagenome (IMG submission 10682)
AAGAGATCCGCCTGGGAAGTACGGCCGCAAGGCTAAAACTCAAAGGAATAGACGGGGACTTGCACAAGCAGTGGATTATGTGGTTTAATTCGATGGTAAACGAAGAACCTTACCAGGGTTAGAAATCCTATTGAAAGCTTTAAGAAACTAGAGCCCTCGCAAGACAGTAGGACAGGTGATGCATGGCCGTCGTCAGTTCGTGGTTTGAATTGTACCCTTAAGTGGGCTAACGAACGCAACCCTCGTTGTGTGTTACAAGTGTCACACGAGACCGCCCTCGCCTTAGTTTTTGAAATTATTTTTGAAGATTGAGGCGAGGGAGGAAGGAGAGGATGACGCCAGGTCAGCATGTCCCTTTGATACCCTGGGCTACACACATAATACAATGACCGTTACAACGCGCAGCGACGAGGCGACTCTGAGCTAATCGTTTAAAAGCGGCCTAAGTTCGGATTGGAGTCTGAAACTCGACTCCATGAAGTTGGAATTGCTAGTAATCGCGGGTCAGCTAAACCGCGGTGAATACGTTCTCAAGTCTTGTACTCACCGCCCGTCAAGTCAAGGGAGCCGGGAGTACCCGAAGTCTCTACATAAGTAGGGCCTAAGGTAAACTCGGTGACAGGGACTAAGTCGTAACAAGGCACGGGTAGCGGAAGCTGCTCGTGGATTAATTCAATTTGAAAATCGTCCCTCCGGTTTCGACCGGAGAGCGTCTCATCAAAAATGAGAACTGGCCTCGGAGAGGTTGGACTAATTGAGTCGGTATTGTGTCGCTCAATTGACGACACAATGGTTTGCTTGAACTTAAAACAAGACGACAATTTGGAAAGACAAATAAAATAAAAAGTTATAGAACGAAACAAAACATAGAACAGCAACCTAAAAACATCTCGTGGAAACACGAGGTGTTTTTTGTTATACTAATTACATATGAAAAAAATAATATTAATAATTTTAAGTGTCATATTTATTCTTTGGGTAGGTTTTGAAATAGTAAATTATAGAGAATATGTTTCAGCTAAAAATAGTTTTCAGTGTCATCCTCCTATTCCATCGATGCCGTGCATTGGCCCTAGTTATCAGCCTCTGTTTGTTCAAGGTTTTTATAATTTATTTCCTTCACTTAATCCAAATAGAGGAGGGATGGTTTATAAACCGGTAATTTATTTATATCCAAAAAATACAGAAAAAGTACAAGTTAAGCTTGACTACAATGGTATTATAACTACCGATTATCCAGCGTATGATCCTCTACAAAAAGGATGGACGGTAACAGCAAGTCCCGACGGGAAATTAATAAATTCTGATGGGAAAGAATATAGTTACCTGTTTTGGGAGGGGATGTCTTCAGAAAAAGTAAATTATGACTTATCTACTGGGTTTGTTGTGAAGGGTGAAGATACGGCAAAGTTTTTACAATATACATTATCGAAATTAGGTCTCACTCCAAAGGAATACAATGAATTCATTGTTTATTGGTATCCAAAAATGAAAGATAATGCATATAATTTGATTCACTTTGCTGGAGAAGAATATACAAATACTGCTCTACTTACCATAACACCAAAACCAGATTCAACCCTAAGAGTATTTATGGTTTATAAGCCAATTGATAAAGTTGTCGAAATAAAGCCCCAAGAAATCAAGCCATTTACTAGAAACGGATTTACTGTTGTCGAGTGGGGAGGAACGGAGTTAGTAAAATAAATTTACAAAAAACATCTCGTGGAAACACGAGGTGTTTTTTGTTATACTTAGAAAAGTATGTCAAAAAAAGTCGTTGGAATAATTCGAGGAGGGAAAGAAGGGAATTATGAAAAGTCGCTTGATGAAGGGGGGAAAATGATTTCTCTAATTTTTGAAAATTTGCCTGACGAGTGGAAACCTGTTGATATTTTGATTGACAAGGGCGGTACATGGTACCTGGGAGGATTGCCCACGAATCCATCAAGTTTAATTAGTAAAGTAGATGTAGTTTGGAATACAGCTGATCCAAGTTATTCAAGAATTCTAGAAGATTTATCTATCCCCAATGTAGGCAATAATCACTTCTTGAAAATACTTGAAAGTAGGGAAATGTTGCAGGAACATATGAAGAAAATAGGGGTAAAAATGCCTAGATTTTTGTTGATTCCAGCATACCAAGGTGATCTTGATGGGGGGATTGAAGGTTTCATCGTGAAAAAAGCAAAAGAAGTTCATGAAAAATTTACTTCTCCTTGGATTATAAAAACTCTTAATAAAAATCTTAATACTGGTATCCATGTTGCAAAAACATTTCCAGAATTAATAGATGCTATTTATGATTGTGCAAAGACAGGTGATAGTATCTTAGTTGAAGAGTCGATTTCAGGAAGAAATGTTTCGGTCCATTCAGTTGCTGGATTTCGTGGACAAGACTTGTATCATTTTCCACCGATTGAAGAGAAAAATGGAAACATTATTTCCCCAGGAAATTTTTCAATGAAAGAAAAAGAAGAATTAATGGATACAGTAAAAAATATTTTCAATCACATAAACGCGAAACATTACTTAAAATCAGATTTTATTTTACATCCAAAACACGGCATATATTTGACTCATATTGAATTATCTCCTAATCTCTATGATGGATCATGTTTTCATGAATCTTGTGAGTCAGTTGGAACAAAAGCTCATAATGTCATTAGTCATATTTTAGAAAAAACCCTTAAATAATACGGGCCGTAGTATACCGGTAGTACATACCCTTCGGGAGGGTATAGACTGGGTTCGATTCCCAGCGGCCCGACTTTTAGCTATTTATTATGATATAATAGAGGTAATTAAATTGCTTTTATCTGTAGCGGGTGGTCGCACTCACATAGGCACATATGTTGGAGGTTAGCCATCACCCGCTTCAAATGAAAGCAATTTTTTATTTGGTGCAAGATATTCTGCATAAAAGTTTTAGAGCACGGATATTTTTTTGCTAAAAAATTCCTCGTGCTCGCGCCAGTCGCGCTCGCAAGTCTCCAAAACTCTTACGCAGAACATCTTTAAAAAAATTTCAAAATAAAAGTTATCCACAGTTTTCGCAAAAAAGTATTGTGTTATGTTTCGTTATGCGAGATAATTATAGTAGTTCTTTGCAGTAATTATTTTTAAAATATTTTTTAGAATTTTTTTTGAAAAATATTTCAGGTCGTGATTATTGCAAAATAAATTATAATTTAATCTAACGTGAGTCCTGCTCTTCGCAGGACAAGCGACATAATATTATGGCAGCAAAAAAGAAAGCAAAGAAGGTAGCAAAAAAGGCAAAGAAGACAACAAAGAAGCGAGCTTAATCTTCTAAACAAAAAACTTCCGTAAAATCGGAAGTTTTTTGTTTTTGTGCTAATATAGAGTTTATGGGTATATTTAATAGTGTTTTTGGGGATACAAGCTCCAAATTCATCAAAAGTACAAAAGAAACGGTAGATAAAATCAATGCGCTAGAGGCAGAGATTTCTGCGCTTCCGGATGCTGATTTTCCAAAGAAAACAAATGAATTAAAAGATAGATTAAAGAATAAAGAAACGCTTGATGATATTTTGCCAGAAGCATTTGCATTAGTTAGAGAAGCGCAAAAGAGAACTCTCGGGATCAGGTTGTATGATGTTCAACTTATCGGTGGGATGGTACTTCATTCTGGGAAAATTGCAGAAATGAAAACAGGAGAAGGAAAAACAAATGTTGCAACATTACCACTTTATTTAAATGCATTAGTTGGAAAGGGTGCGCATCTTGTAACTGTGAACGACTATCTAGCACGTCGTGATGCTGTACTCATGGGGCAAGTTTATAATTTTTTAGGTCTTTCTACGGGAGTTATAAATTCCCAAAATGTTTCGTATTTATATGATCCTCTGCACACAGAAGAAGACAATGAACGAGAAAAAGTCGGAGAATTTAAAATTATTTATGATTATTTAAAACCATGTTCGCGTGCTGATGCATACAAGGCAGATATAACTTATGGCACAAACCATGAATACGGCTTTGATTATTTGAGAGACAATCTAGCAACTTCACTCAATGATTTGGTTCAGAGGGAGCATTATTTTTCGATTGTTGATGAAGTGGACTCAATACTTATAGACGAGGCACGTACTCCGCTCATTATATCAAGTGCGTCAGGAGATTCAGAAGATTTTTATGTAAAGTTTTATCAAATAGCAAGACAACTAAAAAAAGATATAGACTATAAAGTTGATGAAAAGTTAAAAGCGATAACTCTAACAGATGAAGGGATAACAAAAGCAGAGCAATTGCTAGGAGTAGAAAATATTTACACTGAAAAAGGTATCAAATACGTTCATCATCTCGAAACGGCCGTTAAAGCGCAAGCTATTTTTGAGCGCGATAGAGATTATGTTGTGAAGGAAGGCGAGGTCATTATTGTTGATCCTTTTACTGGTAGACTCCAACCAGGACGTAGATGGTCTGAAGGGATACACCAAGCAATAGAAGCAAAAGAAGGTGTAAAAATAGAAAAAGAAACAAGATCTTCAGGGTCAATAACATTTCAAAATTATTTTAGATTTTACAAAAAACTTTCAGGTATGACAGGTACGGCACTAACTTCTGCGGAAGAGTTTTTGAAAGTTTACGGGCTTGATGTAATAGTAGTTCCTACGAATCGTCCCGTGGTACGCGTTGACCATTCTGATTTGATTTTCCAAACCGAAAAAGGCAAGCTTCAAGCTATTGCAAAAAAAGTGAAGGAGCTTAGCGGCAAGGGTCAGCCAGTTCTAATAGGTACCATATCCATTGAAAAAAACGAACTTCTATCTGTGTACTTAAAACAGGAAGGAGTTCAACACGTTATCTTAAACGCAAAAAACCATGAAAAAGAAGGGGAAATAATAGCTCAAGCTGGCCGCCGTGGTGCTGTGACCATAGCTACAAACATGGCAGGCCGTGGAATAGATATAAAACTTGGAGGAAATCCATTAGTTGAGAAGGAATATGAATTTGTAAAAAGCGCTGGCGGTTTGTTTGTTCTAGGCACTGAGCGTCATGAAGCACGAAGAATAGACAACCAGTTGAGGGGACGTTCTGGAAGACAAGGAGATCCAGGTGAGACACAGTTCTATGTATCTTTAGAAGATGATCTAATGCGTGTGTTCGGGTCAGAGCGAATAAAGACCATGATGGGAAGATTTGGAATCCCAGAAGATATGCCTATCGAAAATGGTTTTATAAATCGATCTCTGGAAAATGCTCAAGCCAAGATCGAAGGGTTTCATTTTGATGCTCGTAAAAATACTTTGGAATATGATGATGTCATGAATCATCAAAGGCAGGCAATATACGAAAGACGCCAGAAGATGATGCGTTCGAATAAAGAAGAGATAGAAGAATTACTAAAAAAGATTTCTGAAAATAATCTTGACGCTGAAAAAATAATTAATGAAAAAAGAGTAAAAGTTGGCGAGGAGGCTTTCCTTGAAACTGTTCGCAGAATTGCACTTTATACTACTGATACACTTTGGATGGAGCACTTGGAAGCTATGGACTATCTTCGTTCGTCTGTAAATTTGCGTGCATATGGTCAACGTGAACCTATTGTTGAATATAAAAAAGAAGGATTGCTTATGTTCAGGGAAATGGAAGAGACCTTTAGAGAACAAGTGCTTTCACTAATCGAGACTATAAACGTAGAAGCAGCCGAGCGAAGCAAAAATCAAAAAGAAGAAGTTAAACAAATACTTCTCACTAGTCACGATGAGCCAAATGAGTTTTCTGACACAAAAAAAATAGCTACAACTGGAAATCACGAAGACAAAGTCGGACGCAATGATCCTTGTCCGTGTGGAGCCATAAATCCTGCAACAGGAGAAGTATACAAATGGAAAAAGTGTGGAATGATCAATGCGCCACAACATCGAAAATCATTAATTAACTAAAATGAAAAAAATACAAACAGTCACAATTTTCTACAAATACCCAAAAGTTTTGTTAGGTTTGAAAAAGCGTGGTTTTGGTACAGGTAGATGGAATGGTTTTGGTGGAAAAGTAGAGGTTGGTGAGACCATAGAAGAATCAGCAAGACGAGAAACAAAAGAGGAAGCTGGGATAGAGGTTGTTAATTTAGAAAAAGTTGGAATTATTGATTTTGAATTTGAAAACGGGATGCCGACGCTCGAAGTTCACTTCTTTAGAGCAGTGGATTATCTTGGCGAACCGAGCGAAAGCGAGGAGATGAAACCGAAGTGGTTTTCTGTTGACGAAATCCCATATGACCACATGTGGCCGGATGATAGGTACTGGATACCTTTATTTTTAAAGGGTAAAAAGTTCAAAGGGAAATTCTTGTTTGATAAGCCTTCAACCCCTGAACAAGTAAGTACAATATTGAAGAAAGAATTAAAAGAAGTTGATATAATATAGTTATGAAAAACTTAGAAGTTGGGGCAATTTATAGACATTACAAAGGAACTAAAGTTCGAGTTATTTGTGAGGCGATTCATTCGGAAACACAAGAATATTTAGTCGTATATATGCATTTGGAAGATGGAGGGATTTGGGCTCGTCCAAAGCATATGTTTCTTGAAAGTATTATTTTTGAAGGAAAAGAAGTTGAACGTTTTAAAAAACTTGACCAAGAAATTTTAATAAAGCCAAGCAAAAATTAAATTTGACTTTAAGGTCAATGGCTGTTATTGTAAAAGAAGGACAGATATTTTAAAAACCAAAAAAAAACAGCTAATGGAAGAAGAAAAAATTTACAATAAACACCTCAAAGAAGGGTGGAAGTTGTATATGGCGTTTGGAAGTCGCTATGTCATGACAAGGAAATGTGAAATTAAAACGATTGATGTCGCAAGTAACAAAGTTATCAAAGAAGCAGAAAGCCTTGTTCCTAAGGGCTCAGAAGATCTAAATCAAGAAAACATTTCACCTTATAAGGCAGGAAGCATATGAAAAACAAAAAGAAGAAAAGGGTCAAAAAAACCTCGATCAAATTGAAGGAGGCAACTATACTCCTTGGAGCGATGCTCCACGCAAATCCACAGATTTGCAAATAACTTTTACAGCCTGGACGTTACGGTTATTACCGCAAAACGTCCAGGCTTTTTTTATTTATATATTAATTTTATTCATATGATATACTGTAAAAACAATGATTATTATGAAGAATTTGATAAAAAACCTTAAAACTATTAAGTGGAGAGTTAAATCCGAAATAGCCAAGTATCGGTATGGCAATCCTGGAGCGAAGCTTAAAATAGTGGGTGTTACTGGTACAAACGGCAAGACGACCACGGCCACTCTTTTATATAAAATTGCCTTAGGGCTCGGGTACAAAGCTGGATTTATTGGGACAACTGGGACTTATCTAAATGGAAATGAATTAAAAATAAATCGTAAAATTCCAACGACCCCAGATTCGATAGCCCTGATTAAAATTTTTACTGAAATGGTAAAGAAAAATTGTGAATATGTTTTTATGGAAGTCTCTTCACATGCCATGGACCAAAATAGAGTCGCAGGGATTAATTTTCTTGGTGGAATTTTTACAAATCTTACGCAAGATCACTTAGACTATCACAAGAGCATGGAAAAATATTTTTTTGCTAAAAAGAAATTTTTCCAAATGTTGCCAAAGGATGCTTTTGCACTATCAAACGCTGATGACGAACATGGTAAAGAAATGATCGAAGGGATAAAAGCAAATAAGTATTTTTATGGTTTTGAAAACGAAGGAGATTTTAATGGAAAGATTACAGAGCTTGATTTTTCAGGACTAGAGCTATTGTTTAATGGAAATAAAATAAAAACTCAGTTGTTGGGTAGATTTAATGCATATAATTTGCTTGCTATATGGAGCGCTTGCAAGTTGCTCAAATTTGATATGTCAAAAGCTGAAAAAATCATGGAAATAATCGAAGCCCCTACTGGTAGATTTGAACATTTTATATCTTCGAGCGGGATTTTAGGCATAGTTGATTATGCGCATTCTCCAGACTCACTAGAAAAAATACTTATCGCCATTCATGACATTAAACCAAGTAATGGGAAAATAATTTCTGCCTTTGGTTGTGGGGGAGATAGGGATCCATTAAAGAGGAGAATTATGGGAAAAACAGGAGCGCTGCTTTCTGACGTTGCGATATTTACATCAGACAATCCGAGAAATGAAGATCCGGAAAAAATAATTGCTGAAATGAAAACAGATTTGTCTATGAATGAATCCAAAAAAGTTATCACGATTGCCGACAGAAGAGAAGCAATAAAAAAAGCAGTAAGCCTTGTCCAAAAGGGGGATGTTGTACTACTCGCCGGCAAGGGGCACGAAGAATACCAAGAGATTAGGGGAGTTAAGCAACATTTTAATGACATGGAGGAATTAAAAAAATATTTGAAATGATGCAAAATTTTAAGGAACAATTCAAGGGAAAGAAAATCACAGTCATGGGACTCGGTATTTTAGGGCGTGGGCTTGGGTATATCAAATTTCTTGCAGAATGTGGGGCAGATTTGATTGTTACTGATTTAAAAACAAAAGAACAATTGGCCACTTCTTTAAAAGCACTTTCTAAATTTAAGAATATTAAATTTGTGACAGGGGAGCACAGGCTAGAGGACTTCAGAGATAAGGATATGATAATAAAAGCGGCAGGAGTTCCACTTGATTCTATATATATTACAGAGGCTAGAAGAAATAGTATTCCTATAGAAATGGATGTTTCTTTATTTATAAAAATAGCAAAAGATATTAAAGTGGTTGGTGTTACTGGGACTCGGGGTAAATCCATGACAACGACTTTGATTTATGAAATTCTAAAAAAGAGTGAGAAGTTTTTGAAGCACAAAGTATATATAGGAGGAAATATACGTGGAGTAGCTACTTTGCCACTTTTAAAAAATTTTAAAAAGGGAGATATATTAGTCTGTGAGCTTGATTCATGGCAACTTCAAGGTTTTGGTGATGCAAAAGTTTCTCCACACATATCTGTATTCACCAGTTTTATGCCTGACCATATGAATTATTATATGAATTCTATGGAAAAATATTTTGACGACAAAGCAAATATTTTTATATATCAAAAAAAAGATGATGTGCTTATAATTCGTCCAGATATGAAAAAATTAATAAAAAATGTTAAAAGCAAATTGATTGTCGTAAATAGTAAGAGTGTAGAAAAATATAAATTTGCTGTACCTGGTAAACATCAATTAGAAAACTTGGCCTGTGCAGTAGAGGTGGCAAAGCAATTTAAAATTCCAGAGAATAAAATATTGAATGCCGTTAAAGATTTTAAGGGCTTAGAGGGGAGACTTCAGTATTTAAAAACTTATAAGGGAATTAAAATATATAACGATAATAATGCTACGACTCCATCTGCAACAGTTGCTGGCATCGAAGCTATAACTTGCCCTACCCCGGGGGTAGGGCACAATAGGATTGTGCTTATTTGTGGTGGTTCTGATAAAAAGCTTGATTTGAATGAATTTGTAGATACGGTGAATAAATATTGTAAGGCCTTGATAATGATACCTGGGACTGGAACTGATGTGCTTTTGAATAATTATGAATTAAAAGTAGATAATGAAATCGGTAAAGACTTGAAGGACGTAGTAAAAAAGGCAATCAAGGTTGCAAAAAAGGGAGACATAATTCTATTCTCTCCAGCATTTGCATCATTCGGAATGTTTAATAATGAGTATGAGCGCAATGATCAATTTATGAAAATAATTAAAGGGTTACCTGCCCGCCCTCATAGGGGTTCGGGAGCAGGCGGGAAATAAAATTATGACGAAATACATTTTGAATTCTGGGGGAATAAGAAAAAATATAGAAGGTGGCAAGAGATTTTTTGCTGAGGCTGTGAAGGGTTTGGGTGATAATCCTAAAATATTGATATGTCTTTTTGCTTTTCCCCGCGAGCGTTGGGAAGGAAAGATTGAGGAAGTAAAACAAAAGAATCTTTATCCAGCGAACATCACTCCTCATTTTGAGCTAGCCTTTCCGGATAAATTTGAAGAGCAAGTAAAGAATTCGGATGTAATATACATTTATGGAGGAGATGATCATTTGCTTCAATATTGGTTTAGAAAATTTAATGTTCCGAAAATCTGGGAAGGAAAAGTCGTAGCCACGGGCTCTGCTAGTTCAAATATGTTATCCAAATATTTTTGGACTTGCGATTGGAGAGGATGCATGGATGGCTTTGGGATATTACCAATAAAATTTCTTCCCCACTTTAAATCTTCTTACGGCGGCGATGATTTAAGGGGCCCAATTGATTGGCAAAAGGCATTGCTGGAATTGAAAGAATACAAAGAAGATTTGCCGATTTATGCATTAGAAGAAGGGGAATTTAAAGTTTTTGAAAAATAGATTTATGGAATTAGATTTATCAAAAATCAAAAAGGTATATTTTATCGGAATCGGGGGGATTGGGATTTCGGCATTGGCGAAATGGGCAAAGGCGAGAGGGATGGAAGTTTCTGGTGTAAATGATGATGAAGGGAAGACCCTGGACTCTCTTCGAGAAAAAGATATCAAGATCACTCTAAAGAATGACTACAAAGTTTTGCCTGAGGCAGACTTATATGTTTATTCTGATGCGTGGATACATCGAGGGCCTGAGATTTTAGAGGCGGCGAAGAAAACCGGGAAGCCAGTCCTTTCATATGCAGAAGCGCTTGGAGCTTTTTCAAAAGGATACAAAACTATAGCGATTTCCGGAACTCATGGCAAGACGACAACGACGGCAATGGTAGCCGATATTTTTATAGATGCAGGATTGGACCCTACTGTGATAGTGGGTTCGTTCGTGAAAAAGTTCGGATCTAACTTTAGGGCAGGTAAAAGTGAGTATTTGGTGGTGGAAGCAGATGAATACAATAGGCATATGCTTGAGCTTCACCCATACATAGGGTTGGTCACAAACATGGAAGCAGATCATTTGGATTGTTATAAAGACTTGAATGATATCAAAAAAGCATTTGACCAGTTCTTTGCTCAGAGTGAGAATAAGATAGCGGAGTATAAAAAATATCTTGATAAAGTGCCCAAGCTCTTGGTTCCAGGGGAGCACAATCGTATGAACGCCGCGGCGGCTCTTGCAGTGGCAGATAAGTTGGGGATATCTATGGATGTTGCTCAGAAATCCCTGTCAGAATTTACGGGCACCTGGCGAAGGCTTGAAAAAAGAGGAATGACTGAGGTAGGAACTGTCGTTTATGATGATTATGCCCATCATCCGACTGAGGTCCGAGCGAGTCTTGAAGCCTTGCGGGAACTTTACCCTAAAGGAGAGAAGAAGCTCACTGTGGTCTTCCAGCCACACCTTTACTCAAGGACCAAGGCGCTATTTGATGACTTTACTAAATGTTTCCATGAAGCAGATCAGATAATTCTTCTTCCTATCTACTTTGCTCGAGAAGTGAAGGATGAGAGCATCTCAAGTGGTAAACTAGCCGAGGCAATATGTGCGCAAGGGGACAAAGCCATAGCTTTTACTGATTTTGAACTAGCGGAAGGGTACCTAGGGAGTCAGACCTTTGGCAAGGATGACATTTTTGTGACCATGGGGGCCGGGGAGGCATACAAGATAGCTGATAAACTTTTCCACTTTAGCTAAATTACCCCTATTTTAGCCTTATTTGTCAAGGAGCTACCCTTAAAATATCCTTATTTTACAACGTATTTTCGATTTGACATATCAAAAAAATGTTACATAACTATTGACTTTTGAGTCCGAATATGATAGTATATTGACATGTCCTTCACTTTTATTAAAGTAAGGACTGCTTTCATTTAAAGCTCGAAACTCTCAGATTTGATGTTGGCGGAGCAAAACCGCTTGATATGCAAAACAAAAAATTAATACGGTTCGTGGAGTCATTTGTAATTTTGCCAGTAGTAACGTTATCAATGCCGTTCGGAAGTGTTCCGACAAACTATGTTGATACTAACTCTCAAAATCCACAAGTCGTATTATCGCAAAAACAAAATACTGGGGCCCTAAGTCTATTCGCTTTTAACCAAGAAATAGACAAAAAGGCTAAAATCCTTAAGCTTAAAGCAGATGCTATCGATGCCTATTTTGACTCACACGATATGCCACTCTCAGGAACTGGATTAAAAATGGTACAAGAGGCCGAAAACAATGGCTTGGACTGGCGTCTTTTGGCAGCTATCGCTGTCCGAGAATCAACCGGTGGTAAAAATGACTGTCAAAAGGTAGATAATAATCCATTCGGATGGGGTTCCTGTAAAATAGGCTTTGACTCTATCGACGAGGCTATCGAGACGGTTGCTAGGAACCTGGGTGGTAATAACCCAAGCACTGCATACCACTATTCTGGTAAGACCACAAAAGAAATATTACAAAAATACAATCCTCCGTCTGTTGTTGCTCATTACGCTCAGCAAGTCATGTCCATCATGAAGGATATTGGTGACGAAACAGTAACACTTCCAGGAGACGATACAAGCTCTGATAATACATAATAAATAAAAATCCCCACATTCTGTGGGGATTTTTATTTATGCACATATTGCTTGCGTAGTTTTTCTGGTAAATGATATAATATATCGGTAAGTTTATTATTGATTTTTTTGAATTAAATTTTATGACAGGAGGCCACTAATATTTTTTAAAAAAAGAACAAAGATTATTTAAGAGACTGCCTTGTTTCATCTTTTTATATGTCTAAAAAAACTAGGGAAAAATGTAGTGCTTGTGGAACCAGTCCAGTAAACCACCAGCTTTTATTTATATCAAATTTTCTTGATGAAACGATAGGAAAACTTGATTCCAATTTTACTAAATCTCCGACTAGTAAAAAATGGACAGATTTTTCTTTTTTTATTGAGAAAACATTGGCCAGGGGACTACATTTCATCGGGGCCCTTCGTTATGGCAAGGATTTGGAAAAAGCAAATACAGGTCGTTCGAAACTTATTTGGGAGGAAGCAGTGCGAAGAAATATCGCAATGGAACAGTTTGTAGTGTTCGGCAAATATATTGAGCTCTATCGAGCAGAAATAAATGGAAAAACATATCACTTTAGTAGTTTACCTATTCCACCGTGGCTAGCGCAGAGTGGTTATGATTGGCTTGATGATAAGTTTGTTCTTTTTGAAAAGCTCTCGGCTGGTAGTGTCCCCGTGCCAAAGGCAGAAAAAATATCAAGTTGGGCCAAGGCAAAGAATGCATTTCTAAAACTTGAAAAACCTGTTATTTTAAAGCCAAAATCTGGTTCAAGGAGCCGTCATACAACGACGAACATTAAGACAGAAGAAGAATTAAAAAATGCTTTTAATTTAGCAAAGAAGATTACATTATGGACAGTTATGCAGGAGCACCTTTTTGGTAGTGTATATAGAGCTACGGTCATCAATGGTGAGTTGGTGGGCTTTTTTAAAGCTGATCCTCCACAAATAGCCGGCGATGGTTTAAAAACAATAAAAGAATTAATTGTAGAAAAAAATAAAAATAGACCTGAAAGAATTTCTGAAATTTTGATAAATGATGATCTTGTGCATTTTATAGGGAGGCTCGGATATAACCTTGAAAGCGTTTTGCCAAAGGGAATCAAGATTGATCTTTCAGCGAAAACTGGGCGGATGTATGGTGGTTATACTCGCGAAATGCTAAAAGATGTCCATCCTAAATTGATTTCAATACTAAATAAAGCTGGGAATATAGTTGAAGCACCAGTGGCGGGATTTGATTTAATAATAGAAGATCCGACAAAAGATCCGGATACCCAAAAATGGGGGATTATAGAATGTAATTCTTTGCCTTTTATTGATTTACATTATTTTGCTTACGAAGGCGAACCGGTAAACCTCGCAAAAAATGTTTGGGATTTGTGGAATATAAAAAAATAAAATCCTCTGCAGTAATTTAATAGCAGAGGATTTTTTTTGTGAGACAAGGGTGTTTTTAAGCTTCGCCACAAGGAATTTCTTCTTTGTGTGTGCTTCCTTTCCCAACCCAAACAGCTTCCGATATACCACCATGACTGCAGGTTGCGAGGTCCCATGGTAAATTTTCAGCTATTATCGCTTCATACATCGCTTCTTTCAGTTGCGGCAGAAGGATGTCATTTTTTTGACGCATCCTCTCCAGAGCATCGAAAACTTCCTTTTTGGAATATGCTGTTATTTCTTCTCCGAAAGCAGACACAACAGATTTTCCATCACTTGAAAATTTTAAGTGTACATTCATAATAGCAGGATTAAATTGTGGATACTGAACAATTACATTGTGATTATATACCTCAAGTTTGATAAATTGCAACAAAAAACCAGGAAAAAGTTTTTATTCCTAAAAACTTTGTTCCTGGTTTTTTATAACTATGCTTCTAGGTGAATCAAAGTCATCTTGTGATTCTTTGGTTCAAAGAGTGTGATTTGGAAATTATATTTCTTTCCAAGTTCCAATTTCTCACGAAGTTTTGATTCAGAAGTAAATGTGGAGTTGTGAACAAGTCCAGCCACACCTTCCTTTATAGAAACAAGCGCACCATGTTTGTTGTATTTTATAACAACTCCTTCAATGATGTCTCCTTTCTTTAATTTACCTTCAAACTCTTTCCATGGATTTTCTTTTAGTGCTTTGATTGAAAGTGATATTTTACCGTCTTTGATTTCGATAACCTTTGCGCGAATCTTTTCACCAACTTTAAACATTGAACGTGGATCCTCTACTAGGCCCCAATCAAGTTCAGAGATGTGCACGAGTCCTTCTAGCCCATCTTCTAGTTTCAAGAACATTCCGAAATCTACGATGCCAGCGATAGTGCAATCAAGATCATCTCCGACAGTGTATTTGCTCAAGATTTCTTTCTTTTCTTCTGGGTTGTTGTCTTTCTCGGAGAAGATCAGTTTACCTTCCTTTGGAAGAGTTGAAATGATAGTAACTGAAATCTTTTGGCCGACAAGTTTTTTTAGTTCTTTTAGGATTTTATCTTTATCAGAATCTTCTACGCGTGGGTAGTGTTCAGCTTTAAGTTGAGATGCAGGTAAGAATCCTTGGATACCTTGCCACTCTAAGATAAGTCCGCCTTTGTTAGCATCCTTTATTTCAAGAGCCATTATGGTTTTTGCCTTAATAGCTTTTTCTGCATCACTCCAGATTAGAGCTTGCTTTGCTTCTCGAAGTGAAAGCTCTGTGTAGCCGTCTGCATTTTCAGCATCGACGACTTTTGCCTTGATAATATCGCCAAGACTTATTTTCTTGATAATATCTTTAGCATTGATAAATTCTCTACCGTAAATAATACCTGTTCCGAACGGAGATAGGTCTACGAAAACTGACGACTTGTGAATATAAATCACTGGGCCTTCTACGAGGGCGTCGTTCTCTGGGCGAGCCAGACTTCTATCAGTGACTGACTTCAAAACTAAGTTTACATTTTCTTCTTTTACAATTTCTACTTTTTTCATAAATGATTTTTAAGAGTGAATTGAAACTAAAATTCCACCAATACGGTGGATTTATGGCTTAGGCGTTCCATCAAGAAAGATGGAGTGTTAACCTAAAATCCCGTAATAATATATATTCACTTATATCAACATCCTACTATAATTTTTAAAAAATGCAAGGAATAAAAAAAGGAGTTTGGCAATTGTAATTAAATTGGCAAACTCCTAAATATAACTTTTATTTTTGTGTATTATCCCATGTTTTCTTCCGAAAACCATGCACCAGATTCCCAGTCAATGATAATTCCACTTTTGCGGAAGAATTTTGCATTGCCAGTGCCACAAAGGGTGTAACCGTTACCTTCATTTTTTATCCAGCAACCTTCCGGTAACCCAATGATGTGAAAATCAGGGTTATACATGAGAACCTGTTGGATTCTTTCTTCTCTGGTTTCTCCCATGTGTTTTGGAACAAGTGAACCAGGAACAAAGTGAGGATTGATCTGATAAGGAATAAGCCCTAAGGCATTAAAAGTCGGTGGCCGAACAGGAGCCATATCATTTGTTGTCATAATGGTTGGGCAGGCAACAACCGTACCGGCACTTGCGCCAATGTACTTTTTATGTCCAGTCATCACTTCTTCCCGGATTGCATTCATGAGTTTTCTTTCATAGAGTTCATTCAGTAAAACCCACGTATTGCCACCGCCAATAAAGATAGCGACAACTGCAGGATCGTGGAGTACATGTAACCGTTCCATATATTCATGGTCGGAAATCACTTCATAGCCAATCTTGGAAAATGGTTCCGATACCATCTTAGTATAACCGTCATAATCGCGATCGGCTTTGGCATACGGGAAAAATGCCACTTTGTTGTGTCCAGGAACTGCCGGACCTAGAAACTTACCCAGAGAATCAAGACAGTGAGCAAAAAAGACACTGTCTGCTCCCGAATAACGGGAACTACTGATAAGGAAAAGCTGTTTTTTGTTCATCTTTCTGTACCGCTCTTAACGGCTTTTATTAGTTAGTAAATGATTTGGTTATCTTAAATCCCTGAAGGAAACTAAGAAAACCAAACCAAGAGCTAACCAAAATCTTTTCAAGGGACCCAATTTATTTTCAAATTACCACACATTAATTTAAATTACAAGTCAAAAAATTTAGAATTGTCAGCCAAATTCACTAGTTTTTTTATCGAAAATTTGCTATAATATACTTAATGATAATCACATATTTTGGAAAACAATTTTTTAAGATTGGGCAGGGAGATATGGTTTTCGCGTTTAATCCAGTCAGTAAAAGCTCTAAAACAGGCATATCTCTACACTTCGGAGCTGATGTCGCACTCATCACTACAAACCACGCAGACTACAATGGAATAGACCAGCTTTCGCATGGCGATCGCAGTCCTTTTTCTGTTACGGGCCCTGGAGACTATGAAGTCAAAGATATTTTTATAAAAGGTTTGATGTCTAACGCAGAGATCGGTGGTAAAAAATACATCAATACGATTTATTTACTTTCAATAGACAACATCAATATCACATTCATGGGTGCGATAGGAGATGCTGAAATTTCCAAAGAAGCTCGTGAAGCGATCAGTGAACCAGATATTCTTTTCATTCCAGTTGGCGGAAAAGGAGAATTCAATGTCAAACAATCCGCAAAGCTTGCCTCATCCCTTGAACCAAAATTAATTATCCCGATGGATTATGAAGCGGACACATTGAAAGCATTTTTGAAAGAGCTAGGCGAAGAAAAAGCAGAAGTAGTAGACAAGCTCACGCTGAAGCGAAAAGACTTAGAAGGAAAAGAGGGCGAAGTTGTAGTCTTGAAAAGTTTATAAAGTAATAAGTTATAAAGTTCATAAAGAAAATTTTTAATACAATGAAAAAAATAATTCACAAATTAAGAAATCGTCCAGAGGAAGAAAGAAGACATATCTTGCATATACTTACTTTTGTTTGCGCAATAATTTTGATTACTTTATGGATTTATTCGCTCGGCAGGACGGTCACAAGTAATGAGACCAAGACACAAATAAAACAAGACCTGCAACCATTTACAATGTTAAAAGATAGTATTACCAATACAACAAATAACCAAAATTAATTTTAAAAAAGAAAATGGCAAAAAAATCTGATAATGAAGTAGAAAAAATTGAGAGACCTGAGGGCATAGTCCCAGTTGACATAGTCGCAGAAATGAAAGAGTCCTATCTGGCTTATGCGATGTCCGTCATTACCGCTCGAGCCTTGCCGGATGTGCGGGATGGCTTGAAACCAGTTCACCGCAGAATTTTATACGGAATGAATGAAATGGGCCTCACGTCCAGTGCTCGTTTTCGAAAATCGGCCGCCATAGTCGGAGATGTGCTCGGAAAATATCACCCGCATGGCGACGTTGCCGTTTATGATTCTATGGTGGGCATGGCGCAAGATTTTTCTTATCGTTATCAATTTGTCATTGGTCAAGGAAACTTTGGTTCGATAGATGGAGACAATCCTGCCGCGATGCGTTATACCGAAGCAAAAATGTCCAAAATTTCTACTTTACTTTTGCAAGACTTGGAAAAAGATACCGTTGATTTTCGTCCAAACTATGACGGCACTAGAAAAGAGCCGATAGTTCTCCCCGCAGCCGTTCCCGCACTATTATTGAATGGAACTCTTGGTATCGCTGTCGGTATGGCTACAAATATTCCTTCACACAATTTAGCGGAAGTGGTGGATGCTACTACATACCTAATAGACAATGAAGATGCCACGACCGAAGATTTAATGCAATTTATAAAAGGTCCTGATTTTCCTACGGGTGGAATAGCTTATGGTTATAAGGATATGCTTCACGCGTATTCTACTGGCCGTGGTGGGGTTGTTTGTCGTGGAGAAGCTGAAATAATAGAGACGAAAGGGGGAATGTTTCAGATTATCATTACCTCCATTCCATTTCGGGTAAACAAGGCGAATCTCATAATGGCTATAGCTGAGCTTGTTCAAGAAAAAAAGCTTGAAGGTATAAAAGGTTTGCGCGATGAGTCCACCAACGACATCAGAATTGTCATCGACTTAAAGAGTGGAGCGCATCCAGAAAAAGTTTTGAATTATATTTATAAAAATACTCAACTTGAATCAAATTTTAATTTCAATATGGTTGCGTTGGTTGATGGAGTGCCCCAAACACTTTCCTTAAAATCAATTCTCTCAGAATTTATTGGTCACCGAAGAGAAGTTGTAAAGCGAAGATCTCTTTATGATTTGAAAAAAGCTGAAGAACGAGAACACATTCTTCTTGGTTTGAAAAAAGCACTCGATAAAATAGATAGAGTTATTACCGTCATTCGCGGTTCAAAAGATGGAGCAATCGCAAAAGTAAATTTAATGAAGGAATTTAAATTCTCAGAACCTCAAGCAGTTGCGATTCTTGAAATGAAATTGCAGAAACTTGCCGGTCTTGAAAGAAAGGCTGTTGAAAACGAACTAGAGGAGAAACAAAAATTCATAAAAGAAATAAAAGAATTACTTGCCAGCCCAAAGAAAATGCTAGCCGTTGTTTCAAAAGAGTTAAAAGAAATTCGTGAAAAATATCAGGATGACAGGCGAACAAAAATAATAAAGGGTGGAGTGAAGGAAATCAATGATGAAGATTTGATTCCAGAAAAGGAAACGATGCTTGTCTTTACCGCTGGAGGGTATGTGAAATGCACTGACCCGAGCGAGTATCGCGCCCAAAAGCGTGGAGGAGTCGGAGTTGTAGATCTTGAAACAAAGGAAGAAGACTTTGTGACAATGCTCGTGTCAGGATCCACTCATAGTGATCTACTATTTTTCACAAACCTTGGAAAAGCATATCAGATGAAAATGTATGATATCCCAGAGGGGCGTCGAGCAACAAAAGGAAAATCAATCATGAATTTCCTTTCTCTTGCCGGTGATGAAAAAGTTACATCTATTTTGCCACTCCCGAAAGAAATTAAAAAATCTCCACTATCACTAATGCTTGTTACAAAAAACGGGACGGCTAAGAAAATGTCCGCCAGTGGTTTCCAGGATGTCCGAAGAAGTGGAATTATTTCCATCCGTCTTGATAAAGGTGACCAACTTGTGCAAGCGCTCATTACAGACAAGGGAGATGAGATAATGGTGGCTACTTCAGGTGGGCAGTCAATAAGATTCAAGGAGAGCGATATACGAGAAATGGGACGTACTGCAGGGGGAGTCAGGGGTATAAAACTTAGCAAGAGTGATGAAGTTATCGGAGTCGATGTTGTCAAGAAAGAACACAAAGAAGGTGCATTTCTCACGATGAGTGCGAATGGTTTCGGAAAGAAGACAGCTCTCAAAGAATACAAAGTCCAAAAGCGTGGAGGTTCTGGCATAAAGACTGCAAAGGTAACTCCAAAAACCGGTAAACTTATTGTGGCAAAAGTCATTGCAGGGGAAGAAGAGGAATTGATTGCAATGTCCAAAAAGGGTCAAGTTATCAGAACAGCCTTGAAAGATATTCCATCTCTAGGACGACAAACCCAAGGTGTGACCATCATGCGTCTCCGTGGCGGTGACGGCATCGCATCTATCGCATGTGTATAATTTCTCCCCGACAGACTTAGGGGATATCCCCTAAGTCTGTCGGGAAAGGATATGTTATAATTAAATCAATGTTCACTGATCCGATTAAAAACTTAAAAGCATTTGGATTAAGAGATGACATGATTGTAGCGGATCTTGGTGCCGGAAGTGGTTTTTATTCTCTGGCAGCAGCTCAAATGGTGCCAAGGGGGAAGGTGTATGCTATTGAAATCATAAAAGATTTTTTGACCAGCATAAAGAACAAAGCCAAAGAAGCGCATCTGGGTAATATGGAATGTCTATGGGGAAATATAGAAAAAGTTGGTGGGACTCAAATTAAAGACAAAGCAGTAGATGCAGTGATTGCTTCCAATATACTTTTCCAAGTTGAGAATAAAGATAAATTTGTTGATGAGGCAAAGAGAATATTAAAACCGGATGGTAAAGTTCTCCTCATTGACTGGTCTGATGACATTTCTTCTGTTGGTTCGTCTCTCGATAAAACAGTTTCTGAAAAGCAAGCGCAAGAATTATTTGAAAGAAAAGGTTTTACTTTTGATAGGGAAATAGATGCAGGCAATCACCATTATGGAATGATTTTAAAAAATAATAAATAATGAAAGGAAATTTCAAAATTATAATCTTAGTCATATTTATCGCAGCAGCCCTTATTGGTATTTTAGTTTTTGCAGGGGTTATTCCTATTGGAAAAAATAACGGTAGTGGATCTCTGGGGACAGTCGTATTGTGGGGAACTGCAAGCAATGAAGCAGTCTCACCGATTATTGAGGATTTTAATCGCGTAAACACAACCTTTACGCTTAAGTATGTTCAAAAATTTCCAGAAACTTTTGACCATGACTTGCTGGAGGCTCTAGCCTCAGGCACGGGCCCTGATTTATTTTTCTTAACGGATGATTTGATTTTTAAATATAGTAATAAAATTTACACCATACCATATAATAGTTTTCCATTGGCTTCGTTTAAAAATACTTTTGCTGGAGCAGGGGAAATTTTCTTAACCTCTAACGGACTTTTAGCTTTTCCGATCTCCATTGACCCGATGATGATGTATTATAATCGAAGTATTTTAGATGCAAATTCGGTAGTTTACCCACCAGTATATTGGGATGAATTTGACAAATTAGTTCCTACCTTAAACAAAAAAGATGACTCAGGAAAAATAACACAAAGTACTGTGGCTATGGGTCAGTTTTCAAATATAACTCACGCAAAGGAAATATTGTCTACTTTATTTATGCAGACAGGGAATCCTATAGTAGCTCAGCAAAATGGAGCCTATTATTCTATGCTAGGACAAAACGATACAAGTAATAATCTTGGAGATACTCTCAAATTTTATACTAACTTTGCGGATCCGTCGCAAAAACTTTATTCATGGAATAAATCATTCCCAGAATCAATGGATTCTTTCAGTGCTGAAAAGTTGGCATTTTACTTTGGTTATGCCAGTGAACTGGAATCTCTAGTAAGCAAAAATCCTAATGAAAACTTTATGGTTGCACCCATGCCCCAAATAAAAAATTCTACGTTTAAATTAACTTATGGAAAAGTATCTGGTATCGCCATTTCCTCTTTTTCTAAAAACTTCAATACTGCTTTCACCGCAGCCAGTCTTTTAGCCACAGGAGACTTTGCCGGGAAGTTTGCGGATGCTACCTTTGTTGCTCCAGCTAGGCGTGACTTACTAGCTGTCAAAAAAACAGATTCATTTTACCCACTCTTTTATTCCTCTGCCTTGTTTGCTAAAAGTTGGCTTGATCCCTCGTCTTCCGATACCGATAATATTTTTAGGGTGATGGTTGACGGAGTCCTTTCAAACAACATGACCACTGATAATGCCATAAAAGATGCAAGTACAAAATTGGGTTTATTATTTGTTAAATAATATGAAAATCAAAATAAAAATTTTATCACTTGTTGTACTCCTTGGAATGTTGATATTGCCAACAATTGCACTCTTTGCAAAAGAAAAAATTGATGCAGAAGTAACCTTTGATAATATGTATTATACTAATACATCAGTTTCAGGGCAGATTTTTAATCCGGGTGCAGCTAATTTTAAGCTTGCCATCGAATATGGAGAAACTGATAACTTTGGTCAAAAAACTGGACTCATCCCGATTTCTTCCACTGGTTCCTTTTATCTGTTTCCAATAAAAAATTTAAAACCAAATACTACTTATAAGTACAGACTTTTTGATACTACTGGCACACTAGATCCAGCGGACACTGCTTCGTTTACTGCATTTAAGCCCTCCTCAGATGGCATTACATACAATCTGGATGATTTTACTGGAGGTACCACAACGTCCCCAGGTTCTGATAATACAAGTGGTGGAAATGGTAACACTACAAACACAACAACTGGTGATGGTACCACTACTACTATATATAACAATGGAGGACTTGTGTTGTGTGGAACGCAACGAGCTCCTTATTCTACTGACTCAAAAGGTGCCCAAACTGGTGGTAATATTCTTAATCCCTGCGATTTTCATTATTTATTGATAATGGTAAATTACATAATTAATTTTGTTTTTAAATACATGGTTGTGCCTGTTGCTGCGATTTTATTCGCCTATGCGGGTTTTGAATTAATTACTTCGGGAGGATCTCCTGAACAAAGAGGAAAAGCATTAAATGTGTTTAAAAATGTTGGGATAGGCTTAGTGATATCTGCTGCTTCTTGGCTTATTGTGAGTCTAATTCTTTCGATATTAGGGTTTAGTGGTTCTTGGATAGGTTTTTAAAATAAGGTATAATTAGTCTATTAATTTTATGACAAAAATAAAGATTTCTAGTATTGTAGGTAGGTGGAATAAGGGGATATACAGCTTTGCAGTCTTTCTAGTAGGCTTATTTTTGCCGCTTATTTTCGTGAGAGCAGCTGATGATTGTTTAACTTCCGGCAAAATTTGCAATCCCTTGAGCGTTAACTCTTTACAGCAACTACTAAAAACAATATTAGAAGGAGCGATCAAGATAGGTATACCAATCATCGCACTCGCTATTGTTTATTCTGGTTTTCTCTTTGTAAAAGCAAGAGGCAACTCAGAGGAATTAAGCAAGGCAAAAGATGCATTGATTTATACACTCATTGGAGCGGCAATTCTAGTGGGCTCTTGGGCGATAGCTCAACTTATATCTAATACAGTATTATCATTATAAATTATAACCATAAATATATTCTACATTCACAAATGAAAAAATTTAAAAAACTTATTTTAATAATTTTTATTCTAACTATTTTTGTTTTGCCGATGCTTTCATTTGCACAAACTACTGATACCACAACCCCTACAACAAAGGTTTGTCCTACTGGAAGTATCCAAGGCGTACTTTGTACTGTCGCTTCCTTAATAAGTAGTCTGATTCCGATAATAGTTACATTGGGTGTTGTGTATTTCATTTGGGGAGTTGTCACATATTTTATTGGAGACGACGAGGAAGCAAAGAAAAGAGGAAGAGACAGAATTATCTATGGGATACTAGGATTAGTAGTTATTGTGGCAATGTGGGGAATAGTGACTTTGGTTATTGACGGGTTGGGGATAGACCAGCAAGAGTTAATAATAGGCAACCCTGCGCAGTTAGCAACCATACAAAATACCGCAAAAGCAGGATCGATGTGTTATGCAGGACCATTAAAGAGCAATCCGATGCTTGCGGATGTTTTCAACTATATTACTTGCCTTATTAGTCAGTCAATTGTTCCGTTATTATTTGGATTAGCTACAGTAATGTTTATTTGGGGCGTAATTCAATATGTGATAAATGATTCTGATGAAGGGAAGAAAGAAAAAGGTCGGAATTTTATTATTTGGGGAATTATAGCTCTGACTGTTATGGTCACTGTTTGGGGGTTGGTTAAAATAATAGGTAGTACTTTTAATATCAATACAACCTATATTCCACAAGTAAAGCAACAATAGACATTTTTATTTAGATTTGTCTATGGTATAATTTGTCTAGTTCTTTTTAAGTAAGTATTATTAATATTATAAGGTCGTTTAAAAGTTTTTATTATTAGTTTTCTCGCTATAGCGGGATAAAAATTATGAAAAAGAAATTAATCGCATTATCAGGGTTTGGTTTAATGGCAGCTCCACTCTGGGCATTTGCTCAAGTTAGTACCAGTGCTTCATGTTATGCTGGCCAAGTTGGTATTCAGGCTGTTATCTGTAAGATCGGGGAAATATTAAATACTCTTATACCTATATTAGTTGTCTTGGGTGTTGTGTATTTCATTTGGGGAGTTGTTCAGTATGTTATATCTTCTGACGAAGAGGCAAAAGCTTCAGGCAGAATGAGAATGATTTGGGGAATTATCGGACTTGTTGTTATCGTTGCTATGTGGGGACTTGTTAATATTGTAAAAAATACATTCAATATCAATAACAATACTACGGGCATCACACTTCCTTGTGTTCCTGGCACTCCTTGTGCTTCACAGTAACTATGAATTTTTTATTTGTAAATGTGGCCTATGCCTCTACTACTGAGAGTCTAGATCAGTTCATTTTTAATGTTAATAAACAAATAGTTAATCCGCTCATTTTACTGCTGTTTGCTTTGGCTATGGTTTATTTTCTTTACGGACTTTTTCAATTTCTTTCCAATCAGGAAAATGAAGAGGACAAAGCTACAGGCAAAAGACATATGCTTTGGGGTGTTATCGGAATTACGATTATGATGGCTACATTTACCTTGATCCACATTATATTAAATAGTTTTGATGTAAGTGGCACCATAAATCCAGAACAGGGGACTGTACAGTTAAAAGATTATACTCCGCCATCAATACCATAAATTCGAATAAAAATAAAAACCCCAGTCGGGGGTTTTTATTTTACGAATTTTTATGCGTGCTTAAGAGGGATTCTTCTGTCTTCTTCGGTTACATATATTTTTCTCCATAAGAATACTATAAGTAGAATCAATATTAGGACAAATAACCATTGAAGGAAGTTTGCAGGGACAAATCCATTTGAAGCAAATAAAGCATTGGCGGATAAACTATTCCCATTGTCTGTGCTTGTGCTTGTTGTCGTGTCAGAATTATTGCTAGATGTTGTTTTTGTTGTAGCGCTAGTTTTGTTGGTTCTTGATGTGGTTGTTCCGCTTGTGTTTGTTATTTTTCTATTGGTTACATTAAACGAAACACTGTTTGACATTCCTCCACCAGGCCCTCCGTTAAATACTGTGATAGGGAAGGTACCAACGTTAGTAAGGTCATAAGAATTTAATTGAACTTGTAAAGTTCCAGAATTTACGTAAGTAGTTGGTCTTTCAGAATAATTAAACTGAACAACAGAACTTGCAATAAAGTTTGATCCAGTTATTGTGACAGTAGTATTATTCCAATTTAAATTACTAGAACTTGGGCTAACTGAATATATAGCAGGAATTGGGTTAGTAGTATTATTGCCATATCCATTTCCTGTACCAAAAGAAGAACCATTTCCGCAACCGTTTATTGGGTCACCATTGTAACAATAAACATAATTTCCATTTTGCCAACCTATATAACTAGCATCTGCACTTTTTGGAATAATGAGTATTGTGCTAAAAGCAAATAAAGTTAATGATAAAAAGACAAAAGATATTAAATTTTTATTTTTATTAAACATATGTATAGTATAGCATATAGAACCTCAAAAGTCAAGCCCTTGGGAGGGCCTAAAAATAAGGCTAAAATAAGCCTTTTTCATTGTGCCGAGGGGGAGACTTGAACTCCCATGAGATTACTCTCGCTTGCTCCTAAGGCAAGTGCGTCTGCCAATTTCGCCACCTCGGCATGTATATGATAATTTAAAAACTTTATAGAATAAACTTTTTAAATTGTCCGCCCTGAAGGGATCGAACCTTCGACCTTATCCTTAAGAGGGATCTGCTCTACCAGCTGAGCTAAGGGCGGAAAACTTTTTAACTTTAACACAATTTTATGTATAATTCCATATTTAATTGTGTTGTGTCTTTATTATACCAAGTTAGAACCTATTTTCAAAATAAATAAAAAAACAGACTAGCGTTCCCCGCGTGCTAAAGCACCTCTGTGCAGTAGCACAGAGCTTTCTCAAAGAGAAAGTGCGGGGAAA
>TBL_comb47_HYPODRAFT_10001960_pt1 | contig 26086 bp, 21 predicted proteins | sample TroBogypolimnion_40_FD_10682 | JGI IMG/M metagenome (IMG submission 10682)
GTCTTTGGTAGGAGTCGTGCGAGACCCATCTGAACGTCGCCAGTGCCGGGAGGTAAGTCAATGAGAAGATAGTCAATGTCATCCCAATGAGCATCTTCAACAAACTGCTGAAGTGCTCGGTTAAGAATAAGACCTCGCCACATAATGGCTTGCTCCTCGTCGGCCAAAAAGCCCATCGACAGAATCCGAAGTTCGCCAGAACCAACGGTGAGCTTCTTTGGCACCATCTTTTTATCCTTGGCCTCAACCGGGCCGTCGACGCCAAGGAGACGAGGAAGAGAAAATCCCCAGATGTCTGCATCGATCACGCCAATGGTTAATCCACGTGCGGCCAACGCAACCGCCAAGTTGGCGGTGATAGAAGATTTTCCAACGCCACCTTTTCCCGAGGAGATACCCAGGACCCGTGCGCCAAGGGGAATGGAAGTGTTTGGAGCATCTTGTTGTGCGGCACTGCGCGCCGTATCCATCAGGCGAGCTTTTGCTTCGGGAGAAAGTTGACCCATCGTGATGTCGACAGATCTCACGTCGTCAAGGCTCAAGATGGCTTGACGGACATCGCGCTCTATCTGCCCTCGCAACGGGCACGAGGGCGTCGTCAAGGCCACGGTGATTTCTACGTGGCCGTCGGAGACCCCAATGGCCCCCACCATGCCCAACGAGACGATATCGAGGCCCAGTTCGGGGTCGATAACGCCAGCAAGTCGTTGTGAAATAGCCTCTTCTAAGGGCAAGGAGGCGGTCGTGCTGGGTGTGAACTCCATACCTTTACCGTAGCCCCCACCCGCTTTGGACTGCCCAGATCCGGCTGTGCCACTGGAATCAAGGGTGCTCGCTAGTATGGAGAACGTGCCATCATAAAAGGCACAGCCGTAACGCTTCAAGGAGAGTAACGAATATGTCGCTTGCAACGTCAGTCAACATTGGTAAAAAGCCCGACCCCGTCACCCTTTCAGATGTGGCTGCGACCAAGGTCGCGGAACTGTTAGCTGACGAAGCCGCCGGCGAGAAGTTGGCGCTTCGTGTTGCGGTGAAATCTGGCGGATGTTCAGGCTTCAGCTATGACATGTTCTTCGACTCAGAAGTTGCCGAGGATGACGTGTTGCGTACCTTTGGCACCGTGAGCGTTGTTGTGGACAAAGAGAGCGCAGAAATGCTTTCAGGCTCATCGCTTGACTACGCCGACGGATTGAATGGTGCAGGGTTCCACATCACGAACCCGAACGCAACGCGAACCTGCGGTTGCGGTTCTTCGTTTAGCTAATCGACGCCCATGGCGTCGGACCAAGAGCGCAGCATTGCTCTTGAAGTCGACGGAGTCATTCTCTCTTGTTACCCAGAAGGAACTCTTCTTGACGCGCTCCGTGATGATCCGCGTTTTCAAAGTGTTAAAGATGGCTGCTCCCCTCAAGGCCAGTGTGGATGTTGCACGGTTCTCGTCGATGGCTTGCCCAGAGTTTCTTGCGTCACCCCGGTTCGCCGTGTCGAGGGTCGATCCATCACTACCTTCGATGGGCTCGATCATGAACTTCGCGAACGCTTCCTTGCCGCGTTCGACGCAACAGCCGCAAGCCAGTGTGGATTTTGTACACCGGGAATCTTGGTGCGCTTAGCGGGATTGGCGCGAAAGGGAGTTCCTTCTGAGACGCAGGTGCGCACTGCACTTGGCGCACATCTTTGTCGTTGCACAGGTTTTCAGCCCATTGTCGAAGCCGCTCTTGCAGCATTAGACCCCTCGGCACCTCTTGGATCGCCGCGTGACGAGGCGAAGGCCACTGCTCGAGCCACGCTCGAGAGCGGAACGAGCCAGCGGGCGGGACAAGCGACAACGGCTGGTGTTCCAGGCTTTGCGATCGATACCGCACCCACTGACAGCATGGTTGGTATCGGCTCGGCCGATGGGGGCTACGTCGTTGCATCTTCAGAACGTGAAGCCCGTGCACAGTTCACGAAGATTCAAGGCCGTAATTCAACACACCCGCTGAGAACTCCNCTCGCGCTGCCCGACGTGGACGGGGCAGTTGTGCGCTTGCAGACAACCTTCGTTGAACCTGCCTACCTTGAACCCGATACGAGTTGGTGCGAACCAGGAGGAGAGCCTGCCTCACCATTTGCTAATGCTGGGGCGTTCGGGGCGAAGCGGAACTCACCCATTCGCGAAGATGCTCGTCAACGAGCTGAAGAAGAGCAGCGACCCGTGCTGTTGACCTGGCCTCGAGAAGAAGTGGTTCGCCGTGGCGCAAAACGTCCACCGCTGGCTTTGGCGCTGCGAAGCGATGGTTCAGGTGTCGTGAGGATTGGCCGTACGCCGGGTAGTGATGAGTATTCGGATTTTGTTGAATCACTGCGCTTGCAGTTCCCACTGATTGAGTTCGAGATTGAAACCATTGTGGGTCCACGCTGCGGAATCACGCACCGTGGCGCAGTCGTTGCTGAAGTACTTGCGGCCCTGGCTGTTGTGCGTGCCGAGCCAGGCCAAGCACTATCAGTATCCTCAGCAAATGGAGCGTCAGCCAGGGTGGCAATGAGCGATGGGATGGTGAGCGTTCATGTCAGCGCGGGTGATCCCCTTTGTACGTCAACATTGAGAAGTTATGCCATTGGTGCAGTGCACCAAGGTCTGTCTATGGTGCTGAGCGAAGGAATCGCTCTTGACGAGAACGGTGAGGTCCTGGACTTGACGATACGATCTTTTGGCATTCTCTCTGCAGCACAGATGCCTCCGGTCGACGTCACACTCGAGAAGGACGAAAGCGAGCCTGTGGCTTGCGGCGTGGTGGTGATGGCTGCCGCAATGGCTGCGTGTTGGCTCGACGCTGGTCTAGGTTCATACTGGCCAGTCAATCGGGAGGTACGTCAATGAGCGCAGCAGTTGGACCCTATTCACCAATNCTCCGGGCNGGGGATTTNCTCATCACCTCGGGCCAGCTTGGCGTCGTTGCCCACGACGACGGTGCCCCCGTCCTCGTTGAAGGAGGAACAGTTTCCCAACTCGAACAAGCACTCGCNAACGGCAAAGCGCTCTTAGAAGCCGAAGGCGCCAATATTACTGACATCGTAAAAGCAANGGTGTTCCTCATTGANATGAGCGAGTTCGCAGACGTGAATGCCGCTTGGATGAAATTCTTCGATGGACACCGCCCTACCCGCAGCGCGATCGGGGTGGCAGCACTGCCAATGGGCGCACGCATCGAAGTCGAGCTTTGGGCCTATCGACCCCAATGATCGTAGCCAACGCCCCGACCGCCGAGCGAGGAGTAGTGGCCAGGGTTGCGCATCGGGTTCTTTGGTGGCTTGATCCTGAGGAGTATGCCGCAGGAGTCATCTACGGCATTCTCTTGGTTGGCATTGTCGTAGCGATTGAGTGGGCAAACGGTAATGGATCGTGGCGGGATATCGAATCAGAGTTTGGTGTGCTCGTGCTGTATTGGCTCATTCATACCTACGCCAAAGTGGTCGGCGATCAGTATGCGTCACACGAGCGATGGTCGTTGGCGAGTATCGGCCGAGCGCTTGTTCATGAATCAGCCATCGTGCGCGGTGGGATCATCCCGATTTTCGTCATGACATTCGCTACATTCTGTGGTTTCGCTGACAGCACGGTTACGGGATTGGGCTTACTTACCGTCGTCCTGTTGCTCATATTTTTTCAGGGAGTGGCAGCGCATCGTGCCGGGATGCGGGGATGGATACTGTCGGCGCAAGTGGTCGTCGGGTTATTTTTTGGAGCCTGTCTGGTTGGCTTGAAATACCTGATGAGTTAACGATCGCTTGGTCCGCTCTCGGGAGTCCAGCCGTTTTGCCCAAAGCGGTAGCCCACGCTTCGTACTGTTTGAATAAGGTAGGCGTTCTCTTCCCCGAGTTTTGCTCGCAGTCGTCGAATATGGACGTCAACGGTACGCGCACCCCCGTAATATTCGTAGCCCCACACTCGGCTGAGCAAGGTTTCACGGGTGAAGACCTTGAGGGGATGGGTCGCCAAGAAACGAAGGAGTTCATACTCCATGAAGGTCAAGTCCAGAATCCTGCCCTTGACCGCTGCTTGATAGGTCGAAAGGTTGATTTCTAAGGGTCCATAAGACACAGTATCGGCGTTAATGCCTTGGCCCCGGCGTTCAAATTCTAAACTCAGTCGAGTCGAAAGTTCTTTGACGTCAAAGGGAGCGCAAAGAAAATCATCAAAGAGTTCTTCACGAAGACTTAGCGCTTCAATCTGTTCAGCGGTCACAATAAGAATCAATGGACCAATGGGTTGTTCTCGTTTTCGTAATGTTCGACATACACTCAGCGCGTCGCTCAGATTTTCGGTGCCTAGGACAACGGCTCCCGACCAACCATCGACACAGACTCTCGCCTCGTCATTTTCTGCGTCGATTGCCGATGAAACACAGTGATAGGGATAGCCGATTTCGCTGATGCTCAGCAGAATCTCTGCGGGAGTCGGCGAGGGAAAGCAGACAATGGGATCCATGGCAGGTGAGTACTTCCTAGAGCCTTGGAAGGTAGCGATCGAGTTCGAACTTTGTCACTTCAGATTTATAGGCCGACCACTCGGCACGTTTGTTGCGGATGAACCATTCGAAAAGGTGCTCTCCTAAGGTGTTGCGCACTAGATCTGACTGTTCCATGGCGTCAACGGCATCGTTGAGGTTGCCCGGCAGTGGTGCAATGCCTTGCTTGGTGAGCGTTGAGGGTTCAAGCGAAAAAAGATTTCCCTCAGCTTCGATTGGGAGTTCGTAGTTCCCTTCTATCCCAGCGAGGCCGGCCGCCAAAATGACGGCGAAGGCAAGATAGGGATTGGCCGCAGAGTCGGGGGCTCGATATTCCAGTCGGGTTGAGTTGGGTTTGCCCTGCTTGTTCACCGGTACGCGCACCAAGGCCGAGCGATTGTTCCTGGCCCAGCTGACATGGACAGGAGCTTCGTGCCCAGGAACGAGACGCTTGTAGGAGTTAATCCACTGGTTGGTTACCGCGGTGATCTCACGAGCGTGTACCAAAAGGCCAGCAATAAAACCCTTGGCAACGGGCGACAGTCCATAAGGGTCGGCTAAGTCTACGAATGCGTTTTCACCGTTCTTCCACAGCGAGACGTGGGTGTGCATGCCCGATCCTTGTTCGCCCGCCAGAGGTTTTGGCATAAAACTGGCGGCTACTCCGGCACGCCGTGCAATCTCCTTGACCACGAGTCGTGTGGTCATGACGGTATCGGCCATGGTCAACGCGTCCGTGTAGCGCAAGTCAATCTCGTGTTGGCTCGGCGCGTCTTCGTGCTGTGCGTGTTCGACGGGAATACCCATCTCTTCCAAGGTGATTACGCTTTGACGACGCAGTTCACTTGGCAAGTCGGCAACCGCGAGGTCAAAGTAACTTCCTGAGTCAAGGGGGACCAAGGGCAGCTCAGGATTAAGCGATTCAAAATAGAAATATTCAAGTTCTGGAGATGCAAAAAACTGATATCCCCGATCGTGGGCATCGTCGAGTACCCGGCGAAGAGCGACACGCGGACAGCCGTCGAACGGCGTGCCATCGAGATTCAAGATGTCGCAGAAGACTCGGGCCACACTGTGGTGATCATCGTGAAGTGGAAGAAGTTGAAAGGTCGAAAGATCGGGTCGGGCTAACACATCAGCTTCTTGGACTCGGCTAAACCCATCGATGGCTGAACCATCAAAGGTCATCCCTTCGTCGAGAGCGTCTTCGAGCTCCGCCGGCGTGATGTTCAAAGATTTTGGTGTACCAAGGACGTCAGTAAACCAAAGCTGGATGAATCGAATTCCACGTTCTTCGACGCTTCGCAGGACATATTCTCGTTGACTTTGCACCCCTTTATCCTTTCACTTGGCCGTGAGGCTCCCTACAACGCAAACGACCGGGCCCATTACTGAGCCCGGTCGTTTGGTCAAAATCCCTAAAAGTGGGAGTTAGCGCCGTCGAGCAGCCTTTTTCGCTGGTCGCTTTGCCACTGCTTTTTTGGCCGTGGTCTTCTTGGCTGGAGCCTTCTTGGCCGTCGTCTTTTTCGCTGCCGACTTCTTGGCCGGAGCGCCTTTCGAACCCGAAGCAGCGGTGCAGACCGTGTCCACCATAAGACGGGTCACGCTGTAGGGGTCCATGTTGGCGTTTGGCCGACGGTCCTCGAGGTAGCCCTTCTTGTCTTGGGCAACTTGCCACGGGATCCGGATCGACGCACCTCGGTCAGAGACGCCATACGAGAATTGCGTGTAGTGCGCCGTCTCGTGCTTTCCGGTCAAGCGCAGTTCGATGCCGACACCGTAATGTTCGATGTGCTCGTCAACTTTCTTCCCAATGGCCTCGCATGCTGCGACGATGTGGGAATACCCACCTGCTTCACGCATCGGCTTTGTTGAGAAGTTGGTGTGCGCACCTGCGCCGTTCCAGTCACCAAGCATTGGCTTGGCTTCAAGGGTTGCGAAGACACCGAAGTCTTCGGCGATCCTGAAGAGCAACCAACGAGCGACCCATAACTGGTCAGAGACTTCTAGCGGTCCTAATGGTCCGATCTGAAACTCCCACTGGCCCATCATCACTTCAGCATTCGTTCCTTCAATAGCAAGGCCTGCGGCTATGCACGCTGCAGTGTGAGCTTCAACGATGTCTCGCCCTGGCATCATGTCGCCACCGACGCCGCAGTAATAGGGGCCCTGTGGTGCGGGGTAGCCGTTCTCTGGCCAACCGTAAGGGCGACCGTTTTGAATAAACGTGTACTCCTGCTCGATGCCAAACCATGGTTCAAATGAGGCGTATTTTTTCGCCACCGTTTCGAGCTTCGCTCGAGTGTTGGTCGAGTGGGGCTTGCCATTCACGTCGAGAACTTCACACATCACGAGGATGTCGTTGACGCCACGAAGCGGGTCAGGACAGGTAAAGACGGGATTCAGCACGCAGTCCGAGTTGGAACCTTCTGCTTGATTCGTGCTTGAACCATCAAAGCCCCAAATTGGTGGTTTCTTCCCATCGGGAAGGATTTTCGTCTTGCTTCGCACGAGCGGTGAGGGCTCGGTGCCGTCGATCCAGATGTACTCCGCCTGATAGGGCACGGCTTCTCCTTTTGTTCGGTGATGATCACAATGAAAGGCTTCGATACCTTCGGCTCCTATTCTGCCTGCTGAAACGAGGTCCATGCGCAGAATCGTGTTACCAGCGTGTGAACTTGCTCCAGCCCCAAGAAGAAAAATACCGGTGGGAGTGCCGTTAGGCTTGTGGGCGTGCCACCCTTACGAGTTGCCGCTGCGCAGATTAACCCGACGGTCGGGGACTTGGAGGGAAATACGGAGAAGATTTTGGCGTTTCTTGCCAGCGCAGAAGACGCTGGCTGCGATCTTGTCTGTTTCCCCGAATTGGCTATCACGGGCTATCCACCCGAAGATCTCCTCTTAAAAGAGGGCTTTATTCGCGACGCTCGTCTTGCCCTGGAAACGATTGCCGCAGCAACGAAAGAGTGCGTGGCCATTGTGGGGACAGTAGTGAGTGCAGATGATGCCAACTTCTCCTTAGGTTCTGCCAATGATGCCCGTTTCGGTTCTCCCGGCGGTGATGGGCGACCAGTTTTGGCCAACGCCGCGGCTATTTTGTCGCAAGGTCAAATCCAAGGATTGATCGCGAAACGTTTGCTTCCTAATTATGCGGTATTCGATGAACAGCGTTGGTTTGTCCCCGGACAAGGGTCAGATCCTCTGTTTCTAATTGCCGGAAACCCCGTTGGCGTGACGGTTTGTGAAGATCTCTGGAGTGCGCACGGCCCGGCAGTGGACTTAGCGGATCGAGGGTGTTCGCTCATTGTGAGTTTAAATGCATCACCATTTTCCATCGGGCAGCATGAAGCGCGTCGACAAGTGTTGTCGGAGCGCGTTGAAGAAACTGGCGCTGCAATTCTCTACGTCAATCAAGTGGGTGGGCAAGATGAACTGGTTTTCGACGGTTCATCGATGCTGATCTCCGATGAAGGCCACGTGAAAGCTCGAGCAGCATCATTCGTCGAAGCGCTCATGATTGCTGATATTCATTTGGCGCAAGGAGCATCGCTGGAAAATGGAGATGTACGAACGCTCACGCAAACAACGCGCAGCGATGAACCACGGATTGAAGGGGACGTCGCCGACGATCAAGGCCGTGACGCTGAGATCTATGACGCGCTTGTCCTTGGCACCCGTGACTATCTGAAAAAGAACGGATTTAGCGATGCCGTCATCGGCCTCTCCGGAGGAATCGACTCAACGCTGGTGGCGGTCATTGCGGTGGACGCACTGGGACCAGAACACGTACGAGGGATTTCGATGCCTTCCCGGTACTCTTCGGATCATTCAAAGAGTGACGCCGTCGAATTAGCGAAGCGACTCGGCATCAGTATCGACACCGTGTCCATTGAAGAAGCACATGGAGCGTATGGCTCAATGTTGGGGGGAGTTCTGGGCGGCGACGTTGCGGGCCTCACCGACGAGAATCTCCAAAGTCGTCTCCGCGGCGTACTCTTGATGGGGATTTCTAATGCGACAGGCGCCATGGTGTTGACCACAGGGAACAAGTCGGAGTTAGCCACGGGATATTCGACGCTTTACGGCGACTCGGCTGGCGGATTCGCGGTGATCAAAGACGTTCCTAAAACCTTGGTCTACGACCTCTGTCGCTTTCGCAACGAGCGAGCTGGGCAACAAGGCACCGTGGAGCCCATCGCTGTTGAAGTTATAGACAAGCCACCATCTGCAGAACTTCGTCCAGATCAAAAAGACGAAGACTCGCTTCCTCCTTATGAACTGCTCGATCCGATTTTGGCGGCCTACGTGGAAGGCGACCAGACCGGCCCCGAGCTGATCGCTCGAGGACATGATCCTGCGATCGTGGCCCGGGTCGTTCGATTGGTAGACATTGCAGAGTACAAGCGCCGCCAAATGCCACCAGGGGTCAAGATTACGTCAAAAGCATTCGGTAAAGATCGCCGGATGCCCATCACGAATCGCTATCGACCTGACATGGAGCCATCATGACGACGTGGCGAAGTGGCGATGAGCTCGCCGTTGATGTCGGGCGGCTCTGTGCAGTCGATGATGCTCTCCATCGTTTGCTTGGCAGTGCAGCGAATAACGCTGAAGACCCCGCCATCGCAGTGCTGTTCGACGAGTGGTCCATGCAAGCTGCAGAACACAATGAGTGGCTGACTGATCGTTTGCCATTTCGCGCCGGCTTTGATCGAGGGGCAGTGCGTCAGCTGGGGACCTACCGGGACCTTGTTGAGGCATTGCAGCACCTGACGGATGACCACAATGAGGTGGGCCTTTTTGCCGGCGTCGTCGAGGTGCTCTTTCCGGCCATTCTGGATGATCTGGCGCAGATTGACACCAGGTGTTCACCGGCCGCGGACCGCAGTTTGCAGCGTCGATTGGGCTTCCTCACCAGTGATCTCACGAAAGCTGTTTTGGACGGCCGGGGTTACCTTGGGCGCCTCACGACCGATGCCCCGGTTCGAGCCAGCGTGGCGTCGGCCGTTGCATCCCTGCCCCACGTTCGCCTTTTCTGATCAGCGAGGCCATAATTCTGGCCTTCGGGGCAGGGGGGTTGACAGGGCCGGTAGGATAGAGAGCGGTTCTTAACGCGTTGGGGATTTCCTTCAGCGAGAATCGGGGGCCCAGCCGCTGTGCTGGGGAGATCAGGGAGTTCAGGGGAACCCTTGCAACAACGGGTGAAAGGCGCAGTCCAACGTGGCAAAAGAGAGAATTGAACGTGATGATGAGGACCTCGTCCGGCTCTATTTGACCGATATTGGGCAGTACCCACTGTTGACCAANGACGACGAAGTACGGCTGGCCCAGGCNATNGAAGCAGGGCGAGAGTCNTTNGAAAAGNTNGAAGCCGGCGGAAAATTGACGGCGACTGACAAGCGCAAACTCAAAATCGAGTCGAAGCGTGGGGAAGATGCTCAGCAGACCTTCGTTCAATCAAACCTTCGGCTCGTGGTCTCCATCGCCAAGAAGTACCAGGCTTCGGGCCTTCCACTTTTGGATCTCATCCAAGAAGGAAACCTGGGCCTGATGCACGCCGTTGAAAAGTTCGACTGGCGCAAAGGTTTTAAATTCTCCACGTATGCCACTTGGTGGATTCGCCAAGCCATCACTCGAGGCATTGCGAACACTGGCCGTACTATTCGACTTCCGGTACATGCCGGTGACACCCTGGCCCGTGTGCAAAAAGCCCAAGCCCGGCTGGAATTGAAATATGGTCGCCCAGCGACCTTGGCCGAATTGGGCATAGAAGTGGAGATGCCCGAAGACAAGTTGATCGAAGCATTGCGGTTCCGTGCCGAGCCACTGTCGTTGTCAGAGCCATTGCGAGAAGACGGTGACGCGGAACTGGGTGACGTGGTCGAAGACCGATCCGCCGAGTCTCCTTTTGAGGTGGCCGCTGTTGCCTTGCTTCCCGAAGAAATTCAGCGTCTCTTGTCCCCACTTGATGAGCGTGAGCGAGAGATCCTTCGCCTCCGTTTTGGCCTCGACCGAGGCGAGCCTCGCACCCTCGAGGAGGTGGGGGAACACTTCAACTTGACCCGGGAGCGCATCCGCCAGATAGAGGCTCGGGCGATGTCAAAACTTCGCCACCCTTCCTCAGATACGGGCGCCCGGGATCTCCTCACTGTCTAACGGCTAGGATTGGTTTCATGAAGAAACTCATCATTCTTGCCTTGATCATCGTTGTTGGCGTTATCGCCGCGCAACGGATCCGGGAATCTGCAGCTTAAGCATTTCAACCCAGCGTTGAACTAGCGCACCGTCTTGAGGCGCGCCCGTGGCGAGGTCACACCCCGACGCGAGCCTCGAATGAGTGCCAACACTATTGCCCCTCCGAGAGCGAGTGCTCCTGTGAGAATTGGCGTACGCAGCGTCATACGATCGCGCAGGCGCACTGGCTTAGTGAAGTGAAGCACCTCCCAGTTACGCTCTCGAGCTATTGCCAGAAGTTGCTTGTCGGGGTTGACGGCATAAGGATGGCCAACGCAGTCAAGCATCGGGAGATCAGTGACTGAATCTGAGTAGGCAGAGGAGTCTGGAAGCGAGAGAGCCGTGCGTTTTGCGAATTCTCGAATCGCTACCGCTTTGTTTGGGCCGTAACAATAGAACTCCATTGTTCCCGTGTAGCGATTATTTTCATCGAGATTCGAGCGACTGGCGATCGATCCGTCGACGCCAAGTAGTTCAGCCAAGGGTTTGACGATCTCCTCCGGCGCAGCAGACACTAGGTAGATTCTCTCGCCACGCAGCCGGTGGGTTTCCATGATTTCGAGGGCTTCGGCATAGATCAATGGCTCGATAATTTGGATCAGTGTGTCACGAACAATGGCGTCGACTTGTTCTCGATCCCATCCTTTCGTCAAAGCCAGCATCGAGTCCCGAACCTTTTTGAGACGCTTTTCGTCGGCCCCGAACTGCATAAACAAGAACTGCTGGGCAACAGCCCACGCGACGGTTCGCCGGGAAATAAGTCCTTGGCGCATCAGCGGCTTACCGAAGGCCACAATTGATGCTTTCGCGATCACGGTTTTATCGAGATCGAAAAAAGCTGCGCCCATAGTTCTATTCTAGGTGGAATTAATCGTGAGAAAACTTCAGGTACTACGACGCATCTCCGCAGAGAAGCAATCGAATTTGACCTTCAGCATCTTCAGTCACGAGAACGACAACTTCATCTCCCCCAAGCAAGATGGAGTCAGGATTCGGAACCACAACGTGCTCTTCTCGGATGATGGCCACAATGGATGCCTCGCGAGGGAAGCCAATCTCACTGATGGACTTGCCGATTCCAGGCGAGTTCGATGCCAACGTGACCTCAACTAAATTGGCATTTCCGTGTTCAAACTGCAAGAGTCGCACCAGCGACCCAACCGAAACTGCTTCTTCAACAAGTGCCGTGAGTTGTTGTGGAGTGGACACTGAAACGTCAACACCCCAACTTTCATTGAAGAGCCAGTGGTTCTTCGTATTGTTGACCCGGGCCACCACTCGTGGGACGGCGAACTCTTGTTTCGCTAAAAGAGAAATAACCAGATTGTCTTCATCATCTCCGGTCGCTGCCACCATGACGTCGACTTCGCCGGCTCCCGCATTCTGGAGTGAGGTGACCTCGCAGGCGTCTCCAACCACTAATTCCACCGAAGTTTTCCCCGCAAGCTTTTCTGCTACACCAGGTTCACGCTCCATCACAATCACGTCGTATCCTTTGGCGGCGAGGTCCTCGCCAATCGCCATTCCCACCGAACCAGCACCGGCAATCATGACCTTCATGAGCCCCCCTCGATCAAGGCTGCAAGTTCGTTCTCTGCGCCAGCGATTACTGCAAACTGGAGAAGGTCTCGGTCTTGGCCAATGAGTTCTTCGGGATCAAGGCGCGGAGCTCCAGCTCTATTTACCCCGATGACTCTGAGACGACCGGGTATTTGGATGGTCGATAGTTTCTTGCCGACCCAGCTTGCTGGGAGAGGTTGTTCAATAATGTGCAAAAGGCCAGAGGCATCAGTCCAACTCACAGCGCTTTCTGTGGGGATCAGCCACCGGCGGACTTGGTCGATGGTCCATGTCACGGTGGCAACCGTAGGAATGCCGAGGCGTTGATAAATCTCAGCGCGCCGGGGATCGTAGATACGGGCGACGACTTGGGGAATGCGGTAGTTCTCGAGCGATGCGAGCACAGAGAATATTCGAGTTATCCCCGCTTGTCACGGCCGCTAAAGCATCAGCACTACTGGCTCCAGCCTCTTCAAGTGAGTCGCGATCAAAGCCCGATCCGACGATAGTCCTTCCAGAAAAATCATTCTCAAGACGTCGAAATGAACGAGGAAGCCGGTCTAAGACGACGATGTCGTGCCCCTCTTTGGAGAGGGAGTTCGCCAACCCCGATCCCACTCGGCCACAACCAATAATCACAATGTGCACCCTTTGATACCACCACCTTTTAGACAGCTTTGCAATTTATGGGCTTGATGAACACCCTTTTCCATCCGTAAGAGGTTTGGATCAAGGGATTCCGCGACGTAGAGTGAGATTCATGCCGATAAACGATGAATCTTCGCTCGAGAACGATCGTTTTGTCCCCGCCCGGTCTATTGCTCGTAATATGGCGGCAAATTATCCAGAGGCGCGTAGCTATCGCTTGAAAAATAAGTTTCTTGGGAAACCTCTGGTTACCGAGCAACTTGAGTCTGAACGACTCAGGAGTTCTATCGCCCTAGGGGTCCTTGCGCCCGACTGTATTTCCTCGTCGGCTTACGGGACCGAAGAGATGTTGACCCAACTCACCCCCTTTGTCGGCTTGGCCGCTTTTGCGCTGGTTGTCCCACTGACAATGGCGATTATCGGCGTCTTGTTCTTCGTGACCTTGTCCTACTGGGACGTCATTGGGTACTACACGAAGTCTGGTGGGTCATACGTGGTCGCTCGTGACAACTTTGGTCCGCGTATCGCGCAGATTGCAGCCGTTGCGCTGTTGATTGACTACACCGTGACGGTGGCTGTCCAGGTAGCGGCTGGGACCGCCGCCATGACATCGGCAATTCCGAGTCTGACTCCACTCACGGTCGAAATCACTGTCGCAGTCGTTTGCCTCTTGATCTACGGGAACCTACGTGGTATCCGTGAGGCCGGAAAAATATTTGCGTTACCTACCTACTTCTATATTGCTGCTCTTGCTCTCATTATTCTGGTTGGATATTACAAATATCTCACCGGTTCACTGCATGAAATTCCACTCCCGGCTCATCACCTCTTAGTAAAGGGTGAGTTCGGCATGTCCACTTCAGGCTTTCTCTATGGCTTAGCGTTCATCCAACTCCTGAGGGCATTTGCCAATGGTGGGTCGTCGTTGACTGGACTCGAAGCCATTTCGAATGGCGTGGCAAATTTCAAGAAACCAGAAAGTCGCCACGCGCAACACACCTTGGTCACCATGAGTACGGTGCTTGGGTTTTTGGTACTTGGGACGTCACTGTTAGCAAAGTGGACCCATGCTGTTCCCTATGCCGCCGGGACGCCCACGGTGGTCTCGCAAGAAGTGAAGGCCGTGTTGGGTGTTGGCGCTGTCGGCCAGGTGTTGTTTTTTGTGGTTCAGTTGGCCACGCTGTTGATTTTGTATACCGGTGGTAATACTTCGTTTAACGGGTTCCCATTCTTGGCGAGTTTCGTCGCCGGCGATCGCTTTCTGCCAAGGCAGATGACGAAACGTGGCCATCGACTTTCTTTCTCAAATGGGATCATTGTGCTCGGTCTTACTTCAATTGTTCTGATTTTGATTTTTAAAGCCCAGGTAAATGGCCTGGTCTCGCTTTACGCTGTCGGTGTTTTTACGGGATTCACGATGGCAGGGGCCGGAATGGTGAAGCACCATATGACCCACAGAGATAAGCGCTGGCGTCGTGGCGTCATGATCAATGGGTTCGCCGGTGGCCTTTCGTTCCTGGTTGTTCTGATCTTCCTCTTTGCCAAGTTCTTTGAAGGAGCTTGGGTTGTTGCCCTTGTCGGGCCGTTGATGTACTGGGGTCTTGTGCGGATGCACCGCCAATATGAGCAAGAGGATCGACTCTTACGGGCTGAAGAGATGGCACAGACAAAACCACGGGAGAATCTCAAGCCCGTGGCGCTGGTGTTGGTGGACTCCTTTGACCTGGCAACGTCACGGGCAATTGACTACGCACAGTCTTGGAGTAAAGAGACACGTGCCGTGCACTTTGACATTGACCCCGAAGTCACGAAGAACCTACAACAACGATGGGAAGAAGTAGGGCCACGCTGGTTGCCGCTTGACATCATTGAATGTCGCGACCGCCGGCTGACGCGCGCAACTCTTGAGTTAGTGGCAGATATTGTCGCCGACAACAATGTTGAATGCACCGTGTTACTTCCTCGTCGACTTTTTTCGTCACGGCTCGCAAGAATCCTTCACGATCGAACCGCAGATTCAATTGCCTCTGCGGTTTCGGTGGTTCCCCACGTTGCAGCAACCATCGTTCCGTTTAAATTAGATGACTTGAAACAAGTTCAACGCGCCGAAAAAGCTACAAAGTCATCGTCAAAAGGCAAGATGCAAGACCTTGGAAACACGGAAGAAAAGAAGTCACTGGAGACCGATCTCCTCCCGGCAGACCAACGATTGGCCGAGCGAGCTGTTGGGTCCGTCTCTATTGATGAAGCGCAGTGGCGCCAAAGAACTAAAATAGCGGGTCGTATTAAATCTGTGCGGGTGCAAACGGGAACGGCAGCTTCGAACCTTGAGTGCACGATTTCTGATGGATCTGGCTCAATCCTCCTGATCTTCCAAGGCAGACCAAAAATCCCCGGTGTGCAGCCAGGAGCGCGCCTTGTTGTCGAAGGAATGGTGGGGGCGTGGCACCGGAAACTTGCGATCTTGAATCCTGAATACGAAATCGTGGCGAGCGAGACCGACGAGTAAGGAACCCTTCTCAAGAACGCGTTTAAGAGGGGGCATTCGTGAAGGTGGGGTGCGCGTCTCCCGCGACAATGTCGAGCCCGAAGGGGACCTTAGGAACGGCCGAGTCGTCATATTTTCTGGGGTTTTTTGGCCAATGTCACCGGGTGTGAGACAGGGTAGTGCAGAGTAGTGATCTAACCTTTGCCAGGACAAAGGGTGAATCGTCCCGACTCGAGCACCAACATGATGTGGAAAAAAGGACCAGGAGAGGAGGTGGAGTCCAATGAGTAAAGCACTGGTGATTGTTGAGTCGCCGGCAAAAGCGAAAACTATTTCAGCCATTTTGGGTAATGATTTCATCGTCGAATCCTCCATAGGCCACATCCGTGATCTTCCTCAGGGGGCCGATCAAGTTCCTGCAGAATATAAAGGTGAGTCCTGGGCTCGGATCGGCGTCAATGTTGATGATGGTTTTAAACCTCTCTATGTCGTAAATCCTGGCAAAAAAGAAGTCGTTAGGAAATTAACGAAACTCATGAAAGAAGTTGATGAAGTCTTCCTCGCAACCGATGAAGACCGTGAAGGCGAGGCGATCGCTTGGCACCTCCTTGAAGTCCTTAACCCGCAGATCCCGGTAAAGCGAATGGTCTTCCACGAGATCACCCGTTCGGCGATTGAAAAAGCCGTTGAAGAGTCCCGTGATCTTGACCGTCGATTAGTCGACGCACAAGAAGCGCGAAGAATTCTTGACCGACTTTATGGCTACGAAGTCTCGCCGGTACTGTGGAAAAAGATTCTTCCTCGCCTCTCGGCGGGACGTGTTCAGTCAGTAGCCACCAGGCTCGTTGTGGAGCGCGAGCGCGAGCGGATGGCTTTTCGTTCCGCCAGTTGGCATGACGTTGTGACGCAACTGAAGAAAGACGATCAAGTCTTTGAAGGACAACTGGTCTCTCTTGATGAGAAGCCGTTAGCCGAAGGAAAGGACTTTGACGACACTGGAGTGTTAGTGGGGAAGCGGGAAGTACTGCAACTTGATGAAGTTGGAGCACAAGCAGTGGCTACCGCGTTGCTCGCCGTTACGCCAACGGTGACCTCGGTTTCTGAAAAGCCGTTTACCTCGAAACCACAACCGCCGTTTATGACCTCCACGCTTCAACAAGAAGCCGGACGCAAACTCCGCCTCAGCGCCCAGATGGCGATGCGCACCGCCCAACGGCTCTATGAAGAGGGTTGGATTACCTACATGCGTACCGACTCGACCACCTTGTCGGACGAAGCAATTAATGCCGCTCGCACCCAAGCTCGTCAACTCTTTGGTGACGAGTACGTCCCCGATACTCCACGTCGCTATGACCGCAAGGTCAAGAACGCCCAAGAGGCCCACGAAGCAATTCGTCCCGCAGGTGAATCCTTCCGCACCCCGGAAGAGGCCGGGAAGTCGCTGCGTGGCGATGAACTCCGTCTTTATGAACTGATTTGGGTTCGCACCATGGCGTCTCAGATGGCCGATGCTCGGGGCACCCAAGCGCAAGTACGGTTTGCCGCACAACTCGGGGCCGAAGCGGGAACCTACCAAGGTTCTTCAGCGGTGTTACAAGCAAATGGGCGAGTCATCTCCTTCCCTGGCTATCGCCGGGCCTATGTCGAAAGTGCCGACGATCCTGAAGCAGAGCTTGCAGAAGCTGAGCGAGTACTTCCCGCTATGGCCGAAGGCAATGCCGTCGGGGTCACTGAAGCAGAAGCGAAGTCCCACACGACGCAACCCCCCGCACGCTTTACCGATGCCTCGTTGGTCAAGAAGATGGAAGAACTGGGGATTGGCCGGCCGTCGACGTATGCCGCCGTCATCACTACGATTCAAGATCGTGGGTATGTCTGGAAGAAAGGCTCGGCCCTCGTTCCGAGTTTCACCGCCTTTGCCGTGGTGAAATTACTTGAAGAGCACTTTGCTGAATTGGTCGACTACAACTTCACCGCCTCAATGGAGGACGACCTTGATGCCATCGCGTCAGGAACCGAGGAAGCGCTGCCGTGGTTAAGCAGGTTCTACTTCGGCCACGATCCTGACGGGGTCAAAGGATTTGGACTTCACGAAGCCGTCTCTGGTCAATTGACGGATATTGATCCTGTTGAAATCAACTCCATTCCACTCGGTGATGACCCCAAGAGCGGTGTCCCCATCGTGGCACGTGTGGGAAAGTTTGGTCCCTATCTCAAGCGTGGTGATGACACGGTCTCACTTCGTGAAGACACTCTCCCCGACGAACTGACTCCTGGCGAAGCTTCAGAGTTACTCGATGCCCCCCAAGGAGACCGTTCGGTGGGGCTTGATCCCGAAACCGGATTGGACATCTTTGTCAAAGCCGGTCGCTTCGGCCCGTATCTTCAACTCGGCGATGCGAGTGACGGCGAAAAGCCAAAGACTGCATCGCTGCTCGCCACCATGACTCCAGAAAAGGTCACGCTAGAAGAAGCACTGCAACTTCTGTCGCTGCCCCGTCTTGTTGGTGTGGATCCTGAGTCGAAGGAAGAGATCTTGGCGCAGAACGGTCGCTACGGGCCGTATATGACGAAGGGGAAAGACTCACGAAGTTTGACCACCGAAGACGAGATCTTCACCGTGACCCTCGAACAAGCACTCGTGATTTATGCACAACCCAAACAGGGCCGAGGTCGTGGCATCGTCAAACCACCACTGCGTGATCTAGGACCAGACCCGGCGACTGGCGAGGCAATGTTGGTCAAAGATGGTCGTTTCGGTCCCTACGTGACCGACGGTACGACGAACGCCTCGCTTCGGGTGGGAGATCGGGTCGAAGAGATCACACCAGAGCGTGGCGCAGAACTCTTAGCCATTCGTCGTGAAGCTGGACCGGCGAAGAAGCGTTCGAAGAAGAAGGCAGCCAAGAAAAAGGCCCCAGCTAAGAAAAAAACCGCAGCCAAGAAGGCAACGACGAAGAAGGCAGCAGCCAAAAAAACTGTGGCAAAGAAAGTGTCGGCAGTTAAAAGCGACGCTGTTTTAGCAACGAGTAGTTCTCCACAAGAAACCGAACCGGCCGATGGAGACGGGTCGGACCCAGGATCGTGAGTACTCCAGGCCGTTTCCTCGTCTTTGAGGGAATCGATGGCTGTGGCAAGTCAACGCAAGTCGCACGAGTCGCTCAACAACGCGGGGCAATTGCAACCTATGAAATGGGGGGGACTCCACTCGGAGCAGAACTTCGGCAACTAATTCTCGGCTCGGGAGATGCACCAGTTCCTATGGCGGAAGCATTAATGATCGCCGCTGATCGAGCGCAGCACATGGCGGCGGTGATTGAGCCAGCGCTGTCGATTGGCACCGACGTGATCTCCGATCGTCATGTGGCCTCAACCATTGCCTATCAAGGCTATGGCCGGGGGCTCCCTTTAGAGGACCTGTTAATTTTGATTGACCTGGCCACGAATGGCCGGCGGCCAGATCTCACGGTGTTGCTCGATGTTCCTGTGAGTGTGTCGTTGACTCGCCGGGGCAAGAACCCCGATCGCATGGAACAACAAGATGCAGCATTTTTCGAGCGGGTCCGTGAGGGATATCTCGCTCAAGCCAAGGCTGATCCTGCAACATGGGTAGTGATTGACGCGCAACTACCTCTCGGCGAGGTGACGCGTCTCGTCGACCAAGCTTTGAAAGAACGTGGGTTGTAAATCGTGGCGACCTCTGATCTCTTTCTCGATATTCCTGGACAAGAACAGGCCATTCGCCAACTTCAAGAATCGCTGGCTGATCCTTTGCACGCCTATGCGTTTCTCGGACCACAAGGATCGGGGAGCTTGCGGGCTGCGCGGGACTTTGCCGCAGGCTTGTTGTGTGAAAACGGTGGCTGTGGGACCTGTGAGTCGTGTTTCAAAGTTCGTCGGGGGATTCACCCTGACGTTCTTTTTCATGAGCCCGATGGGACGCAGTACAAACTTGATCATGTAACCCCTCGCAAGGATGGACCTCCGGCCCATGAAACGATCACGGGTCAAGCACAACGTCGTCCACTCGAAGGGCCCCGCACGATCATCATTATTGAGCGTGCTGATCTCTTACGCCTCGCAGCGCCAGCACTTTTGAAAACACTTGAAGAACCGCCTCCCACCACGGTCTTTCTTTTGTTGGCGAATGACTTTCCTCGTGATCTTGAGACAATTCGAAGTCGTTGTGTTGTCATTTCATTTGATCCGCTCCAAACAACCACGATCGCTGAGTGGCTCATCGATCAAGGAATCGGTCACGAACTCGCCGCTTCTCTTGCTGAAGGCTCGGCCGGTGATGCCGATCGGGCACTGCTCTTGGCGAAAGATCCGGATTACGTTCAGCGTTTAGCTCTTTGGCAACAAGTCCCCGACAGGCTTGATGGATCAGGAAGCACCGCTACTGAGTTAGCTCTCGAAGTACACAACTCCTTGAAAGACGCATCGGCGATGTTAGAGCAACTTCAAGCCCAAGAACTTGACGAGCTCACCGAAGATTCTAAAGCTCGAGGTGAACGCTCTCTTCCCGGAAAGAAAGAACTCCTTGATCGCCATAAGCGTGAGATTCGACGATTCCAAACGAATGAACTCATCGCTGGACTTGCGATATTGGCCCGTCGTTATCGCGACCGGATGTTGGCCGCTGAACGAAGTGCTACCCCCAGCGCCCCAGAGACCATGCGCGCCTGTGGGGAGGCGGTGGACACCATTGGGCAACTCGTTTCGATGTTGCCTCGAAACCCCCGCCAACCGCTGGCCTTAGAGCGGCTGTTTTTACAACTTTCTCACGAGGCCTGACTTGTCGGGTATTCTCGGGGGCTGTCGCCTGGGTAGCTCAGTTGGTAGAGCAACGCATTCGTAATGCGTAGGTCAGGAGTTCGAATCTCCTCTCAGGCTCCAAAATCTGCATCACCGATTAGGTGAAGCCCTAGGTTCAACTGAAACGTTCTCCCCTGAACGAATTATCTCCTTCGGCTCGGGAAGGTCCTGACAATGGTCAAGCGACTAGAGTAAGCGACGACAAGCAGAATGGAGTAACTCTATGGCGGCTATTGCTCGTTCTTCATCCCTCGTTACGAAGCGCCCCGGCCACTTAGAAATTATTGCTGTCTCGCTCGCTGGGCTTTCAATACTTCTTGGTGCAACGTTTATTTGGGGCTTTGCTGCGTTTCCATTGGGCATTGCGGCGACAGTGATTGCTCTGATTGTTCGTCATCGATCTTCTGCTCAAGGCGAGGAAACTCCGTTGTTGGCGACCATTGCTCTGGTTCTTGGACCTATTGGTAGCGTGCTGGCCATCTGCGTTGTGATCTTGCTCTTTACGGTTGCGCCACTTCTTCGTGACACGGTCGCGACCACGATCAATCCCATACAGCACTCGATCGCTGCCGATATTCACTCCATTAACAAGGACGAAGCCCAGAGAATCAAACAAGCCAAGCAATATCAGACGACGTTCGAACATGATTTGAACCAAATCAACTCTGATCTTCAATCGCGCATTGGGACACTTGCCGACGTGAGCAAGCAAACTGCCAGGGATCTCTCAGGACTTCGGAGTGATCTTTCTTCTTTTGAACAATCAACACAAGGGGATTCCTTATCGATTCATGGCAGCATCGACTCTCTTTCGGGGTCGCTTGCATCGATGAAGACGGATATGGCAACCATTCAACGAGAACTCGCGTACCTCTGTGCGAAGCCTTCAGCTTCATGTCCTTCGTAGAATTTGCTTATCGCCCACCAAAGGATTGAGCGTCCCACAAGATTTGGCTTCAACCCTCAGGAAAACGAACCGGTGCCTGAAGGTGAACCAGCTGAAAGTTATTGAGGAGCCTCGGGTCGCATCATCGGGAACAAGATGACATCACGGATTGCATCAACGCCGGCGAGGAGCATGATCAAGCGGTCAATCCCGAGCCCGACACCTGAGGTTGGGGGTAGACCGTATTCGAGTGCTCGGATATATGCCGCATCGACGGGATGTGCTTCGGTGTCACCCTGTTTGGCTGACTCGGCTTCGGTATTGAATCGCTCTTGTTGTTCTTCAGGAATATTGAGTTCGCTATAGCCATTCGCAAATTCTTTTGCATCGATGCAAAGTTCAAAGCGATCGGTCATTGTCGGGTCATCACTTGATTGGCGGGCCAAGGGAGAGACCTCAACGGGGAATCCACAGACAAAGACAGGATCAGTGATGGTCGATAAGAGAATCGTGTCATAGAGCTCAAAGATGAGCTTGCCTGATCCCCACTCGGGGAGATACGGCACGTCAAATTGATCACAGACTTTCCGCGTGTTTTCGACGGGGTCGCTTGGGTGCAGGCGTTGGCCCACTAACTCTTCGATCCAGTCGAGAAGTTTGCGTCGTGGCCACGGCCCAGCAAGATTAATGGGTCGGTCTTGGCCGACCGTAATTTCTAATGAGTCGATACTGGCTTCTGCGGCGGCGAGCACCATACCTTCAACGAGATCCATGCCGTCGTTGAAGTCGCCGAAGGCGCTGTAGGCCTCGAGAGACGTGAACTCTGGGCTATGGCGAGTATCGATACCTTCATTACGGAAGTTTCGGGCAATTTCAAAGACCCGCTCGTAGCCACCAACAACTAAGCGCTTTAAATACAACTCCGGTGCAATGCGGAGACTCAGCTCGATGTCCAATGCATTGCCGTGCGTGAAGAAGGGCCGAGCTAGTGCTCCTCCGGCCTGTGGTTGCAAAATTGGTGTCTCAACTTCAATAAAATTTTGTTGGTTCATGAGTGCCCGCAGCGCAGCGATCGCTTTGAATCGAATGTCGAAGACTCGGCGGCTCTCGGGGTTAGCCAAGAGATCAACTTCTCGTTGTCGATAGCGTGTGTCGGTCTCAACGAGTCCATGCCACTTATCGGGAAGCGGGCGAAGAGACTTTGAAAGCAAGGTCAGCTCAACGACGTCCAGCGAGAGTTCCCCTCGACGACTGGTGATGACTTCCCCTTCAGCGCCAATCCAGTCTCCAAGGTCTAAGAGATCGAGCACAATGGCGGCATTTGCTGAGCGCTTTGATTCTTGAACTAAGAGTTGGATCGTTCCTGCGTGGTCTTGCAAGGTTAAAAAGACGAGCTTCCCGTGTCCTCGGATACTGATCAAACGCCCCGCGATCCTGGCGTTCTCTCCAGTGAACACATCGGCTTCGAGGCCCTCGAATCGCCCATGAAGTTCGCCGGTTGTGGCCGTTCGATGGTAGCGAGACGGGTAGGGGTTGATGCCATGGTCCTCAAGAACCGTCCGCTTCTTACGCCGATCAGCACTCAGAGCCTCGAACGTGCGGAGTTCATCGGGGTCGCTCTGAGATTCTTGATCAACAGGCTTCTTCGACACGGAGCGTCCTCTCTGACAAAACGGGGTGGGAGTTAGATCTGATGTTAGTAAAGCCTGTAGGACAATGCGGTCGTTCTCTCAATGAAATCACTCACATTGACGTGACGATCCACCTTTGACGCTTTACGGGTTCCCTCGTACACTTCAGACGCGCCCCTAGCTCAACGGTAGAGCACCAGATTCTTAATCTGGAGGTTGGGTTGTTCGAGTCACCCGGGGCGCACTCGCCATGAAGCAGACCGGCCTCGTGGCTTTGCTGCGCATGAATGCGTCTAAGGACTCAAGAGGTCAACACAGCGGCGGAACTCATCACTGCGTTCTTTCCAGTTCATGAACTGGCTAAAACTCGCCGCAGCAGGCGAGAGAAGAACCGTTCCTTGTGGTGATGCCCACTGAAAACCTTGCTCAACGCCTGACGCCACGTCGTCGACATTGACGACATCGGCCGTCTCTGTGCGAGCACTGATCTCTTCGGTGAGACGGTGGCCTGATTCGGGAAGGCCAAGAACGAGAGTCGGAGCGCGTCGTTGAGCCAGAGCGTCAACGAGAAGCTCGTAGTCGACGCCCCGGTCGAAGCCACCGATCATGATGGCCAAGCGTTCTCCTTTCAAGGCCTCGAGTGCAGCCAAGGTCGGTAAGACGTTGGTAGCTAGTGAGTCATCGATAAAATGAACACCTTCAATGGTTGCCAGTGAACTCAGGCGGCCCGGCAGTGGCGTGAAGCCTTGCGCCGCTTCACGGAGCAGTTCGTCGTCACCGAAGCGCTCAGCATCCCATGCTCGAAGAATCGCTCGAGCCATTGCGGCGTTGGCGGCGTTGTGCTCGCCAACAAGACCAAGGGGTTCCGCCCAAGATCCTGCAAGCTCATCGATCCACTGCACGTCCCCGCCGAGAAGGTCGCCATTGCGGCGAAGTTCGTGGTCCCTGCCTTGCGCCACGGTGATGCCGGCACCCGGAAGAGACGTCAACGACAGTTTGTCGCGTTGATAATTCTCAGAGCTTTGGTGCCAGTCCACGTGGTCAACGCCAAGGGATGTCACCCCAACGATACGGGGAGCGTCGGCAATATCGAGCGCTTGGAAACTCGACGTTTCCACAACATAGATCTCTGCATCATGGGGAACCGAACGGTCAAACAGCGGGAGGCCGATATTCCCTGCAAGGACGACGTCCACACCGAGTTGTCGTAACAAGTGCCCAACGATCGACGTCGTGGTGCTCTTTCCCTTGGTTCCGGTAATCGCGATGACGCGTTCTGCGCCGAGATCGTGAATGCTTAGTCCCGTTCCTCCGACAAGAGGAATATCTAACGCTTCAAGAGCTCGGATCGATGCTCCATAACGCGAAACCCCGGGGCTTTTGAGCACAACAGCGCAGCGAGTGAGTTCTTCGTACCCCCCCTCATCGATTGCCACAACATCGAATCCCTTGAGTTGACCCTTTGGCTGGTCGTCAACCACGACGATTTGGTCGGTCAGGGAGGTCAGTCGTTCGAGTGCACTCGCTCCTTCCATTCCGGCCCCGTAGATGCCGACGCGCTTCTCCCTGAGATCAGACCAACCGAGTGCGTGTCGCATAGCGCTCCGGTCGATAGTGGGGAGAGACCTCGTCGGTCGTGGAGGGGAGAACAGGAAGTGTTGCCGCCACTGATTGGATCAGGGAACTCTCTTGACGGTCGGATCGCTGGGCTGCGGCGAAAAGGGCTTGTTGACATTCAAGCTCGTCGCCGACGCATTCAAAGGGGCGAGGCTGATCACCGACCCCACACAAGACCTGAAGTTGTTGAAGAAGTAAGGGATTCTCGAGTGGTTCGAGAGCAGGGAAGATTCCCTCAAGTTGCTCTTTGCTCATTACTGAACTGAGAAGTAAGTCAACAAAGAGGCACTTATCGCAGGTTCCACACCAGACGTTGAGGCGATCGTCCGGGTCCTGGTGGAACGATCGATTGCAACTTCGAAATGACGAGTGAAAGGCGTTGAGGGAAGCAAAGGCCTGGGCAATGGAGTCACCGGGCCGATCGCGTAGCCAGGAAAAGTAAGCGATATCGGGCAGACGTTGGGCCAGGACGTTTCTGAATCCCTCCTCGAACGCGAGGCCTTTACTCCATTGGTGGTTCACTGTTCCAAAGGGTCCGGTCCTGGTCGCATCTGAAGCAGAGCGTTCGTTGGACATGGCAATGGCTCCATATCCAGTGGCCACCGCGCTCAGCACCGCAAGCGCGGAAAGAATGCCGGTGACGGGAACGTGGCCGTTCAAGTAGCCCAGCTCGCTTGAGCGAAGGACTTTTTCATCGATACTTCGCTCGGCGCGGATGGTTGGCAATCCCGTGACGCGAGCCGGCGCTTCAATTGCTTCAAAGCGAGCACCCGGGCGCTCGGCGATAAAGAGTGCAGCGTGGTCGGTGAGTGGTGCGAGCTCAGCGACGGTGACGATTGAATCAATACCCCCACCAAAGGGAATCAGCACCGAGCCGTCGCTGTCGCCAGTCAATTGAGGCGTGACCGAGCCAACGGGTCCCTGGATTATGAGTTCAGAGAGATCGAGATTGTTTTTGTAGGCGAACTCTCCGAGTCCCTCTTGAAAAAACATCAGCAAAAATTCCTGTTCGGTACTGGTGGTGACGAAGTCACCCAAATCAATCTTGAGTGGTGCCGAGGTCTTGTAATACGAAATACCTGCCAGAAGAAAGTAAAGAAAAGCCGCTACATCGCTACCCGGTCGAGAAAAGTCGCCGCCGGGAACGAAAATAAGTTCGCTAAACAGTTCCCCGTTCACTTCGTAGTTACACATCAGTGACGATGACTCGACGTCGACGTCGTAGCTAACGTAACGGAAAAGTCCAGCGTCGCTCATGGCATCTCTCATGTTAGAGCCGAGGATCGAGATTGCTGAATCATGCGATGAACTGTGCAAAGAGACCAAAGCGGCCACATGGCCGTGCCGTGCGATCTGAAAAAAACCGTTCGTCATCTGTGTGGTGAGGCACCAGCGTTATCGCTTCATCGGCTACTCCACTCGCCAACAGCTGCGCTCGATTTGCTAGGGCGAGATCAACGTGTGCTCGAGGCGACGACGTGTCGACGAAATCAATCAGTGAGGAATCAAGGTCTTGGGTGAGGCCAGCAACCACCTCATCACCGACTTCGTAGCGTGTGGCGTCGATGGACGGACCGATGACCACACGGATCAAATCGGAAGATCCGCCAAGCTGTTCAATCTCGCTGACAGCGGATCGAGTAATTCCTGCGGCAGTTCCTCGCCATCCCGCATGAACGACAGCGAGGAGGTGGCGCTGAGGTTCGACCAGGAT
>TBL_comb47_HYPODRAFT_10001962_pt1 | contig 26079 bp, 20 predicted proteins | sample TroBogypolimnion_40_FD_10682 | JGI IMG/M metagenome (IMG submission 10682)
CGGATTTATCTATTGGCATTCCCGATTATGAGTCGCTCACAGGATTTACGCAGCCAGAAGACGCCATCAAGGGAGATTTTTGCACGGTGGATTTCATGCAGTCAGAGACGCAGTTTGCGGCCTTTGTCACGAGTTTGGGAGTTTCGCAGCCGAGCATTCTTTCTTCGACTGGAGTTTGGATCACGGCTAAGTCTAAGCTTGACCCGAAGTATCCGTGGATGTTGCTTGTTCACGCTGATAGCACAAATACACCCGACAAGATTTATCGAGTCCATATTGATGGTCGTCAACCGTATGACTAGGCCTAACACTATCAAGCCCGCGCGGTCAATAGATAAAAGCGTTGCTGACGGAAAAGTTTTAGTTTTCCGTTTAACGTCCTACCAACGAGACCCTCCGACTTAATTTCCCTTTACAGCTCGGACGATGGGACGTCCGGCTAAACACCTATACGGACTCAATCGAGTGCGTCGGAGCCTGATCGTGAGATCAAACCGCAACTGACTTTCCAGAGACACGATCAAACGCCGCGTCTGGGGCTAAAGTCTGCCGAGGAAAACCAAACCGGCTTTGTTCCCACTTCCAGGCCCGCGCCTTGAATCCCAGTGCCGGCGAAACGGTGCTCGACAAAGCGGAGGGTCGGAAATAAAGTCGGGTTTCTGGATAAAGCCAAGCCGCGCGGACTGGTTAAAGCCTCCGGGGATGCGCCCGCGGGGGAAAGTGTCAGCCCGAACGATCCAATCAAGAAAGCCGAGGTGAACGATGCAGATAATTGTCCGAACCTATTACGGAAAGGGAACCCGGAAGCTGTTCGATTTGCTGGAGAACCATCACACGGAGGTGGAACGCCTCATGCGCGCCATAGACGGGCTGGTGAGCTACAGCCTGGCCCGCAACGGCACCGGCGGGTTTTCGGTGACGGTTTGCCGGAACAAACGCGGCATCAATCAAAGCGTCCAGACGGCGCGGCGATTCATCGCGGAACATGCCCCGGAGATGAGCCTGGACGCGATGGATATCTTTGAAGGCGCGATCATCACCCACGTCCAAGGTGAACCTGCCAAATGATGCCGGATGCAGGATTCAAGGCACCGGCCGCGGCGCCGATAAACCAAGGATTTTCCTTTTATGAACCATCTGAAAGAGCATTTCAAACGCTTTGAAAAAGTGTATGCCGGCCTGGGACAATTCTCGATCCTGCTGGCGTTAATCATCAGCTGTCTGGCCCTGATGCTGGCGCATCGCGGGGCGCAACTGGCCCAGGATGCCATGCTGCAACAGATCACGTTGCAGCAGGAAACCATGGAGAAGCAGATCAGCTTTCAGGTGGTGCAGGCCGAATGGGCGCAGGAATGGGTGAACTGGCATGAGGCCGTTCGCAATCTGCCCCCCGGATCAACCCGGCCGGATCAACCCGGGTCGCTGCGTAAAAAACTGATTGCGGCGGGCGTCTTGCGGCGGGATGCAAAATAGCAAAGCCAACCCGATGGTCTGTCGGGGGGGAATGACGCGTTGCCTCCGCTGCGGGTTAAACGGTCAAACGGTGAGTGCGCTTATGTATTCGATGGACGATCTGTTGCATCTGGTTCATTCCGACGGCGCGAATGGGTTGCGCCTGCACATCGGCCAGCCGCCGGTCGTCATCATGGATCATGAGCCGCACAGGCTGGAAGGCGCGGCCATCACGGCGGAAGATGCGGAACAGTTCTTGGCGAGTCTGGCCGACACGCGGCAGCGGCGGGAACTGTGGGACCGGGGCCTGGTGCAGTTCATCTACCGGTTCCGTCAGGTGGCGGATTTTGTCGTGTGCATCCGGCTGGAGGACGGGCAGGTGGGGATAGAGATTCACTGACGGGCGTTCGAGCTCCCGGCATACGATCGCGGCTTTGGTTGGCGGGTGATGTCTTTCCGGAAACGAAAAAAAGCGCGGCCAGTTTGCACTGGTCGCGCTGATCAAAGAGCGGGGGAAATTACTTGGCGGTTTTGAGCGCCGCCGCGAGCCGGGATTTCTTCCGGTTGACGGTGGGGCGGGGGAGCACGCCGGACTTCACGGCCTTGTCGAGCGTGGAGTGGACGCCGGGCAACGCCTTGGCGGCTTCGTCTTTCTTGCCGGCGGTGATGAGGGCGCGATAATCTTTGACCACGCCGCGCACGTTGGAAAGGATGCTGCGGTTGTGCTGTTGTTTGCGTTCGTTGCCGCGCATGCGGCGTTCGGCTGACTTTGTATTCGGCATAAAATTAAATTGTATCTCGCGTAAAAGGGCGGGGAATCTAGCCAAACGGGGGCAAATGTCAACGGCGAAAGCGGTCGCGCCGGGGTTGTCCTGCCGCCGCCGGCGGAAGCCGGGGCGGGTGGCGGGTCGGGCGGGGCAACAAGGTTTCATTCATCGCTTTACTTTCGAGGTGTTTAATAGTTTTTTATGACGGTCATGTTATTTGGATGTTTCAAACTCAGGCTTGTGTCCGGCAGCGTGTGAATAATCAGCGGCTGAAAATATTGCATCTGGAGGACGAGCCGGACTTTGCCGAGCTGGTCTGCACGCTGCTCGAGGAAGATCGTCTGCGGGTGGACATCAAGCGGGTTGGCGACCGGCTGGCCTTTACGCAGGCGCTGGCGGCGGGGGAATATGATCTCATCATTTCGGATTATCATCTTCCCTCTTTCACCGGACTGGAGGCGCTGGACATGGCGCGGAAGAAATGCCCGCTCACGCCGTTCATCCTGGTGTCCGGGACGATTGGCGAACAGGCGGCGATCGAAAGTCTGAAGGCGGGGGCGACGGATTATGTGCTCAAGCAGACGCCGGACCGGCTGCCTTCGGCGGTGCGGCGGGCGGTGCAGGAGGCCGGGGAGCACGCCAAATTGCGCGCAGCGAAAACGGAGCTGGTCCGGCGCGAGAAATATTTCCGCACGCTCACGGAGAATTCCCTCGAAGTGGTCACGATTCTGGACCGGGAGGGGAATTATATCTACGTCAGCCCTTCGGCGGAGGTCGTGATGGGTTACACGCCGGGTGATTTGCTCGGGCAAAAGGCGTTTGACCACGTCCACCCGGAGGATGTGGCGCGGGTCCTCAAAATTTTTCAATCGGGGTTTGAGAATCCCGGCGAGCCGGTCCGCGCGGAATACCGTTACCAGCACAAGGATGGCGTCTGGCATCACCATGAAGCCCATTGTCAGAACCGGCTGGACGATCCGGATATCGGCGGGTTGGTGACCCATTGCCGGGATGTCACCGACCGCTGGCAGGCGGAGGAGGATTTGCGCGACAGCGAGAAGAACTACCGCCTGCTGTTCCACAGCAATCCCAACCCGATGTGGGTGTTCGATCTGGAGTCCCTGAAAATTTTGGAGGTCAACGAGGCGGCCATCCGGCAATATGCTTACACGCGCGAAGAGTTCCTGGGAATGACCATCACGGACTTGCGCGCGCCAGAAAAAAATGACCAGCACAAAAAAGTGGTGGTGGAGACGACCGAGCATGGCGTCATCTGGCGGCAGCGGCGCAAGGACGGCCGCTTCCTGGACGCGGAGGTGGTCTGGAGTCCGATGGCGTTCCGCAATCATTTCGCCGCGCTGACGATGGCGACGGATGTGACGGAGCGCCGGCAGGTGGAGCAGCGCAACAAGATATTCGCGAAGTTGAGCCAGCGTTTGAGTTCGGCCACCACGGCGGCGGAGGCGGCGCTGATCATTTGCGAGGCGGCGGACGGGCTGTTCAAGTGGAGTGAATTCGCGCTGGATTTGTATGTCGCCGAAACCGACGAGGTTTATTCCCTGCTCAACATCACAACGGTCAACGGCCAGCGCGTGGAACTCCCGCCGTCGCTCCAGCCCAGAAGCGCCAATGCCCTCATCCAGCGGGTGGTGAACCGCGGCGCGGAACTGATCTCGGCCGCGGAGGCCAAGGGGCATTCCACCGCGACGATGCTGGCGCCCATCCTCAAGGGGACAAAAGTCATCGGCGTGCTGCTGATTCAAAACCCGGTGCCGGGGTCCTTCACCTTGCGCGATCTGGAAATGCTCCAGACGCTGGCCGGCCAGTCCGGCGGCGCGCTGGAACGGGTCCGCGCCGAGGAGGATCTGCGCCAGACCCAGGAACGGTTTCACGACCTCTTTGAAAACTCGCCGGACGCGATTTTCGTGGAAGATCTGAACGGGACGGTGCTGGACGTGAACTTTGCCGCGTGCGGGCTGCACGGGATGACGCGCCAGCAGATGGTCGGAAAAAATTCGCTGGAAGATCTGCTGCCGCCCGGCCGGCGTGAAGCCGCCCGCCGCGACTTTCAAAAATTGACGGAAGGGAAACTGACGTGGATTGAAGGGGAGAGCCTGGCGTCCAACGGCCGCGTCATACCGGTCGAGGTGCGCGCCAGCCGGATTGAATACGATCACAAACCCGCGCTGCTGCTGCACGTCCGCGACATCACCCAGCGGCGATCGGCCGAGACGGCCCTGCAAAGTTCCGAAATGCTCTTCCGGTCCGTGTGGGCCAATTCCGTGGACGGCATGCGATTGACCGATGAAAAAGGGCTCATAGCCGCAGTCAATGACGCCTTTTGCAAACTGGTCGGGATGGAAGCTGCCGCTCTGGAAGGGCAGCCCTTTACCGCCGTCTATGCCGATTCGGAAAATAAACTGGAAATGATTGCGCGGCACCGGGACCAGTTTTTCACCCGCACCCCGGAACAGAAATGCGAGCAAAAATGCGACCTGCACAACGGCCAGACGGTGATGCTGGAGATCACGCATTCGTTTGTGGAGGTGCAAGGGCGGCCGATGCTCATGCTGAGTTTGTTCCGGGATGTCACGCTGCACCGCCGGCTGGAGGAGCAGTTGCGCCAGTCGCAAAAAATGGAGGCCATCGGCCAGCTGGCCGGCGGCGTGGCCCATGATTTCAACAACATCCTCACGGTCATTCATGGGCACGCCTCCCTGCTGGCGATGTCCGACTTGAAAAACAACGCCGCGCGCTCCGCCCAGCAAATTGTCCAGGCCGCCGACCGCGCCGCCGGTCTCACGCGCCAGCTGCTCGCCTTCGGTCGCCGCCAGATCATCCAGCCCCGGCGGCTGGACATGAACCAGTCCGTCGGCCACATGGCGGAAATGCTCAGCCGGCTTTTGGGTGAAGACGTGGCGCTGCAATTGAATTACTGCCCGTCGCCCGCGATGGTCGAAGCCGATGCCGGCATGATGGAGCAGGTCTTGTTGAATCTGGCCGTCAACGCCCGCGATGCCATGCCGCGCGGCGGCCAGCTCACCATCCGCCTTGCCGTCATGGACATTGATCCGGCGCACGTCCAGCGCCATCCCGAAGCGCGGGTCGGACGTTTCGTCTGCGTTACCAAGTCCGATACCGGCTGCGGCATTCCGCAGGAAAACCTCGCGCGCATCTTTGAACCGTTTTTCACCACCAAGGAAATCGGCAGGGGCACCGGCCTCGGCCTCGCCACGGTCTATGGCATCATCAAGCAGCATCAGGGCTGGATCGAAGTCGAGAGCACCCTTGGCAAGGGCACCACTTTTCGCATTTACATTCCGTTTGTCGGGGCCGCCCAGTCTGAGGCGGAGAAGCCTACGACGCAACTCACTGTGCGCGGCGGGTCCGAAACTATTTTGCTCGTCGAGGACGAACCCCCCGTGCGTGAACTGGTCGCCAGCGTCCTCGAAAATTACGGCTACAAAATCCTGCAGGCCGGCACCGGCCAAGAAGCCGTCGGGGTCTGGCACGAGCACAAGGACAAAATCAATCTGCTCCTGACCGACCTGGTCATGCCGGGCAACATGAACGGCCACGAACTCGCGGAAAAACTGCGGGGCGAACGGTCAGGATTAAAAGTGATTTTCACCAGCGGTTACAGCGCGGATATTGTCGGCAAGGATTTCAAGCTGGATGCGAACTTGAATTTTCTCCAAAAACCCTATCATCCCAACACTCTGGCCCTGGCCGTGCGCCGGTGTCTGGACGGAAAAGGCAAATGATTTGCCAGGGTTGACCGGATCGAGCCCGGCCGGCGCGCATAATATTTTTTTCCAACTTCCATCCGCCACGCTCCATCAGTTATGCTCGCACCCATGATTATTGCGCCCTCGCTCCTCGCTTCCAACCACGCCTGCTTCGGCAAGGAAGCCGTGCGGGCCGCGAAAGCCGGCGCTGACTGGCTGCACCTCGACATCATGGACGGCCATTTCGTCCCCAACATTTCCTTCGGCCCGCAGGTCGTCAAAGCCATCCGGCCGCTGACAAAAATCTTTTTCGACGTCCACCTGATGTGTTCCAAGCCGCAAATCCTGCTGGAGCCGTTCGCCAAGGCAGGCGCGGATCAAATGATCCTCCACGTCGAACTCGGCGAGCAAATCCCCTCGCTCATCTGGAAGATCAAGTCGCTTGGCAAAAAGGTTGGCCTGGCCGTGAATCCGCCCACCGCCATCACCGCCGTCCAGCCTTATCTCGACCAGATTGATTTGCTGCTCGTGATGACGGTCAACCCCGGCTTCGGCGGGCAGGAATTCATCCACGAGTGCCTGCCGAAAATCCAGCAAGCCGAGGCGTGGCGGCGCGAAGGTAAATTGCCGTATCGCATCGAGGTGGATGGCGGCATCAACAACCAGACCGCCGCCGAATGTGCCCGTGTCGGCGCGGACACTTTTGTGGCCGGGACGAGTTTGTTCGGCCAGCGCAGCCTGAAAGGGGCCATCAATAAAATGCGGAAAATCGTCAACGCCCACGATCCGGCGCTGGCGGATTTGAGTGTGTGAGGATTGGCGGTTCAATCTGACGGCGGCCACATTGCAACTCGCATCGGGATGTAAGCTGGTAAAACCAGTTGGTGGCGCTGAAATCTGATTTCCCAGTTGAACTGGGACTCGTGGACTTAGGCTTCGCTCATCGTCTCGGCTTCCGCCTCGGCTTCGAGTTCAAACAGCAGGTCATCCCGGCAGACATCGCATTGCGCGGAAACGACAGGCATGTTTGTCAATCCATTCGCAGCGAGCCATTCCGCAAAAATACCGGCATCGGCCGCATGACGGAAATATGCTGTCGCCCGGGTGAGGTCGGTCAAAGTGTATCCCCGCGAGCGCAGCATCGCCTCCACCACATCCATCGTGAGATCGATTTGTTTGCGGGCGTTGCCGAGCCACATGGTTTTGCCGCCGGGCGCGATGCTCGCCGTTCCGGAGACAAACAGCCGCCGTCCGCCATTCGCCGGTGTTTCCATCGCGCGGCTGAACGAACTGGCGTAAGCTGGCGCGGGGCATTGCAGCGGGGAGGCAACCTCCAACGCCCGCGCAGTCCCATTCAAGGGACGAAATGCCCAGGCGGCCAGGGCGAGCGCGGTGCCGGCGGGATTTCTCGCGCCGACGCCGGTGCTGGCCGGCAGCGAACCGGAGCGGAATTTCACGCCGGAATAAAGTTTCGTTCGCGCCTGATTGAATTCGTCATACCACGACAGAATGTTTTCGAGGAAAAACCAGGTCCGCACGGTGTCGGCGAGGTCGAATCCTGCCTGCGCCAATATCGATTGCAACTCCCCGAGCGTGCGGCGGGTTTGCTCCGGGCGTGAAAGCGTTTTATCCGCCGGCGTCAGGCCGCCGACAAAACATTGTCGGCCGCCGCCATCGGTAAACACCGAACCCACCATGCGCCCGCCTGATTCAATGCGTTCCACGTCGCCGGTGAAAGCATGGACTTGGATGCCCGCCACCGGACCGTCGTCGCAAGCGGCGCCTTCCACCCACGTCAGTGGCCAGTCCGTCCGTCCGAAAATCTTCCGCATGGCTTCGGTGGCCGCCCCGCTGGCGGTGGTCCGGCCAAAGACCAGCAGGTGCAACGGCACCGCCTCCTGGTCGCGCAACCGGTGGTCGAGACGGGCAAGCAACAGTGGGAGGGTTTCCTGCGGCCGGGGCTTCAGCGTGAACGTGATCAGCAACCCGGAATGAATTTTGTTTTCCGTCCGAGGCGGCGGTTCGGAATGGGAGACGAGTGACGACATCACTTTACTCGACGAAATCGGGGCGAATTAGTTACAAGTAAAACTATTTTATGTGGCTGGCCAAATCTTGTGGTGGTAATGGCAAGAACTGTTGTGTTTTTCTTGAATCTTTTACGCTCACCGGGTCGTCTGACCTATTGATGAAGCCACCCGCCGGGAAAAGTGACAGAAAAAACTTTTGGAGACTGGCGTGTCTGCTTTTGGCGGTTGCCGGAAAAACTTTCGCCGCCACCCCGTTTGAAAGCGCAGCCGCGCTCACGCCGCAAAACAAAATCGACGAACTCGTTTTCGCGCGGCTGGACGAATTGCACATCGCCCCGGCGCAGCTCTGCTCCGATCCCGTCTTCGTCCGGCGCGTTTCGCTGGACGTGACCGGCACCTTGCCCACGGCGGCCGAGGCGCAGCAGTTCATTCTCGACCGTAATCCGGACAAGCGGCGGGTGCTGATTGACCGGCTGCTCGCGCTCGACGAGTATGCGGATTATCTCGCGATGAAATGGGGCGATGTGCTCCGCATCAAGGCGGAATTCCCGATCAATCTCTGGCCGAACGCCGCTCAGTCCTACCACCGCTGGGTGCATGACGCCATCCGCGACAATGTGCCGGTGGATCAATTTGCCCGCGAGCTGCTCACCGCCAGCGGGAGCAATTTTCAAAAACCGCCGGTGAATTTTTACCGGGCGATGCAAAACCGGACTCCGACGGGCATCGCGCAGACCGTGGCGCTTACGTTTCTCGGTGAGCGCGCGGATCAATGGCCGTCGAATGACCTTGCGCAACTGGCGGTGTTCTTCGCGAATGTCGGCTACAAGACCACCGCCGAATGGAAGGAGGAAATTGTCTTCTTCAATCCCGCATCGACGAACGCTGCTGCGGTGAACGGTTCGACGCTCGAGGCTGTTTTGCCCGACGGTTCGACCGTGAAACTATCGCCGGATACTGATCCGCGCGTGGTGTTTGCCGACTGGCTGGTGAAAGATCCGCAATTCGCGAAAAACATTGTCAATCGCGCGTGGTCGTGGCTGCTCGGGCGCGGCATGGTTCAGGAGCCGGACGATTTTCGCGCGGATAATCCGCCCAGTAATCCAAAGCTGCTGGCGCTGCTCGAAAAAGAATTTGTTTCATCCGGTTACGATTTCAAGCAGCTCTTCCGGCTGATTTTAAATTCCAGGACCTACCAGCTCGCCTCGATCCCGCAGAGCAGCGATCCGGCCGCGGTGGCAAATTTTGCGTATTACCCGTTACGCCGGTTGGATGCCGAAGTGTTGATCGACGCGCTGGATCAGATCTCGGGCGCGAACGAAAAGTATTCCAGCGCGATTCCCGAGCCTTACACGTTCATCCCCGACAATCTGCGGTCCATCGCACTGCCCGATGGCAGCATCACCAGCGGATTTCTGGAAATGTTCGGTCGGCCCTCGCGTGACACCGGCCTGGAATCCGAGCGCAATAACCGCATTACAGCCGCGCAGAAATTGTGCCTGCTCAACTCCAGCCTGATGCAGAAGAAAATCGAGTCGAGCCGGATGATTGAATTTCAGACCTCGTCGAACCGGGCGCCAGCCGACATCGCCACCGGGATGTATCTGGGCATTCTTGCGCGGTTTCCGACGGCGGCGGAAATCAAGACGACGCAGGATTATTTTCAATCGGGCGTCGGCAAGCGTCAGGCCGCCGTGGATCTGGCGTGGGCGTTGATGAACAGCACGGAATTTCTTTACCGGCATTGAACAGAATCCAATCCCTTATGAGCACGAACTATTTTGATTTTGAAAAGCAGCGGCCGCGCATCAGCCGGCGCGAGGCCATCCGCCGCGCCATGTTCGCCGCGAGCGGACTGGTCCTGGCGAATCATCTATCGTTCAAGGCATATGCCGCACCACGCAACGCCCGCGCCAAGGCCGTCATCCAAATCTGGATGTGGGGCGGGCCGTCGCACATTGACATTTTTGATCCCAAGCCGGACGCAGGCTACGACTATTGCGGGCCGCTGAAGACGCCGATTGAGACAAACGTTTCCGGCATCCGCATTGGCGAACTGCTGCCGTCGCTGGCGAAACAGGCGGACAAGTATTCGATCATCCGCAGCATGACGCACGGCAACAATGGCCATGAGACGGCCTCCTACCTCGTGCAAACCGGACGCCAGCCGGGCGGGCGCATTGTGTTTCCTTGCGTCGGATCCGTTGTGTCGCTGACCAAAGGCTACGACGCTGGCTACAAAGGTTTGATTCCGCCTTACGTCGTGCTGACCGAGCCGCAGGGACGCTTTGATGAGGCCGGATTTCTGGGTTCGCGCTTCAAGCCGTTCGCGACCGGCGGCAATCCGGCGCAAATGCCGTTTGCGGTCGAAGGCGTCGTCGCTCCTGGAATCACAGATCAGCGCCAGAAGAGCCGGCGTGAACTGTTGCATCATCTCGACACGCTCGCGCAGGCGCTGCCGGAGGATCCACAAATCGCAGCGGCGACTCAGTCGGAAAACATGGCTTACGACATGATTCTCGGCGATGGCGCGAAGGTGTTTGATCTCTCGCAGGAAAAACCGGAGATGCGCGACCGCTACGGCAAAACCAAATTCGGCCAGTCTTGCCTCGTCGCGCGGCGGCTCGTTGAACGCGGCATTCCCTACGTCACGATCAATTACGGCGGCTGGGACACGCACAAGGAAAATTTCCAGGCGATGCGCCGGCAGTTGCCCGACTTGGACAAGGGGTTCGCGACGCTGCTGCAGGATTTGAGTGAACGCGGACTGCTCGACAGCACCATAGTCTGGTGGGGCGGCGAATTTGGCCGAACGCCGAAAGTCATGTGGGAAGCGCCGTGGAACGGCGGCCGCGGACACTACGGAAAAGTCTTTTCCGCAGTGCTCGCCGGCGGCGGATTCAAGGGCGGTCAGGTCATTGGCGCCTCTGATGCGCGCGGCGAGGAAGTCAAGGATCGCCCGGTTTATCCGGTGGATCTCATCGGCAGCATCTATGGGCAGATGGGCATCGAAGCAACAACCAAGCTGCCGAATCCCGAAGGGCTGCCGACGTTTGTCCTGCCGATGCCCGAGGACGGAATTAAAACCGCCGGGCTCTTGAAAGAAATCATGTCCGCATGAAAATATCCCCAATCTTTGCGCTTCTCCTTTTGCTGGGCGAAGCGGTTTTCGCGCAACAATGGCCGCATCTGGCCTACGTTTATCCGGCGGGCGGAAAAGTTGGCACAACGTTTCAAACCACCGTTGGCGGACAGTTTTTGCTGACGGCTTCAAACGTGTTGGTCACCGGGCCGGGCATCACGGCGACGGTGCTGGATCACAACCGCCCGATGCAACAGAAGGAATTCAACGAACTGCGCGACCGGTTGAAGGCGTTGCTGGATAAATTTCAAGCCACACGCAAAGGCGATGCCGGCACCAACGCATGGACGGCGGCGGATGCGATGGAGCGCGAACAGATTCGCGCAAAAATTCTCAGGAATCCGCCGAACCGCACCGCCAATCCCGCGATGATTGATACGGTGATTGTCAAGATATCCATCGCCGCCAACGCCGCGCCGGGCGAACGGGAAATCCGTCTCGCCACGCCGAACGCGCTTTCCAATCCAATGAAAATTTGTGTTGGCGAGCTGCCCGAAGTCACCAAGCTCGCTGCCAAGCCGGCCAATCCCGACCTCGACAAATACATCGAAAAGATGGGCGGCCGGCCGGCGCCCGTCGGCACGCCGAAATATGAAGCCCGCATCTCTTTGCCCGCAGTCGTCAACGGTCAGGTCATGCCCGGCGGCGTGGATCGCTATGTGTTTTCCGCCCGCAAAGGCCAGCAGATGATCATCGCCGCCAGCGCACGCTCGCTCATTCCTTATCTTGCCGACGCCGTGCCGGGCTGGTTCGAGTCGGTGCTGACGGTCTATGACGCCAAAGGCAGGGAACTGGCGAGCGAAGAACGGTTTCATCTCCGGCCCGACCCCGTCATCCATTTTGCAGTGCCGCGCGACGGCGAATACACCGTGGAAATTCACGACTCGATTTTTCGCGGCCGCGAGGATTTCGTCTATCGCGTGGCTATCGGCGAACTGCCGTTGGTCACCGGCATTTTTCCGCTTGGCGGAAAGTTAGGAGAGAAATCATCTGTCTCGCTGACCGGGTGGAATCTGCCGGAGAAATCGCTCGCGCACGACAATTCTGAAATCGGCATCGCGCCGCTGGCCGGAAATTTTATCAATGCCGTGCCCTTTGCCGTGGACACCCTGCCAGAAGGTTTCGAGCGCGAGCCGAATGATTCCGAAAAAAACGCGCAGTCAGTGACGCTGCCGATCCTCCTCAATGGACGCATCGGCAAACCGGGTGAACGCGACGTTTTCAAATTCACCGGCCAGGCCGGCCAACAAATTGTCGCGGAAGTGATCGCGCGCCGGCTGGATTCCCCTTTGGATTCCTTTTTGCGCCTGACCGATGCGGATGGAATGCAGCTCGCGTTCAACGACGATTTTGAAGACAAAGGTTCCGGCTTGAACACGCATCACGCCGATTCCTATCTCACGGCGACACTGCCGATGGACGGAACCTATTTCCTTCATCTAGGCGACACTCAAGGGCAGGGTGGACCGGAGTTCGCGTATCGGCTCCGGCTCAGCGAACCGCAGCCGGATTTTGCGCTGCGGGTCGTGCCGTCCAGCCTGAGCCTGCGCGCCGGGATGAGCGCGCCGCTGACGGTGTTTGCACTGCGCCGCGATGGTTTCACGAACGCGATCAATCTGGGATTGAAAGATGCGCCGGCAGGATTTTCATTGAGCGGCGCGCGGATACAGGCGGGTCAGGACAAGGCGCAGTTCACCCTGAAAGCGCCGCCGGAATCGCCGGAAAAAATCGTCGCAATCGCCATTCAGGGGAGCGCGCTGGTCGCCGGAAAACCGATCACGCGCGACGCCCTGCCCGCCGAGGACATGATGCAGGCGTTCCTTTACCGCCACCTGGTGCCGTCCAGGGAACTGGCGGTCGCCGTGACGGGACAGCAGCGGTGGTTCATGCGTGACGCGTTTAAAATCCTCAGCGCGACGCCGGTGAAAATTTCGCCTGGTGGCACCGTGCGCGTCCGCGTGAGCGCACCGCCGGGGAATTTTTCGGATCGTTTCAAACTGGAATTGAACAATGCGCCGGAGGGAATCTCCCTTACGAATGTCGCCGCCATCCCCGCCGGCCTGGAAATGGTGTTTGCCTGTGATGCTGAAAAAGTGAAATCCGGCGCCACCGGAAATTTGATCTGCGACGTCGTGGCAAAAAATCAAGGCTCGGGGGACAAGCAGAAGAAACCATTCAACCAGTCGCGCCGCGGGGCCGTAGCCACGCTGCCGGCCATCCCGTTTGTCGTCGAGATGAAATGACCCGCGAGACTTTCCCCGTTGATCAAAGGCCGTGCGCGCGGCTTGTTACGGCTTGCGTTCGAAATTTAATTCGACGAAATGGACGGGCACCAGCGAGTCACTGCCGTAGCGTATCCGGTAGGTGAACGTGTTGACGACCGGGGCTGCGGGTTCGTTGGTCATCGTTCCCCCGTCCGGGACCGGGTAAGACACGTCAAGCATCAGTCGGTTGCCGGCGCCGGCTTTAAGACTTTTGAGGAGCCGAAGTGGAATGGCCGTCTCGTAGGTAGTCCGAGTGCCTTCAGTCCGGCTCGCGCTCTTCGTGCCGGGAAGGGTCGTTCCTGTTTTTGCGCCGGGCGTTCGCTCGATCGCCTCGTTGATGCCTGATTTCAAACCCAATCGGAGTAGGTCGCTGCCGAAATCAGTCTCACTCAAACTGCGGGCCATCCCGATTTGCACTTCGTCGGTAAATTCCGCTTCGTCCGCTTCGATGGCGGCAAACGTGGGAACCGTCAGCGCCACGTAGAGGTTCCGGGCATCGTAACGGCAGCGCAATTCAGCCTCGGCTGCCAATCCCGCGCCAAGTTTTAAAAAAGGCTCGCCTGACCAGTCCGTCAGTTCACCGTCCAGAACCGGTGCCGTCTCTTGCCAGGGGACACTTAACGCCTCAAGAAAGCGGACCTCGCGATGGAACCGATGATGGTTCCCGCCCGCGACCACGTTGAATTCCAACTGCGGCAGGGACTGAAGCGCGATTGAGTCCCGAAGCGAATTCAGAGCAAACCGGTATTGGCCGGTTCCTCCGGCGGGAATTTGAAGTTGAACTCGTTGCGGCAAAACGGTGAATGCGCTGGCGTCCAGAAGCCATTCTGCCTGGCCGGTCAGGGTTTCACGGTAGGGATTGTTCACGGTGACAGTGAAGGACACGCCGGTTTTTAAATCCTGCGACCCCGGCCGGATGCCAATCCGGGAGACATTTCGCCTGGCGAACTGCAGACCGCCCATCACATCCGCCTCGGAATCCGTCAATTCGCCACGTTCGGTTTGGACGCGCACATCAATGGTGTCACCCGATACGTGAACCTTCATGAAGTGGTAAACACCCCCGGACTTTTTGTATTCGGGTCGCAACTCGGCACCCCCGCCGCCGGTGATGAAGTAGCGAATACCGTCGAACTCCCGGGTGGGCCCGTAGGCATGGTAATGGCCGGCGAAAACCGCCCGGACACGCGACGCCTTGAAGAGTGGATGCAGCGTTTTGGCCCAGAATTCGTAATACTCCGTGGTGATGCGCTCCGGCTCCCAAACTGGGAAATGAAGAAAGACAAACACCGAGCGGGCCCGGGTTGACTTGAGATCGTTTTGCAGCCACGCCAGCTGGTCGGGGCCGAGGTAGCCCCACCTTTCCTGTTCCGTGTTGTCCAGCAGCACAAAGTGGCAATCACCGTGATCGAAGGACTCGTAGAATTTACCGAAGCGTTGTCCGTAAATTTTCCGCGCCTCCTTTGAATGCGTGTCATGGTTCCCGGGAAGCTGGTAGTAGGGGGATTGAATGGTTTTGGCGACGGCTTGGTATCGGTCCCATTGTTTCGCCTTGCCGGTGATGCCGTAACCATAGATCAGGTCGCCCAGGTTGATCACCAACGCTGGTTTTAGGTCGTTGATTTTTGTTATCAGGCTTTCAAACGGGCGGAAACTCTCGCTCTCAAAACGCGGGCGGGTGTCGCCGACCACGACAAATTCAAAATCATCGGCCACCGCGGCGAGCGATACCAGCAGCACAAACAACAGGGTGGCCAGGCCGGATTTCCTGTTTGCCAATGACCGCCGCCCACCGGCTTGTTTCTGAAGGATGATGCACCTGGAATTACAGCCTGGTTCCAAGCATGAAGTCATGCGGATATTAAATCACAATCTGCCGGCTCATTGAATCAAAAATTGGCGGCCGCAATCAACCGCCGTGTAGCGATGGAAAAGGAAAAAACCATTACCGCAAAGCGGAATGACGAGCATCCCGGTGTTTTTTAAGGAGGCAATTCCATTTTAATTCTTTGTCGTGGTATCTTGGCTTCTTGGCGGTTAAATTCTCCGCGTGATTCGCAACATCATCTTTGACTGGTCCGGGACGCTCGTGGACGNCCTGCCCGCCGTATTAAAGGCTTCCAACTATGTCCTCACCCAGGCCGGACGCCCCGCAATGTCGCTGGAACAATTCCGCGCCGAGTTCAGCCTGCCGTTCACCAGGTTTTACGACCGCCACACGCCGCACGTCCCGATGCCGCAGCTCGAGGACTGGTTTCACAGCAGCTTCAAAGTGGCGCAAAGTTCCGTGGTCGAACTGCCGCACGCCCGCGACTTTCTGAAATTTTGCCGCGCGAAGAAATTCCGCACCTTCCTCCTGAGCACCGTCCACGCGGACCATTTCAAGGTGCAGTGCGGCGTCACCGGCTTCGATGTGTATCTCGACCGGCCTTACACCGATGTCTGGGACAAGCGCGAAAAAATCCACGCCATCCTCGCGGAAAACAACCTGAAGCCTGACGAAACGCTGTTCATCGGCGACATGGAGCACGACATCGAGACCGCGCACCACGGCGGCGTGCATTCCTGCGCCGTATTGACCGGCTACAACACGCTCGCACAGCTCCGCGCCGCCAAGCCCGACTTGATCGTGGAGCATCTCGGCGAACTGCGCCGCGTGCTGGAGGAAAATGATTTGAATCTCAAACCCGTCGCGAAAAACGAAACCGAACATCCACCGCTAGCGACCGTGGGCGGCCTGATCTTCAATTCCAAACGGGAAGTGCTGATGGTCCGCACGCACAAGTGGTCGAACAAGTGGGGCATTCCCGGCGGCAAGATCAAGTTCGGCGAAACGTCCGAGGCCGCGTTGCGCCGCGAGATCAAGGAGGAGACCAATCTCCGGGTTGCGGACATCCAGTTCGTGCTGGTGCAGGATTGCATCCACTCGAAGGAGTTTTACCGCGACGCGCATTTCGTGCTGTTGAACTACACCTGCCGCGTCACCGGCAGGCCGGAGGTGAAGCTCAATCACGAGGCGCAGGAATTTAAATGGGTCACGCTGGCTGACGCAAAAAAACTGAAGCTCAACAAGCCGACGAAGATTTTGATTAAGACGGTATTAAAATCCAAAATCGTAAATCGTAAATCGTAAATGTCCCGAATCTCCATCGTTGATCTCGAAGTGTTTTACCGCGTCGGCGTGCCGGACGCGGAACGCGCGCAGCCCCAGCGCCTGCTGCTTACCGTGGAGATGGAATCCGATTTCTCCGCCGCCGCCCAAAACGACAGCATCGCGGACACGATTGATTACTTCGCCGTCACACAGCGCCTGTTGAAGTTTGGCGAAGGCCGCAGTTGGAAATTGATCGAGAAGCTTGCCGCCGATATTGCCGGTTTGATTCTCACCGAGCTCAAACCGTTGTCGGTTTCCGTGGAGGTGAAGAAGTTCATCATCCCGGAGGCGCGGTATGTTTCTGTCAGTTTGCGGAAGAGTTAAATTTAAAAAGTTGTCCGTCCATGGTTTTTAAACTCCAGCCGTTCGGGCGGGTGATGATCATCGCTGCGCCGGTATTGCGCGTGTAAATCACCGGCACGTTTCTTCGCGCCAACCTTTCTGTCAACTGACGGCTCGCGCGGCGGGTGGCTGGAAATTCCGAATCGGCGATGACAATGACCTTCGGCTGGATCGCCTCCAGCAGCGCGTCGCAGAGCGGTTCGCCTTCGGTCGGGAGCCCGGCGACGACAATGTCCGCGCGCAAATCGTTGGTGCGTTCGAGTAACGCGCTCTGGCCGCCGCGTCCCAAATCGGACAGGAGTAAAACTTTTGTTCCCTGGAAATTCCCAAGCAGCACGAGCGCATTGTCGTCCGCTTTTGCAAAGCGGTTCGTCGCATCGGGATGCAAAACCAGCCAGCTGCCGACGGTGTCGCCGCGCTGGATGATTTTGTGCCGTGCCGGCGGTTTGTCGAAGGCCGCGACGGCATCGCGATATGCGGGGGAACGGAAATGGACCGGGCTGGTGATGAGTTCGCCGATGCCAAAAAGCTGGTCGAGCGATTCCGCGCCGCCGGCATTCCTCACCTCGCCTGCGGTCAACATGAGCCGGGGAATTTTGTTCACGCCCTGGGCGCGGAGAAACGGTTTCAGCGTGAAATCCACCGCGTTCTCGTTGCCGCAGTTGATGAGCCAGTCGTCTGTCTGGCCGGCGGCGTCAACGAAGATGGCGTGGCCGCCGTTGAGGGGCAGGATGGTCAGTTTTGCTTCGTCGCGCGATTTTTCCCAGTGCCAGAAATAAATTGTGGCGATCAGCAGGCAGATTGCCGCGCCGGAAAATTTTCGGAGCGACGTCTTCAGCCAGCCACTTAGCACGATCACGATCACCGCGTAATAAACGGTAATCGTCCACCAGGACGGTGCCGGCACATAAAAATACGCACCGGGAATTTCAGTCGCGACCACGCTGGCCTTGGTCATCGCCACCATGAAATACCACGCGCTGTGATTGAACAGTTCCGTCGCCCACGGAAACCAGGCGCCGCAGACCAGCGCGCCAAGGTTGCTCATGAGCGCCAGCGTGCCGAGCGGCACGGCGATGATGTTCGCGGGGGTGGAGACGGGACTGAACAAATGAAAATAGAGCGCGCTCAAGGGAATCGAACCAATCCACGCGGCGAATGAGAGCGAGCAGTAGCGCGCCAGCAGACGTAAAAAGGAAATGAGCGAGCGCCGCCACTGCGGGAGCAGCTCAATCGGCAACAGTGGATCATGTTGCAGCCACTGGTCGGAAAGCTTGTTCAGCGGCGGTGTCAACAGTCCGATGACCAGCACGACGAAAAAGGAAAGTTGAAAACTGGCTTCAAAAAGCTGGCGGGGTTCCCACAGCAAAATGATGAACGCAGCGGCGGCGAGGGAATTGATCAGGCTGGTCGGACGTTTCAGCGCCCAGCCGCCGATGATGATGGTCATCATCACCGACGCGCGGATGGCGGAAGATTCCCAGCCGGTTGCAGCGGTGTAAAACCAAATTGCCGGAATGGCGATGAGGCCGCACCAGGCGCGCGAAATTTGCAGGACGCGCAGCAGCGCGACAAGCATTCCCGAAATCAATGCGATCCGGAGCCCGTCAATCGCGAAGAGGTGCATTGTGCCGGCGCGCAAAAAGGGTTCGTTGATGTCGCCAGTAAAGGCGGTGCGCCAACCGAGCGTCATCGCCCAAAGCAGGCGCAACGGTTCGTCTTCCGCCGGCAGGCCGAGCGCCAGCGTGCGTTGCGACCAGTTCAAAAACCGGTCGGTCAGTGGCGGCTGGGTCAGTGGCAACGCGTGCAGCGCCCAGTCGTTGGTGGAGCGAGTTTTCAGTTGGTAAAAAATGCCACGCGTCTGGAGGTAGGCGCGGTAATCGAAAAGTCCAGCGGCCAGCGGCGGTGGCGGACGGGCGATGATGCCGAAAATCTCCACGGGCTGGTCGGCGAAGAAATTGCTGGTAAGTGCGCCCGGGGTCGTGACGATGATTTCTCCCAAGGCCGGTTGCCAGTCCTCGCCGCGCCGCAATTCGTTGACGCGAACCCGGGCGATGGAATGTTCGGTTGGTTCCCCGTCGCGTTCGGAAATCTTCAGACGCGGCGTTTCGACCAAGGTTCCGCGCACCGTGACAATCGCGCTGTCGTTTCCGATCACCGTGCGCAAATCATTCGGCGAAATGACGGCGGTGTGAACAATTAGATTAGTCCAGCCGACCAGCGTGATGAGGGGCCAGATCAGAAACGGGCGGAGATTTTCGAGGACGAGGACGAGCGCGAGGACGAGGAAGGCGGCGGCAAACAAGGCGGCCAGCGGCAGTTGAAATAATTCGGCGAGCATCAACCCGGCGGCGTAGCAGATTACAACGGCGACGAGCGGATATTTCATTTTTGCTCTGGCCACCAACGTTTCTGAAAATGCTTAAACAGCCACAGCGCCAACAGACCGATGGCCGCTCCGGAGGTGTCAATCACCACGTCCGAAAATTGCGCCGTGCGCGTCGGCACGAAACTTTGATGGAACTCATCCGACGACGAGTAAAGAAACACGATCAGCAGCGTGCCGCCGACTTTCGGCCAGGACCACGTCGGGAGATTGGTTTTGGATTGATGGAGCGCGCGCCAGACCAGCAGCGCGAGGATGGCGTATTCCGTCAGGTGCGCGCATTTGCGGATAACGAGATGGATGTCCTCGATGTGCGTCTGCGACATGTGTGGGAACAGCCAGTGCAGGAGCGGTTCAACGAAACGCGAGGAGTGTTCGGAGGAATGGGAATCGCTGGACGCGGTGAAAATCAGCGTCATCCACAGGAGCACCGGCAGCCAGAACTTGAGAAATACTTTCAATTTAGACACAGGGGATGAAAACCGAAACCGTGGCAGCGATGCAATCAGAATGTGATTCGATTTGCAAATCCGCTGCATTTTTGGCACAGAAATGCCCTCCATGAAAAAGCTATTTCAGATTTGGGCGGCTTTGGTTCTGGCGGGCGCGGTGCAGGCCGCGCCGGCGCCGGACTTGATCGCACGCATCCACTTTGTCGGCACGCAGAAAATATCGGCGGATACGAATGCGGTCGCGTTCACCAATTTCTTCGGCTCCGCCGAGGCCCGGGCGCTGCAGGCGCAGACGCTGGACAAACTATCCCACGCGCCTTACCTCTGGCTGGAGGAAAAAATCGCCGCCGGGGCGGGTGACGGCGCGGCGCAACTGCGCCCGCTGCTGGAGGATTTGTTCAAGGCGGAATGGTTTCTGGACGCGCGCAGCGCGGCGGATGGTTCGTCGGAATTTGCGCTGGCCATCCGGCTGGACAACAGCCGCGCCCAGCTCTGGCAGAACAATCTCGCCGCCGTTCTGGAGTCGTGGACAAAAATCGCCCCGCAAAAAATCGCGGGCGGCTGGCAGTTGACCAAACATCGTCCGCCAAATTCCGTCCGCTTCATCCACAGCGGCGACTGGGCGGTGTTCAGTTGCGAGCAGGCTGATTTTGCCTTGGGGAACGGCGTGGTCAGCGAAATTTCCGCGTCGGCCGCCAAAACCTACTGGCTGAGCCTGGACGCCGACTGGCCCCGGATTATAAATTTTTTTCCAGCTTTGAAGCAGGTGGACCTGCCGGAGGCGAAGTTGCAAGTCATCGGGCGCGACGGCAATCTGCGGCTCGACGGTAAAATTATTTCGGCGCAGCCGTTCGGGTTGAGCTTGGACAAGTGGCGGATGCCGACGAACACGATTCATCAGCCAATCATCAGCTTCACCGCCGTGCGCGGCATTTCGACTTGGTTGCAAAAGCAAGCTTGGGCGCAGCCGTATTTGATTTCGCCAGTGCCGAACCAGGTTTTCTTCTGGGCAATGGTCGGGATTCCGTTCCAGACATTTGCCGCAGTGCCGGTGCCGGATGCCAACAACGCATTGGCGCAGCTGCACGACAAGCTGGCCGCTCCCGATGCGGCCAAGATGCAAAACCAGTTTGCCCTGCCGCTCACCATGATCATGACCAACCGCGAAGTCTCGTGGACCGGTGTGCCGTGGGCCGCGCCTTCCGTGCAGGCCGTGCATGAAGCCTCCGGCGACTTTCTGGCCGGCGGACTGTTTCCGAACGCGCCGCGGGGGAAATCTCTGCCGCCCGAACTGCTCGGCCAGTTTGCGACCCCCAACCTGATTTTCTACCATTGGGAAATCACCGCGGAACGCCTGAAAACACTGTTGCAGCCATCCCAGCTCATCCTCATGATGACGCATCACAAACAGCTGGATGCCGAATCCGTCGCCGGGAAATGGATGAATTACGTCGGCCCGACACTCGGCAACACCACCACCGAAGTCAAGCAGACAGCACCGAATGAACTGACTTTCACCCGCTCGGCACCGGGCGGACTGACAGCCGTGGAACTATTTGCATTGGCCAACTGGCTTGAAGCGACAAATTTTCCCGGCTGTGATTTGAGCCTGCCGCCCCCGCGCCGGATCCGGCACCCGCAGCCGACGGTGAAAGTTTTGAGCCTGCCATCCACGGCCGGCCCGGCAGCACCCGCGCCGCATTGAATCATGATGCTTAAACTCGGCGTCAACATTGACCACGTCGCCACGCTCCGCGAGGCGCGGTATCGCGGGCGGGATATCGGTGAACCCAGTCCGATCGAGGCGGCGCGGATCTGCGAGGCGGCGGGCGCACACGGCATCACCGCGCATCTCCGCGAAGACCGGCGGCATATCCAGGATCGCGACGTGTGGGAATTGCGCGAAAAAATCGCGACCCGATTGAATCTGGAGATGGCCAATCTGCCGGAGATCATCGCCATCGCCCTGAAAGTGCGGCCGGCCATTGTCTGCATCGTGCCCGAACGGCGGCTGGAAGTGACTACCGAAGGCGGCCTCGACGTGGTGGCTGCCGAAAAATCTCTGACCGAGACCCGCAGGATCATGAATGACGCGGGCATTGAAGTGAGTCTGTTCATCGCGCCGGATGAGCTGCAGATAGCCGCTGCCGCCCGGACGGGCAGCCAGTTCATCGAACTGCACACCGGCCAGTTCGCCGAACATTTTTTCAAATCCGAAATTCAAAAACCGGAATCCGAAATGGAACTGCAGCGGTTGATTGCCGCCGCGCAACAGGCGCACGCGCTCGGTTTGAAGGTGAATGCGGGACACGGGTTGAATTATGAAAATTTTTCCGTGCTGCATCGCGTGCCGCATCTGGTGGAATTGAACATCGGCCACAGCATCGTCAGCCGCGCGGTGCTGGTGGGGCTGGAGACCGCCGTCAAGGATATGCTTTCGTTGATGAAGGATTACCCCGGATGATTCTCGGCACCGGCATTGACATCATCGAGGTGGCGCGCATCGCGGCGTCGTTTGAAAAATTTGGCGAGAAGTTCGTGAACCGGATTCTACTGCCGGAGGAAATCGTCTATTGCCTTTCCCAAAAAAATCCCTCGCCGTTCCTGGCCGTGCGCTTCGCGGCGAAGGAAGCCATTTCGAAGGCGTTCGGCACGGGTATTTGTGCGGCGCTCAGTTGGCAGGACATGGAAATCCGCCGCAAGGAATCGGGCGAACCGTATGTGGTGATGCACGGCAAGGGTAGGGAACTGTTCGCGGCGCGCGGCGCGAAGCAGTTGCTCGTCAGCCTGAGCCACACGGAACATTACGCGGCGGCCACGGCGATTTTGGAAAGTTAGCAGCAACATTTGCAAATAGACCACGAAACGGGTGTTTGTGTGTGACCTTCGCGTTCGTCAGCGTCAGGTTTGTTTCTCCTTTTGCCCGTTAGGTTTTTCATCCACACTCCGCGCATGGAGCTGGCGATAACGGCGATCTTGATTTTCGCGGGCGCGAGTTTCTTCTTCGCGCTGGCGGAAACGGCGCTCTTTTCCCTTGGCCAATGGCAGGTGCGTCAACTGGCGGAACGGCATCCGGTCGCGGGCAAAATCGTGGCGCGGCTGTTGGAACGTCCACAGGATTTGCTGGCTACCCTGGCTCTAGGCAATACGTTCGCCAACGCCGCCATGCTCGCGGTCGCGCTGCGGATGGTCTTCGACGCGAACTGGGCGCTGGCCCTGACGATGATTTCGCTGCTCGTCTTCGTGCTGATTGGTTGCGAGGTGCTCCCCAAAACCCTGGCGGTCCGGCGGCCGGAGCGCTGGGCGTTGCGGGTCGGCTGGCTGATGCTGGGGTTTCAGACCGTCAGCACACCGTTGTATCGCTCGGCGCAGTGGCTGAATGCGGTGTTTCTGAAAAAATCTGCGCTGCCGACGGTCGCGCTCGCGCCGGCGCTTACGGACGCGGAATATCAGGAACTGCTCGACATGGCGTTCCGGCAGGGCACTCTCGCGGAATCGGAAAAGGAAATCATCCTTCAAATTATCAGCCTCGACCAGCGCACGGCGCGCGACGTGATGCGCCCGCGGGCCGGCATGGCCTGCATTTCAGACGACGCCACCGTGCCGGAGATGATCGCCGCCGCCAAAAAATTCAAGCACCGCCGGATTCCAATCTATGACGAGACGCCGGACACGATCGTGGGCATCCTCAACACGCAGGCACTGCTGCTCGACCCGGCGAGTGACCTGTCGGAGGTGATCGAGTTTCCGTCCTTCGTGCCGGAGACAATGAACCTGCTCCAGCTTTTTCAAAGCCTCCAGAAACAGCATCGCGGGCTGGCGGTGGTGATGGATGAGTTCGGCGGCGTCGCGGGCGTGGTGACGATGGAGGACATTCTCGGCGAACTGGTCGGCACCATCCGCGCGACGTCGCAGCCGGAAGGGTTCGTGATGGAAAAGATTTCCGCGGGCCGCTGGCGCGTGAACGGCACGATGCGGCTGGACGATTTCCGCCGCGAATTCCCCGCGCTCACCGACGTGGCGGAAGTGGAAACGATGGGCGGCCTGCTGACGCACCTGCTCGGCGTCGTGCCGGATGCCGGGGCGTCGGCGGTGTTTCAGGATTTGAAATTCACCGCGCAAACCGTGGACGAGCGGCGCGTGCGGGAACTGATCGTGCAGCGCTTGAAATAAAATGGACCTGAACATTCTCAACTGGTTCGTGCTGGGCCTGTGCCTGCTGCTGTCGTTTCTGCTGTCGGGCATGGAGGCGGGCGTGTTTGCCTTGAACCGGCTGCGCGTGCGGCGGCTGGCCCGCGCGGGCAAGCCGTCGGCGAAGCTGCTCCACGGCTTCCTGGAAAACCCGGAGAAATTTCTGTGGACGATCATGGTCGGCAACACGCTGGCGAATTTTTTGATCCTGGGTTTTGCGCTCGTGAAGATTCACGAATGGTTTGTGGGCAACCGCTTTTTGATCATCGCCATTTTCACCGGCACGGTTTTTTTATTCTACACGTTCTTTGATCTGCTGCCGAAAATGCTGTTCCGTGCGCAGCCGAATTCGCTGTGCCTCTCGGCGGCGAACGTCTTCCGGTTCGTGAATTTCATGCTGCTGCCATTGGTTTTGATCGTGGCGGACGTGTCCAAGATGATTTTGCGGTGGACGGGCGGCCAGACCTTCACCGGCCGGTTGTTCGGCAATCGCGAGGAGATGCGGGCGGTGATGCAGGAATCGGCGCAGGCGTTCTCGAGCGATGAGCGCATGATGATCAACCGCGTGCTCGACCTGCAGAATTTCACCGTCGGCCAGATCGCCACGCCGCTTGCCAAAATTGTGACGGTTGAAAGGGCCACCCCGGTGGGCGATGCGTTGCAGCTGGCACGGGAAAGCAACTTTTCGCGCCTGCCGGTCTGGGAAACCCGCGAAGGCAACCGGCGCATCGCCGGTTTGCTGGAAGTCGGGAGGCTGTTGTTGGGCGACGCGCTGGATTTGAAAACCCCCTCGTCCCAGCATCTGACGCCGTCGCTGTTCATGGAGGAGGATGTGCGGTTGGAAATCGCGTTGCGCCGGATGCAGCGTGCGGGGCAGCGTCTGGCCATCGTGTTGGCACGCGATGGCGGCGAAGTCGGGGTCGTGACGCTGGAGGATATTTTGAAACTGATGTTCGGCGAGGTGAAATTGTGAATGACCCGGTTTTAATCCTGCTGAAAGTCCTGGCCTTGCTCGCGCTGGTGGTGCTGAACGGCTTTTTTGTCGCGGCCGAACTGGCGCTGGTGCGCATCCGGGACACGCAGCTGGAAGCGCTGGTGGCGAAGGGCAACCGCCGCGCGAAGATGGCGCGGCACATCGTCACGCACATTGACGCCTACATCAGCACGACCCAGTTCGGCATCACGCTCGCCAGCCTGGGACTGGGCGTGGCGGTCGAGCCGGTGTTCCGGGATTTGTTGGCACCGTTGTTTGGGCTGTTGAAAATCACCACGGAACACGTGCAGAGCGGCATTGCCATCGGGGTCGGCTTTTTCGTGAACTGTTACCTGCTGATCGTCGTCGGGGAATTGGTGCCGAAAGCAATTGCCATCCGGCGCACGCTGGCGACCGCGATGTGGGTGGCCAGCCCGTTGAACTGGTTCTACCGCATTTCCTACCCGTTCATCTGGCTGCTGCATCGGTCTTCCCAGTTTGTTTTGCGACGGCTGGGGTTTTCCACGGAGGAATTTCACAGCGTCCATTCCGAGGAGGAACTGCGGCTGGTGCTTTCGGCGGCGCAAAGCGCGGCCGGCGGCACGGCGGTGGGCCGCAACATTGTGTTAAACGCGCTGGATTTGCGGCATCGCACCGCGCGGGAGGTCATGCGCCCGCGCCACGAAATCACGGCGTTCAACACCAACGCGACGATTGCGGAATGTCTCGCCGTGGCGGAGAAAACGCGCTACTCGCGCTTTCCGATTTGCGAAGGCGGCGATTTGGACAAGACGCCTGGCGTGGTCCACATCAAGGACCTTTATGCCCAACGCGACAAGGCGCGGACGGCGGCCGAACTGCTGCCGATGGCGCGCAAGCTGATTTACGTTCCCGAAACGGCGCGGCTGGAAAAAATGCTGCAATTGTTTCTCGAACGGAAATCCCATATTGCCGTCATTGTGGACGAATACGGCGGCACGACCGGGATTGTGACTTTGGAGAATGTGCTCGAGGCGCTGGTCGGGCAGATTCAGGACGAGTTTGATTCGGAAAAGTCCGAACTGGTGCGGATCAGTGAAAATGTCTGGGAAGCGGCGGGCACGCTGCCGCTGCACGAGCTGGAGAAGATCATCGGCACGGTCGAACATGACGAAGGCATCGCGACCGCGAGCGGCTGGCTGACGGAGCGGCTCGGCGG
>TBL_comb47_HYPODRAFT_10001963_pt1 | contig 26073 bp, 13 predicted proteins | sample TroBogypolimnion_40_FD_10682 | JGI IMG/M metagenome (IMG submission 10682)
GGATCGCAGGGTGGCGCATTGTGCATCGCTTGCGCGGCGTTGGTGCCAGAAATCAAGCGGCTCGCGCCGATTCATCCTTTTCTGTCGGACTACCAGCGGGTTTGGGAAATGGATTTGACCGTGAACGCTTACGAAGAATTAAGGACATATTTCCGGCGTTACGATCCCCTCCACGAGCGCGAGAAACAGATTTTTACCAAACTTGGTTATATTGATATCCAGCATTTGGCTCCGAGAATTCAAGGCCAGGTGCTGATGGCCATCACTTTGATGGATGCAATCTGTCCCCCTTCCACGCAGTTCGCGGTGTTTAACAAGATAAAATCGGCAAAAGAAGCGGTGATTTATCCGGACTACGCCCATGAACGGCTGCCTGGTTTTCAGGACAAAACTTTTGAGTTCCTGTCGCATCTCTAAGTGCACTCAACGACTTGAATTTGACCGATACATCAAAGCTAACGTACCCAATTATTTTCGTATGAGCAGTTTATTAATCAGACCGGCCAACTCTTGTCAATACGACCAAATTTCCCTGGGCGAAGTCATGCTGCGCCTCGACCCCGGCGAAGGCCGCATCCGCACTGCGCGCTCGTTCACGGCGTGGGAAGGCGGCGGCGAATACAACACCTCCCGCGGACTCCGCAAGTGCTTCGGACTCAAGACCGCCGTCTGCACCGCCTTCGTGGACAATGAAGTCGGCCACCTCATTGAGGATTTCATCCTCCAGGGGGGCGTGGCCACGGATTTCATCCACTGGCAGCCCGACGACGGCATCGGCCGTACCATCCGCAACGGCCTCAACTTTACCGAGCGCGGCTTCGGCATCCGGGGCGCCGTGGGGGTTTCCGACCGGGGCAACTCCGCCGCCTCCCAGCTCAAGCCCGGCGACTTCGACTGGAACCATCTCTTTGGCCAACTGGGCACCCGCTGGCTGCATACCGGCGGGATTTTCGCCGCCCTCTCCGAATCCACCGCCGCCCTCACCATCGAAGCTGTCAAAGCCGCCAAACAACATGGCGTGGTGGTCAGCTATGATTTGAATTACCGCCCCTCCCTCTGGAAATCCATCGGCGGCCTCAAAAAGGCACAGGAAGTGAACCGGGAAATTGCCAAGTATGTTGACGTCATGATCGGCAACGAGGAGGATTTTACGGCGTCGTTGGGCTTCGAGGTCAAGGGTGCCGACCAACAGCTCTCCACCATTGAAACCGACGCCTTCAAAGCCATGATTGAAACGGCCGTGAAGGAGTATCCCAACTTCAAGGTCGCTGCTACGACACTCCGTCGCGTCATTACCGCCACCAAGAACGACTGGAGCGCCATCTTGTGGCATGACGGAAACTTTTATGAGAGCCGGAAGTATCCCGAATTGGAAATTCTGGACCGTGTGGGCGGCGGCGACAGTTTTGCCAGCGGTTTGCAATTCGGCTTCCTCGAATTTAATGACCCGCAAATGGCCGTGGATTACGGCGCCGCGCACGGCGCACTCGCATCCACCACCCCCGGCGATACCAGCATGGCCACCCGCAAAGAAGTCGAAAAAATGATGTGCGGCGGAAGCGCTCGCGTCCAGCGGTAAATTTAATTAACCATGAGCCAAACTATCCACGTTGAAGCCGATGCCCGCGCGCCCGGAACACCGCTTAAACACTATTGGAGCGAATGTGTCGGTGCTGGAAGAGCCTGCGAAGGACTGCGGGCGAGCTGGCAAGAGCAGCTTCGCGTAGTGACTAGAGCTTGCGGCTTCAAATACCTGCGCTTCCACGGCCTCTTTCATGATGACATGTTTGTCTATCGCGAAGTGAATGGGCAGGTGGTTTACAACTTCCAGTACGTGGATGACCTTTTCGACCGGATGCTGGAAATAGGGGTGCGCCCCTTTGTTGAATTCGGATTTTGCCCGGGCGACCTTGCCACCGAAAAAGGCACCGTCTTCTGGTGGAAGGCCCACGGATCACCGCCAAAAGACTACGCCAAATGGGCCGGACTCATTGACCGGACAGTCCGGCATTGGGTTGACCGTTATGGCCTTGAAGAAGTCCGGCAATGGTATTTTGAAGTTTGGAATGAACCCAATCTAAAATCTTTTTTCGCGGGAACACGCAGCCAATATTTTGAATTATACAAAGTTACCGTCCAAACGGTTAAAGCAGTTGATGCGCGCCTGCGGGTTGGCGGCCCCGCGACCAGTAATTTTGTCCCCGACGCGCGCTTTGATGGCGAACTGGAAGATACCAGTTGTCAAAATGAAACCTACGCAGCCTCAGACATTGATGCGCTCCAATGGAAACCAGTCTGGGTCGAGGCATTTCTTGCTTATTGTGCGGCGGAAAAACTGCCCGTGGATTTTGTCTCCGCTCATCCCTATCCCACAGACTGGGCCTTGGATGAACATGGTAGCGGTCGGCGGTTGGCACGAGAAGTCGGTGCCACGCCGCGCGATCTGGCCATGCTTAAGGAGATTGTGGCCCGCAGCGCATATCCCCAGGCCGAAATCCACCTCACCGAATGGAGTACCAGCCCTTCATCGCGCGACTTCACGCACGACACCCTCCATGCCGCAACCTATGTCGCCAAAACACTGCTTGATTCAGTCGGATTGGCTCATTCACTATCTTACTGGACCTTCACCGATATTTTCGAGGAGCTCGGTGCTGGCGATGAACCATTCCACGGTGGATTTGGCATGATTAATTTCCAAGGGATTCCCAAACCTGTTTTCCATGTCTACCGCTTTCTCAACTCTTTGGGAGATGTTTGCTTGGCCCGGCAAGACGGTTGCATCGTCACCAGAAATACGGCCACCGGTGCCGTGTCAGCCCTCGCATATCATTATCCCAAGGAACTGATGAAACAGGCACCTGGATCATTCCGGGCATTTCCGCGAGGAACTTCGGAAGCGGCAGTTGCACGTTGTGGTCGAGAAATGGGACTCCGGCTAAAATTATCCGGCCTACCCTCGGGAACCCATGTGTGTGTGGAAACAATGGACGCCGCACACGGAAATTCCGTCACAGCATGGCTTAAGATGGGGTCCCCTGACAATCCGAGTCGGAAACAAATTCTTAAGCTGAAGGAAGCCGGAACGGCGTTACATAAGGAGGAGTTTCAGGTTGGGGCGGACGGCGAATTTGAAATAAAACGGCATCTCCCTCCCTGCGCAGTCATGCTTTTGAGAATCGCGCCAGCAAATTTACTGGCAAACGAGTTTTGACACGATTAAGAATCATTACGAGCAGATTACGCCATTTCAAATCTGCCGAGCTTCTAGCCTACTGCATGGCCGAAGACCGCGCCCCCCACGCCAAGGACTGCAACCGCATGAAATTATCCCCTCTCAAAAAATGTTTTAGGATTTGGCTGGTTGTTTTGGCCTTCTGGCTTGCCGCCAGTGAAATGGCAAAAGCTGCCACGGATGTGCTGGCCACGCTAAAGCCGGTACATCCCCGGTTGTTCGCCACTGCCGACGCTTGGACCGACCTGCGAGCCCGGCGCACCAACGACGTGTTGCTCGCCGAGTTGCTCGATAAAATCGAAAACGACGGGCGGCAAACGCTGCCGCTGCCCCCGCTCACTTACAAAAAGGAAGGCAAGCGCTTGCTCGCCGTCTCCCGCGCCGCGTTCAGCCGCATCACCGTCTGGGCATTCTGTTACCGGCTCACGGACGAACAGGTTTTTGCAGCACGCGCGCAAAAAGAAATGCTCACACTCGCAGCCTTCAAGGACTGGAACCCGTCCCATTTTCTCGACACGGCGGAGATGACCGCCGCGCTTGCCATTGGTTACGACTGGCTTTATGAAGATCTTTCGCCTGCTGCGCGTGCCACCATCCGCCGCGCTATTGTGGAAAAAGGTTTGCTGCAGGCGGTCGGGCCGGCGGCCACGGCCAAATACATTTCCTGGCAGCGGGCAGAAATGAACTGGAACCAGGTTTGTTTTGGCGGGTTGACGATCGGTGCTCTTGCAATCGCCGATGTAGAACCCGGCGTCTCCCACGATTTGCTGACGGTCGCTCACAACGACATCTATCATGGAATGAAACCGTATGCGCCTGATGGTGTATATCCCGAAGGGCCGGTCTATTGGAATTATGGCACTACCTATCAAGTCCTGATGATCTCCGCGTTGACATCCGCTCTCGGAGCTAATTGGCAACTTGATGCCAGTCCGGGATTTTTCGCCAGCGCCGCCGCGCAACTGCAACAAACTGGACCGACGGGCAAGCCGTTCAACTTCTCCGACGGAAGCGAGAGCGCGCAATTCAAGCCGGCCTTATTCTGGTTTGCCCGGCGTTTGCAACAGCCCGATCTCTTGTATTTCCAGCGGCAGCGCCTCGCTGAAATTTTGGCCCGCACCAAGGCGGATTTGAGCCGCGACGGCATGCTGCCGCTGGTTGCCCTTTGGTGGAATGATGCTTTCGGGACCAATACCGCGCCGCAATTGCCGCTGGCCTGGTTCGGTGATGGACCGAATCCCATCGGTGTATTCCGCAGCTCCTGGGCCGATACCAATGCGCTTTACCTCGCGTTCAAAGGAGGTTCTGCAGGACTCAACCACGCGCACATGGACGCTGGATCTTTTGTGCTCGAGGCCGACGGCGTGCGTTGGGCTTGCGACCTAGGCGCACAAGATTATTACTCCATTGAATCAAAGGGCTGGAATCTTTTTGACCGCAAACAGGCCAGCGACCGTTGGCGGGTGTATCGGCTTAATAATTTCAGCCATAACACACTCACGCTGGACGGCCAACTTCATCAGGTGGCAGGCGACGCGCGCATCGTAGAGTTCAATGCCAACGCAAAACAAGCGGCGGTCGACCTAACCCAAATATTTTCTGGGCAGGCCACCAATGTTGTCCGCCATTTCCGAGTTGGCCAAAATCGTGAAGTGGACATCCTGGACGAATTGAACGGCCTCAAGCCTGGCGAACCAGTACGCTGGCAGATGGTTACGCACGCCCAAGTGGAAATCACGGGCAATCAGGCGGTGCTACGGCAGGACGGGAAAGTTTTGCGCGCGCACGTCTATTCGCCTGTGGCGGCGAATTTTGAAGTCGTCAGCGCTGACCCGCCCGATGATCATGTGAATGAACCCAATCCCAACACCCGCATTCTCGTGGTGAGCGCCATTGCCCCAGCGGATGGAAATTTACACATCGAAGTATTATTTCGACCAAATTGAAAAATGAGGAATTGAGCCGATTTGTTGAGATTGGCGTGTGGTCGTTTTGAAATCTAAACCCACCTATTGAGTCTCGCATAATAGGATGACATTAAGGCCACAATTGAGCTTGGGTGTAACAGGCAGCGACGATGCATTTTCGCCGGCGCATGCGGCGGAGGGCGGCGGTGGCTTCAAAGCTCAGTTCCCAGGCTTGGGTCACAATCAGATTAGCAATCTCGTGGCTTTTAAGGTGGCCCCACATATATTCCACTGGATTGAGTTCTGGCGCATAGGCGGGGAACCGCTCAACCTGGATGCGACCACGGGTGGACACGATATAGTCCCGGACCAACCCACTGCGGTGAATCGGAGCCCCATCCCAGACCACCAGTATTTTTTCCTGGAATATGCCGTTGCAGATGCCGCAGAAATTCGATGACTTGGAGGCTTTTGATGCTCCCGGGATGAATCTGGAAATAGAACCGCCAAAGGGCCAGACCGCCAATGATGGAAAGGCTTTTCCAGTTGAAGGTCTCTTGGAGGATGGGCGTTTGCCCACGTGGGGCCCAGGTGCGGGCTCGCGGCGGGCGGGTGCTCAAGCCGCTTTCGTCAATAAAGACGATGGTGCGGCGTTGTTGCCCAGCCTTTTTTTTAAAGCCGGCCATTCCACGCGCTGCCATTTTCGGATGGCCTTCTCGTCGCGTTCCACCGCCCGGCGCTCCGGCCGCTGGCAACTGAAACCACTGGCCCCCAGCAGGCGCCAGACATGCCCCGGATGATAACTAACCCCCGTCAAATCCTTGATGAGCAGCGCAACGCGCGGCAGCGTCCAGAGATTGGTCTTGTAACCTTGAGCCACCGGCCCTGCCAGCAGCGCGGCGGTCACCTTTTGCGTTTGCTCGGCGGTCAGTTTCGGCTTGGGTCCCGCCGGGCCTTTGCTGGCCAAGGCTGCCTTGCCGCCTTTCTCCCACGCCTGTTTCCAGCGGTAAGCCACCTGACGGGCAACGCCCAAGCGACGGGCTGCCTCGGGGGCGGAAATTTCCTTGGCGAAGAGTTTGCCCGCTTGGAGGCGGCGTTTTTCCATTTCGGCATGATCTCGCGTCTCAGTCATGCCCAACTATAGCCTAATCCCGGCAAATGTCACTCTATTATGCGAGTCTCAATAAAAATGAGTTGTGTGCAGTTTGACCAGTAACATCCAAATTTTAGGGCCGATATTCGATGGAATTGATGAAAAAGGCGCCGGGATCATTCCGGGCATTTCCGCGAGGAACTTCGGAAGCGGCAGTGGCTCATTGTGGGGAAATAAAAATACAGATGAGATTAACCGGCCTGTCCCCGGGAACCCATGTGTGTCGAAACAATAGACGCAACACACAGAAATTCCGTCACAGCATGGCTTGAGATGGGGGCCCCGGACTCCCCTATCTTTCCGGCCTGGCAAAATGTGTTAAAACTTCGGATGCGCATCAAGCCATCCGCCCCCCAGACAGAGATGCCTGGCCAGGCCTTGCCCGACAAGGCTTGCATTGAGCAGGAAGTGGTCGGCGGCAACTTTCAAGATGTGCGGCTGGCCAGGCGGTTCAGTAAGCTGCTGAGGATGGCGATCGATGGTATTGGCAAAAGTGTGCCTTAGAAGTTGCACTCTGAGATCTGGCCGTCGGCATTAAAAATACGGGCCAATCTCATTTTGTATTGTTGTCCTCAAAAAACTCCGCCCGAAACGGCGTCATCGGCAATCCATCGTTTGAAAACAGATTGCAATCGGGGTTGTCCGCCCAGGCATAGCGAACGGCGACGGGTAAAGCAACCTTGTCGCTCCAAACTGCGACCTTGTTATCAACGACTATTTTACCTTTGGCCCATTGCCAGGTTCTGTTCGCTCCGCATACGGCAAAGCCTTTCACTTCTTCAGTACCAAAAGCGCGCAATTTGCTACCGAAGCAGTTTATCTCCACCACTACTTTGTTTGAATTCACGGTCAGATCTTCAAATTCGGGGCTGTGGAAGGGCAATTTCATCCCGTAGTCTTTAACCAGAGGCCACCTCACCAGACGCGCGGCGACATCGTTTTTGTTTTTGGGATGGATGTCTTTGCCCTCACCCAAGTCAATGATGACCGCCTGCCCCGTGTTGGTCAGTTGCATGGTTTTGGTCTGCGCCTCGCGCAGCTCCGCCCAAGCGCTTTCGATTGGCAAAGGCTGCATCTCCTTGTAATTGGCCAACTGCACCCAGTAGAAGGGAAAATCACCCTGCCCCCATTCCTGGCGCCACTGCTCGATCAGAAACGGAAATAAATCCGCATATTCCCTGGCTCGCCCCACGTTGCTCTCGCCCTGATACCAAATGACACCTTTGATGCCATAACCGATGGTCGGATGGAGAACCCCATTGTAGATGTTTCCCGCCCGCTTGTTGCCATAAAACCAGCCCGCAGGCGAACTGGACTTCAAAGAATAGGGAGGGTTTTGCCACTCCGATCGGTCCACGGTCTGCTTCCATTTTTCCAAAGCCGCCCGGTAATCATTTTGGGCGTTGGTTGTTTCATTATACGCATCCTTTTTCAGCGTCGCGGCCATGAGGTTGGAAAAGGCGGGATTATTCTGCAGGTCACTCCGACGCACCCAAGCCTCGGCGGCTGAACCACCCCAAGCGTTGTCAATCAAACCAACGGGCACGCCCAGCACACGGTGCAGGTAACGGCCGTAAAGATAACCCACCGCGCTAAATTTCGCCGCTGTTTCTGATGTCGAAAGCTGCCATTGACCTTCAAAATTATCCTGCGGCTCTGCGGCGGCACGGTTGGGAACGATGATGAGCCGAAGATCCGGCAGATTGGCATCCAGCGCTTCGAGGTCGCCGTTGTAATCCCCTCCGAAGCTTCCCCGTGGCATCAGGGGAAATTCCATGTTCGATTGTCCGGAACAAACCCACACTTCGCCCACCAGCACATCTTTTATTTCACGCCTGCTGGTCCCAGAAATAGTCAGCACTCGCGGGGTGGCATCGGCCGGCAAAGGCGCAAGCCTGACCTTCCATTTACCGTCAGCGCCAGCCATCGTCGAGCAGGTCTGTCCGGCAAATGTGACGGTTACGGTTGTGCCCGGCGCGTCCCAGCCCCAAATTGGATCTGCCTGCCCCTGCTGTAAAACCATATGATCGCCAAATATGGCGGGCACTTTGAAAGTGATGGCGTTAGTATCCGTCGACATCGCATCGAATGCCGGAATTAGGATGGCACACAAAACCGCCAAGTTGATCGTTTTAGAGTTCACATTTATTTGGGAATTTTTGCGGCAGCGCCGCCGAGCAGCAGCGAAAGCGTCACGCAGCGCGGATAATAAAAACCGCCAATCGCCCGGCGAGTGTCCGATTGGATTTGGTCGGCCACCGTGCCTTCGGCCGCAGACACTTGCATCCAGGTAGCCAACTCGTCCATCACTGACGGGGCGATGTCCGTTATGGATTTGCTTTCCAGCCATTCAACGACAAACACGGTCAACGCACACTTGGAAACCCAGGTGTTCGCGCTGGTACTGGACAGGCGAAGTCCGCCGGTCGCCGCATCCAGACAAACACCCGGCTTCAGGCCGCTACGCACATGTGCTTTCAGCGCCGCCAGCAACCTGGGAAATCGCTGTAGTTGCTGCACCATCCCGCAATACAGCGGAACCGCCAATGGCTCCAGCGCCGCGATGACGAGCGAGCCTCCGCCGGAAAATAAATTTGGCGGAAACTTGCTGTGGACGTGGTCAAATTTTGCCAGGATGCCTTCGGCAGCTTTTTGCGCCATTGCTCCGGCTTCGCTTGCGGGGGCGATTTCGCCGGCCAATTCGAGCAGTTCGGCCAGCATCAGCGCAGCGCACCACGTCTTTATGGCGATGTAAAGATTGCCCCGGGCATTTTTCAGCTCGTGATCCAGTGCGTCGTAGGTGGTAATTTCTGCGCCGCTGCCGACGCGATCGGTTTCACCTTTCAACAAGCCATCCCTCTGGCCCGGGTCATGATGGTCGCGATTTTGCAAGCTACGCAACATTTCAATGGCAGTATGTTTGCGATTTTCGGCCCATGGTTTGTCCTGGCTGGCCAAAGCATAGGCGGCGGCGCAGTAAATGCCGTTAAGCAGTTGCTCAGCGGTCATGAACGAATAAACGCCGTCGCGTTCCGGCTGCTCGTAACCGCTCTGACCGGCGGGCGAGTAGGCCGTGTAATTTCCCTGGTCGTGCGCGAAGGATATGCCGCCCGGACAAAGTTCTTTGCCTGCGCCTTGAAAGGTTAACTGGTCGCGGTAAGCATAGCGGTCGAAAAAGGAGTCCATGACTTGGCGCGCCACCCACGGATGTTGCCAGAGCTCAAACGGCAGATGGTCAGCGGCCAAGTCCAAAGTGTTGCGCCAAGCAAATTGACCTTCGCAAAGGTTCCAGTGCCAGCCACCTCGGTCATCACGGAGCAGCGATGAATTCGCGTAGTAGCCTTGTGAGGCTTGCGCCAACAACTCCAACCGCTGCGTTGTGGGTCTGCCAATGAAACATTTTTCATCCCATGCCTTCGCCGCCTGGTTGAACGAACCAGCCTGGTCCAACGCATAACGGCAAACTCCCTCGACATCGTCAAAAAAATCCGCGAAAGCGTAACGCGTTTCCAAGCCCTGCGTTACGTTGCCGGTATGATGAAACCCAAGCGCACAGGTGAGCGTTGCGCGCTGGCCGGCCGGGACAACGAAAGCAATGCCACCTTCATTGCCTCCGGGATGGATGACCGGCGTGCCTGATTCCACAAACGGCGCGACGGAACCAGAGCGAATGGTGAAAACCCGGCCCGGTTCACCGCGCGCGGCAAGCGCCCACGCGTTGCCAAATGCGATGCCGCATAATTCGTGGTTCGTGCTCCAATCCAGGGGACGCAATCTTCCTTTTCCCTGATAAGCGAGGCCGATGAAACCAAAAGCCGGTTCGGCAAACTTCGTGTTGTCCACTTCCACTTCGACCAGCAGCGCAGGACAAATCGCATGTTTGAGCTTATCCTTCGCGACGTTGACGGCCGGATCAGGAAGCGAAAAACGTGGACTGATGACCCGCAGGCACAAGTCGGCACCGCGAAACTCGTCGGTGGCGGGCGTCAATCGCCGTTGCAAATCCTTCGGTGCGACCGGCGACCAGTTTTTGAAAGCAGCGGGAACCGCGTTACCTGCAATCCGCCCCTCATAGTCCTCATCCTGCAAGCCGGCGAGAAACGGCAGCATCTGCACCTTACCCGCGCCGCGACTGACGGCCACCAGCAAGTCGCCGGTGGTTTCAACTTTCAGGCTCTCATGTTCGATACCAACGCCGCGCCCCGGCAGACCAAAAGTGAAGCTGGACCACGCGCCCACGGGCGCGTGCTGGGTCATGAAAAACGGTGTGTTCACGGAAAGTCTATTTAAATTTCAGTTGTGTCACCCGATCAAGTTGCCAGATTTTGCCCTGCGGGCTCTCTAAAAAACGCCACACCTCATCCTCGCTGCGGTGGACTCCAAGATTGAACGGCAAATATTTTCCGGATCGCGGCTTGCCCCCCAGCACGGTGAAAGGAATGGCCCATTCACACTGCCAGCTGCTCTTGAAATCGCCCTTGCTGTGACCCGCACAACTGGCGGCGTAGCGGATTTCTTTCTGCAACTGCGCTGCGTTTCCCGGCGGCACCCCGGCCTCCGTTGAAGCGGTAAATTTCCCATCGGCAAATCCGCACAATAGCAAACCGCCGTGAGCAAATCCCATGGCAATTGTCACCTCATCGTCCTTGTCTTTGTGCAGCCGGTTGATGTCCATGAGAATTACCTTTGCCGCCACATATAAATTTTGGTCGTCGTAAGCCAGCGAGACGAACGCGGGCGCGCCCAGGCCCGGCCAACCGGTTGGATCGCGATTGATTTCCACCCAGTCGCCCCCCCATTCCGCAGCCGAAACCTTGCCGTCAACAGTCGGCGGTGAGAGTGTTTTAACTACGGTCAATGGCAAGGCCAGTCCGCGCTTGGGAGGTTCTGCTGCCGGCAGCGCGGCATCAATCGTGCCTCCGGTTCCGCCTACGCCGTTGGTGGCGTTTTGATAAAGCACATTGTTGGTCCAGGTTTTGACGGCGATGGGTGGCGTAACAGAAATAGCACCGCCGGCACAAAGGATGTTCCCCTCGAAAGTGCAATTTTCCGACCTTGTAAACGTCAATCGCATGTCACCTGCGGAGGAAAACACATTGTCACGAAGCGTAATATTGCGGGCGATATGATTGTGTGTTGGCACTTCGACCCCAATCGAAACATTGTACTCAACCGTGCAGTTCTCCGAACCTTCGTCCAGGTAATACGCGGGAACATCAAAGCCCGGACCGAACTTGATCACATCGCGAACACAGTTATTTCGGATGATCGAGTTTCTCATCATTCCGTAAAACGCGCCGCCATCGTGCATTTCCAACATGACGCGATAAATCAGGTTTTCGTCCAGCAGGTTGTTTCCGCCCAAACCATGGACGCCACAGTAGGAGACCTCTGAAATCTCATTGCGATACAGATGGAACCCGTTTGCATCGGGACGCAGATTGTGGTCTGCATGCACCCCGACGGCGCTTAAATGAATCTTGCCAATGTCATGAATGTGGTTGCTCGCAATCAGGAAATCCGCGCCGGCCGCCCAAATGCCAGTCCCCCCAGCATGGTGAACTAGGCAGCTAGAAATCTGACAATCACCCAATCCCACAGCTTTGATTCCGTCTCCGCCAACATTGGCAACCTCCAGATTTTCAATTCGGCAATGGCGCGCATTTTCCAGAGTCACTGCGCCGTCGCAATTTTCCGCTGCAAACCCGGCAAACTTCAATGGCGTAGTGGTCGCCTGCACCGAGAATCCGCGCAAAGAAATATTTTCCACCGGCGAATTGGTGTTGCCGAGAATGACGATGACTTGTTCCAATACCGGAGCGATGACTTTCGCCTTGCTCATGTCTTCGTGGGGCAACGGCCAATACACCACGCGCCCCGCCGCGCGGTCGAGATACCACTGGCCGGGATGCGTCATGCCTTCGCGCGTGTTGAAAACGACATAATTGCTGACGCCAAAAGCACCAGGCGGTTTGCGCCCCATTTGCAAAATCAACGCGTGCCGAGCGATATCGTTGGCGACCACCCCAACCAGCGATTCATCCCACATATGATAAACCCGCACCTCGGCGTTCAGCGGCTCGAACGAGGACGGAATATCCTTGGGCTCATAGAGTAGCTTGATGGATTCGTCCTTCGTGGGTGGCCGCGCCCAACCACCACCAGCGGAGGAAAGCCATTTCACATCAAACTTGCTGTGGTGGAAAAGCGTTCCCGATTCCGGCAACCGCGCGTGTTCGGCCATCCGACCGTTGACCAGCAGCATGCGAAAATCCCAATTGCCCGCCTTGACTTCGGGCAAATCGGCGCACCAAAAAATATCGCCATCGCGCCGCCAGCCATCCACTGTCCTGCCCCCGTAAATCGTCGCCTTCTCATCCGGTAATGTTGTGATGGTCAGGCCGTTGTCACGCTGATCCAAGATGAATGGATTCGTTAGAAAGAACTCTCCCGCCATCAGAAATACCCGATTGACACCGATGGTTTTTCGCGCCGCAGCTCGTGCCGCTTCCAAAGAGCAAAGGGGGTTTTTCCTTGTGCCGCCGTTGAAATCGCTCCCGGTCGGCGAAACAAAGAAATCCGCAGCACGGATCTGCCCAGCGAGGCTTATCGCTAGCAACAAAGCCAAAAATACTGGATTCGAATTGGTGCCCATGCGCTGTTCAGAGATTACCGATTTTAACCAGGGTCAGCATTATCATTATCAGGATTCTAGTTTTGATTTTGAGCATTGAGTTTGAGGCAAAACGGTTTCGTGGCCAAGGCGCGACATCATGGAAGGTGAAGTGATCAAAAGCGATTCATCATCACTAAATAAACATCATTCTCCCTCATTTCCAGTTGGCGGGTGAAATTCTGCCCAGCGTCGATTTTAACCGTCTCCGATATGAGAGGCGCGCCACTGTTGTTGGCCGCCAATTGCGCAACCTGCTCGCGTGTGGGATTCGCTGGGCTGCCCATGTCCATAAAATCGGCATAGACATCATTGCGGCGATAACCGATGCCGAAGATTTGGAGGGTGTATTTGCCCGGCGGCAGGTTGCTGACTGTCACCGAAACTGGCGCAAGCGGTTTGACTGGCAAGTCACGCTTGAAAAATACACTGTCCGGTTCGGTTTGCTCCGGTGGGGTGAAATTCCAAAGAAGCATTTGCAGTCCAGATTGGTCACGACAAGCCCAGGCGTTAGTATCGGTACAAACCAGTTTTTCATCGCCCAGTTCATGCAGGAATTTATAGGCGAAATAGGAAGGTTTATGCAAACCTTGGAGGTTGATCAGACCGAAGCCGCCGTGAAATGGCGACGGCGCAGGCCCGGCTTCTTCAAAAACATCCGTGTAGGTCCAATAAGACATCGCATCAACCTTGCCCGCAGACCGTTTCAATGCATTCATGATATAGGCGGCGGAAATATAGGAATCATGCACGGGGTCGCGGCTCGATGGCGAGCTGTTCCATTCCGTGTAGAACAAAGGCAGACGCGGCAGGGCGGATTGATTGATTTGCTTTTTTACGCCGCGCACCCCAACCGCAATCGCGTCTTCATTGGTTATCAAAAACTGCGCTTTTTTGCCGAACTCATCCAGCACTGAATGCGTGCCATAAGTGTGCGTGGAGATAAAGTCCAGTGGCACTTGGTTGCTTTGGCAATGTTGAATCAAGTCTTTGACCCAAGCATTGCCAGCCGTGGCCGGCCCGCCGACCTGATAATCTGCGCAAACGCCTTTCACCGCCCGCGCCGAGACATCGTAAAGCTTGAAATAATCACCCATTGTGCCGGTGAAAAACGAAGCTAGATTAGGCTCGTTCCACACTTCAAAATACCATTTCTTGATTTCCTCCCGGCCATAGCGCTGTTCCAGGTGCAGGGTGAACGCGCGGACCAACTCGCCCCATTTGGCATAGTTGCTCGGGGTGGAAACATTGGCCTTCCACCAAAAAATTGTCTTGTTGGAGCTGGCCAACGCCGAGGGCATGAAACTCAATTCCACGAACGGCTTCATGCCGGCGTCCAAAATCGCGTCATAGGCGAGATCAATGTGCTGAAAATTGTAGTTGGGCATTCCTTTGGTTTCTGAATACACCGCCATCTCATCATGGAAAAGCCCGTGGCAACGCAAATAGTGAAAGCCGCAGTTGGTGTGGACATCGTTCAATTGATCCACCGCCGTTTTGCGCAACAACTCAGCCACCCGCCCCGCACCAACGCAGACGGCTTCAAAGTGGGTGTTTGTTCCCTCCACCGCAAGGTAGTCAACTTGGATTTGCCGCGCACCTGCGGCTTCAGCCAAGCAGGATGCGCAAGCGACGCCCAACACGAATGCAGTGATCAACAGTTTTGCGGCTCTATTTTGCATTTCTATAATTCAATTTAAATTTATTGGTGTGTCATCAGCGGATGCGTACGTTGCATCGGTCCGAAATGGCATCGGAAGCCATTCCCACCAGCAGTTCGTAATTGCCCGGGGCGACAATGTAATCTGATTTGGCGGCATCCCAATGGCGGAAACACCGTACGGGAATTTCAATTTCTCCCTTGGCTTGCCCGCCTGCCGCAACAAACACTCGCTGAAAGCCGCAGAGTTGCTGGCGGGGCTGATGCGGGCGCGGCTGGAGTTCGTGCACATAAATTTGCACCACCTCGTCCCCATCACGTTGGCCGGTATTGGTCAGTCGAAACGCGACGCGTGCAACCCCAGAAGTGCAAGTCAGGTCGCCGTTTGCCTGGACCTTTTCGAGTTTGAACTGCGTGTAACTCAATCCGTGGCCGAAAGCGTAAAGCGGTTGGCCGCCAAAATAACGATAGGTGCGGTTGCTCATGCTGTAATCCGTAAACGCCGGCAGATCGGCGGTGGCGTGATAGAAGGTCACCGGCAATTTTCCGCCGGGGTTGTAATCACCGAAAAGCGCCTCGGCGACGGCCTGGCCGCCGGATTGTCCCGGATACCACGCCTGCAAAATGGCGTTGAGATTCTCGTCCTCCCAGGGCAAGGCCATCGCCGAGCCGCTGCAATTGACGAAAACCAGGGGACGGCCAGTTTTCTGCAATGCTTTCATAAGGAATTCCTGGTTTGCGGGCAACTCAATAGCCGTGCGGTCGCCGCCATTGAAACCCACAAAATCCACCTTGTCTTGTTCGCATTCCAAACTGGCGTTGATGCCACCAACATATATCACGACGTCCGCCGAGCGCGCCAAATCCACGGCGGCGGAGAAATCTGGAGCCGGTTCACCGGCTTTCGCGGCCAGTGCCACACCGGGATGAAAGACTACCGCAATGTTTGTGCCCGCCAAATCTGTGATGCCCTGCAAAATGGTAATCGGGTGGGACGGTGTGCCGTGGTAATTACCCAGAAGCATATCCACCGAGTTGGCATTTGCGCCAATCACGGTAACACGCTTCAGCATCCGGCGGTTCAGCGGGAGCGTGCCATCATTTTTAAGCAGCACCAGCGATTCCCGGGCCATCTTTAACGCCAATGCGCCGTGGGCTGGAGTGTCGTTTTCGGAGGCCGGAACGCCATTAAACGAAACGTCGGCCGGCGGATCAAACATGCCCAACCGGAAACGGGTCGTGAGCACTCGCTGGAGCGCTTGGTCAACCTGTTCCGGCGTGATCAGCTTTTCGTCCACGGCCTTGGCCAGCGCGAAATAGTCTTTGCCACAGCACAAATCGCAGCCCGCCGAAATAGACTCGGCCGCCCCCGCTTCCGGCGCAGGCGTATATTTGCACCATTTTGCAATATAACCAATCGCTCCGCAGTCAGAGGTGACATGCCCCTGGAAACCCCACCGTTCACGAAGTATTTTGGTGAGCAGCAACTTGCTGCAACAAGCGGGCTCACCGTAAATCTTGTTGTAAGCGCCCATGACGCTTTCCACTTTAGCCTCGCGCACGGCCGCCTCGAATTGTGGCAGGTAAGTATCATAAAAATCCCACTCTGGCGGCGCGGCTGGAAACCCAAACCGCAACGGTTCTGGCCCGCTGTGAACGGCAAAATGCTTGGCGCAGGCGGCCGCCTTCAGATACTTGGGATCATCGCCTTGCAGCCCGCGAATGAAATTCACGCCCATTTGCGTCGTCAGAAACGGATCTTCACCGTAGGTCTCCTGCCCCCGTCCCCAGCGCGGATCGCGGAAAATGTTGATATTCGGCGTCCAAAAGGTCAGCCCAAAATATTGCGGGCAATCGCCATTGACGCTCTTGGCCAGCGCCCCGTTGTGCTTTGCTCGCGCCTCCGTCGATATCACATCGGCCACTTGCTTGAGCAGCGCGACATCCCAGCTTGCGGCCATGCCGATGGCTTGCGGAAAAACAGTCGCGATGCCCGCACGCCCCACGCCATGCAGGCATTCGTTCCAGTAGTTGTAGGCCGGAACATTCAGCCGCCGGACGGCGGGTGCGGCGTTGTTAAGCTGCGCGACTTTTTCTGCAAGCGACATGCGCGCGACCAAATCCGCCGCCCGCTCTTCAAACGAATAGGTAGTATTGGTGTAAATTACCGGGGCGTTGACGACGGGAATTTGGCGCGCCCACTCGGACATGGCCGGGACCAACTCCATCGCCTTGGTGGAAACCAATTGGCTGCCGTCGGCGGCCAGCAAATTGAAACCATTCAAAAACGCATTGTTGGTTCGCCCGATAAAGCTGAAAGCCAGGGGCCCGCAGATAGCGTCATCAGCATGGTCAACGGTGGTGCGAAACGAATAGACATGGCCCAGTCCACCCGAAGATTTAAGCACATCGAGATTTTGCACCAGAACCTTGTCGCCGCAGCGGATGTCAAAACTACGTTGGCCCGAATTGGTTAAATGCGTCTCGGCAAAAAGAAATTCCACCGCATAGTTGCCGGCCGACAAGTTGGGCACACTCACCGTGAACGCCGGCCCGTCTAGCTCTTCCCAGAATACGCTCAAGTCTGACGCGCCAACCAGTTTGACATCATTGGGCTTGCGCAGGTGATTATAATCGCCACTGATCAAAATAGCCCGATCGCACGAGCCGCACTGCTCATCCGCCGGAGCTACGGGCAATTCCCGCAAAATCGATTGCGCAGCAATCCCCGCAAGCAACTTGTAGGCCGGAGTCGTCCAATGCGCACCATCGCCGCTGTTTAGGTCGCTTTTGCCCAGCAGCAATGTGTAGAAGTCGTTAATAGGCACGCCGGCTTCCGTCATGATTCGAGCATCTATTTGATTGTGCTTGAGGATGATCGGGTTAATTTCCCGGTTCAGTTCATGCAGATTCGTTTTGTTGAAAAAGGGCGTGGTGCTAGCCCAAATCAGTTTTGCCCGGGGGCACTTTTCGCGGATCACTTTCAGGAATGCACGCGTCAAAGGCTCGTATTCCTCGTCCTTGATTCGTCCTTTGGGCCAGCCATGCAACCCGAGATTCATGTGGATGACATCATACGGCCCTTGATCAAGGACATTGGCGAGTGCTTTGTTGAATTGTTCCGACTGCCACATTGGTGTCAGCCACAAATCCACAAAGGCTTTACCTTGGAGTGAGTGGACAACCATCCGACCATAACCATTGAGTATCGAATCGCCAATGAGCAACACACGCGGGCGGCTGTAGTCGGTAACGGTGGCTTTCTCCAACTGCCAGGTCGGACCATGGGGCTGCAAGCCGGGATTTGGCTCCGACACCACAGCGCCGGCCACATTTGTTGTTTCGGCATGGGTCAAGCCTACCGCCACCAGCCAACAGAGACAAACTGCTCCACGCCAGAAACCTCTTTGTGCCGTTGCATTCATAATTATATTTAACTTCCAGAACTTGTTTTTTCCGTCTTACAAACCGACTTGCTGCACCAAGCGCAACTCCACCGGTCCTGCCAGGCCCGCAGGCTGAAGTTTGCTGTTTTTGTTGTAATAGTTCCAAGTGGCGAATGTCTTGCGCGCGGAGGGCCGTGGCTGGCCTTTGACAAACCAATCCGGAAAACGCGGCATCTGGAAACCCATCGGATGCTTGGCGAGATACTCGGCATCGGGCGTCTCAAAATCGGCGGGAATCTGCTCGTCCCCGATAATGGCATTGGCCCAGTTGTCGGTCACGGCAATTTCCAGTTGATTGTCTCCTTCCCGCAGCAGGCCGGTCACATCCATCGTATAAGGTGCATACCACAGCACTTTGGCTGCACTTCCGTTGATGTTTACGGTGGCGATGTCGTTCATCGTTCCCAGATCCAAAATAATCCGCCGATGCGGTGCCATCTGCGCGGCATCCAGCCGGATGGTTTTCCGGTAAGTGGCCGTGCCAGCGAAATATTTTACGCGCGGATCCGAATGCTGGCTAAAGTCAACCAGCGTTGGAAATTGCATTTGAAATTGGTCGCCCAGTTTATGCGCGAAGAAAACGTCCCAAGCCCCGTCAATTTGAACCGGCGGAATGGATGCGGTCGCAACCGTCTTTTCCTTGCCGGAAGCGTAAACGACCTTCGCCGAAACGTTGGCGGACGAACAGAAAACCGGGTTGCCTTGGGCATCGCGGCTGACACTCCATTGCGCGGCCCCGTCATTTAGGGTTACAGTGGTGGCATGGTCGGCCTGTGCCGCCGGTTTACGGAAGACGACAAACACGCTTTGATGACAACCTAGGCTCAGCGAAACCGAGGTGCGTCCGTCCTTTTCATCCCAGACTGGCGCGTCGCTGATGGACAAATCTTCAGCCTGCCATAACTCCGGTTGTTTGCCTTGCAACCGGAAATCCACGGTAAAGTTCTGCAGCTGGTCGAGCCGGTTGGCCACGAAAAAAATGTCCGCTTCGGACGAATGCCGGTGGAGCACCTTCACACTGTCCGCGCCAGCCGCGGAATGGATTTCATAATCCGAAACCAGCCCCAACTGTTTCGCCGCCGCAGCGGTGCTGCCGAACAAATGCCCCTGATATTTTCCCGAGTCCCAAATTTCCGCCCCGATTTTGGCAACGGTTTGGTCGCACGCCGGAAAATCTTTCAAGCTCGGCGTTTTTTTGAACCGAGTGGTGACAATCGTCGCACCTGCGTCCAGCAGCCGCTGCAATTTCGCCGCCACTTCCGGAAGCACCACGCCATTCGCCGGATAGGTGATGAACAAATATTTCCGGCCAGACGCTAGTTGCACTTTGCCGTCCACTACCCGCGTATCATCGTTCACGAAATCGTAAGACGTAATCAAGTCGCACTGATCTCCTTTCTGGTAGGGCGCATCAATGGCGAGGCTGTCCACGACCTGCTCACCCTGCTGCAACATGGCCTGGCAGCGGTCGAGGTAGTTGAAAAACGCTTTGCCTGGCTCGAACCACGTCTGGAAACGGCTGAAATGCAAGCCCCATAAATAGAAAGTCATGCCCGGTTGGAATTTGTCGTCAAATGGTTGATGGGTCCATTGATGCAGAGTCATCTGGTTGACGCCGGAAGCAAACGCGCCGTCGGCGATGTATTTCAACAAAGCGGGTTTCTCGGTCCACATGCTCACTCGCGGCATCGAGGTAAACGACTCACTGTTGATCACCGTCCTGCCAGCAGCGCGCGCGGCGGCCGGCGTCTCCATTTCCACCGTGCCATCACCGTTCATGTTCGTAATGCTATCGGAACAACTGGTAGTGGTCCAGAATGTCGCCATCGGGATATCCGCGATAGCCGCGCCTTCGATGGTGCTGAATGGGCCGGCGTATGGCTCAAAGGAAAGTTGGATTTGATCCGGTTTCATCAAGGACTTGGCGAGAATCCAGTTTTCGGTGAAAAGGCGGTTGATGACATCGGCGAAATCCCACTCGAAACGTCTTGTCATCTCCTCATTCTCGATGATTCGGCTGTCGGCACCCCGAGGAATGCCGCTCATGATGCCGCCGTTGTATTGCCCCGGCTTGTAGCCCAGCACCGGCGTGCCGAAACTAACAAGCCACGGAACAGGGTCGTAACCTTTGCGCCGGACAAATTCTTCGCGGAAATGCCGGCTCCAGTTCTGCGTGCCGCATTCATAGCTGTCAATGTGCAACCGGTTGAAAGACTTGCCATAAAGAGGGCCGAGGGTTTGCTTGAGAGGCGTGATAACGTGCTGCCAGTGTTGGAAATTGGCCTCGCGATCCATCTTGTCCACTTCCAAACATCCCTTGACTCCGAATGGAACCGGGTGCGGGGCAATCATCGTCGGCACATAACCGATGCGATAAATTGACCACTTCCCAGCAGGAGCTTCCCAAACCAGCCGACCGTTTGGCTCCATCCGGCCACTGAGGTCAATGATTTGGTTGAGGGCTACGGTTTTACCTTCCGGCACGGCCAGAACAGCGATATCGTCGTAGAGATCGGGCGCTTTTTCCGATTTCCACACCGCGTTTTTGGCTTGCTGTAGTTCTGGCCTGAGTAGAGCCATGCCTACCTTCTGCGAGCCGCTCACATCCGTCTTCGTCCAAACCAGTCTCCTCATGTTTTGATCCTCCGACACCCAAGGGCCGCCAGTTCCGTCATATCCCGGGGCATTCGCTAGGCCGATGGTCATGCCAAGACGCTCGGCTTCCGCCGCGGCATGTTTGATGGCGTCAAAAAACTTTTGTCCGTGGTATGTCTGGTCCGGCCAGGGGCGATTGTCTGGCCCCGAGCCGACATTCAATATGAGCGCCCCGCCAAACCCGGCGGCTTTCATGGCCTCCAGATCTTTGGTGATGCCTTCCTTGGAAAAATCTGAGTCCACCCAGAACCAGTACGCTTGCAGGCGCGCCGAATGGGGCGGGGTTTTGAATTCATCCTGCAATCCGCTTTCGGCACGAATGAGCAAAGGCTGGCAGACGAGTATCGCCGCCAGCATAGCGGGAAGCGAAATGGTCATTATATTTCTCATGTATTGTAATAAATTTCGTTAATTTTTGTGATAGAGCCAGATTAATATCGGATTTTAATCGCACCCTTGGCCCCTTGCTGCCTTTCATTGATAGAGAGATGGTATAGTTTGGCCTTCGGATCATGACTCAAAGCGGCCTTGCAGCCGGAGACCTCGGCGAGCCTGAGATTTTGTCCGCTTACCAATAGCAACTCTCCTTCGCGCGCACCCTGGTCATTGAGCGTGATTTTAACCTGGTTATTTGACGCGGTAAAATCTTGAACCTCATTTGCGGCCATGCCGATGTGCAGGGTGGACCCCAACAGTTCCACCGGATTAATTCCAGCCTCGCTGAGGCAGAGCTGGACACACCTATGGGCCGGGAGCTGGGGAATGACCAGACTGGCATCCATGCAACCATAATATTTCTTGTCCCAGAAAGACCAGACATGAAAGGTTTTAGTAAGCCCGGAAAAAGGCAATCCGGCCAGTGAGACATCTGCAGGGGCATCCTTTGGGTTAAGCAGGATATCTCCGAGTTTAACAACAACATGTTGCAGCCGTTCCGAGAGGGCCTGCGAGTGGAATTCATCCTTAAGCCGGCCGCCTGTGTGAATTGGCAAGGTGAGACAAATCAACGTCGCCACCAACATGGCGGCCGGGAACGCATTGATATTATTCATCATGGCTACACTTTTTTATGCTGCGATTTTCGTAATTAATTGCACAGCCACAAACTCCTACGGGTTAGAAACAAAAATTCAGGGTGGCGACGCTTAACCCATTGGCGCCGCCACCCCTCTCCACCGATGACGGAAACCCATGACCGTCATCAAATTTTTTCGACCCGCGCGTCGGCCAGGGTGCCAATTCCCGACCAGACCCGCATGAGGGCGGCCCGAGGCCTGCGATCTCCGTGCCGTTTTCAACGATCAGTCCGTTCCGGTCGGAATGTTTCGCAGGTCAAATTTCCGTCTCAGAAATTTTCCGACACTCAAACCCAAGGTTTCGGCTGGCATCAGGAACCCAATCAGTATGGACAGATGACAAAAACATTTCGTTATTGTTTTCCGGATTTCGTTTTCGTTTTTTCGGCGGACAGCCGCTTGTTCACGGGTGCTGCAGCCGGTAGAAGACCGCGCCGTTCCCGGTGTTCAATGCGTTGGTATACGGCGGGTTCAGACCCGTGAGCGTGTTCCAATTCGTCGTCAAACCCGTGCTCAGACTGTCGGTCTGAACCTGGAGGTTCCACCCCTGGCCTGTTGGCCACGCCAGCACCAGTTGACCACCGCTTACAGTTGCATTGAGATTCGTTGCCAACGGCACTTCCGGCGCAGTGGCAACATTGCCATACGAGTTGAACACATTGTTGGAGGAGACATTATGATATTCAGCCCAGATCCAGTTCGACGGGCGAGCCACGTTGGCCAGCCGGATCTCGTCCAAGCCGCCAATAAAATAATTACCCCCATGACACCCCATCAACATTTGGTAGGAACTCATGGTGAAGTTCCAGTTGTTGGAGAACAACAACGCGCCGTCGCGATATAGTTTCCATGCCCCGCCATTCGGGTTGGCCACGGTCAGCGTGTAAGCATGCCAAGTGCCGTTGGTCTGAAATGGACTGGCTCCGGTGAACACGTATCCGTTCGCGTAAACGCAGGTCGTTCCGTTGTCCTGAATGATGAACCGGTTGGTGCCGCTGCCGGGATCGCTTGAAATTTGCGCGCCAAGATTGTGATTGGTCTGCTGCATCCACCAGGTGACGCTGAACGCCGAAAGTCCTTGCAGCGGATTGACGTTGTTTCCCAATGCCATGTAGTTCGAGCCGTTGAAATACTGCCCGCCGGCGACCTCGCCAGGCAAGTTCGTGGTGCCATACGAAGCAGCAACGTAACCGTTCGTGGTCGAATCCGGGTCGTTGATTTGATTCATGTGCCAGGTCGCCACGAAATTGGTATTCCAAGTCGCACCGTTGCCAGCGTAAGGCGGCGGATTCATCGCCGCCGCGTTGCCCCAATACGCAGTGACGACGGAATTGGAGGTGAACGCCGGCACCTCCACCCACACCGATGAAAGCCCGTTCGTGTTCCATTGTTCTATTTCGTAGTTCAACTCATTGCCGGATTGATCCGCGAACCGAAGGTCGGCTCCCGAGGCCGAGGCAAACTGGCTGTAGACGAAGTTAGGCAAACTGGTTCCCAGCGTTACCAGAATCGGGAAGTTGGTCAGCGTGTCGCCATACGGATAATTGGTGAAGCGAATGGGCAGATTATAAGTCCAAGCCGCCCAGGTGTCATTTGCCACCACCGTTTGCGCGGTGCTCCACGAAATGCCGTTGGCATTGGTGGCGCAGAAGCGGCAGGTGACACTGGTTCCGGGGGCCAAACCACCGAGGTTTTTCGAAAGGTTCACAAAACTGCCGGTGAACGTGCCGAAATTCGTCTGATTTGCCCACGCATTGAAATTGGTCCCGCCATCGGCCGGCCCCCAGAACAATTGCACACTGGCCGAGGGCAGGCCGGCAGAAATCAGGGTTCCTTGCAAAATTACATTGCTGAGGGTAATCGCCCCGCCGTTGTTTTGGACGACCGGTTGGTAAATGCCCCATCCGTTTGTTCCCGGCTGCCAATACGGCCCGCCGTATTCATAAGCGCCGCAATCGGGTCTCGGTCCGGCATAAACGTCCGTGTAGGGCGACAGTGGCGACCCGGCGTTGACACAGGGCGAGCGCGGCCGAAGCGAGAAATTTAGGGGGCCGGCGTTGGTGTCGATATTCACCAGACCGGGATTGACCACTTCCACACCAGTTGTATAAACCCAGTTGCTCAAATTGACGAGGCACTGGTTCGACACCCCGCCAATGTTCAATCCGACGGTGATGTTGTTTTGACAAGGGACCGAAATCCCCGGCGTCGCGCCGTTCGTGGCACAGCCGATGCCACACCCAAACCCGCTTCCCAGCACGGTGTTGTTCACGATGGTCTGGGGACTGTTCGTCATGCCCAGACCAATAATGCCGCAAATGTTCCACGTCACATTGTGATGCGTGACCGCGTTGCTCCAAACGAGATCCGGACTGATGGCCCAGTTGGGGAATCCCACGCCGCAATTGAAAGCCCCGCTGTCATGGATATAGTTATAGGCGATGGTCAAATTGACAGCATCGCCAAAGACGGTGCCGTTGTCCGTGGTCTGCCGCGCCGATTCGGAAATGTCGTTGTAAGTGATGCTCAGATTGGTCAAATTAGTGACAGTCCAACTGCCAAAATCCAGGCACGACAAATAGCCCGTGCCCTTCAGCCGGTTGAACGTCACGGTCGCGTCGTTACCCCAAATGCTGACATCGGCCCCGCAGGAACCGAAATACCCGGTGTCAGCAATGTAATTGTTGCTCACCGTCGAATTATCCCCGCTTAGCGTCACCCCCATTGTGGCCGAATATTGGATCACTGAATTTTGCAGCACGCTGTTGTTCCCCAGCAGCCGGATGCTGCCGCACGGCGTGCCGCCAAACTCGCCTATCACATTGTCCACGGGATTATAATAATCGTCGTTCATCCAAGTGGCGTGGGCGACATATTGTGCGTTCAATCCGTCCACCACCAAGTTGGAACTGCCGCTGTCAGTGTTCAATCCGGCCGCGAAAATATGCAGGCCCTTCAGCGTCACATAAGCGCAGCCCGCAAGGTCGATGGCAAAATCCCGGTGCTTGGCCTCCACCAGATGGTTTGCCGGGCTGTCTCCGGACGGCGTCCACAAATAGAGTGTGCCACTGTTGGTGTCTCGGAACCACTCGCAGTTGGTGTCCAGCAGGTTCAATTTGCCCCACACAAAAAACGCGTCGTTCGATTTCGGGTAATATGGGTAGCCAATTTGCGGATTGGAGGCTGAAATGAGCGGGCATTGAAAGGTGAGTGAGCCGTTGGTAGACGTAAGCACTGTCCCCGACACCGGGGTCCACTGAGCCCCCGCGAAGAAATTGACGCAGGCTCCGGCCATGGCATTGCTTCCCCCCGGCAAGCCGGCCAATGAGTATTGCACGACGCTGGTCGAGGCGTTGGTGGCGATAATTGCGCCGTAGGTCGGCCGCGCCTGCTGGTAGCGGGTCACTTGGGCGGGATTGAAGCCGGGCGGCAAATTCGGCCAGCGGGCTTCGTTCATCATGTTCCCATCCACGAAAACTTGATTGCCGCCCACGCCATTGTGCCAGTAATGGTAGGCGTCATCCATCGTCCACGGCATCTGCGCCTGATAAATCTGGTTGCTGTAAACGGTCCAAGCATTCGTAATCGGGTCCGCTCCGCTGATGACTGGCACCTCATTGCTGTAGGCAGTTATGGTAATAGGCGCGCCAGCAGTGCCGGAATTTTGAAGCGTCAGCGTCTGCCGGTATGTGCCTCCCCGCATATACAAGGTATCCCCGGCCTGAAGCATCGCTCCAACCACCGCAAAGCTCGCCAAAGGGGCATTGATGCTGCCGCTGTTGGTGTCTGAACCAGCAGGGGAAACATAATACGATTCCGGAGTGCTGTGGGGTGGCATGACCCGGACCGAACCGTTCACTGCCAGCAAATTCAGCCAGTTGTAGCCGGGCGGCAAATTGACCGTGGCAAAGCCAGACACCGGCTGATTGAACAGCTGGATGACATCGTTGGTCTGAAACGCGACACCGACATTGGTCACCGTCAACGTCCCGCCGCTGATGCTGGCGGTTCCATTGACCACCATATACCCGCTGACCGACAATCCGTTGCTCCGGTTCACCGCCATCTGCACCGTCCCGGCCGATTCCACGGTCAAGTTGCTCACTGTCTGGACGTATCCGTTTAAATCCAGCGTGCCGGAAGTGACATTGAGGTTTGCATTGGTGTTCAGCGCGTTGGCGATGCCCATCACCGCATAAAAGTTGTTCGACGCGTTCACCGTGGAGCCCATGCAAGCAATCGTCGTGTCCCCGATGTTGTGTCCGTTG
>TBL_comb47_HYPODRAFT_10001966_pt1 | contig 26037 bp, 24 predicted proteins | sample TroBogypolimnion_40_FD_10682 | JGI IMG/M metagenome (IMG submission 10682)
GGGTGTTGTGGAAGCGCTGGCTTAAGAGCCGCGCCGCGGGATGGTGCGGGCCGCTGCAGATATGTGCCAGGGTATCCGGCAGAACCGCTCCGCCCAGGTAGGCCTCCCTGTGCCGGGTGATAATCGCGGCGACCCGGCTGCCGCGCGGCAGCGCTTCCAGGGCCCTTTCGGCCAGCATCCAGTGGGTGAGTTCCTTGGGCATTCAGCTTCTCCGGGTGTCGTGATTTAATGCGGCTGCCAGTGTAAAGCAAAGGGCTCCCTGCCGCAACCTTTCCGGGCCGGCCAAGCCGGCGGCACCGAATGCCTCGAACACTCGACTCCCCTTCCTTCCCCCCCACCTGCCTTTAGCACCGTCTTGACTATTGGGCCAGGAGTGTTAAAAAGTTCTTATACGGGAAGGTGGCGGCCCAAAGGAGACTGATAATGGAGAAGCAAATGGTGAAGATCACTTCGTGCAACGTAACCGACTGCTCGTACAACAAGAATAACGCCTGCCACACCCTGGCGATCACGGTGGGGGGCCCGGGGGACCCTTGCCCCAGTTGCGATACCTACCTGCACAGCAGCCAGAAAGGCGGCATCCAGGACGTCACGGCAGGCGTCGGAGCCTGCAAGGTGCAAAACTGCGTCTCGAACAAGTCCTTCGAATGCACGGCTCCGAGCATCACGATCGGAAAACATCAAACACACCCCGACTGCATGAGTTTCAAGGCGAAATAATCCACCCCGTTGGCAGTCCGTCGACGCTACCTCAATCACGCCCCCTTCCCGCTCGCCCTGCTGAAGGGCGGGCAACAAGCCCGGCAGCTTTGGGCGCATTTTTCACCAGTCGACTTTTCCCCTTTGTCAGGTATGCTTTGACGGTTCCCGCGACGCTCCTCCGCCGCATCCGCTTCCCGGATGCTTCAGGAGGGCGTCAGACTGCCGGGACTAAACGGACAGCTAAAGGAGGAGGGAAATTATGTCACGTGAGGTATATGTCGACCAGGATGCCTGCATAGGGTGCGGACTTTGCGCCAGCGTCGTCCCGGAAGTGTTCCGCTTGAACGACGATGGTGTCTCGGAGGTTTACGATCTGGACGGCGCGGACGAGGAAAGGATCCAGGAGGCGGTCGACAGCTGTCCGGTGAACTGCATACACTGGCGCTAGCCCAGGGAGAGGCCGCGCAAAGGAGGGTGAGATGACGTCTTCAGTGCGGGAAGAGCGGGTGCAGGAGTTGGGCGAGAGTGCCTACCTCATGCTGAAGGGAACCCACAGTCTGGTGCGGGAGCTGAAGGGGATGGTGGACCGTTTGCACCAATCCGGCCTGCGGCAGGACAACAGGATGAATTTCGACCAGGTGGCGGCCATCAAGCTGACCACGGACCGGCTGTACGAGGACCTCGAGCGCTACCTGCGCCCGGAGTGCGACCCCGACAGCGCCTACGACGCGGCCATGACCGAGAAGGTCCCCAAGGAGTGAGTGGCGCCCCGGACGCCAATCGGGGGGTGCCGTGGCCCTTCGGAAAGCGCGCCTGCCAACAAAAAAAAGCCCGCACACGCGGGCTTTTTCCTTTCCTCAGGACGCAAGATTTCCTTATTCCAGTCTGCTAAAGTTCCCGTAAGTTGCTGAATTCGCCCCAGGCAAGGAAGGTTTTGGGCGACTCGACATAGTCGTAGATATGCTCCACCATGCTCAGGTGCCGGCGCTCTTCATCCGCCAGCAGACGCAGGCTCCTGCGCGTCGCCTCGTTGTTGGTCTTACTGGCCAGATCCTCAAAAAACCTGATCTCCTGCTCCTCCTCCCGCATGGAGAACTTGTAAAGATCGGGATCCTCTTTTGCCTCTTCCAGCAACTCGCGCTCGGTCAAAAAAGGCCTGAAACTGCAGGCGGTACCGTCCAGGGCGTCGAGTTGCGCCTTGTCGGGAGCGAGACTCCCTTTAAGTCTGACCAGGGTCCTGCGGTGTTCCTCTTCCGAAGCTGCCAGCAGGGAGAAGAGGTCCTTCATCTCCGGCAGGCTGCTTTCCGCGCCGAGCCTTTCATAGTACTGCTTCGCTTCCTCTTCTATCTTGATGGCACAGTCAAAGACGTTCATGGTGTTTCTCCTTTCTGTTCCCTGTAACGAGAGCCTCTGAGGGAGACCCTTTTCAAATTCATTATAGCAGAAAAAAGCTCCATTTATTCACGGAGACCGCCCTTCGGCTCCGCTCAGGGACCACCCTTCGGCTCCGCTCAGGGAGCGCCCTTCGGCTCCGCTCAAGGAGTGCCCTTCGGCTCCGCTCAAGGAGTGCCCTTCGGCTCCGCTCAGGGAGCGCCCTTCGGCTCCGCTCAGGGATTGCCCTTTGGCTCCGCTCTGGGACCGCCCTCCGGCTTCGCTCGGCCGTTCGCTGAGCGGAGTCAAGCGCAAATACGCTGGGTGGAATACGCCACGACACCGGCATGCATATTGCTCATTAGATTGATGAAAACATCATAAGACAGGATCCCATGCGTGTCGAAACGAGGGTTTGCGATGCTATTAGTCTCATTTACCCCCTGCCAATATCAGTGCACCTGTTACTTTTTAGTACAGCAGAAAGAATTGATGCTGAATCTTTTGAAAACTTGCTGGGTTAGGCCGTAGCAATAAGCATCGAAAGAATGCTGGTGTATATAGAAAATTTTAATAACCCGGAACTGTAACAATAGTCCAGTCTAATGACTGTCATTGGATGCTTATAACGAGGGGTGAGGCGTATGTATTTAGATACGAGCGAGTTGCGCGGCGAGACCTACCGGCCCAAAATCGGGGAACTGCTCTGCGATGCCGGGTTTATCAATAGCGACCAGCTGGGCCAGGCTCTGAGCCTGCAGAAGCAAAAGGGGGGGCGCATCGGCGAGGTACTGCTCTACCTGGGTTTTCTTGACGTGCCCGCGCTGGTGGAGGTGCTGCAGAAAATACACCAGGTCCGTGCCCTGGATCTGGCCACCCTGGAGATCTCCCCCCAGGCACTCCAACTGCTCAGCCTGGAAAAAATGAAGCAGTATAACGTGGTGCCCCTGCAGATAAAGGACAACTGCGTACTTCTCGCCATGACCGATCCCGGTGACCTGAATGCGCTCAAGGAGCTGGGATTCCTGCTCGGCCGCAACATCCAGCCCATCGCCGCGCCCAGCGCCCAAATCAGGGCCGTGCACCGAGCCCTGCGACAAAACGCCGCCCTGGCTGGACGCCCTTTCAGGCTCCCCGCCTACGGCTCGCCTCCGCAGCCGGACGCTCCCGGGCAGGAATTCCCGTCCCTGAGGGAGCTCTGCCGGCAGCTGCTCACCGAGCATGGCTCCGATCTCCTGCTGTCCGCGGGGGCTCCCCCATCCCTGAAGAAGAACGGCGAGATGGCCAGGCTGGCCTACTCCGTCCTCACCATCCAGAAGATGGCCGAGTACGCCCGCGAGCTTTTGACCGAAAGCCAGCGGCTGGAATTCGAGCGTACCAAGGAGCTCGATTTCTCCTGCATCTTCCAGGACGTCGGGCGTTTCCGCGCCAACCTGTACCTGCAGCGCGGCTCCATCGCGCTCTCCATTCGCAGCATCATTGAGAAAATCCCAAGCCTCGCCGACCTCGGGCTCCCCGCCTGGCTGGGGGAGTACGCGTTGCGCCCCAACGGCCTCATCCTGATCGGCGCCCCCACCGGCCAGGGCAAGAGCATGACCGTGGCGGCCCTGGTCGACCTGATCAATTCGACCAAGAAGGCCAACATCGTCACCATAGAGGAGCCGATCGAGTACCACCACCGGCACAAGCTGAGCAACGTGAACCAGCGCGAGGTCGGGGTCGACACGGACTCCTTCCACGAAGGGCTGAAGCGCGTGTTCCGCCAGGCGCCCGACGTCATCGTGATCGGCGAGATCCGCGACCCGGAGAGCGCGGCCATCGCCATCCAGGCCGCCAGTACCGGGCACCTGGTGATCTCCACCGTCCACTCCAGTAACGCCACCACTGCCATCGAGCGCCTCATCGACATCTTCCCCCCGATCCAGCAGCACCAGATCAGGGTGCAGCTGGCCGAGAGCCTGCTCCTGGTGCTGGACCAGCGCCTGGTGCCGGCGCGGGACGGCAAGGGGCAGGTGCTGGCCTACGAGAAGCTCATCAACAGCCTGCGGGTGCGCTCCCTGATCCGGGAGGGGAAGACCCACCAGATCAGGAGCCTGCTGCAGCAGGGGAGCGAGGACTTTACTTGCCTGGACGCCATGCTGGCCCAGCTTTGCCGCGACAGGCGCATCAGCAAGGAGGAAGGGCTCAAGCACTGCGACAGCAGCGCCTTTTTCCTGGAGGCCTTGATGCGCGTCCCGCAGCGTGGCTGAGCGCCGCCAGGCTTGAAAAGTGAAGTAAAAGTGCAAGGCTGACTGCAGCAACCAGCAGCCCCGCAGCGCCGAATCGTTCCCTCTCCCGGAGGGGGAAGCCTTCCCGACAAACCAGACTCAACGTGAGGACGAAGAAATGCCAGAAAGACTCGGAGAATTGCTGGTCCGCAACAAACTGATCACCGTGGACCAGTTCAGGCACGCCATGGAGCTGCAGCGGCTCACCCCCGGGCAGCCCCTCGGCCAGGTGCTGTGCCAGATAGGCTACCTGAAGAGCAAAGACCTGGAATACGTGCTGGATCATAACGACAAGCGCCGCAAGCTCGGCGAAATCCTGATCGCGCTGAACCTGATCAACGAGGAGCGGCTGAACAACGCGCTCAAGCTCAGCAAGGCCGAGAAGATCCCGCTGGGCAGGGCGCTGGTCCGGCAACACCTCCTGGAGGAGGAGCAGTTGGCCCGCGCCATCGCGCTACAGCACGACCTGCCCTATGAAAGTCTTGCCGAGATGACCTTCGACCCGGAGTTGTCCAAGTTCGTCAACGCCACCTTTGCCCAGCGGCTGCGCATCGTGCCGGTCAGGTGCCGCGACAAGAAGCTCACCATCGCCATGACCAACCCGATTCACCCAGACGAGCTGGCGCAGCTGGAGAGCTGGTGCAGGATGCCCATCGTCCCGGTCATCGCCAGGGAGAATGATATTCTGCTGGCCCAGCAGAAGATCTTCAAGATCGCCGGAAGCCCCGAGAGCGCCAAGCTGCACCTGGAACTCACCGAGGAGCAGGAGCGCGACGCCGGCAAGTCCAAGTACGTCGGCAGCTTCATCAGCGCCGACGTCGACTCCCTCACCAAGCGGATCATCGCCGTCGGCATCAGGGACGGCTCCAGCGACATCCACCTGGAGTCCAAGGAAAACGGCATGTCGGTGCGCTACCGCATGGACGGCATACTGCAGACCATCCCCCTGGGAGGCGACGAGCCGCTGATCAACACCCACGGCCGGCAGATCGTCTCCAAAGTGAAGATCCTTTGCGACATGGACATCGCCGAGCGGCGCCGCCCGCAGGACAGCAGCTTCAAGATGAAGGTGACCCGGGAGGGGAAGGTGCGCAGCGTCGATTTCCGGGTGTCGACCGTCCCGACCCAGTTCGGCGAGGACGTGGTCATCCGCATCCTCGACAAGCAAAGCGGCATCATCACCATGGAGGGGCTCGGCTATCCCCCGGAAGTCGTCGAGGCGCTGCACAAGGCCCTGGACAAGCCGACCGGCATCTTCCTGGTGACCGGGCCGACGGGATCGGGGAAATCCTCGACCCTGTACGCCCTGCTCTCGCACCTCAACACCCCCGGCGCCAAGACCCTCACCATAGAGGACCCGATAGAATACAGCATCGACGGGATCACCCAGACCGAGGTGAACGAGGTGATCGGCAACAGCTTCGCGCGCATGCTGCGCTCCTTCCTGCGCCAGGACCCCGACAACATCATGGTGGGGGAGATCCGCGACCTGGAGACCGCGACCATCTCCCTGCGCGCCGCGCTGACCGGTCACACGGTGCTTTCCACCCTGCACACCAACGATGCCACCTCCGCGGTGACGCGCCTGATCGACATGGGAGTGGAGGCGGGCCTGCTCTCCGACACGCTGCGCTGCGTGCTGGCCCAGCGCCTGGTGCGGCGCGTCTGCGGCGGGTGCAAGGAAAGTTACCAGCCTGGCGAAAATATGTTGGAGGAGTTCGGCATAACGGCGGGAAGCGGGATGGAATTTGTCCACGGCAAGGGGTGCCCGGCGTGCAACTACACCGGATTCAAGGGGCGTCTGCCGATCGTCGAGCTCTGGATACCAACCCGGGAGGAGTTGCTCCAGATCAACCGCCGCCTGGACAACGTCACGCTGCACAACCTGGTCTTCTCCAGTCCCGACCGGCTGACCATGGTTGACGACGGCTTCCGGCGCGTTCAGGCGGGCGAGACGACCCTCGAGGAGCTGATGCGGGCGGTCCCCCACGAGCAGATAGCGGAGGGGCGCAAAAGTATTGCAGCCATGATAAATGCATCCGTCAATCCCCGCGTGGCGCTGCTGCGCAAGCAGGTGGCATGAAGGGGAGCCCAGGTTACCGTAGGGGCGAATCATCATTCGCCCTGTCTCCCTGGCCTGAGTTGGTCCCAATGGGAAGCATCTTGCCCAGATTACCGTAGGGGCGAATCATCATTCGCCCTGTCTCCCTGGGCTGAGTTCGCCTTTAACGCACGATGTATTCCAGCACCGACTCCGTCTCGGAAATACCCTCGTCGCCGGCCACCTCCAGCATCCCCTCCACCATGGCGCGCAGCCGTTCCTTTTGGAGCGGGTCGCTTAAATTGGCGTATTTGGAGATAATCGTCGCCGCCTTCAGTTTGAAGAGGGCGCTCGACTTGCCCCTGTCGGCAATCAACTTCTTTATGGTACGGTACAGACAGTCAAAGGCGTGTGGCTTATCCAGCACCAACTCATCACTGTCAATAATGGCGACGGCCAATTCAACCTCCATATCTTCTATGACACCGTCCGCAGATATGCAAAGAGCCAGCAACTCCGGCACCAGCGCCGCATAGCCATACGCAGCACCGCTATCGCACTGGTCGTCAGCTGCCAGGACGTTCTGGCAGGAAAACGCATCCGCCAGCCCGAACCTTTCCGAGGCCTGCCCGGCATCGGACATCTCCCGGTACAAGCTGATCAGCTGGGTGAGCAGGTTGATCAGCAGTTCCCGTTTCACGCGGGATTCCGACATGCCGAATTCGCATCCCGGCAGCAGCTGAATCTCGGAAATGGATTTGGCGCAGACATGGTAGCCGCTATTGGACAAATCCTCCCAGGACAGGAACTCCTTTTCCGTCGTCACCTTCCAGTCATTCCTGAAGTAAACCCCCTTCAGTCCTATCACCATTCCCTTTTGGGCAGATCCGAAGGGCGTTGCGTCAATCAGGGCGATCGGTGTGTCCTGCGGGTCGACAGGGTAGTGCTGCACGGCCGCCGCAAGCATCTGGTCGGGGATCGTGCCGTACTTGTAATAGCCCTCTGAATGGTAGCTGTTGATGATCGACAGCAATCGGCCCGTGGTCATACCTGCTCTCCTTGCCCAACTGTTCCCGCTGGTATTCTGTCAAAACCCGAGGTGAAGGATTTGCGTGCCGGGTTTTTATTAGTCTGACGGAACTCCTCGTGACACAGCTCAATGTGACTGCCATACCTCAAAAGTTATCGGTTTCTAGGAGGAAATTCTTTAGACGTTTGTTGTTAGGGTTTGTGAATTTACCTTGCCGCTCTATGAGCAGCGCTACCGGTCATTGAGACAGAGAGGCTGCACCATGATAGAATGACGGCTGCACACGAAATATCGTTGTTAACGCGGATCATTTGACGTACATTGTGCGCGATCTAATAAGCTCCGGCTGAAATTAGCTCCGCCCTGAGTATGAGGAGGCCAACGCAGGCTCTGGATGACTGTACCCGATCAAGCAGGTCAAGGAGGAGGCAATCTGCCATGCTGTCCCGACTAACCATTGTGTTTATTTCCCTGTTAACTGTGTCATGGAGCGTTCTTTCAGCTCCCGCATGCGCCGGCGGCGAGCGTTCCACGGTGGCCTACACAGGCGTGTACCTGCTGGGGGGCGAAGGGACGCAGGGGAGGTTCCCCGTCTATGAGCGAAACCAGTCCAGGCTTCGTGATGCCCTGCGCATTGAGATGAAAAGGATCGGCGCAGGGGGAACTCTCCCCTTCAATCTGCTCTTTGACGCCGATATGGAAGAGGTGAAACACCGGATAGATACTTCCCTTTCGCTGGCCTTCGTCGTGGTGCGGGACGACGTCAGCGCCGAGAGCTTCAGGGCCGCCGGAACCGTGATAAACAAGACGGTCATAAACGTCGGGCTCACCGCGATTCTCTACGACACCCGCAAGGTCGAGGGGAAAGACCGAAACACGGTGATCTTTTCCTTTCCGCTGGTGGGGTACTCTCAAAGGCTCGACGGCGAGAAGAGGTGCAGTGGGGCGGAAATCGACGCTCTCTTTGTGGAGAGCGCGACCACCGCCTTGCGCGAAAATATCGGCAAGCGGCTTTCCGGTGTCGCCCTGTCGGACATATCAGGCGAGGTGACGGAATCCGCGCCCGGATCCGCAACGGTCAACATCGGCAGCACCAACGGCATTGAGGACGGGCAAAATATCAATTTTTTCGTCGCGGGCAAAAAGGCGGCTTCCGGCGTGATAGTCAGTCTTGAACGGCAAAGCGCCAGGGTCGAGGTATCTAAGGGATTCGTCCCGCAGGCTGGCATGCAGGTCAAGGCCACCAATATGCGGGCATCATCCGATGAAACTTTCCAGGTGGTCGAAGCGAGGGTCAGCTCCAAAAAGGCGGCCAAACTCTTCCCCCAGGAAGCCATCGGTCCCCAGGTGGCCCAATGGTTCTCCAACTTCCTGACGGAGCGCGGCGGCAAGGTGGTTTTACCGTCGCGGGTGGGGGGCGAGTGGGACCAGCGGGCAACCGGCACTGCGTTCAGCCTGATCGACCGGGCGGGAATGGAGCATAAATTCGAGCTCCCGCTTCCCAAAAACCCCGTGGTGCTGGACATAACCGGTATCAGCAGCAAGGTGACCGACACCAACGACGTTAATGACATCTGCATGTTCAAGGTCTGGATGAAAATCGAGATCCCCACCAAGAAGTATGCGAAGGAATTCGATACCTTCAGCTCCAAGTGCCTTATTAAAGGGGTGCAGAGCTTTGAGGAGAAGGATGAACTGTTTGACCTGTTGTACCAGTTGACTGCCAAAATCGCCAGGGAGGCTCAAATATGAAACGAGGGTTAGGAACGCTGCACGTGCTGTTTTTGGTCGGAGTGCTGCTTGTCCTTTGCGGACAGGCGTTTGCCCAGTCGGTGACTGTTGTCGGTCGGGCCGAAATCGTCGGCTCCAACAGGGATGCCGCACGGAACCTCGCCCTGACCAACGCCTTTCGTGAGGCGGTGCAGCAAGGGGTCGGTGTCTGGGTGCAGAGCCAGACCGAGGTGAAGGATGCGGCCCTGGTGCAGGATCAGATCCTCACCCGCGCCCAGGGGTATGTCACCGACCATGAAATCGTGAAGGAAAAGGTGGAAGACAACATCCTGGCGCTCACCATCAAGGCAAACGTAGCGGTGGACCAGATCGGCGCGGACATCAAATCTCTGGTCGGCAGGGTATCCCTGTCCATGGGTAACCCGTCGATCACCTTCGTCCTTACCACCTGGGAAAAGCGGGGCCGGCAAGGCTCGGCAAGCAGCAGCGACTTCGCTGACGTGTCAGTCAGATCCGACAGCAAAGAAAGATATGTTCAGGCAACTGATTCCAGTACCGGCAACTCGTCGAGCGCTGCGCAGGCTGCCAGTGACAGTGCTAACTCCGACAGGAGCGTCACAACCCGGGAGGACGCAACACATAGCACTGCCTCGATAGCTGCTGATGGCAGCTCCAAGGTGAAAAAGGGTAGCTCGTTCTCTAAAATCAATGAGGATGTCTGGGTTAAATATCCCGATACAACGGTAATCGATTCCTTCAACCAGGAATTCAAGGAGAAGAGCTTTAAGCTCAATGCAGCCGACCAGGCGCGGGAGATCGCCTTGTCTAAATCCATCAAAGACACCTTTGTAAACCCCTTTGATAGAAGCGCCGTGCGAAAGGCGGCTGAGAAGGAGGGGGTGAATTTCGTGGCGCGGGGCGAGGTCAAGATGCTCGATACCATGATCTCGGAGAGCACCGGGAACACGGAAGTTACCTGCGAAGTCGGAGTCGAGATCATTGATGTCGCCTCCGGAGACATCGTGGCGGCCTATCGCAATTCTGCCACGGCCGGAAGCAGCAGACCCATGGAAGCCAAGGCCCAGTCGATTAAAAAGGCCTCCATCCTGGCGGCGCGGGTTCTGGCGAAGCAGACCATCGAAACCTGGCAGAACGCTGCGCTCAATGGCAAAGAATATACGGTGGAAGTCAGAAACATCAAGAGCAAGCGAGCGCAGGAACGTCCCATTTTGAATGTGCTTGAGTCCCTGGGCTCCATATCCAGTACCACCAATCCGGGAAAAGAAATACTGCTGGTAAAACTGCAGTTCAAGGGCCAGAAAAAGAAACTCGAAGACGGCATCCTCGATCAGCTTGGATCGAAACCCGGCTTTTCCGAGCAGGAGTTTGATGGTCCCGACACCGTAGACGGAAAGATCGTTTTCACTTTCAAATAGCCAAACAGAGGCTAATTTACCAACAAGGAGGCAACATGAAACGCATTATCTGTCTGGCTGTTGTTACGGGAGTGATGGCGATGGGTGCGCAGGCGTTTGGAGGCTGGGGATTGCCGAGCCTGCCTGTCATTGGTGGCATTGGTGGCGACAGCGGTGCGAAGGTTGACGTCGGTGCGCTGACGGCCCGCGAATGTGTTTTGAAGGCGCGTGTCAACAAGGCAACCGTTTCACTTGCCAACGGGCTTGTCTCGGTCCAGAAGGCGTGCGGTAAGGCAACCGATGCGGCCAAACTCGAGGCCGCGCTGGCCGAGGTACAGAAGGATCCTAACGATATAGAGAAGACCAAGGACCTCTGTGCCAAGGTAAACAACGCGAGTGACGCCATGAAGGCGGTTGACCTGAATGCGGCGATGAACAAAGACGAGGCTCGCAAGCACCTCGGCGAGTCTCTGCTGCACCTTGGCGCAGGCACCCTGCTCGAAGCACAGGCGTCCACCGACGCCGCGGGCCTCGTGAAGGACATCACCAGCAGTGTCAAGACGGTACAGTCCTCTCCCATGACCTATGGCCTGTCGGCTGCGAAAAACCTCCTGTCCGGTCTCAGCACCGCTAAATTCGTAGCAGAGACGGTCCCGTCCCAACTGAGTTCCATCGGGGAATTGACCAGCGGGCTCGTTAAGTATGCCCAAACCAACAAAATAGAGATCCCTTCGCTGAGCAAACAGAAGGATCTGGCCGCGCAGATGGGAAAGGAGTAGCAGGCCGGAGCATCCTGGCATTTGAGGTGAATCGCCCAGATCATCTTTAAACGTAGCTTTCATTTGGGTTAGACGATAAAAAGGCCGCCAGAACATTTTGCTCTGGCGGCCTTTCTTGTGGATCTATTCAGTTTTCACCTGTCGTTACACGTTTGAGGTCCCTACGCGCATTCCGAGTAGCCGCAGACCCGGCAGACGGCGCAGCCGCCCTCGTGCTCCACGACGCCGCCGCACTCGGGGCAGGCGCCCTTGCCGAACTGGGGTGCCTCTATCAGGTCGGTGTGGCCGGTCAGGGTGAGGTGGGCCTGGATCGCCTTGCCGACCGCGTCCGAGCAGGAGAGCACCTTGTTGTCGCCAAAACCGGTGGGCGAGTGGCAGGAGATGCCCAAAAGCTGCTTCACGACGCTCCTCCCCTGGATGCCGCTTCTCCAGGCGAGAGACACCATGCGGCCGATCGCCTCGCACTGCGAAGCCGCGCAGCCGCCCGCCTTGCCCATGGTGGTGAAGACCTCGAAGAGACCCGTGTTGTCCTCGTTGATGGTGATGTAGAGCGGGCCGCAGCCGGTCTGCATCTGGTAGGTCCACCCCTTGAGCGCCTTGGGGCGCTCGCGCTTGCGCTTGTCCTCGGCGTGGACCGGCGGGGCAGCGACGACCGCGGCCGGCGCCTCCTCCTTCTTGCCGACCGACAGCACCTGCTCGTCGCGCGAGCCGTCACGGTAGATGGTGACCCCTTTTAAGTTGCTCTCGTAGGCGAGCCGGTACACCTTCTCCACGTCCTCCATGGTGGCGTCGTTGGGGAAGTTGACCGTCTTGGAGACCGCGTTGTCCGTGTGCTTCTGGAAGGCGGCCTGCATGGAGATGTGCACCTCGGGGGTGATGTCGTGAGCCGTCACGAAGATCTCGCGGATCGCTTCCGGGATCTCGCTTATGTCGTGGATGGTGCCGTGCTCGGCGATCCGCTGCATGAGCGCCTCGGAGTAGAACCCTTCCGCCTTGGCGATTTTCTCGAAGAGCGGGTTCACTTCCACCAGGATGTTCTTGTCCATGACCTGGCGCACGTAGGAGACCGCGAAGAGCGGCTCCACGCCCGAGGAGGAGTTGGCGATGATGGAGATGGTGCCGGTCGGGGCGATGGTGGTGACCGTCGCGTTGCGGATCGGCGCCGCGCCCGGGCGGTCGTAGGTGGAGCCCTTGTAGTTCGGGAAGGCGCCGCGGGTGACCGCGAGCGCGCGGGAGGCGGCGTGCCCCTCGTCGTTGATAAACTTCATGATCTGCTCGCCCAGCTTGATCGCCTCCGCGGAGTCATAGGCGATGCCGAGCATGATCAGCATGTCCGCCCAGCCCATGACGCCCAGGCCGATCTTGCGGTTGGAGCGGGTCATCTCGTCGATCTGGGGCAGCGGGTAGTTGTTCACCTCGATGACGTTGTCCAGGAAGTGGACCGCGAGGTGGATGACTTCCTTCAGCCGGTCCCAGTTCACCCGGCCGTGGGTCACCATCTTGCCCAAGTTGATGGAGCCCAGGTTGCAGGACTCGTAGGGGAGCAGCGGCTGCTCGCCGCAGGGGTTGGTCGACTCGATCTCGCCTATGTGCGGGGTCGGGTTGTCCTTGTTGAGGCGGTCCAGGAAGATGATCCCCGGCTCGCCGTTCTCCCAGGCCTGCTTCACGATGCGGTTGAACACCTTGCGGGCGTTCTGGGTCCCCATCGGCTTCTTGTCGCGCGGGTTGTAGAGGGCGTAGTCCTGGTCCGCGTCGACCGCCTTCATGAACGCCTCGGTGATGCCGACCGAGATGTTGAAGTTGTTCAGCTGGCGCTGGTCCGCCTTGCACATGATGAAGTTCATGATGTCCGGGTGGTCCACGCGCAGGATCGCCATGTTGGCGCCGCGGCGGGTGCCGCCCTGCTTGATGGTCTCGGTCGCGATGTCGAAGACCCTCATGAAGGAGAGCGGGCCGGAGGAGATCCCGGTCGTGGACATGACCACGTCGTTGGCGGGGCGCAGGCGCGAGAAGGAGAAGCCGGTGCCGCCGCCGGACTTGTGGATCAGCGCGGTGTACTTCACCGCCTCGAAGATCTCCTCCATGGAGTCGCCCACCGGCAGCACGAAGCAGGCGGAAAGCTGGCCCAGTTCGCGGCCCGCGTTCATCAGGGTCGGCGAGTTGGGCAGAAACTCGAAATTCGTCATGACCTGGTAGAACTGGTCGGAGAGAGCGCCCAGGTCAGCCTTGGCGTCGAAAGTGGCGTCTGCCGCCGCGATCGAGACCGCCACGCGCCGGAACATGTCGGCCGGGGTTTCCAGAGCCTTGCCGCTCGTGTCCCTCTTCAGGTAGCGCTTCTCGAGCACCGTCAGTGCGTTTTTGGAGAGTCCCGGGATCGCGCCTTTTTCGACTGGTTTCTTCATAACGTTTCGTTCTCCTTAGATAAAATAACATGGCAGCATGTTGTCGGTGTGGATACCACATTTAGTGGACGCGGTGGATAAAACCACAACATCTATGGCAAGTCAAGAAATTATAGATTAAAATTTCGGGGCCGGCAAAAAAGCCCGGGCCGCCGGGGCGCGCGCGCCTTCGCGATAGACAACCGCGTGCCCCCTGTGGTATTGATATGAGGTTATTTTCCCGGTGCCAGGAGAGCCATGACCGAGCGTGATGACAGTAAAATGGAGGCACTTGAGTCCCAGGTAAGGGGACTCAAGGACCTGATCGAGGTCGCCAAGGCGGTGGTCTCTACCCTCGACCTCGACACGGTGCTGCAGGCGATCCTGACCTCGGCCATGGGCTTTGCCGAGACCCCGGCCGGATCCGTTGCCCTCTACTACGATGCCAAGCGCGAGCTGAGCCTGCACGCCCACGCGGGGCTCACCGCGGCCTTCGTCAAGACCGAGCGCTGGACCGTCAAGCCGGGCGGTCTCACCGACCAGGTGCTGAAGGGGGGCGAGATCTTTTTCATCGAGGACACTGAGAAGACCAGCTTCTTCAACAACCCGATCGCCCTGGACGAGGGGATCCGCTCCCTGGTCTGCGTGCCGCTGGTGTTCCAGAGCCGGATCATGGGGATCCTCTACCTGGACGACTTCACGCCGCGGCAATTCGACCGGGAGAAGCTGAACCTTTTGGCCATACTCTCCTCCTTCGCCGCCATGGCGATCCACAACGCGACCCTGCACAAGCGGACCAAGCTGATGGCGATCACCGACTCGCTGACCGGCCTGCACAACCACCGCTACTTCAAGCAGTACTTCAGGCAGGAGATGGCTCGCGCCAAGCGCTACCACAAGCCGTTCTCCATCATCATGATGGACGTCGACGACTTCAAGTCATACAACGACAGCTTCGGGCACGCCAGCGGGGACAACATGCTGCGCATCCTGGGTGGGATCATCATGGAGACGGTCCGCGGCGTCGACGTCGCCTTTCGCTACGGCGGTGAGGAGTTCATCGTGCTCTTGCCCGAGACCCGGCTGGAGAAGGCCATCCTGGCGGCCGAGCGGCTGCGCGAGGCGATCCAGACCGGCACGGCGCACAAGTTGTCCGGTCCGGCCGGGGCCGGCGTCACCGTCAGCATCGGCGTGGCGAGCTACCCCGACAACGCCGACAAGACCGACGAGCTCTTCAACATCGTCGACTCCCTGCTCTACGCCGCCAAGCGCTGCGGCAAGAACAAGGTGTATCATCAGGAAAGCCTGTTGATCCCCGCGTCATGATTTCACATCCCTATCGCGCCATACCCGGGCTCCTGCTGGCAGCCCTCCTCTGGACCGTGCCCGCGCCGGCAGCGCCCACCGGAACCGCACCCCTGGTGCCCCCCGCCCTGGCGCCCGCAGCGAGCCCCGTCCCTGCGCCCTTCCGGGCCGAGGCGGCCGGCGGACCCGCGCTCGTTTACGGCGACCAGGTGCTGAGCGAGGACACCGTCTGGCGCGGCGAGGTGCTGGTTGAGGGAGTGCTTGCCGTCGCCCCGCAGGCGACCCTGAGCGTCGAGCCGGGGACCGTGGTACGCTTTCGGCGCAAGGGGACCCAGGCGCCGCTACTGATGGTGCAGGGGCGCCTGGTCGCCGCCGGCACCAAGGAGACCCCGGTCCTCTTCACCTCCAATTTCGCCGCCCCGGCACCGGGCGACTGGCAGGGAATTCTGCTCCTGGGGAGCGAGAAGAAGAACCAGCTGGAGAACTGCCGCATCGAAGGGGCCGAGACCGGGATCGACGCCATTTTTTCCAGCGTCGTCCTCAAGGGCGTCTGGGTGCAGCTTTCGGCGACCGGGATGAGATTTCAGGACACCGTGGTGACCAGCGATGCCGGAGGCGCCACCGATTGCGACACCGCCCTGCGGCTGTACGAGAGCGAGGCGACCCTGCGCAACCTGAGCCTGACCGGAAACCGCCAGGGGGTGGTCGCCCAGGGGAGTTCCGTCTACCTGTTGGAGGGGAACCTGAGCGGCAACAAGGGCGGCGCCTTCAGCGGCGAGAACTGCCGGGTGAAGATCCTGGGCGGCTCCCAGGCGGGCAACGGCAGCGGCCTCACCCTCATGGGGAGCGAAGGGAGCGTCACCGGCGTGAAGCTACTGAAGAACCGGGAGTTCGGCATATCCCTGGCGGCCTCGCGGGTGAAGGTGAGCGGCAACGTCATTTCAGGAAACGGCAACAACGGGATGGTCGTGTCCGATGGAGCGGCAGTGGCCTGGGACAACGCAATTTTTGAGAATGCCGGCTACGATCTCTACCATGTCGGCGTCGAAGAGTTCCGGGCGCCGTCCAACTGGTGGGGCGGCGGTGAGCCCAAGATCTTCGACAACGGGGGCCGCGGTCGCGTCCTGTACGCCCCGGTCCTCCCTGCGCGACCAAGGTGAGGGGGAGAGGCGGGGAGGGTTAGGGAGGGGGAAAGTCCTTTAAGTCCCTGAAGTCCTTTACGTCCTTTACGTCCCAAAACCCGCAGCAACAGCTCCAGCATTTGCAGCAAAACCGCAGCAAAACCGCAGCAAATCCAAAGGCGATGGTCCCGACCGGGGCACGCCCGCTTACCAACAAAAAAGGATGGAGAAGTTATGATACGCAGAGACGGCCGCGCGGCCGACGCCTTACGGGAAGTAAAAATCACCAGGAATTACCTGAAGCATGCCGAAGGGTCGGTGCTGGTTGAGTTCGGGGACACCAAAGTTATCTGCAACGCGACCGTCGAGGGGCGCGTCCCCTCCTTCCTGAAAGGGAAGGGGACCGGCTGGGTGACCGCCGAGTACTGCATGCTGCCGCGCGCCACCCACACCAGGAACCAGCGCGAGTCCTCCAAAGGGAAGCTCACCGGGCGCACCCACGAGATCCAGCGCCTGATCGGCCGCTCGCTGCGCGCCGTCGTCGACATGCAGCTCTTAGGCGAGCGATCCATTCTGATCGACTGCGACGTGATCCAGGCCGATGGGGGCACCAGGACCGCCTCCATCACCGGGGCATACGTGGCCCTGGCCGACGCCTTCCAGACCCTGATAGACAGCGGTGAGCTCGCCCAGAGCCCCATGCGCGAGGCCGTCGCGGCAATCAGCGTCGGGATCGTGGACGGCGTTCCCTTTCTCGACCTCGACTACCCGGAAGATTCCGGCGCCGAAGTGGACATGAACTTCGTCATGACCTCCTCCATGCGCTTCGTCGAAGTGCAGGGAACCGCCGAGGCCGAGCCCTTCACCCTGGAGCAGATGGACGCCATGCGCGGCCACGCCATGCTGGGCCTCAGCCGGCTCTTCGAAATCCAGAGGGAGGCGTTGCAGGGATGATGAGGGAGTTGCTGGTAGCCTCAGGAAACAAAGGGAAGCTGCGCGAGTTCGGGGAGCTTTTGAAAGGCGTCGTCGACACCATCCTGTCGCCCGCCGATTTCCCCGGCTTGCCCGAAGTAGAAGAAGACGGCGCCACCTTTGAGGAGAACGCCATCAAGAAGGCCCGCAGCGCGGCCCTCTTCACCGGTCGGCCGGTACTGGCCGACGACTCCGGCCTCAGCGTGGATTACCTTGACGGCCGGCCCGGCGTGTATTCCGCGCGCTTTGCCGGCGAGGGAGCGAGCGATGCCGACAACAACGCCCTGCTACTGAAGGAGCTTACCGGAGTCCCCGCCGAGGGGCGTGGCGGCGCCTTTCACTGCGTCATAGCGCTCTGCCAGCCCGACGGCAGCTGTCAGACCTTCGACGGCTCCCTCCCCGGGATCATCCTGGAGGCGCCGCGAGGGGAGGGCGGATTCGGTTACGACCCGCTCTTCCTGGTGCCCGAGTACGGCCAGACCTTCTCCGAGCTGGCGCCGGAAATCAAGAACGCCATCAGCCACCGCGGCCGTGCCATGCAGCTCCTGAAAGCAGCGCTATCGGCCTAAGAGCCTGCCACAAGCTGAGTTTAGTACGGGCGCATCATCATACGCCCAGGCTTCGGGTTTCTCATACTGGCGCATCGTCATTTGCCCAAGCTCAGGTTTCGTAGGGGCGAATCATCATTCGCCCAAGCTCCCTGAGCTTACCCACCTAAGTCCCTCATTCCTCGCCGCTGGGAAAGAGTGTGCGAGGGACACAAGGGTGGCCGAGGGTGGCAAGAGAAGCTGTCCTCGCACCACGGTAGAAATCTTTAGCGCTTTCCCACAGAAGCAAGCCAAGCCCGCCCGGCAAAGATTAAAACAGTCAAAAGTCGTGTAAAAAGCTTGCACGGGGTATGGAGCTATGATATAAAGTTGATTCTTGAATCGGGGTGTAGCGCAGCCTGGCTAGCGCACCTGCCTTGGGAGTTATGCCCCCCTAAAAATGTACTATGTATATTGTTTCGGATAGTTAGCACGAGTATATTATACTAAAAAGTATACTCGGTGAGTAGCGCAGCCTGGTTAGCGCACTACGCTTGGGACGTAGGGGTCGGAGGTTCGAATCCTCTCTCACCGACCAATTGAGGTATTACAGAAAAAAGCCAACAGTTTACACTGTTGGCTTTTTTCTGTTTAAACCTTGCCGGGAGCCTTCCCCTTCAACCTCGTCAACTGTGGCAGAATAAAGGGATATCCCTACCGCCCTACCGCCATATTCCCTCCGGTTTGCTCCTGTTTTTGCTGAATTATCAGCTATCGCTGCGTATTCCGCGGCAATATCGCTATTGCTGCTGTGGCCGGCATTTGTAGATATTGGCCCGCACATAGTCTGCCGTGGTTTCAACGTACTGGCTGTTTGTCCTGCCGATTTCCTTGACAAACGCTATCGCCTGGTCAAACGACTTTCCTTTCACCTCTCCAAGAAATATGCATTGCTCGAACTCCACATTATTTGCTTGCTATCGACACAAACCGGGTTTATAGTTTACACTAATTAGCAGTCCCTACTTTTAATGAGAGGGTGAAGTCGTGATGATGCTTTGCCAAATCACTCGAATAACTGCCCTCGCTCCATTTATGTCCCGCAAAAACATCCGGTGTTTCGACCAGTTCGATGCCCCGGTTTTTCTTTTTTTGAATAACCCTTAACTCTGGTGATTGCTCAGTTGAGTTCAAAGGTTTGCATATCTAGCTGTAATTATGATGAAATTAAAAAAGGGGGATGTGATGAAGAGATTTAACGGCATTTTATTGTTAATGGCCTTTCTGGTAACTTGTAAAATTGTTTGCGCGGAGACATATCCTGAGTTCACAGGAAATTATTATCATTGTAGTAGTGGGTGGTGTGAATTCAAACATCATCAATTAAACACGATGTTGTTATGTATAAATGAGAAAGGGGGTAGTGTAAATGTAGGTTATGGTGGTTTTTTTGAAATACCTGAATCAGCCCCTACTGTAAAATCAAATAAACCCAGGTTTTTATTTTATATGGGAAGAGACAATGTTGATCCAAGATTTACTGCATTGGTTGAATTAGCTCCGATGCCATATAACAATGCTCAAATTTTCACAATGGATGGTACTGATTACAAATCAAATGTTAAATATGCAAAAAGAACAACAAAACAGATGTGGACATTTAAACGAGAAATTCCAGTCAGATTTAAACCAATTGAAGGCAAGGTTGGGATGTTTGTTATAGAATCCTCCGATGATTTACCTGACGGTTTTTACGCAATTGACTATGGTACTCCCAAAGCGTCGGGGCATTCTGAACTAAGAACTGCTCCAGAGCCGATGGGGCTTTACAAAACAATGAATGTACAGACTGCAATACCCTTTATTATTGGTGACAGAAGTAAAATCGCACTAAGGGCTAGTAATGTTTCAAAAAGCAAAAAAAATAAAACAGAAGGCAGTTCTGATGCAAAAGCAGAAGATAGCAGTGCCGATGATGAGTCACAGCATCCTGCAAAAAAAACTATAAACAATTTTATTAATGGACTATTCAAAAAACATGAGCAATAAATAACTACTTTTCAGTAGAGATCCTTCTTTGTATCCCGCAATGTCTGCACTACATCGTCAAATGTTGGCATCTCTAAAAGCTACAATATGGTAAGTGCCAATACGGTCAAAATTTGGTAAATGATTCTTGTTTCTATAAACGGGGAGGAAATTCGACTTATGAAAAAGCAACTGCTTAATGCCAGCAATTGGATCGGTATCTTTTATTTCATAGTGACATTATTTGCTGCGTTACCAACAATATGTTTTGCTGACTGCAATTGTTCCGACTGGATAAGTAAGGGGGGGTATTGTGTAGCATATGTGAGGTCGAGAATAAACAGTTTACCAAGTCCCCAAGGCGCTGCCGCAATTAATATACCTAGCAACAAAGATATTAAAGACGTTGAGGAAGGGGATGCAGCAATATTTGCCGTAGGTAAATATGGGCATGTTGCATATGTCGAAAAAGTTAACCGAGACAATAATGGAAAAGCAGTCTCAATCAATGTTAGTGAAATGAATTATGGAAAGAACTACACATTAGACGAATTTGTGAAAAGGTGGAATCCAGACAAGAAAAATGCCAAAAGTGAATTGGATAGAGCCGTTTGCTGTGGTGTTACCTCTCTCTATATGGTTCAAAAACCTCGAACGTCAATTCCTATAAAATCGATTGATCATATTTGGTCGCCGAATCACAACTCAAATGCCAAGCAATCCCAACCTCATAATTCAAATAACTATCAAATCCGTATATCAAATATTGACGATTTCGGCGAATGTAAAGTAAATGGCCATGAAGTTGCTAGTGCAAATTATTATGAGGATACTGGGTGGAAAGATATCTCGAGCAAATTACATAGTGGTGAAAATGAGATTGAATTTAAGGTTAAAAACAGAAATGAGGGTTTCACCTATTATTTTGGATTCATGGAGAACAATCATATCAAATGGGAAAAAAGTTGCGGCAAAGTCGGAAGTAAAGGATGTGATGAACACTTGTCAAAGGATAAAACCCTGACGAAAAAAATAAAAGTAAAAATTTAATTCAGAATGTCCTTAAGGAGGTTGTGCGTGAGAAAGCCTTATTTGATAGTATTCCTAGCTGTGCTCCTTCCCTCTTATGCTTTTGCAGGCTTCTGGAACGACGTTGCGGATAATCTAAAAAACAGCGTGATAGAACGCCTGACTGGGAGCAATAAAAAGTCGGACCAGGAACAGCAACCTGGCAATGAGGCGTCACAACCCTCACAGAACGGTGCCGTCATAGAGGAAGTCTCCTCAGAACAAACCACCGGAGAAACCAAAAAATCTAATGGAAATAGCAGATTGCAAGGTAGAACAGATAGCTCGGCAACTATTGAGGATGTTGCACAGAGTGAGGAATCACAAACCTCAGTGGCATCTTCGAATGCTGTTGACAATGCTGACAAGGTAATTACGACAACTTCTAGTTCTGACAAAAAAGCAATTATTAAAGCCGTAAACTGTGACCCAAGCAGATGCAAACCGAAAGTACTAAAGATAACCAAGGGGTATGCCATTGTTCTTGGCAAATGCATTTTGAAAGATTGTGACGACCAGTATTACTATCTCAAAAAAACTAAAAAAGGTTGGTTGTTGGTCGAAACAGGGACAGGGATTGAACCTGATGACCTTATAAAAGACGGTTTCCCGTCCGCAATAGCAGAGGAGCTTACAAACGTTAGATTCAATAAAAAATAGGCTTGGATAAATGCATCTGGATAAGGCCTGTTAGCCCATATATTAAGTAGTGCTGAATTTATAATACAAGCATTAAAAGGAGACAAATTATGTTAACAATGTGTAAATCGCTGTTATTATTGACATTAATTTTGCTTGGATCCGGTTGTAGTAATACCCCTTCTGAATCCCTCGCAAAGGAAGCGTTTGATCAAAGTGTTAAAAACGAAGGGAATGGCTGCCTGGAAATAACCAAATTTTCAAAAACAAATGGTATGGAGCAAGAGATAGCGGGGTTGGGCAAATTATATGAAATTGATTATAAAGCAACTGTTCGGACAAAAGAAGAGTGCTATTTAGCCTCGGTTCCTACGTCTCTAAGTGCATACTCTGCAAAGAAATGGGCAGGTGAGGGACATTATATGTTTGGCAGAGTGATGGAGCCAATGTGGGGCAGCAAAGTCGCTGTTGGCGTAACACGAGATGTAGAAGGAAAGCTTTTCTTCCAAAAAACCGAAAAAGGTTGGCAACCAGTAAAATGATTAAAAAGTTGATTTTAACCTACCAAGAAATGTTAGTCATAAAGCAGCCGCCCTGTTACGGTCCCCCGATCGGTGCGGCCAAGTGATCGTCACAAGGCGTTAGAAACGCAAGCGTCCTTCCGGGCAGGTGCTCATTTAACCATCTTTCTCACTGTAACTCTAAGCTGAGAATAGCAGTCCGGCCTTGGTCGCGTTTCTGCCGGCAGTCTTCAGTTTTGTGCTCGACTATGTTCAGAGAGATCAAGGCGGTCACTTGCCGCTTGAGTTCCCATTGAATTGGGCTAGGACGTCACGGAGTGCATCAATGAATCCTGGTGGCGCAAGTTCAAGGCCGTCAGAGTCATTAATTGCTCCAAATTCATTGATGCTGTAGCCCTTTTTCTCGAGTCCATTTATAAATTTATTGATAGCCTCAATCTTTGTTTTCGATAATGTAGGTGCAGATAAACTTGGAGTTTGGTCCATTACTTTTGTAGATTGAATTGGCGGAGCGTTTTTCGCAATATTTTGTTTTGCAACGTTAAGCTGATTACGTAGTGAGGTATTTTCCTGTATAATGAGACGGATATGCTGTTGTGTATGCTTGTTATCAACTTCCTTTAGAAGTTGGTCGTGAATGTTGTTAGTTGTAGCTTGTTCGGGCAATTTAGCTGCTATTGCATACTTATCGATTAGATTCCGATAGTGTATACCTGATGCATTTCGCATGCTTTGTGTTTGTGGGCCACCCATAGCTTTAGTAAATTTACCTACTGTGCCTAACCTATAGTCGTTGCAGGGTGATGCCCTAATCAATTCAAGTGATTTCCATACATTTATGAGCATCGATTTAGTGTCTACGTTTAACGTCTTGCCGTAAAGTTCCACGAAGTAGACATGCACTTCTTTTACAATATCGTCTACCTTTTCGGTGAGCACATTTACAACGAGTTCAGTGTCTAGTTTAGCTAATGACTTGGTCATATTTTACTCCTTTTAAATAGTAAATCCTACTTGTCGTTTTTCATAAGCTGCTTTTCTTTGCAACGCTTCAGTAAGTACATTTAGGTCTCCTACTAAAACACATTGTTCCTCTGCTCGTGTTACGGCTGTATAGAGCCACGTAGGGTCAAGTAACAGGGTTTCTGAGATCGGGATGATTACTCTTTTTGCCTGGCTACCCTGTGCCTTGTGACAGGTAATTGCATAAGCTAGTTTCAAGTTCAGAAGCTCTTCCGAGGAAAAAGATTTTTCCTCGTTGTCAAAGACAGTTAAAATCTTTCGCTGTGAAGGGAATACATCAAGAACTCGGCCTATAGAGCCGTTAAAAAGCCCCTCTCGATAGTCGTTCTTCAAATGTATCACAGGGTCGTTAGGAAGGAACCATTGTCCAAAAAAGCCTTTAACAGGATCGATTTCTATGCTGGCTTCGCGGCATTTGCTGAAAAGCTCGTTAAGCCCATCAACTCCGGTTGCATGATCGTTTAGGGCAGTACAGACCATAATGTCGTTTGAAGTCTCAAACCCGCCCAGATCGTCAACGATCTTTTTAACCATATTAGGTATTTGTGCCGTAGGGACGTCTACGTGACTCACGCCGGAATCGATTCCTATGTATGGCTTCAAAATAGGCATAATATGATCCCTGATTGAACAAGATACCTCAGGGATGCCACTCGCGCCAGTCTGCCGATGGATAGTTTTCAAGGAGGCAGTGACCGGTTCCAACTCAGCTATAATATGGAATAGGAGACCGAATCCAATCGGTGGAAGCTGTGCGGGGTCTCCAACCATCAAAAGACGGCATCCAGCTTCCATGGCCGAATGAAGTTGGTGCCACTGGCCTAAGTCGACCATGCTTGCCTCGTCAATTATCAGCAATGTACGCGCATCCAGCACTGGTTGGTCATCTAGGGGGAGGCCTTGTTGGCTTTCGTTGACTCCCTTTATCAATCTGAAGATGGTGCGGGCGAGTTTACCTGTGGTTTGAGATATACGTAGAGCCGCTTTTCCTGCAAGAGCTGCCATCTCTACGCGGCCTCCCAATTCAATCCAGGTTTCTGCGATGGCGCGTATGACAGTGGTTTTACCGGTCCCTGCACCGCCTCTGAGAAGTCTCAACTGGCCGCCTAGCACCTTGATTACGGCTTCAACTTGCTCGGGATAAAGAGCTATACCCTTACAGTTCGATTGGTTGACGAGGAGTTGGCGGAGTCTGTCACCATCGGGGACCTCGACTAGGCTTGATTCTTTACCGCCGATCATTCCCTGGAATCGCACCTTAATGTCGTCTTCCATGAAGGCACAACCGGGAGCACGCCAGATATCACAGCCATCGATGATGGCGCCGTTACTAACTCCCAAATCGATTGCCCGACGAACAGCGGATTCTCCAAGACCGAGTTTTTTAGAGAGAAGCGGGGGAAGTTCATGCTTTAGTATCGCAGTGTGACCTTTTGCGATGCGATCCCGCATGACACTGTCAATTGCTCCTACGAGTCGCTCAGGGGCCATTTTCGGGCTCTGTGCCGTTTTTCTGGTGGCCAGTATCGGTAGCCCAACTTTATCCATTTTTGGCCATGCTAAGGCCGTAGAAAGGATGTATGGATTCGCCGCCAATAGCTCGGGAGCCTTGTCACCAAGAATGCGTGCAACCTTGCGCCCTGTGGAATAATCAGTTATGCCGTGAAGTTCTAACCACTCCAGCGTTGCAAATTCAGTGTTCTGAGCCTCCCACACTTCGCAAATGAGAGTTGCGGTTTTTATGGCGTAAGTGGTCATTTGCGGGTTTAATATTGCTGCGACTTGTGCAACGCCGCCCGGCGATGAAAATACCTCTCCAAGCCGCTCACCAAAAGCATCGAAGAGTTTTTTAGCTCTCTCTGGGCCAACTCCAGCCAGGGTATTAATCAGGTAGGGGATGATAAGCCTGCCTGAAAGTTTTTGTCGTACCACGATGTCAGTATGGAACTGCCTGCCGTAACCGGGGTCGTAATTCCATTCGCCGGTCACATCATAGGCTTCTCCAAGGGCGGGTGATATTTTTTGCTTCGTAACGCAGCGAACCCGCTTGTTTTTCTCACTGACCCCGCTGAAGACTGTGATGCCTTTGCCTAAAAGCGGTACGTTATCGACCACAATCCGATAAGTCTTCATCAGTATTTGATCTCCGTTTGTCTGAGGACACAGCCGGTTTCCTGGAAATAGTTTTTCATAGCCCGTAACTGTTCGTTTTCCTTACGGAGACGGCTGATCTCAGCTACAGCTTCAACATACGCCTCGTGTTCCGCTTTAGACGTGCTTTTAGCCCTTGATAACTCGTTACGAGCGATATCATCGTCGTTTTTGCTTATGACCCGGCTGCCAATTGGACCAATACTCTGTACAGTTGCCAAAACGTTAATAGGGTCGTAAAGCTCATTTTTATTAAAAAAATGTTGTACATCCGAAGGCTTGCGGCCAATTTCTTGTACCAGTTGCCGTACGTTTACCTTGTTGTCGGATGTGGTGGGTAGAGTAGGTTTCCTTTCTCCTGTTTGGTTCCACCATTCGTTGTCCTTTCTATCAAGGTAGGGTTCAAGCACCTGTAATATTTCAGGAGTTATCGACTTACGCGCCATGGTTCTCACCCCCATTAATAAAAGATTGCTTTGGCTCACTTTTAGGTGTGTGTTCAATTGTGCGGCTTTTAAGGCTGAAGGGCTTGCCCGATACCTTTGATATTTCAATTTCCAGCGCTTTGGTGAAATTATCAGGAAGTTCAGTAAGTCGTATTCTGCCATCAATCAAATCGTTAGTGGTTTTTCGACCGAGGCGCTTGTACATTAATGCGCTTGAAGCATTGATGAACTCATTAGCTGCATCGTCGTCTAAACTAATGCGCAATGATTCCATACCGTTTTGCAGCATCATCCTGTGAAACTTATTGTTACGATTATGTTGAGCCATTGTTGAGTTGATGGACTTATAAAACTTTGCGGATTGACAAATTTCGTCATTAAGATCGTATTGACTGCGGATTCCGCTCCATGTCGGCCACCCATTCCGATTCATCTCGGCCACCTATTCCGATTCAAGCCGGCCACCTATTCCGATTGAATCCGGCCACCCCCTGAGTGCCTGCCTCCATACCCCCCATT
>TBL_comb47_HYPODRAFT_10001967_pt1 | contig 26031 bp, 20 predicted proteins | sample TroBogypolimnion_40_FD_10682 | JGI IMG/M metagenome (IMG submission 10682)
CGGGGCTGGTCTGCTTTTGCCCAGCTAGAAATTGGAGAATGCACACTAGGCGCGAGCCTAGATACAATTACCTCATGACTAAGCTTACCGTTTTGCCTAACTCCTATTTGACCCTCAACTATCGGCTGACTTTGCCTAATGGGGAGGATTACATCAATACCTTTATTGACAGGCCTGCGACGGTGCTCATGGGATCTGGACAATTTGCTCCTTGTTTTGAAGGGGTGTTGTTAGGACTTGGTGTTGGTGAGAAAAAAAGCGCATTGCTTCCTCCCGAGGAAAGCTTTGGTGAGCGCAAAGACGAGTTGGTACAGTGGGTTTCTTTAGCGGCGCTGAAAGAGGGCGCGATGACGATGTGGAATTTAACCCTGGAGATGTTATTGAATTTAATGCCCCTGGTGGTGCTCAATACGCTGGCGTATTGCAATCCATTAATGACGAGGGTGCCTGGTTTGACTTCAACCACCCCTTGGCTGGACGCCCTGTAACCTTTGAAGCAGAAATCGTCGCCATTCTTTAGGAGTGACTGAACTCTTAAAATGACATTAAAAAGACGCACATGACTGATCAAAGTAACCCAGAAATTTTGATGGCTCAACCGCGCGGCTTTTGCGCTGGAGTTGATAGGGCAATCAATATTGTGAATGAGGCTCTCGCACGTTTTGGCGCGCCTATTTATGTCCGTCATGAAATTGTGCATAACGCTTACGTTGTTAATGAATTGCGCAATAAGGGTGCGGTATTCGTTGATGAATTGCATGAAGTTCCTAAAGGCGGAATTGTGGTGTTTAGTGCGCATGGCGTTTCTCAGGAAGTGCGTAAGGATGCTGAAGACCGTGGGCTCCAGGTATATGACGCTACCTGTCCTTTGGTGACAAAGGTACATCTCGAAGTGGTGAAGATGTGCAAAGAAGGCTTTACTGTTTTGATGATTGGGCATGCGGGTCATCCAGAAGTCGAAGGTACGATGGGTCAAGTTAAGGAAGGCGTTTTCCTGATTGAAAAAACCAGCGACGTTGATGGTTTGACTTTTTTGCCGGAAACTAAAATTGCTTTCGTAACCCAAACGACTCTATCGGTGGATGAGACAAAAGAAATTGTTGATGCTTTAACCATGAGGTTTCCCAACATTGTTCAACCTCGAAAACAAGATATTTGTTATGCCACTCAAAACCGACAAGATGCAGTGAAGTTTATGGCGCCGCAAGTGGAGCTTGTTATTGTCGTGGGTAGTCAGGCAAGCTCGAACTCTAATCGTTTGCGTGAATTATCTGAAAAGCTAGGCGTACCGTCCTACATGGTGGACGCACCTGAACAACTCAAGCCAGAATGGTTTGTCGGAAAAAAACGCATTGGGTTGACTGCTGGTGCGTCGGCTCCCGAAAGCCTTGCGCAGTCGATTGTTGATCGCATTCAGGAGTTTGGTGTACGTCAGGTTCGCACTCTTCCAGGGGTTGTGGAAGATGTCACCTTCTCTTTGCCGAAAAATTTAGTGGACTAAGCTGGTGAATCAACTTAGCAGATTAAGCAACTTGCTTTAAAAGTTCGCGCAAGATATTGCACATTTGACGAATTTCATCATCAGCAACATTTAAGGCTGGCATAAAGCGCAATAGGTTTGGTCTTGGTGAATTAATTAATAAGCCTTCGGGAGCACGATCACGCGCCAGATCTACTAATTTACCCCCAATATCTTTACCTAAAATCAGGGCGCGCAATAAACCTTGACCACGCTCGCCACCAAGATGAAATTCTTCCGAAAGGGAGAGGAGTTCTGAGCTCAATAACTCTGCTTTCTTTTTAACTGAATCTAAAAAACCAGGAGCTAAAAGTTGCTCAATGACGCTGATTCCAACGGCAGTCATGAGTGGGTTGCCGTTATAGGTCCCCCCTTGATCGCCAGGCACAAAGCAAGCAACCGCATCAGTCGCTAATAAAGCTGCGAGCGGAACGCCACCGCCAATACCTTTACCCAAGGTCATGATGTCTGGTTCGATGCCGTAGTGTTGGTAAGCAAATAAAGTACCAGTACGACCACAGCCTGCTTGAACTTCATCCACGATCAAAAGAATATTATTTTCTTTAGTGAATTTACGCAGGCTTTGCATGAATTCTGCGGTTGCAGGAATAACCCCGCCTTCACCTTGAACGGGCTCAAGCATTACTGCAACGGTATTTTTGGTAACCAGTTTTTTGACTGAATCCAAATCATTTAAATCTGCTTTAAAAAATCCAGGTACTTGTGGGGCAAACATGGTGTCCCAGCCAGGCTTCCCAGAGGCACTCATAGTGGCTAATGTGCGACCATGAAAGCTGTGGTCAAAAGTGATAATTTCAAAAGCGCCAAATTTATTGAGCTGACCCCATTTGCGCGCCAATTTGATAGCGCCTTCATTTGCTTCAGCACCGCTATTGGCAAAGAACACTTTATTAAAACAACTGTTTTCAGTAAGTAAATTCGATAGACCAATCATGGGTTCGTTGTAGAACGCCGGACTAGGGTTAATCAGTTTTTTAGCTTGCGTATTGAGCGCCTCAATCATGCCGGGATTGCCATGACCCAAGCAGTTCACAGCCCAGCCCTGTAAAAAGTCTAAGTAGCGTTTGCCATTGTTATCCGTCAGCCATGATCCCTTGCCCTCTACCATCACCAATTCAGGTCTTTGAGTGATGAACATAACTGAGTGAGCATCAATGGTTTGGACTGGCTTATGCATTTTTTTATCTTGGGCTAATGGTGACTAAAGTAAGGCTTCTATTATCGTATTTTGTTTATGACAGTGTTGCGGTTTTGGCTATATCTGCAGCGCTGGTAAATGAGTCTGCATAAAATTCTTCTTCAGGCAACTGGCATTTAGAGGAGAAATCCTGACGAGCGGAGTTAACCATGACGGGGGCGCCACAGGCATACACCTGAAACCCTTCCATATTAGGATGGTCTGCCATCACTGCTTGATGAACAAAGCCTGTACGACCTGTCCAAGCATCTTTAGGCAACGCATCTGAAATGACGGGAATATAGGTGAAGTTGGGAATATCCCGTTCCCAGGCTCTGCACAAGCTGTCTAAATACAGGTCATTTGGGCGTCTTCCACCCCAGTAGAGGTGGATCGGCCGATCTATTTTCTTGGCTTGCATTTGCTCAATGATCGACTTGATCGGTGCAAACCCCGTACCTGCGGCAACGAAAATGATCGGTTTTGAAGAGTCCTCTCTGAGAAAGAAGCTACCTAATGGACCCTCAAAGCGCAAGATATCTTTTTCTTTTAGGGCCGGCTCTTTAGCTCCAAATACCGTATCTGTAAAAAGGCCTCCAGGTAAGTGGCGAATATGAAGTTCGAGTGGACCTTCCTGTTCGGGGGCATTTGCAATGGAGTAGGCGCGACGTTGTCCGTCTTTAAGAAGAAATTCAATATATTGACCGGCCAGAAATTGAAAACGCTCTGCAGCGGGCAATTGAAGTTTTAGAATAACCACGTCGTCACTAGGTTTGATGATGGCATTGACCCTGCAAGGTACCTTTCGAATGATAATATCTCCTGCGCCTTGTACTTCGCGTGCCTCTATTAATAGGTCGCTTTGTGGTTGGGCACAACAAAATAGTAGCGCTCCCGCAGTTTTATCTGCCTGACTCATGGCGTTTTCACTATGCTGCCCATGGGTAACCTGACCCTCTAAGATCTTTCCTTTACAGGATCCGCAGGCGCCATTTTTGCATCCATAGGGTAGGTTGATGCCTTGGCGTAGGGCCGCCTCCAGCAGGTTTTCATCTGGATTGACGTTAAATTGTTTACCGCTCGCTTTGAGCGTGACTTGATAAGACACTCTCACTCCTTTCAATAAATCGTTACGATGTGACTTATGCAATCTTTTGGTAAATCTCGAATTTTGATCATTGGCTGCGGTGATATTGGTCTCCGCGTGGCCAGACAGCTTTCGAAAAACTATAGAGTGTTCGCTCTCACTTCTCAGCAAAGTCGCTTTGCTGCATTAAGGAAGGCTGGAGCAACGCCGATTTTAGGTAATCTGGATCAACCAGATACTTTGTGGCGCATACACGGTCTGGCTCAAACCGTGATTCATTTAGCTCCACCCCAAACTGCCGGTACATGCGATCTCCGAACTCATCACCTCTTGAGAATTTTATCTCAAGGACCCCATCGTGTTCGGCGACTCATTTATGTCAGCACTACAGGGGTATACGGGGATCATCAGGGTGCAAAAGTTAGTGAAGCGACCCCCGTTAACCCTCAGAGCGATCGGGCTAAAAGAAGGGTGGATGCCGAGCAGGCATTGCGCTATTGGGCGTTGACTCAAGGCGTCACGCTCACCATATTGCGTGTCCCGGGTATTTACGCGCTTGATCGATTGCCAATTGAGCGCTTGCAATCCAAAACTCCAGCCTTATTGCCTGCAGAGGATGCTTATTCGAATCATATTCAAAGCGATGATTTGGCACGTTTAGTTTGTGCTGCGGTTTATCACGGCAAACCACAAAGGGTAATTAATGCTTGTGATGGTGGTGAAACCAAAATGGGGGATTACTTTGATGAAGTGGCAGACGCCTTTGGCATCGAGCGAGCCCCAAGAATGCCTGCGGCACAGTTGCGGAAACTTGTTAGTCCGATGTTGTGGTCGTTTATGCGGGAATCGAGGAGGGTAACAAACAACCGCCTCAAAGAATTAAAAACTCCGCTACGCTATCCCAGCGTGGCAGAGTTTCTTAAAACTATTTCCAAGAATCCTTAAGACCTACTGTGCGGTTAAAAACCGGCTTGCCAGCTTTCGAATCAAGTTGGTCGGCAATAAAGTAGCCGTGACGTTCAAACTGAAAGCGCTCACCAGCTTGGACATCTTTCATGCATGGCTCTAAATAGGCGGCAATAGTTTGCTTGGAATGCGGATTGATGGCCTCTAAGAAATTTTTATCACCACTATCTGGATGTGGGTCATTGAAGAGGTGATCATAGAGACGTACTTCAGTAGAAATCGCTTCAGCAGCGCTAATCCAATGAATGTTGCCTTTTACTTTGTAGTTGTTCGATCCCGGTGTGCCACTCTTGCTATCTGAGAAGTGAGTAGCGCGAACTTGAGTGACATTGCCGTCGGCATCTACATCAAACCCAGTGCACTCGATCACAAAGCCATGGCGCAAGCGCACGCGACTACCGGGTTGATCGCCAATCGGTGGATATAGCCTGAAAAAGCCTTTAATTGGCTCTTTCATAAAGTCATCCGCTTCAATCCATANCTCACGCGTGAAATGAAATTCGCGATTACCCAGCCCTGGATGCTGAGGGTGACGTGGTGCTGAACAGGGTTCGCTAGCAGAGGCATCAAAGTTTTCGATGACAAGCTTAAGGGGCTTGAGAACGGCGGTAGCACGCGGTGCTTTTGCTTCAAGATCATCGCGCAAGGCTTGATCGAGAGTACTCATATCAATCCAGCTATCTGCTTTGGAAACACCGATGCGCTCACAAAATAGGCGAATACTTTCTGGGGTGTAGCCACGACGACGTATACCCACAATGGTTGGCATACGTGGATCATCCCAGCCATCTACATGTTTTTCTTCAACTAGTTGCAGTAACTTACGCTTGCTAGTGATGGTGTAGGTCAGATTCAGGCGCGCAAACTCATATTGATGAGGTAGCGGATCTTTAAAGACACCCGCTTCTTTGAGGGCATTTAAGACCCAGTCATATAGAGGGCGATTGTTTTCAAACTCTAAGGTGCAAATAGAGTGGGAAACATTCTCCAGGGCATCTGAGATGCAATGGGTAAAGTCATATAGAGGATAGATACACCACTTGCTACCAGTGCGATGGTGATCAGTATGTCGAATGCGATAAACCACTGGATCGCGCATCACAATATTTGGATGCGCCATATCAATTTTTAAGCGCAGGACATGTTCGCCATCCTTAAACTTACCATCGCGCATATTTCTAAAGAGCTGGAGATTTTCCTCGGCACTTCTGTCACGATAAGGACTATTTTTACCGGCTTGGCCAAAGTTACCGCGATTGGTGTGAATGTCATCGGCGCTTTGGCTGTCGACGTAAGCTTTATCATTCTGTATCAGAATTTCCGCAAACTCATAAAGACGATCAAAGTAATCGCTCGCATGATAAAGATGGGTTTGGCCATCACTTTCCCAGTTGAATCCCAACCACTTAACAGCGTCTAAAATGCTGTCGGCGTATTCCACATCCTCTTTTACGGGGTTAGTGTCATCTAAACGCATATTGCAACGCGCACCACCAGGTAAAGCGTTGTAGTCGGTGGCTAACCCAAAATTTAAGCAAATGCTTTTAGCATGGCCGATGTGCAGGTACCCATTTGGTTCCGGAGGAAAGCGGGTGATGATGGCAGGGATAGCTTGTCCGGCTGCATTAGAGCGTTGCTGATAGGCACCACTCGCCAAATCATGATCGATGATCTGGCGCAAAAAGTTGGAGGGCTCAGCAACGGTGCTGACTACGGCTTTGGGGGATTTGCTATCTTGGGACATGTGCCCATTGTAGAGAAAAGCCCTGCCTATAAAGAAAAAGCCCGCAAATTACTGGCAGGCTTATTTTTAAAGAGAAAAGCCCCCTACTCCTCTACGAAGGCCTCTTCACGTGTTTTCTTGACGGCTGGTAATGCCACGATCACCACCAATAGCGCTGCAGCAATCAGCAATCCCAAGGAAAGTGGGCGGGTAACAAACGTAGAGAAGTTGCCTCGAGAAAGGAGCAGTGCGCGGCGGAAATTTTCCTCCATCATGGGTCCGAGAACGAAACCCAGAAGTAGTGGAGGGGGTTCGCAACCCAGCTTAAGGAAGAGGTAGCCAATTAAGCCAAAAGCAGCAGTCACATAGACATCAAAAACCGTATTGTTAACTGTGTAGACGCCAATACAGCAAAACACCAAAATGGCTGGATACATAAAGCGATAAGGGATCTTTAATAGCTTGACCCAAATGCCAATGAGCGGGAGATTCAAAAGAATCAACATGACATTGCCAATCCACATAGAGGCGATTAAACCCCAAAATAATGCAGGATTGCTGGTCATAACCTGTGGACCGGGTTGAATATTGTGAATGGTCATTGCTCCAACCATCAAAGCCATAACAGCATTAGGCGGGATTCCCAAGGTAAGCAGAGGGATGAAAGAGGTTTGGGCTGCGGCATTATTCGCAGATTCTGGGCCAGCAACACCTTCAATGGCGCCATGTCCAAATTCTGAGCTGTATTTGGAGGTTTTTTTCTCAACAGAGTAAGCACCAAAAGAGGCTAATGCAGCGCCACCCCCAGGCAAAATTCCTAAAATGGAACCAATCGCAGTGCCACGCAAAATCGAAGGAATCATGCGTTTAACATCTTGTTTGGTAGGAATCATGGTGGTCATCTTGTTCAAGAAGCCCTCGTCCTCATCCTTCTTTTCAAGATTACTCATGATTTCGGCAAAGCCAAAAACCCCCATGGCTACCGCGACAAAACCAATGCCATCGCTAAGCTCTGGTATATCAAATGCGTAACGAGAGACCCCAGAGTTCACATCAGTGCCAATTAGGCCCATTAACAGACCCAAAACTATCATGCCGATGGCCTTGATGAGCGAGCCAGAGGCCAATACCACAGCGCCGATCAGTCCCAAAACCATTAGAGAAAAGTATTCGGCAGGCCCAAACTTAAAGGCTAATTGAGATAAGGGCGCAGCAAACGCAGCCAATACAAGAGTCGCTACGCAACCCGCAAAGAAGGATCCCATTCCAGCGGTAAAGAGCGCAACGCCCGCTCGACCGTTTCGGGCCATTTGGTAACCATCAATCGCCGTCACTACCGAAGAGGTCTCCCCGGGAATATTGAGCAAAATGGCTGTTGTAGAGCCTCCATATTGAGATCCGTAGTAGATCCCAGCCAACATAATCAGGGCAGCGATTGGGGGGAGCGCGTAGGTAGCAGGCAAAAGCATTGCGATGGTCGCAATAGGGCCAAGGCCTGGCAAAACACCGATTAAGGTGCCAAGCACGCAGCCGATTAAGCAATAGAAGAGGTTTTGCAGCGTAAACGCTGTATCGAAACCGAGGGCTAAATTGGCAAATAAATCCATTTTTCTGTCTCTTAGTTACTTATTGCAAAAAGAAGGGTAGCAATGGAAATTGAAGCTTCAAGCCCACCACAAAAACTAGGTAAGTGAAGACAATCAGAAAAATGGCATTCATTAAAGTGCCTTTCCAGTGAAATTCATGGCTGGCGCTGGCAGATAAGAAGACCAGCACAAAGACCGCAACAATAAAGCCCATAATTGGCAAAAGAACGCCATAAAGGACTGCCGACCCCGTAATTAAGGCAATGACTCTCCAATTAAATGGGGGGATCTTTTCAATAGCAGCCTTAGCACCTAGGGATTTAATCAGAATCACCAATCCGAGTGCCGTCATCACCAATCCAAGCCAGAACGGAAAATATCCTGGCCCCATTTTGGCTGGGGTGCCCATTGAATACTGGGTGGCCATATAGGTAAAAAATAAGCCAATGACCATATACATTAGGCCGGCACCAAAATCTTTTTGATTGCGGATCTGCAAGCTGTGCTCCTTGTTTACCGACATGAGTGCCGATTTATTTATGAATTCCAATTGATTGTATGACAGTAAAGAAGGGTCTTGGGTTAGGTTTGCCCTAGCTACATGCCAATGCGATAATTATTAGTATGAAAGTCACCCAAATTCGCCAGGCATACCTGGACTTCTTCGCCGAAAAAGGCCACCAAATTGTTCCATCCAGTCCTGTCGTTCCTGGGGACGATCCAACCTTGCTATTTACAAATGCCGGGATGAATCAATTCAAGGATGTTTTTTTGGGCTTTGATAAGCGTCCCTATACCCGAGCTACAACTGCGCAAAAGTGTATTCGTGCGGGTGGCAAGCATAACGATTTGGATAACGTTGGTTATACCGCGCGTCACCATACCTTTTTTGAAATGCTGGGCAATTTCTCCTTCGGTGATTATTTCAAAAAGGATGCCATTCAGTTTGCTTGGGATTTGTTGACCCAAGTTTTCCAACTTCCAAAAGAAAGACTTTTAGTTACCGTTTATGCGGAAGATGATGAAGCTTATGCCATTTGGAAAGACCAAATTGGTGTACCTGCAGAACGCATTATTCGTATTGGCGATAATAAGGGTGCGCGTTACGCTTCAGATAATTTCTGGATGATGGGCGATACAGGTCCTTGTGGCCCTTGTACTGAAATCTTTTACGATCATGGCGATCATATTCCCGGAGGCCCTCCTGGCAGTCCTGATGAGGATGGTGATCGCTTTATTGAGATTTGGAATAATGTATTCATGCAATATAACCGCGATGAAGCGGGCAATATGCATCCATTACCAAAACCTAGTGTTGATACGGGCATGGGTTTAGAGCGTATTGCTGCGGTCTTGCAACATGTTCACTCTAATTACGAAATTGATCTTTTTGTTAATTTGTTGAAGGCCGCGAAAGAAGTAGTGGACTTAGCTGGCGGTGAAAATTGTGATGCCGCTAGTCCTTCATTAAAGGTGATTGCAGACCATATTCGAGCCTGTAGTTTTATTGTGGTGGATGGCGTGATTCCTGGTAATGCTGGGCGCGGTTATGTATTGCGTCGCATTGCGCGTCGGGCAATTCGTCATGGTTATAAGTTAGGCGCTCGCAAACCTTTCTTTTACCAATTAGTTCCAGCTTTAGTTAAAGAGATGGGGGATGCCTATCCTGAGCTACGTGCTGCGCAAAATAAGGTTAGTGAAGTTTTAAAACAAGAAGAAGAGCGCTTCTTCCAAACTATTGCTAATGGTATGGAGATCCTAGAAGGAGCTCTAGCCAATAATGCCAAGACTGTTGATGGCGAAACAGCATTTCGTTTACACGATACCTTTGGCTTTCCTTTGGATCTTACGGCTGACGTTTGTCGTGAACGCAATGTCACTGTTGATAGCGAAGGCTTTGAAGCGGCGATGCAAAAGCAACGCGATCAAGCTAGAGCTGCGGGCAAGTTTAAAGTTGCTCAGGGCTTGGAATATTCTGGCAAGCCAACGCAATTTCATGGCTATGACACCTTGAAGCATGAAGGTGCAAAAGTGACTGCCCTATATATTGATGGCACTTCAGTGCAATCCGTTAAAGCGGGTGATGCTGCGGTAGTCGTACTGGATAACACTCCGTTTTATGCAGAATCAGGCGGCCAGATTGGTGACAGTGGTGAGTTACGCAATGAAGGCGCACGATTTACGGTTGATGATACTTTTAAGATTCAGGCTGATGTTTTTGGTCATCAAGGTGAGGTTGCTGAAGGTGGGTTGAAGGTTGGAGATACCTTAAGCGCGATAGTGGATATTGAGAAGCGCTCTGACATCATGCGAAATCATAGCGCTACCCATATTCTTCATAAAGCTTTGCGTGAAGTATTGGGTGACCATGTTCAGCAAAAAGGTTCTTTGGTCGATGTCAGTAAGACCCGTTTCGACTTTACTCACAATGCCCCTATTACTGCCGCTCAAATTCGTCAGATAGAAAATATTGTGAATCGTGAGATTTTGACTAATGCCGCTACTTCTGCAAAGGTGATGTCATTAGACGATGCGCAAAAGACTGGTGCCATGATGCTCTTTGGTGAGAAGTATGGTGATGAGGTGCGCGTATTGGAAATTGGTAGCTCTAAAGAATTATGTGGAGGCACCCATGTGGCTCGTACTGGCGATATCGGTAGCTTGAAGATTGTTTCTGAAGGCGGCGTGGCTGCGGGCATCCGTCGCGTAGAAGCGGTGACCGGTCAAAATGCATTGCATTTCTTGCAAGGCCTTGAAGATAAAATCAATGAAGCTGCTGCTGTACTCAAAACCCATCCCGGAGATTTGGTAACTCGTGTTTCCCAACTTCAAGAAAGTTTGCGTCAAGCTGAGCGTGAATTGGATAAAGTGAATTCCAAGTTTGCAGCAAGTCAAGGTGATGAATTGGCAACGAAGGCTGTCGAGATCAATGGCATCAAGGTATTGGCTGCTCGTTTAGATGGCGCTGATTCACAGGTATTGCGTGAAACCATGGATGCGCTGAAGACGAAGCTAAAAACAGCCGCTATTATTTTGGCATCCGTTCAAGGCGATAAAGTAAGCTTGGTAGCGGGCGTTACTGCCGATTCCATTGCCAAAATCAAGGCGGGTGATCTCGTGAACTTTGTTGCCCTGCAGGTGGGTGGTAAAGGTGGTGGTAAACCAGAAATGGCGATGGCTGGGGGAAATAATCCAGCCGCCTTAAATGCGGCTTTAGCAGGCGTTCAAGAATGGGTTGCTAGCAAATGAGCGACGAGATAGCTTTTAATGTTGAAGTCGATGCGGTTGGTCTCAATTGCCCACTTCCCATTCTCCGTACCAAAAAAATGCTTGCAACTATGCAATCAGGTGAAGTGGTTAAGGTGAGGGCGACAGATGCTGGCGCTGCTCATGATTTCCCTGCGTTTGCCAAGCAGACTGGCAATGAGCTTATTGCCAGTACTGCCGAAGGAAATGTTTTGGTCTTCTTTTTAAAAAGAAGATAAGGATAGGCTAGGTTTAAATTAACGGACGGCTTTTAAGATAAGCCGCGAATTCTGCGCTCACTTCTGGGTGACGCAAGGCAAATTCGACAGAAGCTTTAAGGTAACCCAGTTTGCTTCCGCAGTCATAACGTACGCCATCGTACTCATAAGCAAATACTGGTTCTTCTTTGAGGAGCGATGCAATGGCATCGGTGAGTTGAATTTCACCACCAGCACCTGGCTTTAAATTACGGATGTGATTAAAGATGTCCGAAGACAATACATAGCGACCTACAACCGCTAAGTTAGAAGGTGCATCCTGAGGTTGCGGTTTTTCAACAATACCATTGAGGCGATAAATGCCTTTAGTTACTTCGGTCCCTGAAATGATTCCATAAGAGCTGCTTTTAGCAGGATCTATTTTTTCTACGGCCAATACTGAGCCGTTTTGTTCTTCAAAGACTTTAAGCATCTGTTTTAGTACGGGCGGATTTCCATCAAGCAAGTCATCTGCAAGGATAATTGCAAAAGGCTCATCTCTCACTAATTTTTCAGCACATAGAACTGCATGACCAAGGCCTAACGCTTCAGATTGACGAACATATACACAGTTCACATGACTTGGTTTTACATTGCGAACAATTTCAAGTAGAGCTTGTTTATTTTTAGCCTCAAGCTCAGCCTCAAGCTCATAGGCTTTATCAAAGTGATCCTCAATAGCCCGCTTGCTACGACCGGTTACGAAAATCATTTCAGTAATGCCAGCTGCAACTGCTTCCTCAACAGCATACTGAATGAGGGGTTTATCAACTACATTCAGCATCTCCTTCGGACTTGCTTTGGTAGCTGGCAAGAAGCGTGTGCCCAAGCCCGCAACTGGAAAAACTGCTTTGGTAACCGCTTTGGTGGATATGGGCATTTCGCTTCCGATTTTTTTAACTTATATATTTTATAGTTGATTACTTGAGGCGCTCTAATTGCGCAACAAGCTTCTCATGATTCTGCTCAAAACCTGTTAAACGTTGTTTCTCCTGCGCAACGACTTCTTCTGGCGCGCGAGCCACAAAACTTTCATTGGTCAATTTACCACGCGCTTTTTGAATTTCATTAGCCAGGCGGTCAATTTCTTTGCTGAGACGAATTCTCTCTGCAGCAACATCGACTTCAATCTTGAGCAAGAGCTTGAGATCTCCAATCAAGGCGATTGGAGAATCGGGAGCATCTTTTTCTAAGGCGGATTCATCGCCGTAGATTTTTACCTCTGATAGTTTGGCTAAAGCAGTAATGTAAGGACTGGCTTGCTTTAAAAAGGCTTCCGGACCGTAAATCCATAACGGCACCCTGAGTGCGGGTGAGACTTGCATTTCGCCACGCAGATTTCTGCAGGCATCAACGATGGCTTTAATTTGCGCAACCCAGACCTCACTTTGTTCATCAATCTTCTCTGGTTGAGAGACGGGGTAAGGCTGTAAGGCAATAGTTTGCTTTTCTTGATTAGCAAGTGCTTTGCCAGTTTTTGGCCCAACTGTTTGCCAAAGTGTTTCGGTGATAAACGGAATCAGCGGATGTGCCATGCGCAAGATGGTTTCGAGAACGCGCAATAAAGTGCGACGTGTTGCGCGCTGTTGTGCTGGAGTGCCAGTTTGCAATTGAACTTTTGCCAACTCCAAATACCAGTCGCAGTATTCATCCCAAATAAATTGATAAATGTTGGTCGCAATATTGTCGAAACGGTAGTTCTGAAATCCTTTATCGACTTCAGCCTCAGTTCTTTGTAATAAAGAAACAATCCATTTATCTGCTGGTGAAAAATCTAAATAGCCATCAGGACCACATTGGTTATCACAGGGAGCAAAGCCATTTTCTTCATCATTGCCTGGGCAGTTCATCAGAACAAAGCGAGTAGCATTCCAAAGTTTGTTACAAAAGTTACGATAACCTTCACAACGTTTCTGGTCGAAATTAATATTGCGACCCAATGAAGCAAGAGAGGCGAAGGTAAAACGCAGCGCATCGTACCAAATGCCGGAATACCATCTGGAAATTCTTTTTTGGTTTTCTTGCCAATGCTCTCTGCTTGTTTAGGATTCATCAAGCCAGAAGTTCTCTTGGCAACGAGCTCTTCGATTTTGATGCCATCAATCAGATCAATAGGATCCAAGGTATTACCTTTGGACTTGCTCATCTTTTGACCTTCAGCATCACGCACTAGGCCATGAACGTATACCGTATGAAACGGTACTTTTCCAGTGAAGTGGCAGGTCATCATGACCATGCGCGCTACCCAGAAGAAAATGATGTCAAACCCTGTTACCAATACTGAGGAGGGTAAGAAATGATTGAGGGCCGGTGTTTCTTCTGGCCAACCTAATGAGCTAAATGGCACCAAGGCAGAGCTGAACCAAGTATCCAATACATCGGGGTCGCGATTTAGACCCCCTTTGTAACCTGCAGCAGAAGCTTTAGCTTTTGCCTCTTCTTCAGAGCGGGCCACAAAAATCTCTCCATTGTCCCCATACCAAGCTGGGATTTGATGCCCCCACCAGAGTTGACGAGAAATGCACCAGTCTTGGATATTTTCAAGCCATTGCGTATAGGTGCTGATCCAGTTTTCAGGAACAAGTTTGATGTCCCCCTTAGTGACCGCATCCAATGCTGCGCCAGCAATTGAAGAGCCAGGCTGATATTTATTATCTGGACTGGGTTTGGAAACAGCTACAAACCATTGATCAGTGAGCATAGGTTCAATAATTGTCTGAGTTCGATCACCACGTGGCACCATCAATTTATGAGGCTGAACTTTTTCCAAAAGGCCTGCTGCATCTAAATCACTTACTATTTGTTTGCGAGCAGCAAAACGCTCCATACCTTGGTAGATAACCGGGGCATTTTCATTAATTTTGGCATCAAGAGTGAGGATATTAATGAGTGGCAGCTGATGGCGTTGGCCGACTGCATAGTCATTAAAGTCGTGTGCAGGCGTTACCTTGACAACACCGGTACCAAAGTTCAAATCTACATAATCATCCGCAATGATCGGAATTTGACGGTCACACAATGGCAGATTGACGGATTTACCAATCAGATGTTTATAGCGTTCATCATCTGGGTTCACCATGACGGCAACGTCACCGAGTAAAGTTTCTGGGCGGGTTGTCGCTACAGTCAAATGACCTGAGTCATCAGTAAGGGGATAGCGGATGTGCCACATTGAGCCATCCTCTTCTTCACTAACCACTTCAAGATCAGAGACGGCTGTACCTAAAACAGGGTCCCAGTTCACCAAGCGTTTGCCACGATAGATCAAGCCTTGTTCGTGTAGGCGAACAAATACTTCAACGACTGCCTTGGACATTTTGCTGTCCATAGTGAAATATTCTTTACCCCAGTCTATTGACGCGCCCAAACGGCGAATTTGACGGGTAATGGTGGATCCAGAGGCTTCTTTCCATTCCCAAACTTTTTCCAGAAACTTCTCACGTCCTAAGTCATGACGTGAAATCTTTTGCGCGTCCAATTGGCGCTCAACAACAATTTGTGTGGCTATTCCAGCATGGTCAGTACCGGGTACCCATAAGGTATTTTTGCCAGACATGCGCGCATGGCGAACCAACCCGTCCATGATGGTTTGGTTAAAAGCATGCCCCATATGTAAGGTGCCAGTGACATTAGGTGGGGGCAATTGAATGCTGAAATCAGCTTTCCCATCCTCCATGCTGGCATCGGCAATACCTCTGCGCTCCCATTCTGGGCCCCAGTAGGCCTCAATTGGAGCTGGTTCGTAGGATTTGGCGAGCTCGTCCGCTGGACTAGTCGCTGAGGAATTGGGGGTATTCGAAGCATTTTGCATAAGAGGCAAATTATAATTGGGGCGATGTACTCAGACTTGCTCGCGAACCTCAACCCAGAACAGCGCGAGGCAGTGACGCTCCCGCCCGTAAACCAAAATGGCCAAGCTCAATCAGGCTTAATCTTAGCGGGGGCGGGAAGCGGTAAAACCCGTGTTCTCACCACCCGCATCGCTTGGTTGATCCAGACGGGGCAAGTATCGCCCATTGGAGTCCTTGCTGTAACCTTTACCAATAAGGCTGCCAAGGAGATGATGGTCCGCTTGGGGGCGATGTTGCCGATTAATACTCGAGGTATGTGGATTGGCACTTTTCATGGCCTTTGCAACCGTTTATTGCGTGCACACCATAAAGAGGCGGGTTTACCATCCACTTTCCAGATTTTGGACACTCAAGACCAGCTTTCTGCAATTAAGCGCCTTTTAAAGGGTTTAAAGGTCGATGATGAGAAATATCCAGCCAAACAATTGCAGTATTTCATTGCTCATGCCAAAGAGCGCGGTCAAAGAGCGCGTGATCTCGCTGTTGGGGATGACTTTCAGGCAAAGATGGCGCAGTTATATGCCGCTTACGACGAGCAATGCCAACGCGAAGGGGTTGTGGACTTTGCAGAGCTCTTATTGCGTAGTTATGAGCTGCTTAAGCACAACGAATCTATTCGCACGCACTATCAAGAGCGCTTTCGCCATATTTTGATCGATGAGTTTCAAGATACCAATGCTTTGCAGTATGCGTGGCTCAAGTTGCTATCAGGACATGATGCTAGCGCAGTAAATGTTAGCGGTGCTGGAAGCAGCGCAGTTTTTGCTGCTGTCGGTGATGATGATCAAAGTATTTATGCCTTCCGTGGCGCCGATGTCGAGAATATGCGTCTTTATGAAAAGCAGTTCCACCCAATGATGGTGAAGTTAGAGCAGAACTATCGCTCGCACGGTCATATTCTGGATACAGCCAATCATTTAATCGCGAATAACTCAGAGCGTTTAGGTAAAAATTTACGTACTGATGCGGGTCATGGTGAGCCAGTCCGTATTTACGATGCTCCTAGTGATCATGCTGAAGCTGCTTGGTTGGTTGATGAAATCAAAGCTCTTGTTAATAGCGGAATTAAGCGTGCGGAGATTGCCTTGCTTTATAGAAGTAACGCACAGTCACGAATTATTGAGCACGCTTTATTCTCTGCAGGTATTGCCTATCGTGTGTACGGCGGCTTACGCTTTTTTGAACGTGCCGAAATTAAACATGCGCTCGCCTATTTACGTCTTCTCGAAAATCCTAACGACGACACCTCTTTTTCAAGAGTCGTGAATTTTCCAACACGCGGAATTGGCGCTCGATCCATCGAGGCATTGCAAGATGCCGCCCGTACACAACAGTCCTCACTTTATCTGGCCGCATCCTCTTTGGACGGTAAAGCAGGCGCGACGCTTGCTGGGTTTATCAGGCTGGTTGATCACATGCGGGAAGCCACTCGTCACAATACTTTGCCTGAGACTGTGGAGTTTGTCATTCAGCATAGCGGCTTGATTCAGCACTATATGACCGAACGCGAAGGTCAAGATCGTGTTGAAAACTTACAAGAATTAATTAATGCCGCGACTGCCTTTATCGCAGAAGAGGGTTACGGGCAGGATGCTGCAGCAGCAGTCTTGCCTGGAGAAAATGCTCCTGGTGTAGTTGAGGTTTCTCCTTTGGCCGCCTTCTTATCTCATGCCTCATTAGAAGCGGGTGATAACCAGGCTCAAGCAGGTCAAGATGCAGTGCAGTTAATGACGGTGCATTCGGCAAAAGGCCTGGAGTTCACCGCAGTATTTATCACTGGTTTGGAGGAGGGTTTATTTCCTCATGAAAACAGTGTGAATGAATTAAACGGCCTAGAGGAAGAGCGGCGTTTAATGTACGTGGCTATTACACGAGCTAAAGAGCGACTCTACTTATCTCATACTCAGTCACGCATGTTACATGGCCAGGTGCGCTACAACATGCCTTCTCGTTTCCTAGAAGAGCTGCCATCTGATTCTCTCAAATGGCTTACACCAAAAGCAAAAGATGCGCGCTGGGGTGGTAATAGCAATAGTCGGAGTTCAGGATCTACTTGGCAAGATGGTTATACGCGTCAACGCGAATACGAATCCAATGATTTCTTTGATTCTGGTAGCTCCCGTCAGCAACCTGCTAAACGTATTGGCTCTGCATCGACTGAGATTAGACGGATGGCCGCGCCACCTCGTGGAAATTACCCTTTCACGATTGGTCAAAACGTTTTTCACACCAAGTTTGGGGAAGGGCGTGTAACTGCCTTGGAGGGAAATGATGCTGATGCGCGCGCTCAGGTAAATTTCAAGCGCAATGGCGTAAAGTGGTTACAGCTTAGTATTGCCAAGTTAGCGGCTATTGAATAATTATCTTGGCTTAGGCCAAGATAATTGGTGGTTCATCATCGCTAAAACAGGCTTTCCAAGTTGCAAAGAAAGAGCAGTGCATCACTGTAAGGCCGGCCATGGAAAGCGGAGCAATGATGAAAGAAGCTGCCTGACCTAAGTCAAGCGAATCTAAGATTGCTCCTATTCCTAAGGGCAATGCAATCAGAAATACACTCCAGGCGGCGATGTATAGGAAGAAAGCCCCACGATTAGTCCAGCATGCAATACAACTTGAGAAGAGGGCTTGGGGTACTGACATATTTCCCCAAGCAACCAAGACGGGTGAAAACCACATCAACATCGCAATCGGAATGTAAAGCACTCCACCAAAAAATAAAACCAAATAAATTTCTTGCAGGGCTTCTGGTGTCATCTGTTTATCACCAGCCATGATTGGGATGAGTAGCTCAAAGTTCACCAACAGGCTTAAGATAAAACTCAACACCAAAATGAATGAAGCATAGACGAGGCCTAATTGCAAAATTCTTTTGCGAATTAAGGGGGTAGATTGCAATGCAATCACGTAAACCAGCGGACGAATCCGCTCCTTCTGGATGGCTTGACGACAGGCGGTCATAAAGCCAACCGATAAAGTCGGTGTCAGAATTAATACCGCAAGAACACCAATGACTGGCACCAAAACTGCAAGTTGTGCGGCAAAAACATACATAAACACCAGCATAAAAAAGCCTAGTGGATTTTGTTTGAATAACCAAACACCTTGTCTAATCCAGGTGTATCCATTTTTAGGGGCAACAGAAATGAGCTTCATATTCCTCTGCGACTTAATAGAATATTCTCAAAGTGAGTAGGGTCATGTGGGGTCAGTATCTGGGCATCCCGTGGCAAATAGAAATCCCATAAACGGGAGATCCAAAAGCGTAATGCTGCTGCGCGAATCATGAATGGCCAACTGACACTTTCCTCTTCTGTAAGGGGGCGCACGGATTGGTAGGCATCCATCAGCGCATTAAAGCGTGATGGATCCAAATCCTTTTTATTCTCGGCAAGACACCAATCATTTACCGTTACCGCTAAGTCGAATAACCACTTATCGGTTCCAGCAAAATAAAAATCAAAGAAGCCGCCCAGTTGATCTTGAGAGGTATCGCTTGTGCCCTTAGAATCAAAGAGCACGTTATCTCTAAAGAGATCGCAATGGCTTGCGCCTTGAGGAAGCTTCGCGTATTCAGGGGAACCAAAGAATTTTTCTTGTGTGGCAAGTTCGCTTATCAGCAATTCTTTTTGCGGGTTATTTAAGTGCGGCAATACCTGCGGTACTGTTTTTTGCCACCATGAAAGACTACGCAAATTGGCCTGTGACTTTAAGTAGTCTGCGCTAGCTAAATGCATTTTGGCCAGCATCTCGCCAACTAATGCGCAATGTCTTGCTTCTGGAGTAAGTCTGGATAAGCCTGGTAATTTAGAGACAATCGCTGCTGGCTTACCTTTGAGGGAAAACAGAATATTCCCTTGTTTGTTCTCAAGAGGCCTTGGTACAGGGATCCCTTTATCCGCTAAATGACGCATTAGCTCTAGGTAATAAGGGAGTTGTTCTGCTGATAATCTTTCAAAAATCGTTAAAACATACTCCTGTTTTTTCCCATCAAGAATGGTATCTAAGAAGAAATTAGAGTTTTCAATACCACCATGGATACCACGAATTTCACTCGCCTGACCAATATTGAAATCCTGCGCAATCCATGTGGAGATATCGCTAAGTTCGAGCGGAGTAAAAACAGCCATGAATCAGTCAGCCAGTGAGTCGTTTAACTTAGAAAGGAATGCTAATGCTCGGAACGCTCAGTAGCTCGCCTTCTCCAGATGGCGGCCCAGGCTTTACTGAGTCAGGAGGAGACATCTCATAAGTGGTGTACTTGGTCTTTACCTGCACTTGAGTAGGGCTATTAGCATCTTTATATTCGGTCACTTCCGTGCCAGTAGATTCTTTATGTTGAAAGCTCGGTTTACGAGTTCCAGGGGTATTGATCGCACCAGAAGCACTCACTTCAGGGGCAAGTGGCTGATTATTGATTTGTTGCAATTCCGCAGGGCTTAAAGCCTGGCTAGTTGCCTGGGCTTGGGCGGCAGGCGATAGAAAAAGACTAAAAATCATAAAAATCCCAGCTAAACCAAGGGCTTGGCGAGTTAATTGGGTTAATAAATTTGTTGTTAGATGCATCATTTTCACCTTTTAAAGCCCACTCTCGGGCAGTTCTACAGCCTTATCCATGGGAAGTTTGCAACTAGATTGTACGATTGCGGTATGACTAAACATAGACTCTTGTTGGTAGACGGTTCTAGCTACCTGTATCGCGCCTTTCATGCCATGCCAGATCTTAGGAATGGAGCTGGTGAGCCAACTGGGGCCATTTATGGAATGGTCAATATGATGCGCCGAGCAAGATCAGAGCTAAAAGCGGATTACATCGCCTGCGTGTTTGATGCAAAAGGAAAGACTTTCCGCGATGAAATGTACTCGGAATACAAAGCCCATCGCTCACCCATGCCAGAAGACTTGGTTAAGCAAATTGAGCCTATTCACGCCATGGTAAAGGCTTTGGGGTGGCCTGTTCTGATGGTTACTGGTGTTGAGGCGGACGATGTTATTGCCACCTTGGCTTGTCAGGCCACTCAGGCCGGCTGGGAAACTATTATTTCTACTGGCGATAAAGATCTTGCTCAGTTGGTAAATTCTTCGGTCACGCTCATTAATACGATGACCAACGAAAAATTAGATACCGAAGGTGTGATTGCTAAATTTGGGGTTCCGCCTGAACGTATTGTTGACTACCTCTCCATTATTGGTGATGCGGTGGATAACGTGCCGGGTGTTCCAAAAGCTGGTCCAAAGACGGCCAATAAATGGCTTGCAGAATTTGGCGATTTAGATAATTTGATGGTTAACGCCGATCAGGTGAAAGGTGTGGTTGGCGAGAATTTGCGAGCTACCTTGCATTGGTTGCCTCAAGCACGACAACTCATTACGGTGAAAACGGATTGTGATTTATCGCCCCATCTCCCTGGGTTGGAAGATCTGCATGCAAAACCTGAAGATGCTCCACTCCTACGAGAACTGTTTGAGCGTTATGCATTTAAGACTTGGCTACGGGATGTTGAGAAAAAACTGAGTGGGTCAAAGGAAGCTGTAGAAGAGGCGGCCTTTGATTTGGCTGGCAGTCCATTGCCTTCGACCATATCATCTGCTTACAGCGTCGACGTCAAAAAGGCTAGCGCACCCACTAAAGCATTAACTCAGGATGTGACGGATCTTCAAGATGCTATTGAGCGCAACTATGAGTGTGTGATTGATCTAGAGGGTCTGGATAAATGGCTGAAAAAAATTGAGAATGCCCAGTTAGTCGCGTTAGATACCGAGACTACTGGTCTAGACGCATTAGCTGCAGAATTAGTTGGCATCTCTCTATCGGTTACTCCTGGAGAGGCTTGTTACATTCCAGTTGCACATCGTCATGGTGAGACTCAGTTAAATAGAGATTTAGTTCTTGCACGCTTTAAGTCTTGGCTAGAAAGTGCTGCTCATTTAAAAGTTGGACAGAACTTAAAGTACGATGCCCATATTTTTGCCAATTATGGAATTACGCTTCAGGGAATTCGTTTTGACACCATGCTGGAGTCATATGTTTTGGAGTCCCATCTTCCTCACAATATGGACAGCTTGGCTGAGCGCCATTTGGGGATGAAAACCATTCGCTATGAAGAGGTATGTGGCAAAGGCGTGCATCAGATTGGTTTTGATCAAGTGGATCTCAAGATCGCCACGGACTATGCGGCAGAGGATGCGGATATCACTCTGCGTTTACATCTCGAGCTTTGGCCACAGATTCAGGCGAATCCTGGCCTGCTATATGTTTACGAAAAAATTGAGATGCCAGCGATGCGAGTACTTGGCATTATGGAACGTAATGGCATTCGAATTGATTCAGCGCTATTGGCTAAGCAAGGTCAAGAAGTTGGCAAACGCTTGCTTGCTCTTGAGGGGGAGATACATCAATTAGCGGGTCAGCCATTTAATATTCAATCCCCCAAGCAGATTGCGGAAATTTTGTTTGTGCAGTTGGAATTACCTATTGTTAAAAAGACACCTTCAGGTGCCCCTTCTACTGATGAAGAGGTTCTGCAAAAACTCGCGGAAGACTATCCATTACCAGCCCGAATTTTGGACTATCGCAGTCTAGCCAAATTAATGTCGACGTATATTGAGAAGTTGCCTCGCATGGCTGATCCTAAAACTGGGCGCGTACATACAAATTTTTCGCAAGCAACGGCTGTTACTGGGCGTTTGGCATCGAGTGATCCAAATTTGCAAAATATTCCCGTGCGCACTGAAGAAGGTAGGCGCATTCGTGAGGCATTTATTCCAGCTGATGGCTGTAAATTGCTTTCAGCTGACTACTCTCAGATTGAGTTGCGCATCATGGCGCATATTGCAGAGGATGAGAATTTACTCGCTGCCTTTGCCGCTGGAAAGGATGTGCACCAAGCCACTGCCGCGGAGATCTTTGGTGTTCCGCTCGAAGCAGTCACTTCTGAGCAGAGACGTTACGCTAAGGTGATTAACTTTGGATTGATCTATGGCATGAGTGCATTCGGTTTGGCTGGCAATTTAGGCATTGAGCGCGCCGCAGCACAAAACTATATTGCTCGGTATTTTGATCGTTACCCTAGGGTGGCCCAATATATGGAGCGCACTCGTGGTGAGGCGAGAGAGCATGGTTACGTGGAGACCGTTTTTGGCAGACGACTTTGGCTTCCTGAAATTAAAGGCTCTAATGGACCTCGTCGCCAAGGTGCTGAGCGTGCTGCCATCAATGCGCCTATGCAGGGAACCGCAGCCGATTTAATTAAATTGGCCATGATTGCTGTAGAGGAATGGCTGGAAAAAGAGCAATTGAAAACGCGCATGTTGCTGCAAGTTCATGATGAATTGGTGTTTGATGTGCCTCTGGATGAGGTCGCCCTTTTGCAAGAGAAGTTACCTGGACTTATGTGCTCAGTTGCTGAGCTCAAGGTTCCATTGCTTGTTAGTATCGGAATTGGCGATAATTGGGAAGAGGCACATTAATGACAATATCTATCAAAAACACAAATCACCAGAGATACTTCGAATACTTCGCCAGCTTTTCTCCTGTTGTATTTACTCAAAAAGAGATGCGTTGATCGTTATGACTGTTCTGCAAAGTATTTTGTTGGTCACTGCTTTAGCTGGCACCGTTAGCGTTTTGATTGCAGCTAGCTTTTCCACCACCTCGCTTTCTAAGATGGTGAATAGCATGGTGAGTGTGTCCGTGGGGATATTACTCTCGACAGCATTGCTGCATTCTCTGCCTGAAGCTTTCAGTATGGAAGGTTCTAGCCCTCAAATGCTTTTTGCCACTCTCTTAGCGGGTCTGCTCGGTTTCTTTCTGCTTGAAAAAATTGCGCTCTTGCGTCATAGTCATCACCACGAAGGAGATGGGCACGATCATCACCATGGTCATGATGCTGAAGAGGCAGGGCGTAGCGGTTGGATGATCTTGGTTGGTGATGGCCTGCACAACTTCGTAGATGGTGTTCTGATCGCGGCCGCTTTTATGGCTGACTATCATGTTGGCATCTTTACTGCACTAGCCATCATCGCTCATGAGATTCCTCAGGAGATTGGCGATTACATTGTGTTGATTAATGCGGGCTTCACGCGCACACGCGCTCTGCTTTACAACTTTTATTGCGGTTTATCTGCGGTAGTGGGCGGAATCTTGGCCTATTTCTTTTTAGAAAAAGCCCATGCTGCCATGCCTTACCTATTGGTTATTGCCTCTAGTAGTTTTATTTACATTGCTGTGAGTGACCTTATCCCCCAAATGCATCGTAAGCCACATTGGGTAGAGTCTTTGCGTCAAACAGTTTTAATTGCTTGTGGCGTAGGGTTTGTAGTGCTTCTATCCTTTTCACATTAAAAGACAGGAATTACCCTTTTGTTGCCGGTCTAGATCTCGATGGGTCTTGCAGGATCGGAGCACCATTCGCTCCAGCTGCCTGCGTAAAGTTGCGAGCCCTTCAGACCCGCAATTTCCATGGCCAACAAGTTATGGCAGGCGGTTACACCTGAGCCACACTGGTGGATTACTTCCGATGCTTTACGTGGTCCGAGCAACTCTAAAAAGTCATTAAAAAGCTGTTCAGGTGATTTAAAAAGCGTTGCTGACAAATTATGTTTAAAAAAATGATTGATAGCCCCGGGAATATGTCCACCAACGGGATCTATTGTTTCATTCTGACCATGAAAACGATCATTGGCGCGTGCATCAATGATCAATTTTTTCTGGTGTTCTAAGTTAGCTTCAACTTCACTTACCAAAACCAGGCCTACGTAGGGCATAGGCTTGATTGCATGAGCTGTAGGAGTTGGCTTGCGGGGCATGCTACCCATTGGGCCATTCCAGGCATCGAGCCCGCCATCGAGCACTTGAACCTTAGCGTGGCCAGTGGCTTTGAGCATCCACCATAAACGACTTGCAAACACTGAGCCTTGCTGATCGTAAGCGACTACTAAGGTATTGGGGTCTATGCCTAAGCGGGTCTTTGTATCTGCCCAAGCTTCTGGGTTTGGTAAAGGGTGGCGACCATTCTTGCCGGTTTTTTCAGAAGAGAGGTCGGTATCCAAATCTACATAGATGGCGCCAGGAATATGATTTTCTTCGTAAGCTTTTTTGCCTGCGGCAGGATCGGCCAAATCAAAGCGGCAATCACAAAGCAAGACATTCTCGCCACTATTAATAATTTCTTCTAATTGATTTGCGGTAATGAGAGGAGTCATCTGAACTTCCTATGAAGAACTGCAGTAGAAACGAATTACGCGCCCTGATAATTCATGGCGCGACGGTACCATTCATGAAAGTGTTGCATGCCATCTTCCATGGGGCTTTGATAAGGACCAACCTCGTTGTCGCCACGAGCTAACAGGGCTGCGCGACCCGCATCCATGCGCTCAGCGATCTCATCATCTTCAATGCATGTTTCCATGTAGGCAGCGCGTTCAGCTTCCACGAATTCACGTTCGAATAAGGCGATTTCTTCTGGGTAATAAAATTCGACAATGTTTTTTGTCTTATTTGGTCCCATCGGGTGAAGTGTTGATACGCATAGAACGCCTGGGTACCATTCGACCATGACATTGGGGTAGTAGGTCAGCCAGATAGCGCCATGACGTGGCGTTTGTCCTTCGTAATGACGCAGAACAGCTTCATGCCAGTTGCGGTAAACCGGTGAACCTGGTGTTGTGAGGTTTTTATGAATGCCAACGGTTTGTACGCTATGCCATTCGCCGAATTCCCAGCGGAGATCTTCGCAGGAGACAAATTTCCCTAAACCAGGGTGAAATGGAACAACGTGATAGTCCTCGAGGTAGACCTCGATAAACGTTTTCCAGTTGTAGTTGCATTCGTGAACCTCGACGTGATCCAGAACATACCCCTCAAACTTCAAATCATCGGCAACGCCTAGTTTGGCCAGGTCGGTACGTACGTCGCGTGGACCTTCAAATAGCAGTCCTTGCCAGTTTTGCAAAGGGGATTTACCGAGGTTTAAGCAAGGCTTGTCATCGAAATGGGGTGCACCCAACAATTGACCTTCAAGATCGTAGGTCCAGCGATGGAGGGGGCACACAATATTGTCAACCTGGCCAGAGCCGTTAAGCATTAATGCTTGGCGGTGGCGGCAAACATTGGAAAGAAGTTCCACGCCTTCTGGGTTACGAACCAGTATGCGCCCTTCATTTTCTGCGGCAAGGGTGCGGTATGAGCCAAATTCGGGAACCATGAGTTCATGGCCAACATAGCCTGGACCCTGCTTAAAAAGCAGTTCAAGTTCACGTTGATATAAATCAACATCAAAATAGGCCGAAACCGGCAGCTGCAGATTGGACGGCGCAAGTTTCTGCGCGGTAGCCAGATTAGTCATTCTCCCCACCCCCGAAAACGTCAGCCGAAGCTAAGCGGAATAACCAATCCAACCATCGACGAATCGATATTGGAAAGGAAGGGATGGATTATACCCATCCAACAGGCTTCTCGCTTTAATATGTAGGGCTATTTAAGTGAGAAAGTTTCCTATGCCAGCAAAAAAACCTGAAGGTCAAAAACCGGGTCTGGAGATCCAGATTGACCCCAATTTGCGCTATGAGCAGGCCGTAAAAGAACTGGAAAAACTGATTTC
>TBL_comb47_HYPODRAFT_10001969_pt1 | contig 26025 bp, 28 predicted proteins | sample TroBogypolimnion_40_FD_10682 | JGI IMG/M metagenome (IMG submission 10682)
ACTATTCTACCTGTTCAACAATTTTTGTTCTAAATCTTCTTTTGAACCATTATTGTCAATTATATAGTCAATACCTTTATTACCTATCCAACCCCATTCCGATTTATGTATATCTGGAAATAGTTTAATAAAAAGATCATTATTTCCAGTATTACTTATTTCAGCAACACGATACCATTCAGGTAAATCACCCCGATTTATCTGAAATATATTCCCACCCATCGTTTTTATAAAATCAATTTCGTTAGGAAATCTTACATCAGTAATTACAACATTTTCATATAATGAAAGTTTTCTTTCTAAAGAATCTACCCATATAGAATCAAGACAATTATTACGAACAACTTCTGTTCCAAATTCTTGAAGAATTATTCTAGGAGTAATAATTCTTCCAAACTTTTGGGTCCAGAAAACATCATATTCTTCTCTAAATGCTCTTGATTCATCAGTATCACCCTCAAGTAATGCTCTTTCCCATCCAAAGATAGCAGAAACAGCATCCTTAAGAGAACCAGCAAATGATAGTGGAACAAAACCATGTTCCACTAAGATTTCACCAGCAGTGCCTTTTCCTGAACCAATTAAACCACATAAACCAATAATCATAACATATTTCTCAAATTCAAACTACAATATTATTGTATAGCATATATTTTAAATTGTCAAGCACTTTTTATAATTCGCCCAAATTTGCTGCAATTGAAGGAAGACTTCCTTGGAACATATAGGTTCCAGTATGACCACAAATAATCCATGGAGCCATCCAAATTTGAATACCAATTTTTCTACTATGCTGACAGAAGTGATAATCTTCACTCAAAGTTCTTCTTGATCCTGGATCAATCTCAACATTAAAATATGACATAATCTCTCTATCACCACTAAAATTTGCAGTACCAACATGATCAGGAAGATAAGAATATTCTGGATATGCTTCTTTATATCGCTCAAAAACATCTCTACGAATCATCATCATTCCAGTACCAACTTCCAATACTTCAAGAGGATCTGTTACACTAAATCTTTCTGTCCCAGCAACTGGATTAAATACAATATCACCACCAAGTTTTTCTAATTCCCCAACATCAATATCTGGATTTTTTAAAATAGCCTTTTTGACATTAGACCACTTAATAGTTTTCTTTGGATATGGTGCGCCAATAATATCTTTATCCAAAGAGATCATTGCAAGAATATCAATTGGATTGAAAGAAATATCTGCATCAATAAACATCATATGTGTGCATGAAGACCGTACAAATTCATCAACTAGATAATTTCTAGCTCTTTGGATAAGACTCTCATTAAAAAGAAATGAGAATTTAATTTCAACACCATATTGGATACATAATGTTTGAAGGTCCAAACAAGATTTCATATACATACCAAGGCATTGACCACCATACATTGGTGTTGCAATAAATATTGATTTTCCTTCCAATGTTTCTTTACTAATTTTTATTTCCATAATATTTCACCTTTAAATTAAAATTATTTTCTCACCGTTTTTATATAAGTATTTTGTTTTACGAATTTTTTAACCTTTTTATCAAGAGCTTTAGTTGCTCTATCAAGAACCAATTTTGAAACTCGCATCTCAAACCCAATACCATTTAACCTGTCAATACATTGTTGTACAATTCTTGCAGTTAAACCATCGAAGTGTAATGTTTGTAGTTGACCATTTAAATCTTGAAATTGAACAGTTACAGATTTTGGCCGTTTAACATGCAACAACAAACCCATATTACTCAAATCTGTTTCAGGAATTAATGACGTTTCTTCAGATTCAAGTATAATTTCTGGGTTAAAAAATGCAATATAATTTTCATCAGCACCAGCAACAAAAACCCTATATCTTTCACCACATTGATTTGCTGCAATCCCAAAAGAATTATGCAATTTTGCAGTTTCTACTAATCTAGAACCAATTTCTAATGGATCATGATTTGGATATCCAAAATCAAAAATTTGTATTTTCGATCCTAATATTTCAGCATCCTGAGGAGCCAACGTATAAGGTTCAAACTCTGGAACTATTTTCGCTGGAGGGTTTAATTCATTTGTATTATAAATTATTTCTTGCATAGTTAGATCACCGTCATTTTAGAGAAATTTTTCACTTTATCAAATTGTAATATTCTATCAAACTTATCAGAAATCTGATCCGTTTTATGACTTATTACAAAAATATTTGTATGTTTATCTGTAGAAGAAATGAGATCCATAAAAACATCTGTTCCATTAGCATCTAAGCTAGAATCCATAACTTCGTCCAAAATCAATAAATTTGTATTTACTGAATTTTTTAATCTTGCTAATTGTCTAAACGAAAATAAGACAGCAAGATCTAATCTCATCTTTTCGCCCTCAGAAAAATTTGAATATGTAAATTCGTCTCTATGTCTAGATTTAATTACTTCTTCAAAATTTTCATTTATATTAAAATTAACAAAAAAATCTAATTGAGTCAAATATTGATTTATATATTTGTTTAAAACTGGAAGATATTGTTTAATTATCCGCGTTTTAATCCCACCATCTTTCAACATAACAGATATAAAATCATAATAAGATTTTTCAATTATATATTCTTCATAATTTTCAACATAAACATCAAGACTCTCAACCAAAGACTGTAAATTATCACTCCCTTCAGTTTGATTTACAACATTTAGTTCTTGCAATTCATGAGAAATCAATTTTATATATTTATGAGCTGAAACGATAGAAGCATTAAGTTTAGAAATTTCTATATTATTTTCTGATATAGTTTTGTTTATTATATTAATTTCTTCTAATCTTTTTTTAACACTTAATAATTCTCCAGATAATTTCTCTTCACCATCCTTTAATTGTTGTAGTTTTGTATTATTACTTTCAACAATTGACGATTTAAATTCCAAATCTATTGATTGTTTGCATGTTGGACAATTATTATTAGAATCATAAAAAGAATTTTCTTTTTCAAATTTTAACTTATTTGTTTTAAATTTTTCTTGGATAACAACAAATTTTTGTTTTTTTGATTCTACTAAATCAAAATCTAAAATAATTTCAGATAAAGATTGATTAATTTCCAACAAAGTATTTAATTCATTTTGATGCAATTCAGCATCATTAAATGTATTAGCAATTAAAGATTCTTTTTTTAATATTATTTCTTCTGATGCTTTTTTACTTTGCTTTATATTAGATTTCTGAATATCAATTTTATCTTTATACAATTCTATATTATATTTACAATCTTGTATTGATTCTTTCAACGCAGATAATTTATCCTTTACAATAAGATTCATATTCGAAAAAATCTGGATATCAAGTAAATCCTCAATAACTGAGCGTCTATCAGAAGCTGATAATTGCATAAACGGAGTATATCTCGCTGAACCTAAAATCACCACCTGAGTAAAGGATTTATAGCTCATTTTGAGGATATAACGTTCTAGATGATCTTGATAATCTTTAACTTTTGCGTCTTGTTGCACTAAAACGTCATTGCAATAAATTTCAAAGATATTTGGTTTAATTGCCACGAATTATTTTATAATAATGTGACCCAATAGAGAATTCAATTTCAGTAACCAATTCTAATTTATTAATTGAATTTAATAAACCCGATTTGTTTATTTTCCTGAATGGCTTTCCATATAATGCAAATGTTATTGCATCAATAGCAACAGATTTACCAAAACCATTTTTTCCACACAACAATGTTTTATTTGCTGTATTTAATTCAATTTCAGTAAATGTATTCCCATAAGATAATAGATTTTTAAATCTTACTTTTGTAAAAATAATCATTCTACCGCCAACGCATCATTATATAAACTATTCATTATATTTTTCAATTTAACTTTATCTAAATCTTGTTGATTTATTCCATCAATATATTTGTATGTGATTGTCAATGTATCATCTGTTTCATCAATAGAATCCTCAACCTCAGTATCAACAATTTCTTCTATTGTAGAAACATCTATAGGGTTTTGTGCATATACTTGATCAATAAACAAATCATAAAGATATGGATTTGTTTTTTCTTTTACTTGTATTTTTACATATTTAGATTTAAATTGTTCAAGATACTCTTTATCCAAATAACTTGAATTTGTTGTTTCAACACCAGTATCATCATAATCAACCTTTACATAAATTGAAAAGGGGTTTTTAATAAATTGTAGTTTTCTAGTTTCTGTATCAAACAAATGAAAACCTTTTTGGTCGCCAAAATCTTGCCAAGTCATTTCATAAGGTGTACCAATATATTCTATATTACCTTTCTTAGACCTGTGATGATAATGGCCAGACAAAACTCTATCATAATTAGAAAAAGTTTTTTCTGATAATCCATGCTCAGAAGAAATACCACCTTGATACATTTTAAAACCTTGGATTTCAAAATGGCCGACACACATTTCAGAACTTGATTGTTTTATAAATTTAACACATTCTTCATAATTTTCTTTACAGATCCACGGAATAATATCTATACTAACACCATCTTTTAATATTCTAGATGGTTCTTTTATTACTTCAACATTCTCAAACTGAGATAAAAATAAATCTGACGAACTGACAGATAACGATTCTTTAAAAGCAATATCATGATTCCCAAGTAATGTTATAAGTTTTATATCATATTCTTCGAATTTAGAGAAAAACATCTTCTTTGCTTCATGCAAAGCATTATGATTAGAATATTTTCTAGAATCAAAAATATCACCAAGTTGTATAACTAATTTTATATCATTTTTAAGTAAATATGGAAAGAATGTTTCTGAATAAAATTTTTCAAATAAACCTTGAAGGTGTTGATTCGCATTTCTACAACCGAAATGTGTATCGCCAAGAAAAACGAATTTCATTAACCCTCCAAGAAAGTTTCAATTCCACAAACTTTAATTTGCTTTTCTTTTATGGGATTTTTCTGTTTTCTTTAAAGATGTTTCTTCAAATTTCTTAATATACTCATATAAATTATCATAAACTTCAATTTGTTTAATATTTCCATCACCCAATTCCATCAATTCAGCAGTATCTAAAATACCAAAATTTTCTGTAGCTTTATATTTGATGTATTGTTGTGTTTTTTCTTTTTTAATTCTACGAACAAAAGCCCACCATAATATTTGGGTAAAATATGCAAAAGGGTTTTTTGTTTTTTCTGGATTAAAATTTTCAATATATCTCAAACAATTTTCTATACCATCAGAAACCATTTCATCACGATAAGAATAACCGAAAAAATTTGGTCTTCTAGAAAGACCCTCTGCTAACTTTGTAAAACACTCACCAATATAATTGGAAACAATCGGTTTTTTTGTTCCATTTTCTTTAGCTAAATCACATTTTTTCTTATATTCTACAATAGCTTCATAAAAATCTGCATTATTAATATAATTCTTTGGAACCTTCTTCCTTTTAACTTTTACAGTTTCGTCTTTTATAGGATCATCTAAAAAGATTTCCTCAGGAATAATTTCTTCTGGTATGACTTCATCAAACCTTAAATCTAAATCTAAATCTAATTCTTTCATTTTAACCTCATATTATTACACTTTTTCCAATTATACTATAGAATTATAAAAAAGTCAATAGTTTTAATGTAATATATCATTTTTAACTTCAGGAAAAGAATCTTTTGTTTCAGATAACAATTTTTGTATTTTTGTTGCTAATTCTGTCGTCTCATCTAATGAATCTTGTATCACAGAAAGGTATTGATAACCAAATGCAGTATTCGTATAAGATGAAAATAAAACGTTGCTGGAATCAAATTTAACTTCTTGCGAATAAAAAGCAAGTTTAGGAAGCCAATCAATAAGGACAATCTCTTCATCACTTGTATCTGGATCTATATAGGAATAAAATGTTTTTGGGTATTTTATTATTATCTTATTATTAATTCTATCTTCAAAACAAAAACCAATAAGATCTTCGCCCGTCTTCATTCTAATAATTTTCAATTCAAACTTTTCAATCATAATACAAACCTCAAAATAACATTAATATATAATTATATATATTTTTATTTAAACGGTATTTTAATATGATAACATATTTACAATTTGATAATAAAGAACAGTTAGACCGAGCTAAAAGAATTGGGATTTACTTTGACCACCAATACAGGCGCTGGTATACAACAGATATTAATATGTTTAGAAAATTAGAAGCATATTACGAAGAACATAAATATACAAAACAAAAAAAGAAACCTAGAAAAAAATTATGCTACGAAAAAGGATACAAGAAAAAAATTAAAAATAATGCTTGACTTTTTTTAAATGTTATAGTAGACTTTGATTTATGTGTATTTAGTATTGACTAAATATTAACTATAAATGTATGAGTTTAAAGGTTGGTGAGCCGATTTATATTTCACCGGAAAATCCATTCTTAAAGGAGATGGTACTCCAAATCTACGCTTCATACCGTAGTCTTTTATCTTCTGCCCCGAAAGGGATGCCTTAAATCGTACCAGCCGTTCTGGGATTCGGTTAAGATAATCGTAAAAGGTTAAATAAAGGTCAGAATAGAACATTAACTTGTTAATATATTTTATTCGATCTAGAATTCATAAAAAGCATTATATAGAGAAACTGACACCGAGTTCTCTTTAAAAATCGTAGTAAGTGGGGTAAGGTACAGAGCCCAATAATGCGGATTCAAATAAAAATACTTACTGTCATAAATCTAAAAAAAATTTTGATGCCCCCTGAAAATGGGGTGTCATATCCTTCGCTGCTGCTTAAATCTAATATTAAACAAAATAGATGTTGTGCGAGCGCAGCGAAGCAGGAGCGAAGCGACGAGTTAAAGCAACTCGATGTAGTTTAAATTCAATTAATATTTTTAAAGTAGAGATAGTATTAATTAAATTCAATTAGGTCTTATTAAGTCGCTTCGCTCCTGCTTCGCTGCGCTCGCAACCATCATTTTAAAGCATTTGAAGATAGATAATTACTAATTGATACTATAAGGTCAATTAAAAAATATCATTAAACAGTAAGCCTCCAGTTAGCCGTAATTAAGATCTATAGGGTCTGATCTAGATCAATATTAATCAATTTATAATTAAATTTTTCTTCATTGTAAATTTTAATTCTTTCTTTAAAATGAAGAATAGTATAATTTTGATGCTTTTTATACCTCAGATCGTCTGCTAAATCATAAAGGATAGCTTTATCCTTATTCTCATTAAGTCGAAGAACCCTTCCAATTGCTTGGAGATTTCTAACTCTTGATTTGCTTGGACTTGCAAAAATAATGTTGTGTAAGTTTTTAATATTTGTTCCAGTAGAAACAGTACCAACAGAACCTATTAGAATAACATTATTTTGAGTCTCCATCGCCTTTCTTATAGATTCCCTTTCTTCCGCTTTTATATCTCCATGTATATAGTATACAATTTTATCTTGTGCAAATTTCGAATTAGAAATAAGGTTATATAACACATCTCCATGCTTTTCTACGAATTGATACAACAATAATGTATTTCCTTTAAGAGATAAAGTTAGATTTTTAATAAATTTATTTCTTTCTTTATTTGATATAATAAAATCTAATTCTTCTTGGTATTTTAAATTTTGGGTAAGTTTTGTTATTTCTTCTGGATACTTTAATACAATACATTTAATGGCTAAATTTGTTACTTGATTATTATCCATTAATTCTTTTGTTGTAATAACTTTTTTTACTGGACCAAATAATGATTCTAATTGCAATGAATGTATTTTTTGACCATTTAGAGTACCAGTTACACCAATTCTATATTCAGCATTAATACACTTTTCTATTATAGTAGTTATTTCTTTTCCTGAAGAAAGATGCGCTTCATCACAAATAACAAGATCAAATTGTTTAAAGTAATTTTTATCTTTTATGGTATATAAAGATTGCCATGTAGATAAAATTATTTCTTTATCAGCATCTTTATCTTTTCCGGAAAACACTAGATGTATATGATTATCAGAATCCCATTTATTGTGTGATGCATAATCTACAAAATCTGAGGCTAATTGGTGGCATAATGATACATTTGGTACAATTAATAATGTTTTTTTACAAGTATTTTGTATTAAATAGCGTATTATAATATAAAGAATCAGACTCTTTCCAGAACTGGTTGGACTTAATCCTACCATTCTTTTCGTATTTAAAAAATCTAACACACATTTAAATTGATAATCTCTAACTTCAATACGTTTTCCGTAAGAATGTATATTTAATTTTTCAATAAAGCATTGTAATTCTTCTGATGAAATTAAATTCAAACGATCATCATAATTTTTAATTAGGGAATATTCTCTGTCCGAACAAAATATTTCTAGTTGGTTAATTAATCCGACATAAAATTCAACATCACCATTTGGAAGAAGTTTAGCTAATCTTAATTTTCCATCCCACATTTTATTTTTAAATGCAGGCATATATTTGTAACCAGGAACTAGAAACGAAAAATATTCAGATAATTCTTGGGCTATTCCTCTATCGCATTTAAGGATAACAAAGGATTCGTTTATTTTATGTACTTCTATCATTATCCACCAGCCAAAAATTTGTTATATTGCATAAATTCCCTGAGTTGCCAAGTACGAGCAGACAATTCTTTTAGAATTGATTCGCATATTGATACACATTCATCATAATAAGCTTTTTTTTCAAGAAGTCTTATTAAATTCTCGTCTGAATCTAAGTAGTAATCTACATTACCTTTAGTTCCAATCCTAAGATCAAACTGCTCCCACCCATATTCATCAAGGGTTTCTTTGTCTAAATTCCCAAAATAATATTCCCTTCTGATTTTTTTCATTTTTGAGTGGTTAAATTTCATTTTATGTGATGCTAGTCTTTGTTGAGACAATATTTCAATATATTTTGCATGGAGCAATGGGGTTTTTATTAGTTCGTGTTGAGGGTCTGTTTCATCTATTTTACAATCAGATTTCCATTCCTCAATGATTTGATCAAGTTTTAGCATAATAATTAATTCTCAAATAAATTTATATAGGTACTACAATATTTCTACATCATACCTTTTATATTTAAAGGACGCAGATGCTGTCATTACTTTTTCAGAACTCAATCTTATATCAAAGTCTATCGCAGATAAAGAAATAGGAAATAAATCTTTAAAATATACTTTTACTGTTGGTTGATTTGATGAAGATAAAACAACCAATTCTGCATCAGCATATTGAGGGAATTCTACTCGTTCACTATATTTTGATTGATGCCTTAAATTTATATATTGATCAAAATTTTCAGGAAACGCAATACCCCGCATCCATTCACTTATTCCAATCCATGACTGCAATTCCTCATCTAACAAAAATTCTATATTTAAATCCTCAAAAATTATTTTATCGCCTGGAATTGCTAGGTCTAAAAATGTAGTAGTTTGATATTTTGCATGTGTTGATATTCCAGGAATATTTGCTGCCTGACAAAAGAATTGTGTAGAGGTTAATCTAGGAATAGTAAAGATAAATTTTGCAGATTGCAAAATATCTTGATCACATGGAGAAAAGTCTTGTGCAGCCATTTTAAGTTCCTTTGTTTTATTACTATATTTATATTTTTCTAAATAACAAAAAGTGCTTTACTTTATTTAAAAAGTATAGTAAACTATGAGTATTAATATTAATAGGATCAAAAAATGACAAAAGTAATTGTATTAAAACCTGAAGAAGTTATACCAAGACCAGATTTAATAGGTCAATGGTTAGATGATTCACATTATCATACATTGATAGAAGAAGATTGTGATATATATTTACCACCAGATTGTGCTGATTTCACATCTGAAGAAAATTGTGAAAAAAATATGGATTGTGGGCATTGTGGAAAGGGGTTGAACGAAAAAAATATTGTTTTTAAGTTCCGTAAAAACTTCTTTACACAAGAAGAAGCTGATTCAGCTTATGCTGGATTACGAGAAGCAGCAGTTGAAACTCAAAATAGAGGTATTGCTGGTGGACCAAGAACAGGTACATGTGGCGGAAGAGAATGGGTTACAGATGAGCAATTCGATATTCTTGAACATTTTTTAAAAAATAATATTTCTGATATTTTTGGAGAAAGAAATCCAAGAAAAGAAATTAATATAATTAGAGAGAAATATAAAACATTAAAATCTGATGAGAGTAGGGGTGTTGTTTGGTTGACCGAAAAAATCAAAGCAAATAATTTTATATTTGATGATTTTGCAAATTCATTGTGTGACGAAGAGGTAGATATTGCAAAAAAGAAAGCACAAGATATTTTAGATAATTATATTAGCGATACAACTTATGCTAATGTTGTTAATAGTGGCATTTCTGGTTGGTATTCAAGATATCCAAGAATTCCATATGGTAGAGCAACATCTTATACCAGAGATAATCCAGAAGAATTTGCATTAGCATATCCATTTTTACAATCTTTATCTAAAGGATTTAAAGAATTACTTCCATGGAGATTTAGTAATCAAATGGAAGTAGCAGAAAAAATTGATTCTAAATTTCGAGTTCCAGGAACTCCATTTACAACAGTAACTGTGAATCGTAATTTTAGAACTGCAGCACATCATGACGCCAAGAATATGGAATTAGGGATGGCAAATTTATGTGTCATGAGCAATAATGATAAGTTTTCTGGTGGTTATCTAACATTCCCTGAAATTGGTTATGCTGTAAATGTTAGACCAAGAGATTTATTATTAGTTTTAAATACTGTTGGTTTACATGGAAATACACCAATTGTTCTTGAGGATCCTGATGCAGAAAGATTATCAATAATTGCATTTACTCATGAATCTATGGCTGAATTAGGTTCTTTTGAGTATGAACAAGAAAGAAGAATATTTGTTGAATCAAGAAGATTAAACAAAGATCATCCAGAACAAAGAAACCGTTGGAATGGAATAAGTCCAGGAATGTGGGCTGACTCTGAAGACAAACATCACGATTATGCTAGAGCAAAAGAGTGGTATGATTATTTAAAATCCAAAGGCGATCAAGGTGATGAATGGTTAGAAAAACATCATCCATGGTTAAAAAAATCATTTGAATTAAATGGTATTGAAGATTTCTTCTGAGGCGAGAATTAAATGAAAATATTTGTAGTTATGCATGTGTTTAATAATTTTGGTGGAATTATTAATCATAATGAGCAGTTATGTGCTGGATTAAAAGAACTTGGTCATGATGTGACATTTGCATTTGTGAAACCAACAAAAACTCCTCAGAAAGGAGATCTTGATTATTCTTTAAAAGAAGGATATGAGATTGGTGTGGGGACTGGATATCCAGTCCATCAAGGAAAGGGTTGGATTTGTCCGTATTATGCTTTAAAGAACACTAATGAAATTTCTAGATTTGTGGAAGATGCAAATAAACATGATTTGGTTATTTGGCAATCTATTTTTGGGTTTAAAAATTCAGAAACAGAACACTTTCTTGATTGGACTCCAATGATTGAAGATGTAACAGCAAAACAAATTGTTGTTATTCATGACGGAAATCTTATTAAGAATTATTCTTGGATATATAAATTTCAACATAAATTTTCAGGTCTTGCTTGTGTTCACCCATCAGCAGTAAAATCAGCTAATTTTTTAACTGTTCCAAGAAATTTAATTTTAAATCCTCAAGATTTATCAAAACAGAAAATACCATCTTTTGCTTTAAAAGAAGATAAAATTTTATCTTTACAAACATTCAAGCGGTGGAAAAGGGTTGATGATTTAATTGCAGCAGTTCCCTATATTGATGGATATGTTATTGTAGCTGGTGATGGGATTGAAAGGAATTATATGACTTCCGTTGATAAGTGTAAGCCAGAATATCATTGTACAAAACAATTAGATCCAAATGCTGGTAGTGATAGATTAAATATGCCAATTTGGGACAATGCTGCAAATTCAGGAAAATTCTCATATATTGGATTTATTACCGAAAATAAGCGTGACGAAATTCTTGATACATGTAAATTTTTATTAGATCCTAGTTGGTCTATGAATTATGGAGAACATTTTAATAGAGTAATTGTTGATTCTATGCTTAATGGTGTTGTCCCTATTGCTAGAAATTTTGGAGTTTCAGACAACGAAAAAGGTATTGGTGAAGTATTTAAACCAAACGAAAATTATTTAATGATTCCTCATGATGCAACACCAAAAGAGTTTGGTGATCTTATTCAATCAATATTTTAATATTAATGAAAAAGATTATCTTAAAATTATTAAAAACAATCAAAAGAAACTTTTATCGTTTGATAGAAAAACTATTGCTTCACAATTCATTAATCTTGCATTTGGAGGTAATAATAGCGGAGAATATGAACAACCCCTTGTTGGAAAAGAGAATCCTGAAGTAAAAAGGGTTGCTGATAAATTATGGAAAGATCATTTTATTGAAGAAGAAATTGTTACTTTTGATTCTTTCTTTTAAGCATAAAAAAGGGGCTTTTCAGCCCCTTTCCTAATATAACCGAAGTTATAGTTTCTATTACATTAAGTTTTTGATAGCAAAAATTCTGTAATATAAGTTTGCACGAGCATTTAATTGTCCTAAACCTTGGATTTAAACCTTCAGCAAAAGGATTAGCAACTAAACCGTAACGAGTCTTAAATCCAATTTTTGGTTGGAAAGTTGAAGGATCAACTGCACGAACCATTTGTAAAGGAACGTATGGGCAGTAGAATAAACCTGAATCATAAGGAGAAGTACCTTTATAACCAACAGTACATAATTCTACGTTTTGTGCAGAACCACCAAAATAAGGATCGATATAAACTTTGATACGACCATGTAACAAACCAGCAAAAGTATTTCCAGTGTCATCTACTTGTAGATCAGCAGAAAGAGCAGGAGTATATTGTAATACACCAGCCATTGCTAAAGCAGAAGCAACATCAGAAGAAACGATTAAGATGTTACCTTTTCCTCTACGAGTAGTTTTCGCGATTTGGTTAGCTTCTCTTTCGATATGATAAATCAAACCTTTGAAACGCTCAACTGACCAACGACCATTTGAATCAGTATCTAAATCAAATATACCAGGAGTTACAGTACCGAATTGAGCACCAGCTTTAGCTACAGTGTAGATAGTACGGATAACTTCACGGTTGATTTCTGATAAAATTTCAGTAGAAAGAATATTAGACAATTCAGTTTCAGCGTCAAGACCATGAATTGCTTTTAAGTCTTGTGCCATTTCTAAAGAGTACTCAGCTTTCAATGCACGAGTTTTAGCAGAAACAGTTACTTTCTCGATAGAGATACCCATTTCAGGGAAAGCGTTTGATGCACCTAAAACTTCACCCAAAGCAGTAGTTAAACCAGTACCAGTATCAAAACTAGATAAAGCTAATGGACCAGTAGAATCAACAGCACTATTTGCAGAAGCAGCAGAAGCAGTAGTAGAACCAGTATTACCTGCTGGAGTATTACCAATAATACCAGAGAAGATAGTATTAGCTTCATTGTAGAAAGCTTCGGCGCCAGATTGTGAACCGTAACGTGAACGTAATGCAAAGATCAAACCAGTTGGGCCAGTCATTGGTTGAACGCCAGCGATATCATAAGCAATTAAGTTAGGAAGCGCACGACGTACTAAGCTGATTAAGATTGGATCAAAATTTGAAATACCACCAGCAACGTTAGTTGTTGTTTCGTTCAAAGTTTGACGATCAGCATCCATTGCATTTTGTTGATTTTCTAAAATAATAGCAGTAACTGCTTTTTTATATGGATCAGAAATGCTAGTTAATTCAGGGTGCTCTAAAATTGGACCCCATTTTAGGTTTAATTCTTCGTTTAATAATGCCATTTTTTACAACTCCTTTTTATTTTCTAAAGTATTTTTATTTTAATAGTGTTTGAGAAATTTTAGAAGCATAAGCTGCGATAACTGGATCAACAACTTTTTGTTCTTTTTCTTCGATTAATTCTACTACATCGTTCAAAGATTCTTTCGAAGCGGGTTTAACAGAAGTAGCAGTAGAGAAATAAGATTCTTTAATGTCTTCCATTTGATTTACGAAATCTTCATCAGAAACAAATTCTACACCCTCGGCGATAGATTTAATTTTTTCTGCTTGAGATAAAGTTAATCCTTCACAAACTGCATGAAGAGCTTCTACTTTCTTTTGTTCTGACAATTTTTGTTTCAAGTTAATGTTTTTTGTCATTTCTTCATTGACTTGTTTTTCTAAAACTTCTACTTTAGAAGTTAAACTTTCAACTACATCAAATTTTTCTTCAGGGATATCAATATAGTGCTCTTCGAACACTGCTTTTAATGATTCCATAAAACCTTCAGCTATTTCAGTTCTTAGACCTGATTCAATAGCAAGAGTATTTTCTTCTAACCAAGATTCAACAACGTAATCTAAATATTCGTCTACTTTTGTTGAGAAATCTTCTTTCATTTCTTCATAAGCTTCTTCGAATTGAGCAACATATTGTGCTTCTAATTCTTCAGCTAATTCAGAAACTTTTGCTTTAACAGCAGCTTCAAAGATAGCAGTAGCTTTCTTTTTAAATTCTTCAGAAAGGTTTTCGCCAGCCATTAATGCTTCGATATCTTCATTAACTTCTTCTTCAGATTCAGTTTCATCAACTTCTTCCTCTTCGTTAACAAATTTTCCCAATTTTCCCTTTTTAGGTAATTGGTCAACTTTAGTATCAACAGCTGTTGAAGTTTCTGCTGGTTGAGGAGCTAATTTTTTAATTGGTTCTGAGCCAACAGGAGGAGTTTCTCCTGGAGCAGTTGCAGTAGGAACATCTTTCAAATCATATTCTGCAAAATTTGCACTTCCGATATCAGAAGCACTTTTATTTACTGTATCTTTTAATTTTTCGCCTTGGCCGAATTTATCTTGGCTAGCATCTTTTGTTTTTACGTTTGTGTTCAGAATCTCTAATGCAGCTTCAGAAAGATTCAAATTTTTTTCTTTTGACATGTATATATCCTCTTAGATTTCGTTTAGTATTATTTATAAAAGTTATAATTTTGCGAGAAAATTCTCAAAAATTTGTAACGCCATTGGTTCAACATCTTTAGCTTTTAGTGTTTTTAAGGTTTTTCGCGATTCTTCAAGGTATTGTTCTACCCAACCTTTCCCATCAACATACATCCATTCTTTTCCTTCCATCAATCCTTCGACATAACACGCTTTTCCAGATGGATCTAAAACTATATCTACTGTAACTAAGCGAAAATCTGGTTGGACATATTTCAAACCGCCAGATTCTTTGATCGAACCAAGACCTCTAGTTGAGACGCCAAAATTTACTCCAGCATCAATAAATGATTTAACGATATTACCATTCGGGGTATCTAGAATTGTTGCCTCGCCAATGCACAAATTATCAACAAATTCTAATTTTGTAATTAAATGAGAAACTTTATCAGGGTTGATTGCTGGACCTTCTGGGTGAGAAAGTTCTCCTAATGCTCTTCTTGTATCTACAAAATCTTTTTTATATCTAGAAACTTCCGGAAGCATATGTTCTTTTATATAAATACGACCATTTCTATTTGCTTCTTCTGTATGAATAAATGGACCATTAATTTTATAAGATTTTTTGCCAGTCGTTTCTTCAACCAACACATTAGTTGAGACCGATTCTGTAAATTCGTTTAATAATTTCATTGTTCTTCTAACTCCTGATTTGATTCAGATTCCGGTATATCTGATGATAAATTTACAGCCTGTTCTAATAATTCTAAGAATTTTTTATCAGAAACAACAATTGCTTCTAATAATTCCGGTTGAGATGCAATAAATTCTAACATTATATCAGCACATTCTTTATTTATATTCAATTCAGATAGATCTTCAAATACTAATGTTTCGACATCATCATTTTCTGAGATATAATTTAATCTTTCTAAAACGCTTTCAACTGTATTAGAAGAAAATTGTGAATTGTCTAAAGGAACAGTAACAAATTGATTTAAATGATCAGAATGATATAATGCAACCATTTGTCCATTTGGAAATCTTTGAATAAACTGCCGTTTTAATACCAAAACTTGTGGTAAATCTTTTTTTATGTGTTTAGCCATTAGTATAATATGGGTTATTAGATTGTTGATCAGAATCTTTTTGTTTTTTTACAGGTTTATTTTGTGGTTCATCTTGTTGATCGTTGCTAGCATCAGTATTATCTGAAACAGGCAAAGAGTCTTGGCTCCCATCAGGAGGTAAACCACCTAAAGATGGATCTGTTGCAGCAAGTTTTGGGTCAGGATACCATCCATCTTTAACTTCATCTGTAATCTCTTTTGCCATTTGTTTAATATCTTCATCAGAAAATTGTAATATATTTTTCTGAATCCATTGTTGTGAATAATATTTCCCAACATAGGGGGCAACAGAATCAAGAACACCCATTCTACTTTGCAATAGTTGTGCATCAATTAATTCTGCATAATGGTTATCTATCTTAAAATCATAATAGATATGTTGTTTATATGTATCAAATTCTTCTTGAGAACAAATACCTTTTAAGTAACATTGAACTCTTAATGCTTGATCAAATAAATCAGTAAATTTTAATCTTAATCTATTAATAAATTTTGCAAATTTAATTTCGTCTCTAGATATTTGGTCCGGATTTCCTGCATCAAAAGGAGAATCAGATTGAATTAGTCTTGAATATGGAACATTTAAAGATTTATATAATTTCTTTTCAAAATATTCAATCATTGACATATCATCAAATGCTGCTGATGATGGTAATGTTGTAATTTCAGTTGATTGTCCATTTCTTCTTGGTAACCAGAAATCTTCTTGCATAGAAAGAAATCTTCTATCATCACGAATTGCACCAGTGTTTGCATCATATACAACTTTATTTTTGTATTTTGTCATAATATCTTTAAGATATTGTTCTGCCTTCATTTTCGGCAAATTTCCAACATCTATATAAAATATTCTTCTTTCTGGAGCTCTAGAGATTTTATATATAATAGTAGCATCTTCAATCATTCTTAATTGATTGAGAGGTTTAATACTTTTATGTAAATAACTTAATATTATAGATCGTTTTGAATCTAATAGTCCGCTTGTCACAGAAATAATAGAATCTGGAGCAATTCTTAGTCCAGAATTAGATAAATTCGATTTTGTAGAAATCGAATCTGAATAAATATAATATTCAGCAAATCCTTGCACAATATCAAAACCAGTAGTTTTATCTTTTACTTTTTTTATTTCTCTGATTTTAGTAAGTTTTCTTGGATCAGTATAACGTAATTCTTGAATACCTGCTTGTGGATTTTCTTTATCTAGAATGATATTATAAAATAATCTTCCATCAACATAATATCTTCTGAATATATCTTGGCCTAAATTTTTGAAATTTAAAAGAGTTAAGATATTTTGGAATTCTTCATCAATAGCAGCTCTTACTTTTGGAGAGGCTTTGATATTATCTGAGACAATTTTAACTGATTCATCTTCGTCATGAATTACTGCTTCATTGATAATGTCGTCAACAGCAGTTTCAATTTCTGGTTGCATTGCCATTTCACGATACCGAGTAATTAACTCAACATCATTCTTATAATTTGAATCTAAATCAATGCTTGTTCCATAATGTGCTGCAGCCGTTATGGTTACAGCACCATCATCTAGCACAGGTGGAGAAAACGAGGGTAAAACTTCCTGCGCAGGAGTATCTTTCCCAAGTTTAAATCCGAATAATGATATTTTTGCCATAATCTAAAAACTCAAAAAATATTATAGGAAAGCTGCAGAAGCTGCATTAGGAGAAGGCTGTGTTGCAGCATCTCTTGTAGACTCCCAATATTGATACGAGAATGTAACGCCAAATTCTTCAATAGTATCATTATTTCCCCAACTTAAATTGATAGGATCAACTTGGGTAGGAAATAAACCAACAAAATTATATTGTTTTAATGGTTGACCATCTTTACTGAATTGTGTTACTTGAGCATCAACAGAATACCCATTACTATACACTGCAGCTGAATCTCTCACATTTCCACTATTATTGTTTATTATATTCAACCATTGTTCAAATGCATTTCTGATATTAAATGTTTCATCATTAATTACATTAATTGACCAATCCTGAAATACTCTATTTCCAGGAAATTTTACTTCTCTACCAAAATAACTTTGTCTTGCTACACCAACAATAGATGATGGTAATGTTGTTGAATTTGCCATAAAAGATAATTCTCTTGTGTCACCATAAGCGACAAGGCTTGGAAATGATAATGTTACTTGGAACAAGTTTGGTCTTGCACCATCCAATGTCATTGCCCTTCTAAATTGATCTACATTAAACGCCATTTGTTTATTCCTCTTTATAAGATCTTTTGTTTAGAGCAGCCCGAAAGCTGCTCCCTTTTATTTATTTATTAACAAAAATTAACCGACTGAAGTTCCTGCAACTTCAGTAAAACTAACACCACTATTTACTGCAGTAAAGTTTAATTGTATAAAGTTAATAGATTTAGCTGGTTGGATAAAAATATCGCCAACGAAACCATTTTGATCAACAACAGATGGTGGGTTATTAGACGAATCACAAACAACTTTGTAAGCGTAGATTCCTTTTCCAGATTTTACTGAACGAAGATAAGGATCAACTAACGAGATAAATGCTGATTGTGTGAATGTGTCATTAAATTCAAACAATGAATATTTAGCAGCATCAGCAATTGCTCTTTCAAGAGTAATAAACAATCTACGAACGTTTATGCGATCAAACGCAGAAGCTTTTGCTTGCATAGTTTTATCGCCAAATAAAACAACACCTTGTCCTGGGAATGAACATACAGGATTAATACCAGCTTGATATAAATCGTCTCTGTTTGTTTGAGTTGGATTATATGACAATCTAATAGCATTTAATATTTGACCACGATTATATCCAGCAGGAGAATACCATGGAGCATTTGTTTTATCAGTTCTTGCACATAAACCAGCAATATCAGCATTTAATGGAACATATCTATACACATTATTGTATTTGTCGTATTGATATTTGTACCCTGAATCCATAACTGAGTAAGAAGTAGATGGACTTAAACTGTTTCTGTACGCAATAATATTATCAATATTTACAGAAGTTACAGCATCTTGTCTTAATGGAGAGATGAATGCAACACAATCTTTTCTTTGATTAGCTATAGTTAATATTGCATCTGAAACAGTAGCGCTTGATTCGCCAGCGATTAAAAAGTCAACTGTTACTTCTTCGGGGTTTGCAAACAATTGATATCCATTAATTCTATCAGAATCAGAAGATAGAACATCAGTCCCACCGCTAAGTTGTACTGTATAATTATTTGCACCGTTAAATACAGTATTTAATGAAGTTTGGTCCCAATTTGTTGCTCCAGGAACTGTTCCAGCTTTAAATATATACTTTGATTTGTCAAAGATAGCTGAATTATAATAGTTATTTGAACCATCATCTGTAATTGAATCAGTAGCTTTTGATACACGATCAAATGTTTCTAACACATAACCTTTAACACCAGTAAATGCACCATTTGTATCAATAACAGCAATAGAAATTTCATCTCCAGAAGCACCTTGAGAAGCGCCATAAACTGAAGTTCCAGGAGCAGCTGAGAATGATGAAGCATATTTCCAAGAAAGTTTTGCTGTAACATTAGTTGCAGTTGTTGGTTGTTGAGTTGTTGTAGTAACTGTATTACCTGAAATTGATGCAATTGTATATGAAGTTCCATTTAATGTAATAATATCATTAGAACTAAAATACGGATATGAAGCAGCAAATGCTGTAGTAAATCCAGTTATCAAAACAGAAGTAGAGTTTGCAACTGTATTTGCTGTAAATGCAGGGCTTTTAAATGCAGTATTGCTAGAACAAACTGAAACAGTTAAAGAGTTCCCTAATGCTCCTGGATATCTTGCTGCGAATGGTCCAATAACATTTAAATTTGATTGGTTTGTAGAATAAGCTAATTCCCAATTTTGTTTGTTTGGAATACTAAATGTTGCAGAAGCATTAGCTGTTGCATTATATGAATTTGAATTAACTGTTCTTACTACAATTAAATTGTTTGTATATGCTAAAAAATTTGAAGCTGAAAAGAATGAAGCGTAGTTATTGTTGGTTGGTTGAGTGTATGTTGATACCAATTCATTCGCTGAACCTATAGATATTCTTTTGTTTCCTGGACCCCAAGAGAAATCTCCAGCAAAAGCGCCTACTGAAGAACCTGAAACTGGTATAGAATTAGTGTTATCATATTCTGATAATGTAACACTTGGACTGACTTGAAATGCCATAATTTACTCCTTGTTGAAAGATAATATTTTTAATAGTATTTATAATATCTAACGTTTTGGTAACCTTAATAATAAAATTGTTCTTCTTCTACAACTTGCCAAAGATCTCCAGCTTCTAAAATGAACCTATCTCTTAAATCGTCAGAAAACATAGGCATTGGTGGTATTTCGGAATCTTCTTCTTTTGCATAATTATGTTCAATTTGTAACCTTTTTCTTATATCTGTAGAAGACAATTCTATGAATAATTTTTGAGTTGTCACCCAAGCAAACATAACTAACGTCATAGCTAAATCGTCATGAGCTCCTTCTTCAGCAGCAAATGAATTATTTGTAGCAATAAATCTAGTTAATTCATATATTGTTTCTGAAGAATAAATTTCAAGTTTATTTGTTTCAATTATAGTTTTTAGTGCAGAACATCCAGTTCGTTTCACTAATGGGCTCATATTTAAGCCATTTTGAGTTGCCTTTCCACTCTCAGATAATTGTTGTGCTTGTTTATTTCCAGAATATATTTTGAACACATTTTCATATTCTAGGTCCTGATATAGAATATCTGCAACTTGAGGGTTATTATTTATTTCTATTAATACATGAGCATTATTATAATATTCAGCACATAACCTTAATATATCAGGAAATAGCATAGGGGAAATTTGATTATTTCTATATGTTGCAACCTGTTTATATGGAATTGTTGAAACATCAAAAACAGAAAATGTTGTATAATCTAAATTTTTTCCTTCAGAAACATCAGCACAAAGAACATAGATATGATCTTTATCAACCATCTTTTGTGTTTCATCATCATAATATTCTCTTATTGGCTTTTCGTAAATTTCCATTCCGAAAGCATCTTTTTCGTCAAGTTCCAATGGTTCTTTTGCAATTAATATCTGAAGTTTTCCTCCATCAATTAATGTATTTGTTGATCCATGGAATTCGCAGCCGAATTCTTGTGCAAATTGCCTTTCTGAAGTATTACGAATGGTCTTTTCGCGCCATGCTTCATCTCTTCCAGGGACTCTTGACCAATGAATATCTACAGGGAAATAATCGCTTTTTCCGTTTATTGCATCCATCCACATTCTATAATATAGATTCATGCCTCTTGGAGTAGAAACTATAATAATTTTAGTAGATGTTCCAGAAGAAATTACAGGATATGTAGAAGTAAAAAATTCTTCGGCTAAGTTATTGTGGACGTGAGCAAATTCGTCCATCATTACAAGATTGAACGATCCACCACGAATAGAACTTGCAGCTGTAGATGCTGCTAAAAGTTTTGATCCATTTTCTAATTCAACAGACCCTTTATTCCAAATAACAACACCTTGTTGTAACCACATTGGAAGATTTTCGTATGCTAATTGATATCTAGATAAAATATCTACAGCTAAAGCTTTTTTATTTGCTGTTATTGCAATACTATATCTTTCGGTAAAAATAGATAACCAGAGTAAATATGCTACAGATGTTGTTGTTTTTCCTGACTGTCTACCAATACGAACTATTGAGAATCGATTATTGTGGAATGCATTAACCATCTCTTCTTGATATTTGTGCATATTAAAATATATAATGCCTTCATCTAGAGATATGATTTTTACATAATTTCTAATGAAGTATATTGGATCAGAAGCACATTTTTCTATTTCTTCTAATTGCCATTGTTCAAATTCATATTGAACACCTGGACGTTTTAAGAGTAAATTGTCTCTATAATATTCTTTTTCACTCACTTATATTTCCGTTTTTAATATCTTTCATCGCCTTCAGAAGTTCTGTTGTACTCCCAACAAAAACTGCATTTTTAATATTAGTAGTTCCTGAATCTTTTTTTCCTGTCATTTCTCTCATTTTCTTTTGTACTTCCAATAAATCTTTCGAAGCATCAACAATGGTTTTGATCATATTACCAGCAACTTCAAAATCTCTCGCTTTTTCTGATTCTCTAGCAATAGAAAGCATGCTATCAATAGCATCAGTTCCTTTTTCTATTAAGGAATCAAGTTTATTTCTAGTTTTTTCGTAATCCTGTTTAAGATCATGATCCAAAAGGGCTGTTAATTCTTGGTCTGAGTCAGCTGGAAGATATTCTTGGAGTTCTGAATCATCATATAAAACAGATGAAGGAACATCAAATAATTTCTCCATTTTTTTATTAAATTGTGTTGTCATAATTTATTTTGTATAGTCAGTTGTAATAATATTATAATCATATGGACCAACTATGGATATGTGTTTGGCACAGGGGTAATTTTTGTGTTGTAAGCAATAGAACCGTTTACATTCGCAGTGATATATTTAGCTGTTTTTTCTAGATTTTGTATTACTGTATTTGGAGTAAATGATCCAGAAACTGGAGATATTCTTAATGTTTTTGTGTTTGGATCCCAATAATCTACAGTAGCTTTAGCTGTTGCTCTATCAAAAGAATCTCCTTGAAATACTGTATCTCCAACATAAAACGTTCCATTACCAGAAACAACATTTATATTGTTTGTAGATTGTATTATATTAATATTTGTATCTGTAAAAAGAATCGGTTTATAATATTTTGGAGGTTGGTAGATATAACTTCTTGCAACAAAAGAAAGAGTTCTGAATACAGACCGAACAGAACTATCAAATGTTCCTGAAGAATCTTCATCTTCAGAATCGCCCATATATGTGATTGGAATATTTTTTATAATTCCAGCCTCTGGAACCATATTTATTTTTATATTATAATCAGGACAAAAATATGGAAGAATATATTCCATTATTTGATTAGCATCTTCAATATTTCTTGTATAGATAACAATTTCAAAATTGAAATTATATGGCATCGGAGAGTTTACATATATTGAACCATTAGAATTACATCCAACAATTTTATTTGCTTGATTTGTTCTCCGCGCTGGATCATACAACATATTAATCAGTCCATATTCAATTCTTGGTAGTGTTATTTGGACTTTTTCATTTGATATATTTTGATTAGAAGTAGCTTCTAATCTTTTTACATATTTTTCTTTATCACCATAAACAATAGGTACGATTATTTGTTCTGTTATTGAACCATCATTATTGTATTGTATAAATGGGATATTCTTAAAAAGTGATGCGAATGCTACCGTTGTTTTTCTGATAGCTTGTAATCTTGTATTTAATACTGGAGCATTAGTTGGTGGATGGATACACAATTTTTCCTTATAGACTGCCAAATGGATTATCGCTCGCTTGGATAAATGTTAACCCTTCATCATGAATAAAGTCATTGTCGAAATTTGGTTGTTCACTGTTATTTGTTGATGTTAAATAATAGATTGCATTACTTGTAGCTCCAACAATTGGAAGAGAAGAAGCTGGATCAAACTCTCCAATATCATTGATAACAGTTAAAATTGTATTCTCTGAATCCCAATCAATTATTTCTGCGTACGCAATATAATTGTTTGCAGAACCTTGATATACCATCTCATTTATGATATATTGTCCTGAACCAGAAATAAGGTCTAAATCAGTTTTAAATTTCTCTAGCAACCCAATATTATCAATTGCTGCAACACCAGTATCAATATTTTCTTCATTATATTTAAACGGTTCAAGAGATAATTCATAAAAATATGGTTTTGATCTTCCAAGAGTATATAAATCTTTTGAAGAATTTACGAATTTAATTTCAAATAGCTCTCCAGTATCCTTCATGAAAGGAATAAAGATTAAATCTCCCTCGAGAGGTCTAGCCATTGTTTTTGATGTTTGTTTAGAAAATTCTCTGACAGTAAATTGAATTTTTACTTGATTCCTAACTTCAAGTCCAAATTTAGAAAAGAAATCTTGTTCATCACCATAATCGAATGTGTTGACAAGATACATATCTAATTTATAAGAAGTATCAAAAGCTTTTATTGGATCATCACCATAAATAAGATCTCTAGAAGCTGTATTTGTATTTTGTAGATAATAGCCAGGAAATCCCTGTATTGCTATTGCTTCATTATATAAGTCTTCTATGAGTTTCGATTCAACAGCATTACCATAATTTTGAAAATATGGAGAAGTCATAATTATCCAATCATAAATTGGGCTGGTAATGAATATCTTTCTTGCATTTCTTCTTCCAATTTATCAATTTCAATTGTAGCTTCATCAAAAGTTTCTTTACCATTTAAAGTTATTCCACCAGGAAGCTGAATATTTCCAAATTTTTTCATATTATCACCCCATTGGCGTTTGAATAACGCTGTAGTATATTTTTTGAGCCACATATCATTATAAACGGATTCAAATGTTTCTGGATCAATAGCTTGATATCCTTCAGCAACAACAGTTAAACCAACAGCAGCATTTGTTGAACCCCAAGCCCAATCAACATATAATCTATTTGTGTGTCTTTGAAACCTTACTGGAATATCACCAGTGAACATTGATTGTAAGTTTTGTAGGTGCTGCATTGTTATACTAAAATTAGTATATGAAGTTGATGTGAAATCGTATAATTCGTGTAATCTTAATTGATATCTAAGATCAAACATATTATTTTGTGTTAACGTATCATTTAATGGAAATATTCTAGTAATCCCAAAAATGCTTGGATCTATATCAAAATATTGTTGATTAACGTCTTGTTGAGTAATAGTATGTTGCCAATAATATACTTCAGAGGCATCATAATGATAATCTTGATATAGTTGAAGAGCATCATCAATTCTATCTTCAAGTTGAGCATCGTCAACATTTATTTTAATTACTGGAGCGCCAAGTCTTCTAAGGCAATATTGTTTTAAATCGTCTCTAGATGCTATTTCAGCCATTTGAATTTTCCTTGGCGCTGTGGATTAAATTAAGATCCAGAAGTTTCAGTATTTGCAATTTCCATTTTTTCTAAAACATTTGCACCTTGCTCAACAGCTTTACCAACAGCAATTGTTGTAGGAATTAATTCTGCATTATCAGAAACTGTTTCTACAATAACAGCAGCTTCAGTTAAAGTTGCAGTGTTTTTTGAGAAAAACGAAAAAATCGATTTAAACATATTACCGGTTTTACTAAAAAAGTCTGACATTTTATTCTCCTAGATTATTAATTTAACATCTTAACTATTACTTATTAATTTCTGGTTTACCGTTGCTGCAGATAATAAAATTTGTTGATTCATTTCATTACTTTGAACCATTTCGTTACGGAAAGATTCTACAGCTGAACTTGTACTTCTTTGTTGCATTGAATTTTCAATCAATAAAACAGGGATCCATGTCATCGCACAACCATATTCGTCCATTACTTCCCCAGTATTTGGGTTAGTTCCTGCAAGTTTTGTATACCAAACACAGCGATGAATTGCTGCATCTTTAATTTCTTCACATTTCGCACCCAATGGGCAAGTTAAAATTGTTTTAATATCCATAATATAAACCTCAGTCAATTAATAATTAGTATTTATACTGCGCTAATGTTTGGTGTATTTGCTATTTCTTCAACAATAGATGGGACTTCAACAGATGGGACTTCAACAATATGTGGATTTGCAGGTAAAGGTTCTGTAGCTACAATAACCCAAGTTTCTCCTGTCCACATTGCTTCTTTTCCAGGGGCAATATTACTTGGTGGAGCAATTAAAGTTGTTCTTGGAGGTACGTGTATTTCATCTTTATCTAGATTATTAGGAAATACATATACACAAGAAAAGCGCATATTATCACCATATTGATAGCCTGTAATAAATTCTTTCATTTTTATTC
>TBL_comb47_HYPODRAFT_10001970_pt1 | contig 26018 bp, 23 predicted proteins | sample TroBogypolimnion_40_FD_10682 | JGI IMG/M metagenome (IMG submission 10682)
CCTTCACCGCGCCAGCTTGCCCGCCAATCGCCGGAATCATAATAAAGCTGGCTGCGGAACCAGTCGGTAATGATCCAGTTGATCCGGCGGATATCGCCCAGTTCGCCGGTATCTATTAATTGTTTAATTTTGCGGTGAGCCGGAATGGTTCGCTGATTGAACATGGCGCACTTGACCAGGTCAGGAAATTCCGCAGCCGCATTGATGAGTCGTTCCGCTTCTTGTTTATGAACGGCAATCGGCTTTTCGACGATGATGTGCTTGCCGTGTTTCATTGCAGCAATCGCCATATTGGGGTGGTCATAATGCGGTACGGCAATAAGTACGGCATCAATCGGCGCCTGGGCCAGGAACTGCTCATAATCCGTGAAGCGGGCGATCTGGTCTGCATTCGGCGATTGGATCCGGGCAAACGCTCCCGCATCGATGTCACAAACCGCTTCAATCTGACAGTTACTCAATTCACTTATATTTTTTACATGGACTGCGCCCATATTGCCGATGCCGGCAACCCCGATTTTTAATTTTTCCATTGTGATATACCTCTTGTTTTTTCGAATAATATGGTCATGACTTTATGATAATAAGGATAATACGCAGGGGTGAATACTGCAAGAGAAAAACGATCTGAATAAAGTCAAAAAGTTGTATGGTTGAATTACATAATACATGCTTTTAAAGCATTATTAATCATAATAATTAAATTCAACGCTTGATAAAGTTGTATTGTTGTATTATTATTGTTTTTATAAGCAGAGGAAAAAGATGTTGAAAAAAAGTACTTTGATCGAAACTCATCTATTGCAGGAGATTACTGCGGGAAACCTAAAACCTGGCGACCGGATTCACTCACGTCACCATCTGGCCCGCAAGTTTGATTGCTCACGATCAACCGTCGAACAGGCGATCCGCTCGTTGACTGAAACGGGATTTGTATCCAGCAGTCGCGGGAGCGGTACTTTTGTATGCGCCAATACTGCGGAACGGCGGATTGAGAGAATCTTTGTGGTTGGCGGCGGCACGGATGCCGGGCGGACCCTGAGCGAGCTATTGTTCCCGAAAGATGAACTGAGTTTGCCGTTAACAGGCGTGAATGAAAAGGAGAGCGCTTTTCAGGTTGACCGGCTGGCAGCCCCCGGTAGTGCGGTAATATGGCTCATGCCCGGCGAAGAGTCGTTATCCCTGATGGCGCACCTTGAACGCAAGAAGATTCCGCAGTTGCTGGTCAATCGGCAATACCGGAAGTATGACTGTGTGTACACGGATCCGGAACCTAGTATTCGAGAAGGCTTGTCCTGGCTGATGATTGAAGCAGGACGCAATCTGGCGTTTGTTTCATGTGAGCCCAATGTTGACCGTCCATATCTTGCCAACCGGATGCTGGCATTTTTCCGGCTTGCGCTGGAATTGGGTGCGCATCTGAAAACGGAATCGACCTTCATCCGCCGGTTTGACGATATTCCGGGCGATGTTTCGGAGATCACTGCAAAACTTTTTGCTGATCCGGGACATCCTAAAGGAATTTTTATAATGAATGAGGAACTGGCGCTGCCGTTTGTCTCATGTGCGCAAAGTATGGGTTTGCGGCCGGCCCGGGATTTCTTTCTTCTGACATTTGACCTGATCTCAGGCCTGACCGGTCATCCGGGAATTGGCATGATGCGCCAGCAGTACCGGCAACTCTATTTGGAAGTGCGTCGCTGGCTTACTGGAGGTTTTGCTCTTGGCAATGTACCGTTTCACGTTCCGGTCAAAACAGAGTTGATATGTGCGCAAACCGAACCATCTGTTCTGAGCGGGGGCTGACATATCGGGGCTGTCCATTTTTTGTACATACATTCATTAATTTACTGCTATTTATGCTTCTTATTTTAATATTTTCAGCCGCAGGATTTAGAAATAATGGTTTTTACGTTACATCCCTGATGGTATGCGCCTCGCCTGCGATTCCCAAAATCACTTCGGGATATTTCACGGAACTTGTCCAGTTATTTACAGCTCCTTAATCATTTTTTCATCACTTTTATTGTAGCCATTCATTGTTCAAATCAATTCGTATTTATTCCAACAAATTTTTCTTGAACTCAGTCAACTCCTTAACCAGTTCCAATTTAAGAACCTCTGCACTTGGGAGATAAAGTTTGTATTGACTTGCCAGTATTGTTTTATTATTTTCAGGCAATGTAAATTTAACCACGGCATTGTTTTTTTCAGCAGAAAGCAGAATTCCGATAGTCGGATTTTCGTCCGGTAATTTCTGCGTTCGGTCATAGTAATTAACATACATTTGCAACTGCCCCAAATCCTGATGGGTTAATTTATGGGTCTTTAATTCGATAATCACGAAACAGCGCAGAAGCCGGTTGTAAAAGATCAGATCGGCGAAAAAATCATCTCCATCCAGATGAATTCTCTGCTGACGGGCCACAAATGTAAATCCGTTGCCTATTTCCAGTAAAAACTCCTGCAGGTGGGTGATAATTGCCTGTTCAATATCTTTTTCATAGTAGGCAGCTTCCCGCTTTAATCCTAAAAATTCCAGATACATTGGATCTTTGATAATGTCAGTTGGTTTCTCCGGCAACTGTTCGCCTTGGGCCACCGCGAGAACCCTTTCTTTATCACTGCTCAATAACAATCTCTCATATAGTTGACTGTTTATCTGTCGTTCAAGCTGTCTCGCAGTCCAATTATTCTTTGATGTCTCGGCAAGATAGAATTCCCTTTTACTCTCATCGTCAATTCTGATTATAAGGCGATATTGAGTCCAACTCAATTGCGAACGCAGTGCGTTCGCAATTGGAAAAGCTCTGAAAAATTGGCGGCTCAATTCTAATTGCCTTATTGAAAAACTCGTACCGTATTCCGGAACGAGTTCATTTGAAAGATTTTTTATTAAATAGGTACCATATTCAGCCCGCGCTTTGCCTTGCTGTTCTTCCTCAAAGATATTTTTGCCAATGTTCCAGTACATTACAACCCGATGAAAATCAACTGACCGCAGTGCATTTTTCTGTGCTTCCTCGATAATATTCTTTATCTGAAGCACAAAATCCGGGCGGATATGGTTCTTTTTCTCGATCATTTTAACCTCTTATGAAGCTCTTGGTGACGATTATTACATTCTCGTATCAACAGTAATCCATTATGGTTCCCTGCCGCTATGCGCCCACCGGCAATTCCGAATTTGAATGGTTCCCTTATTACCCTGTTAACAACGTTCCTCAACGCGGGGGATATAGTTTTTTGGCTACTTCCAGCAGTTTGTTGATCTGTTCATCGGTCCCGATGCTGATCCTTACATACTTGCCGGTGGTTTTTCCCGGAAAATAACGGGTTACTATCTGATTATCTCTCAAGACATTAAAAAAGTTCTTGCCGTCCTTGTCCGGAGGCGCTGCAAAGACAAAATTAGCGTCGGATTCGACGATTTCAAATCCCAGCGTTTCCAGTTTCTTGACCAGCCGTTTGCGGGTGCTCAGGATTTTTGCCACGGTTTCCGCCAGATATTCCCGGTCCTGCAATGCCGCTTTTACCGCGGCCTGGGTCAGCATGCTGACGTTATATGAATCCTTGACCTTCATCATACCGTCAATGATTTTTGCCGAGGCCAGGGCATAGCCGAAACGGATTCCCGCCAGGGAGTAACTTTTAGACATGGTTCTGGAAATGATTACATTTTCAAAGCATTTAACGAAATCAGCACAGTTGTCGCCGGCAAAGTCGGCATAGGCTTCGTCAATCAGCACAATTCCGTCAAATTTTTCACAGATATTAGCCACTTGTTCCCGCGGATAAGAACATCCGGTCGGCGAATTCGGACGGGCGATCAACAGCAGATTGGCCCCGTCGGCTTTCTTTACCGCATTGGTCGGCAGCGAAAAGTCTCTTTTCAAACGAATCCGGATGCATTTTGCGCCTTGCATCCGGGCCAGAACATTGTACAGCGAATATGTCGGATCGAAACACGCGGCAACCCGTTCGCCGTCGGTGAAACACCTGATTGCCATAGTAAGAATGTCATCGGAACCGTTACCGGCAATGACATTTTCCCGATTCACGCCATGCAGATCGGCAATAACGTCGCGGAGCCCGTCACACATTGGATCCGGGTACAGCCGGAGGTGGTTCAACTCAAAACCCCGGATTGCCTCAATCACTTTCGGCGACGGCGGATAGGGATTTTCGTTAGTGTTAAGCTTAATCAGGTTCAGCATCTTCGGCTGTTCCCCCGGCGTATAACCGTACATTTCGTCAATATCCTGACGGAAATAAGATCTTTTATTCACTTTGGTTTTCATTAATTTTACCTTTCAATGTATATTTAGATTATTACTTTTATCTGCTTCATTCCTTTTAGTGTCCCGGCGACTTCGAGCGAAATATCCTCAATGAAATCTATTTTTCTCGCACAAAGCCGCAAAGGCACAAAGAAATCCTTTTTTACCACGAAAAACAAGAACGACACGAAAAAAGACAAATTTCTGCACAATCCACTGCTATTTTTCCGATTTCATTTTCATTCATCTTTGTGCCTTTGTGCCTTCGTGCGAGATATCTTTCATGAAATCTATTTTTTCTCGCACAAAGCCACAAAGGCAAGAAGATATTTATTGAATTTGACCATTGATAAGTCTCGTTATTCCGTCTTTCATCAACGGTTCTCCAAAATTCAATAAAAATCCGAGTTTGCATTCGGTTAACTTGAGATAAGTCAATACCTGCTTTTTGTGTGCAGCATTGATTGCCTCAATGGATTTTAACTCCAGTATCACTTTATCTTCAACCACTATATCAGCTCTGAAACCTTCTTCAAATTTTATTCCGTGATATTCAATCGGAATTGGAACTTGTCTTTCAACTTTCAAACCTTTCAATTCAAGTTCATGTGAAAGAAGAACTTCGTAAACAGTTTCGAGAAGACCGGGGCCAAGCGCCTTATGCAGGCGAACTGCACAATCCACTGCTATTTTCCCGATTTCATTTTCATTCATCTTTGTGCCTCCGTGCGAGGTATCTTCCTGTTGTTTAGTGTCTTTGTTTTAGTGTCCTGGCGACTTCGAGCGAAATATCCCCCATGAAATCTATTTTTCTCGCACAAAGCCACAAAGGCACAAAGAAATCCTTTTTTACCACGAAAAACAAGAACGACACGAAAAAAGACAAATTCCTGCACAATCCACTGCTATTTTCCCGATTTCATTTTCGTTCATCTTTGTGCCTTCGTGCGAGATATCTTTCTGTTTTTCAGGTTATTTGATTCTGATTGACGCGCTGTTGCCGTGGGCGTCGAGTCCTTCCATCCGGGCGAAACATTCCACCGCTTTGACTTCTTTCTTCAACGCGGCTTTCGAATACTGGATGATGCTGGAACGGCGGAAGAAGCCTTCGACCGACAGTCCGCTGAAATATTTGGCGCTGCCGGCGGTCGGCAGCACATGGCTCGGACCGGCGCAGAAATCGCCAATCGGCTCCGGAGTCCAGGGACCGAGAAAGATTGCTCCGGCAGCCTTGATTCTAGCGGCGGTTTTGGCGGCGTTGCGGCACATAATTTCCAGATGCTCCGGCGCATAGCGTCCGGCAATTTCCGTCGCCTGATTAATATCTTTCACCTCAATCAGGAATACCCCGCTTTGCAGCACCTTGTCAACGGCGGCGGGGCGGCTCAGGGAAGCTTTCTGGCGCATGACAGCCTGCTCGACTTTGCCGATAAGCGCTGCATCCGTGCAAAGCAGCACGGCCTGTTCCAGTCCGCTGCCGTGCTCCGCTTGCGACAGCAGATCGGCGGCGATAAATTCCGGATTGCATCCGCCATCGGCAATGACCATGATTTCCGAGGGGCCGGCGACCATATCCAGCGCGACTTCGCCGTACACCAGCTTCTTGGCCGCGGTCACATAGGCGTTGCCCGGCCCGACGATTTTTTCGACTTTGCGGATGGTTTCGGTGCCGTAGGCCATGGCGGCAATGCCGTAAACTCCGCCGAGACGGTAGATTTCATTGATTCCGACCTGGCTCATGGCGTAAAGCACGGCGGGATGCACTTTGCCGTCTTTGCCCGCGGGCGTGACGGCGACGATTTCCTTGACTCCGGCGGCTTTGGCGATGCCCGCCGTATGAATTACAGTTGAAACCAGCGGCGCGGTGCCTCCCGGAATATATACTCCCACGCGGTCCATCGGCTGAAAACGTTCCCCGACAATTACGCCGGGACGCGGCGAATGGCTCCAGGCTTTCGGGATGCGCAGTTTCGCAAAAGTTTTAATGTTGGCCAGCGCGGTTTTGACGGCGGCTTTTTCCGCGGCTCCGACTTTGGCGGCGGCGGCCTTGATTTCAGACTTTGATACTTGGAACTCCGCAGGCTTCAGGTCGGCATGATCGAATTTCTTCGCATATTTGACGATTGCGGAGTTGCCGTTATGCTTTACGTCATCCAGAATTTCCCGGACGGACTGTTCTATTTCCGGCGGATAGGACGGGCGGCAGTAGAGCGCTTGCAGCGCCTCTTCAAAATTTTTCTGTTTGAAACTAATTTTGATCATCTTGTAAATTCCTTCAGTTGAATGAACTGTTTCAGTCCAGATTAATAAGTATATTGTCAATCAGGCGGGTTACACCGAAATAGGCTGCGACCGCAATCAGCAGACAACTGGTGGACCCGGAAACCGGTTCCAGATTGTCCGCGTCGCGGACTTCAACATAATCGATTTTGCCGCCGGATGCGGCAATTTTCTCTGCAATTTTCTCCGCGACGCCGCATAAGGCTTTTCTGCCTTCAGCTTTAATCCGCGCTTCCGCATCACGAAGAGAGGCGGATATTGACAGCGCCCGGATTCTTTCATCCAGGCTTAAGTATTTATTTCTGGAAGACATTGCCAGGCCGTCGGCTTCCCTGACAATCGGGGCGACGACGATTTCGACCGGGAAATTCATGTCGCGGGTCATGCGCTTGATAACCATCGCCTGCTGGGCGTCCTTCTGTCCGAATATTGCCAAATCCGGCAGCGTCGCATTGAACAGTTTCGCCACAACGGTGGTGACGCCCCGGAAGTGGGCGGGACGGCTTTGGCCGCAAAGTCCCTGCGACAGTTTTTCTTCCGTGACCCAGGTGCTGCGGTCGGGAAAGTACATTTCCTCCGGCGACGGGGCGAAAACAGCGGTGGCGCCGTGCTGTTCGCACGACTTCCAGTCACGTTCGAAATCTCTGGGATATTTGTCCAAATCTTCATTCGGCCCGAACTGTGTCGGGTTGACGAAAATCGTCACAATGACGACATCCGCCAGTTTGCGGGCCTGGTCTATCAGCGACATATGGCCTGAATGCAGATAGCCCATGGTCGGCACGACGCCGATTTTTTTGCCGTTCCGTGAAGCGGATTTTGAAAATTGCTGCATTTCCGCGATAGTTTTAATAAGTTTCATAGCCGGAGATTCCTTTAAAATAAAAGCCTCTTCACCAGAATTAGTGGGTCGTTTTCTGTATAAATAACCGTATCCGTTTTTTAACGGTCCAATAATTTGAATATCCAATATCCAAGGTAAAAAAATACCGTTATCGCTCCTGCTTTTTCTCGCCAATATCTATGCTCTTGAACGAATTCTTTTGCATTTTGCCTTTATTTCATCAGTTGGATATTCCTTGTTGGATATTGGATATTCGTTTTTTAAACCCATAAATTCCAGTGAAGACCCAAATAAAACAGGGCCGGAGCAGTTAACTCAGGCCCGGTTGTGATACATAAAATCCTGAATTTACGCTTTTAGAGCTCCATCATCCAATGGTGAGTATCAGGAATTTCACCATATTGAATCCCGGTTACCCGGTCATAAAGTTTCTTGAGCACCGGCCCCATCGTTTGGGTATTATAAGTATACACTTTATCGCCGTGATGAATTTTGGCAACCGGCGTGATGACTACGGCAGTGCCGCAGGCGCCGACTTCGGCGAAACTTGCCAGTTCAGTTTCCGGAACCGGGCGTCTCTCCACCGTGATGCCGAGATCTTTTGCAATCTCCATCAGCGATTTATTGGTGATGCTCGGCAGAATAGACTGCGATTGCGGCGTGACATATTTGCCGTCCGGAGTAATCGCCATAAAATTGCTGGTGCCGAACTCTTCAATGAACGAATGCGTTTTCGAATCCAGAAAGAGCGCAACCTGGCAACCGTGCTTCTTGGCAATTTTCGACGGCAGCAGGCTGGCGGCATAATTTCCGGCAACCTTGATATGGCCGGTGCCGCAGGGCGCCGCGCGGTCAATATCATCAACGATCATGGCTTCAACCGGCCTGATTCCTTCTTTATAATAAGGACCGACCGGAACCACCATTACAACGAATTCATAGGTTTCGCTGGCGGAAATTCCGATTTGCGGACTGGTGCCGACAACTACCGGGCGAATATACAGCGCCCCGCCGGTGCCGTAGGGCGGCACATATTCAATATTGTCGCGAATAACCGTTTTCACCGCGTTGATAAAGGTTGCTTCAGGAATTTCCGGCATCAGCAGATGACAGAGCGTGGCATTCAGCCGCCGGGCATTTTCCTCGGGGCGGAATATCCGCACTTTCCCGTCTTTGCAGGAAAACGCCTTCAAGCCTTCAAATGCGGCTTGTCCGTAATGCATGCAGTTCGATGCCACGGAAAGTTCGATCTTATAGTCATTGTGCAGGCGGCCTTCTCCCCATTTTCCGTTCTCATAAGTGAAACGGATGTTTGACTTGGTCGGGAGGAACTCAAAACCAAGTTTTGTCCATTCAATGTTCATAGTCAATATCCATAAGTGTTGCGGATTTCTTTTTTTTAACGGCATCCCGGACAGAACATCGCGTTTTTCTTACAAAATTTCCCGAAACCGGTAAATTATCAGATTTCGCATTTCAGACCCGGAAAACGTCGTTTAATCTCAAAAACTAAGAAATCAATTCATAAAAATAAAAAAAATCATAAAAAAATGTATTAAAACAACGTACTATAACTTTACAACAGCAATTATCAATATAAAGTTATATAAATCAAAATTCATTATTTAAAAAAATCCTAATACTATAAAACAAAGGTGGAGATAGAAAGATGAAAATGTGGAAGCATTTATTCCTCGCGTTGATGGTCGTGGCAGTTGTAGGAACAATGGGTGCCGGGTGCAGTTTGTTTGATAATTCCGATCCTAAACAGGTTACCGGGACAATTCCTCCGCCGATTGGCGGAGATCCGGATGAACTGGATATAAAAGGCGATAAGAACCCCAATGAATGGGGCAAGGGTGCGAATGACGGCTCACTGGGCAAGATCCCCGGTGAATTTACTGCCGATCCGCGCTATGCCGGGCTGCTCAAGCCGGTTTACTTTGATTTCGACAAAGATAACATCAAGGCCGGCGAACAGGGCAAGATTGCCGCGGGCGCCAAATTCATGCAGGAACATGCTGATTCAGTCATGATCATTGAAGGTAACTGCGATGATCGCGGGACTGAAGAATACAATCGCGCCCTTGGCGAAAGACGTGCCATTGCAGTCAGAAACGCGCTGCAGGCTGCCGGCGTCCAGGATGATCGCATGAAGACCGTCAGCTACGGCAAAGACCGTCCGGCGGTTGAAGGAACTTCTGAAGATGCCAGAGCCAAGAATCGCCGCGGCGAACTGGTTCCCGCAATCAAGAATAAATAAATGATGATTTAATTCTAATCCCGGGTATCTAATGCCCGGGATTTTTTTTCCCGGTTTCATTTGTATATTTGCGCTTGAAATCATCTAATTGGAATAGTTAAAAATAGCAACACAAAGGAACGAATTATGAGCAAGATTCATGCAGAACATGTTTTTACCTCCGAGTCTGTTTCGGAAGGACATCCCGATAAAGTCTGCGACCAGATTTCAGACGCGATTCTCGACGCCTGCCTGAAAGACGACCCGAACAGCCGGGTAGCCTGTGAAACTCTGGCAACCACCGATTTAATCGTTATTTCCGGTGAAATAACCACCAAATCCCAGGTCAACTGGGAAAAAGTTGCCCGTCAGGTTGTTGCTGACATCGGCTACAATGACGGCACTATCGGTTTCTGTGCGGAAAGCTGCAAAGTAATGATTTGCATTCATAAACAGTCTCCGGATATTTCTCAAGGCGTTACTGCCGGGCAGGGCATGTTCAAGGAACAGGGCGCCGGCGATCAGGGCATGATGTTCGGTTTTGCCACTGACGAAACCCCGGAACTGATGCCTGCTCCGATTATTTACGCGCACCAGATCGTCAAGGAACTGGCCAAGTTGAGAAAAACCAAACCGAAAAAATATGCGTTCCTGCGCCCGGATGCCAAAAGCCAGGTTTCCATCCGCTATAAAGACGGCAAGCCGGTCAGGGTCGAAACCATCGTTGTTTCCCATCAGCATATCCCCGATATGAAAATTGAAGAATTAAACGCGCTGGTCAAAGAAGTCGCGAAGAAAGTAATTCCCAAACACATGATGCACGCCGGCGTTAAATACTATGTCAATCCTACCGGCAAATTCGAAGTCGGCGGCCCTCATGGCGACACCGGGCTTACCGGACGCAAAATTATCGTTGACACCTACGGCGGCGTCGGCTCTCACGGCGGCGGCGCTTTTTCAGGGAAAGATCCCTCCAAAGTTGACCGTTCCGCCGCTTATATGTGCAGATACATTGCCAAAAACATCGTTGCCTCCGGACTGGCGAACAAATGCGAAGTACAGGTTTCCTACGCTATCGGCGTGGCCGAACCGCTGAGCATCAATGCCGACACCTACCGTACCGGCAAGATCAAGGACGATGCCGTGCTGGAAAAAATCATTCGTGAAGTTTTCAGCCTGAAACCGGCGTCGATTCTGGAAACGCTGCAACTCAAGAAGCCGTTTGCCAACGGCTGGAGCTATCAGAATACTGCGGCTTACGGCCATTTTGGCCGCGACGGTTTCCCGTGGGAAAAAGTTGACAAGGTCAAAGAGCTGAAAAAAGCTGCTGCCAAATACCTTTAAGCGACAGGAATGCCGGATGAATAAAAAGATTCCTGCCGTGCTGGGAGCAGGGTCCCCGATTGTGGATCTGCTGGTCAGTATTGATGATGGTTTCCTGAAATCCATTGCCGCCGCCAAGGGCGGCATGGAACTGGTTGACCAGGCCATGATCGAATCCCTGCTGAATAAAATTCCAGGCAATCCGGTCAAAGCTCCCGGCGGTTCCGCCGGGAATACCATTTTCGGTCTCGCCAGACTCGGCGTGCCGGTGGCTTTCCTCGGGAAAGTCGGCGCGGACGCCGATGGCGATTACTACCGGAAACGCCTGGTTGAACTCGGCGGCAAAGATTCTTCTTTCCGCCTTGACAGTTCCGTCCATACCGGGCGCTGCGTGAGCATGATTACGCCCGATTCCGAACGCACCATGCGCACTGACCTGGGCGCGGCCGCCCGCATGACGGCGGCTGAAGTCCTGGATGCCGATTTCGAAAATATCGCGCATGTCCATATCGAAGGATATCTGCTTTTTGTCGGCGACCTGGCGGAAAAAGTGCTGTCCACCGCCAAGAAACACGGCTGTACGGTCAGCCTTGATCTGGCCACTTTTGAACTGGTCAAATTCAAACGCGACATTCTGCCTGAACTCCTGAAAAAATATGTGGACATCGTTTTTGCCAATGAAGACGAAGCAAGGGAGTTCTGCGGCGATATTTCGCCTGAAAAAATGGCGGAAAAGCTTTCCGAATATTGCGCCGTTGCCGCAGTCAAACTGGGCCGCGAAGGCTCTTGCATCAAAGATAAAAACGGCCTTGTCCGCGTTCCCGCCGAACTGGTAAAGGCGGTTGACACCACCGGCGCCGGCGACCTCTGGCAGGCCGGATTCCTTTACGGTTATCTCAACGGTTGCCCGATGGCCGACTGCGCCCGTTTCGGTTCAATCACCGCCGCGGAAGTGGTACAGGTGATCGGCGCGGATATCCCGGAAGCACGCTGGCCGATAATCCGCAAAAAATTACAGGCTTGAAATATATGTATTTAAAGAAAAGAATCATCCCGGTCATGTTGTCGGGAAAATTACTGGAGGAAGCCGGCGGTTTCTAGCGGCGTCCTGTCTCCTTTCGCTGAACACATATAATAAAAATTTAATAATGGAGTGAAACTATGGATTACAAAGTAGCAGATATGAAACTGGCGGATTTCGGACGCAAAGAAATCGAAATCGCGGAAAAAGAAATGCCCGGACTGATGGCCACTTGCGAAAAATACGGCAAAGCCAAACCGCTGAAAGGCCTCCGGATCATGGGCAGCCTGCACATGACCATCCAGACCGCCGTGCTGATCGAAACGCTGGTCAAGCTGGGCGCGGACGTCAGATGGTGTTCCTGCAACATTTTCTCAACCCAGGATCATGCCGCCGCGGCAATCGCCAAGGCCGGTGTTCCGGTATTTGCCTGGAAGGGCGAATCCCTGGAAGAGTATTGGGACTGCACCTATCGCGCCATCACCTGGCCCGACGGCAAAGGCCCGGACCAGATTGTTGATGACGGCGGCGACGCCACCCTGCTGATTCATCGCGGCTACCAGGCGGAAAATGACGCCTCCATCCTCGATGTCCCGACCGATAACAAGGAATTGCAGATCATCAATAAGCTGCTTAAAAAAGTCCTTAAAAAAGATAAAAAACACTGGCACAATGTTGCGAAGAAAGTCATCGGCGTTTCCGAAGAAACCACCACGGGAGTTCACCGCCTCGTCCAGATGGAAGAAAGAGGCGAACTGCTGTTCCAGGCGATCAACGTCAATGACTCGGTGACCAAGAGCAAATTCGACAACATCTACGGTTGCCGTCACTCGCTGACCGACGCCATCAAACGCGCCCTCGACGTGCTGATTTCCGGCAAGACCGCCATGGTCTGCGGTTACGGCGACGTCGGCAAAGGCTCCGCCGAAGCCATGCGCAATGAACGCGCCCAGGTTATGGTCAGCGAAATCGACCCGATCTGCGCGCTCCAGGCCTGTATGGCCGGGTTCAAGGTCTGCACCGTTGAAGACGCTCTCCCCTATGCCGATATTTATGTGACCACCACCGGCAACAGCGACATCATCACCGCTGAACATATCAGCAAGATGAAAGACCAGGCCATCGTCTGCAACATCGGCCATTTCGATAATGAAATTCAGGTCGAAGCGCTGGAAAATTGGCCCGGCGTCAAAAAAGAAGTCATCAAAGGCAGTTTCTGCCCGGTAACCCGTTATAAATTCAAAGACGGACATTCCGTATATCTGCTGGCCGAAGGCCGCCTGGTCAATCTGGGTTGCGCCACCGGACATCCGAGCTTCGTGATGTCATGCAGCTTCACCAACCAGACGCTGGCGCAGATCGATATCGCCAAGAATCCGAAGCGCAATGTCGGCGTTTACCGTCTGTCCAAGAAACTGGACGAAGAAGTTGCCGCGCTGCATCTGGCCAAGCTTGGAGCCAAGCTGACCAAGCTGTCCAAGAAACAGGCCGCCTACATCGGCGTCCCGGTCGAAGGCCCCTACAAACCGGAACATTACAGATATTGATTTAAGCGATTCGATACAAAGCGGGAAAGAACTGAACAAGTTTTTTCCCGCTTTTTTATTTCTGTAAATCCATCCTGTTGCGGACAAGAGCTTGCTCAAAGATCGGTAAAACGAGTATCCAATATCCAACAAGGAATATCCAATATCCAAGGTAAGAAGTATCGCTATCGCTCCTGCTTTTTTTCCCGGCAGTATCTATTATGTTTGTGTCAGGTCGGACTCTGTGATTGTCTTTTGTATTTCCTTCGTCAGTTGGATATTCCTTGTTGGATATTGGATATTCAAATTATTGGGCCATTAAAAACGAATACGGTTATTCATCCAGGAGACGTCCGGAATTCAGGAGAAATATAAAGATCAAATAAAGCTTTGTACCCAGGCGCGGACATCGGCGTAACGGTACTTTTCAAGGATGCCGAATGCCGCCAGTTGTTTGGCTTTGATTTTGGAAATCAGCGGCACGGTGATGCCGCATAGAAAGCGGGTAATCAGGTCCGCCGTGGCGGGAACGGAAAGCTTTGCCGTAAACGGACCGGTAAGTTCTTCAAAACTGTAATCCGACAGCGGTTTGAGCGAAATACTGCTTTTCAGTTGAGCCTGGCCTTCAAGACATACCGAACAATGATTGCATTTTTTCCAGTTTAGCTCCTCGCCGAAATATGTCGCCAGCGCGTAACTCAAACAGACATTCCCGGCAAACACTTTCACCATTGTTTCAATTCGCCCGACTTCAATCTGCTCTTTCTGCCGGAACAGCAGATCCAGTTCCCCGGTCAATTTTTCAATGTCAAAGCTCGGCGCGGTAACTTCAAAAACTTCAGTCATTTCTTTAGCTTCCAGCCGAATGAACCCTTTCTGGTCAAAATATTCCAGCGCGGTCGTGACCCGTTCCCGATCCCCGCCGCATCCTTCTTTGATGGAATCAAAGTTGACCGTTGACCAGACGCGGCTTTTTTGCACCCCCGCAAACAACGCCTCCGTAAAACGGCGGCGTTCCCCGTTGAACTTGGCGGCGATCTCCTCATCCGGGATGACATTGCTGTAACGGTAGTCGGAAAAATAGGAATAAAGCGGCTTGATGATGCCTTTCATCTCCAGATACACCAGCAGGGTTTTGAGGGTCAGGATGCGGATATTGGACATCGTGGACAGACTGTTGAGTTTTAGCTCCCAGTTCGAGCCGCCGGCAGGAATCGCTTTAAGCACCCGCCGGATATTGTCCGCTTCCGGCGTATCGCCGTAAATGAAGTTTTCCAGAACATTTATATTATCGAGATTCGCCAGCACATAGCAATCGGAATTCAGCCCGTCACGCCCGGCGCGTCCGATTTCCTGACTGTAATTTTCGATTGATTTGGGCAGATCGTAGTGAATAACCCGCCGGATGTTGCGTTTGTCGATGCCCATGCCGAAGGCGATAGTCGCCACGATGCAGTTGACCTGGCCGGACATAAATGAATCCTGAATGCGTTCGCGATCCTCATGCTTCATCCCGGCGTGGTAGGCGATGGCGTTCACCCCTTTGCCGTTGAGAAATTCCGCTACGGTTTCGGCGGTTTTTTGCAAAGTCACATAGACAATCGCCGGCTGTTCCGGCGCGTCTTTAAGCAGTTCGTACAATACGCGGTCTTTGTCATCGGTGACCGGTTTCACCCATAACCGCAAATTGCGGCGGTAGAAACCGGTGACTATCACCGAGTCGCGATGCAGATTGAATTTGGCGCACATATCGGTGATTACCGCCGGAGTCGCGGTAGCGGTGAGCAGCAACACCTGCGCAACATTGAATTCCCGCTGATAAACCGGTAGTTTCAGGTAGTCCGGACGGAAATTATGGCCCCATTCGGAAATGCAGTGCGCTTCGTCAATCACCATCAGAGAAATGGGTATTCCGCTGAGGAATCGGCGGAAACGCTCGTTTTTGAAACGTTCAACCGCAATCAGCAGGATTTTGTAATATCCCGATCTGACTTTCTCCATAATCTGGCGTTCCTCGTCACGGCTGAGCGAGGAATCAATGCGGGCGGCGGCGATGCCCTTGCCCAACAGAAAATCAAGCTGGTCCTGCATCAGCGCCAGCAGCGGCGACACTACCAGGGTAAGATTAGGCAGATGCAGCGCCGGCAGTTGGTAACACAGCGATTTTCCGGAACCGGTGGGGAAAATTGCCGCGGCCGATTGGCCGCTGACAATGCGACTGATGACCTCTTTCTGTCCCGCTTTGAATTCATTAAAACCGAAATGCTTTTCCAATGTTTGATGGATCATCAATGCTTCCCGTGATTAGTGTCTTTGTTTAAGAATTCTCAGTAGTTAAACAGTCTCTATCAGAGTTGATTCAGCAACCATGAAACATGCGTACTATACGCATTTGACGCCGCCAGCATTGGGGGTTAAAATTTTCACAATAAACCTTGCCGGCGCGCTTCATACCATACAAAAGGAGATTTTCTCTGCAAATACGATTCCGGAACAATTCCTTGTAAATATTCTTGAAAATTTTCTGCTCGCCAACGGTTATTGTCCGGGTCCTTTAATCCAAGACGCTCTATTGTTGCATTGCATTTGTCCTGCATAGTCTGGTCTAATCCGGGGTTAGGTTTAATTTCACCTGTTGCCAAATTTAAAAAGAAAGTGTCCTGTTTAATCTTAAACGGGTCCAAAACATCATCGAATATATTCTTTTTTCTGTTTGCTCCCAGACATGCTAATCGATAATTTTCCCATTCATATGCCAACCCGGCATTTTCAGACTTTGCAATAAAGTGGTCTGTTGTGCTCGCGCCGCTGGCAATTTCAAAATATAAGCAAAGATATGCGCAAACTCTATTATACGACTCCCATAGCTCCCCTGAAACGCTGGTCCAATAGGGCGGCAACTTAGAAGCCTCCGGCGGCGGCGCATAAATATTAATGCCATATTTCTGTAAATATGCCAGTCCGGGTTTTCGGACTTTAAGGTCAAAATCGGCAGGTTCGGGAGCCTGGTTTACTGGAATCATTTCAAGTACCCTTTCTTTTCACAAATGGAGCGCCAGCGAAACAAAAAGTCATCTTTTGGGCTTAACTTTTGACAAAGCTTTTCATACTTTGCTTCTATCTTCTTAACGTCCGGATTGGGAACATCAAGCAGAGCCGCCGCCCCCTCAATAAGTTTTTCAGACTCTATAGAACGGGTGCTTTTTAAGTCGAAAGCTTTGCTGGTCAACCAATTTTCCGCATCACCCTTTAGCTCGAAATCGCGTTTTAACATTTCCACGGCGCGCTCTTTATTAATGTCCAAATCGAACCATGCATCTTTTTCAGTTTCAAATAGCGGCTCTATGGACGCCATGATCAACGGCGAATGTGTGGCTGCAATGATTTGTACATTAACAGGCGACTTCCGCGCTACTTTAGATTTTTTACTGATCTGAAGTTCGTTACTCATAATGCGAATCAAGGATGAAATGATTTGACGTTGCCATTTCGGGTGAAGGTGTGCTTCAACCTCGTCGATCAAAAACGTAATGCGTGATGTGGTATCTTGCGCAAGTAATTTACTTGCTTTCGCATGTTCGCTTAAACTCCAAACTAAAGCATAAGAAAGCGCTAAAATACGCCGGATTCCGGACGATGCGAACAATACCGGAATGTCTTCCCCATACGGCATCTTTATCGTGGGAATATCCCTGGCGTCATCAATAGATATTCTTGTAAGCTCTCCAGGACTAAGCGTTTCGCCGGGTGGAGAAATATGCGATAACGTGTCACACAAAATTTGATATTCTTTCCCTTTTTCCTTCTGCCAGCCAGCCCAGTCCGCAATAAGTCCATTGCAAAGTCGGGTTCCTTTATCGTCTTCAAGCCCATTCCATATTTCCGGAGGAGAAAAAACATAGGCTGGCTGGCGTTCCTGAATATCCACGTTGTCACGCTTCTCCCAGTAATTTTTTGCCGGATCCCAAACGGAAAAACTGCCATCGGCGTGAGCATAAATTACCAGCCCCGGATTATATGGGCGACCGGCTTTTCCAATCCAACTCCACTTTTTCCGATCAAAAGAACAAGAATAATCTTCTATTTTTTTGTTGTTATCCGTAATCAGGTCAAATGATATTGTACCCTTTTCGCCTGATAATGGTTGCGCCATATATCCTGAATTCAACTTTTGATTGACTTCCGCCGGCCAACGTCTGGACAGGGCATACCAGATAATGTCCAATAAAAAAGATTTGCCTAAACCGTTATCTCCGGTAATAATATTCAGCCGCTCCCCAAAAGTAATGTCTATATTTTTTGCGGGACCGACATTTTTCAGTTTTAAACTTTTAATCATAATATCAATCCTTCTTATATGTTCGCCAAACAAACTTTACTATATGCGAAATTGTCCTATTTGCAACCGTTGCCGTAAAATAGCAGCTTAAGTTAGCATTGCTGCCGCCATATATTTTTCAGATTCCACTATCAATTAATTAATTTAACATCATGATTCATCCTAATCGGTCAACAATCGTTTTAAATATTCTTTATTCAGCAGAAGTCGTCTGTTGAATTGAGTATGTTAAATAAAAAGTCCGCATTTGACGTAAATTAACTATGGAAAATCCTTTTTTATCGGTACTGAGTGCCAACCTGTGAAAAGCATACTTTGCATTTGGCGTTTCAGTTCACGCACGCTCCAGCCTTCTTTTTCGGTTTGTTTGACGTAAAAGCCAATTTCAAGCTCAGAATCCGCTTTCAATATTTCAAAATAATGACTCCACGTCAATTTGTGGAACAGTGTTCCACAGTTTTGAAATGCCATGCGTAGTTTCCTATTTTCAATATTTCAAAATAATGACTCCGCGTCAATTTGTGAGACAATGTCTCTCATTTTTGAAATATGAGATACAATTGCGGTACCGGACCGCGCCTTGACATTAAACGGTTTTCATCTTATCTTATGCTTTATGTTTTGAAGGAGTATAAGAACTGGGAACCCATCAAATAAAACCGGAGGCATATCATGTTTAAAGAAGAGAGAGACGAGACTTTATTTGACTGGAGCATGTTGGGAGACATCAATACGGGACGGCCCAATATGGGCGGAACCATGGATGTTGCAGTCTATCGTTTGATGCAGTTCACCTTGCGGGACGTGTTGATTAAGGAATATGGCGTTGCCGACGCCGATCGGATTTTTTTAACGGCAGGTAAAAAAGCGGGACAGGAATTTTACCGCAATGTCATTAAGGAATGCAAAGATTTCAACGACCTGGCCGCCAAGTTACAAAATACCCTGCGGGATTTAAAAATCGGGATTGTCCGCTTTGAACGTGCCGATCTGGACAAAAATGAATTTGTCATTACGGTGGCGGAAGATCTGGATTGCTCCGGCTTGAAGATTTCCGACGAAACAATCTGCGTTTACGATGAAGGCTTTCTCAGCGGCGTTCTGCAGGAATTTACCGGCAAAGAGTTCGAGGTCAAAGAGGTTGACTGCTGGTGTTCCGGCGACCGGGTCTGCCGTTTCGAGGCGAAAGCGCTTAACTGAAGAGAGCCGCCATGCTGGAAGTCGATGAAAAACACTTGGATAAACTGACTGAAGCATTCTACCTGATCCTCAAGGGGCAGAAGGTTGAGCCGGTTATTCTTCCTGACGACCATCCGGATAACGAACTGAAACAGTTGGTCGAGTATGTCAACCGGTTTGTCGGGAGTTATAACGATTTTACCGGCGCAATGACTTCTCTTGCCGGCGGCAAACTCGATTTCGAACTGCCCAAAAGCGGCATGACGGTACTGCAACTGCTCAAAGGCGTGCAATCCAGCCTCCGGCATCTCACCTGGAAGACCCAGCGGATTGCGTCCGGCGATTTTGAGCAGCAGGTGGATTTTATGGGGGATTTTTCCACGGCATTCAACAGCATGACCGCTCAGTTGAAAGATGCGTTTCAGAAAATCGAACAGCAGAACAAGCAGTTGAAGGAGGCGTATGAGGTAATCACTCAGGAAAAAGAGAAATCGGACCGCCTGCTTCTGAATATTCTTCCCGTCCGTATTGCCCATGATTTGAAGACTACCGGGCGGACCGTCCCGGAAACTTTTGAAAACGTCACGGTGTTCTTTTCAGATATTGTCGGATTCACCAACATGTCATCCGGGCTTGAGCCCAAAACCCTGATCGACGAACTGAATGAAATCTTCACCGCGTTTGATCTGATTATCGAAAAAAACAATTGTGAACGGATCAAAACCATCGGCGACGCCTATCTGGCGGTCAGCGGCATGAATGACGGTCATGCCGCCCACGCCGAAAATATGGTAGATTCAGCTATCCAGATCATCCGGTATCTGGAAAAGCGGAACACGACGACGCCACTTCAGTGGAAAATCCGGATAGGCATTCATTCCGGCAGCGTGGTCGGCGGGGTGGTCGGGATTAAGAAATACATCTATGACGTTTTCGGCGACACGATTAACACGGCATGCCGCATGGAACAGAATTCCGAACCGATGAAAATAAATATTTCCGAAGTCACTTACGGTCTGGTCAAGGATAATTATGAATTATCCGAGCGCGGCGAACTGGAAGTAAAAGGCAAGGGAATGATGAAGATGTACTTCGTGACGGATCGCCGGAGCAAACTTTAGTTTTTCTGCTTTGAGTAATAATCCATCCTTTTTTATTCTCTCGTAAAAGCAATATAATTATTTTACCATAAAGTATTTATAGCAGAACTTATTGACAAATTTACTATATGTAGATACGCAACGCCTAAAAAGGCCCGGCCGGCAAGCACCGGAAATGATGCTGCGGGGGCCAGCATGTCCAGGAGAGCCAATGGGGCCTATGGGACCTATGGGGCTTATGGGGCTTATGTGAGGGGACTGCCGGGGGATGTCCAAAATGTGCTCAGCGGGTGTCCAGAATCAGCGTGGTAGTGTCCGACTTGTCCGACCAGTCCGACCGTCCGACTTGGCTGGGTATAGTGGACCGAGTGTCCAAAATGTTGTTTGAAAACTATAAGCGGTTGTACTCGATGACACTCTAATCACTCGGAGTGTTTAGAAAGTCTGAATGCCGTTGTGCTCAACGTGCCTCTAAGACTCGGAAATGCTCTGCAATACGGGTGTCCAAAATGTGCTCAGCGGGTGTCCAGAATCAGCGTGGGATGTGTCCGACCAGTCTGACCAGTCCGACCAGTCCGACCAGTCCGGTCTTGCCCCAATAAGCGTGTCCAAAATGTGCTCCGCGGGTGTCCAGAATGACCGGGGCAGAAGTCCAATATGTCCATAATGTCCAACATGTCCATAATGTCTATGACAAGCCCCATGAGTTACAGGCAGGTGTGTCCAAAATAAGTGGTATGTCCAAAATGCGCGGGAGACAACTATTTGGCATAATTTCGCTTGCCGAAAATGGCGGTGCCGATTCTTACGAAAGTCGCGCCTTCGGCGACGGCGGCGGGAAAATCTCCGCTCATGCCCATCGACAATTCCGGCAGGCGGAGATTCAAGCGCTTTTCTATTTTATCCCGCAGTTGCCGCAGTGCGCCGAAAATACGACGCAGTTCGGCTTCGCCGGCTTCATAAGGGGCCATGGTCATCAAGCCCGCCAGTTCCAGATTGGCGGCGTTTGCCGCGGCTTCCGCCATTGTCAGGATATCATTTTCGGCAGACGCCCCGAACTTGGTGGTTTCCCCTGAGATATTTACTTCCAGCAGGATTTTCTGCTTTTTGCCGGCTTCGCCGGCCAGCCGGTCGAGCCGCTGGATCAGTTTAACCGAATCAACGGAATGAATGTAAGTTGCGTATTGGACGGCCTTTACCGCTTTATTGCTCTGGAGGTGGCCCAGCAGATGCCATTCAATATCCGGCGGGAGATTTCCGGCTTTCTGTTCCAGTTCCTGGACTTTGTTTTCACCGAAGCGGCGCTGTCCTTGAGCGTAAGCCGCGAGAATATCTTCACGGGAAAAAGTCTTGCTGACCGCGATCAGTTTCACTTCATCCGCCCGGCGTCCGCAGTTCACGGCGGCAGCGGCGACGGCGTCTCTGATTTCGGTCAGTTGTTCCTGAATATATTGGCTCATGCCCCGGTCTCCATGTAAATCCGGACTATTTGTTATCCGCGGGTTGACCGGGAATTTTCTTGCGCAGTTCGGGCGGGGCCATGGAGATTTTGGAACCGGCGGGAACGCTTTCAGTCATCCACACATTGCCGCCGATGATGCTGCCCTTGCCGATTACAATATTGCCCAGGACGGTAGCTCCGGCGTAGATGGTGACGTCATCCTCAATTGTCGGATGCCGTTTCGCCCCTTTGATAATCATGCCGCAGGCGTCTTTCGGAAAGCTCAAGGCGCCCAGGGTAACGCCCTGGTAAATTTTAACGTTGTTGCCGATAACGGCGGTTTCGCCAACCACGACTCCGGTGCCGTGATCGATGAAAAGGCCTTTTTCCAGATGGGCTCCGGGATGGATGTCAATGCCGGTAATGCTGTGCGCGTATTCGGTCATCATCCGCGGAATCAGCGGAACTTTATGATGGTACAGGACATGGGAAAACCGCTGGATGGTGATGGCTTTAATTCCGGGATAGCTGACCACGATTTCGTCAACGGTGACCGCGGCCGGGTCGCCGCTGAAAGCCGCCGCAATGTCCAGTTTCATGGTTTCGCGGATTTCCGGGATCGCATTGAGCAGGGCTTTCACCGCCTCTTCGGTCTTCTCCGGAACATCACAGTCGTCGCAATGGTTTTTGCCGCATTCGTAGCTGAAAGAGCGTTCAATCTGATCGTGCAGTTCCGTATAAACTTCTGTCAGGATATTGCCGATATTGAACGAGATGGTTTTCAAACTGTAGTTCTGCACCCCGCTGAACCCCGGGAAAACGATCTCCATCAGCCGGTTGATGATATCGTGAATTTCCTGCTGACGCGGCAGGTTGAACCCTTCAACGTGATTGATGCCTTTGGCGTCTTCGTAAGTGTCGCAGATTTTCCCGACCAGGTCGCGCAGGTAATCGCTGGACAGTACGGATAATTTATGGCTGCAATATCTGTCTTTCATCTTAATTCTCCAAGGTTGCGCTACTCTATGTTTTGAACTTGTTCTCTGATTTTTTCCAGTTCAGTTTTAAAATTTACGACTAGCGGTGAAACTTTGCAGCCCGCGGCTTTGTTGCCGAGGGTGGTGATTTCCCGGCCCATTTCCTGCATCAGGAAATCCAGGCTCCGCCCGGTCGGAATTACGTCTTCGTTAAGGAAGCCTTCAACCTGCTGGAAATGGCTCCGCAGGCGGGTAATTTCTTCGGTAACATCGGATTTGTCAGCGTAAATAATAATTTCCCGCAGTATCCGTTCGTCATCGCTGGGAACCGGGAGCTGCGCATTTTTCAGCTTTTCCAGAATCTTTGCTTTCTGGATTTCCGGTATATCCGCGGCTTCCTGTTCGACGGTTTCAATAATGCCTTTAAGGTAATTCAGACGCCGCGCAAGATCTTCTTTCATGGCAGTTCCTTCGCTTTGGCGCATTTTCTGGAATGCCGCCAGGGCCTTTTCCATGGCTTCAATGAAAGTATGCTCAATTTCAGGAAGATTGAAGTCCTGAAGCGACTGTTCGATCACGCCGGGAACCGCAAGCAGGTCGCGGAGCTGGATGTCGCCGCTGAGTTTGAGCACGGACTGCATTTCGCGGCATTTTTCCGTCAGCGACTCCAGCAGCGTGCTGTTGAGCTTGACCGATCTGGCGGCAAAACTGTCCTCGACAGTCATATCCACGCGGGCGGAAACAGCGCCGCGGCTGATTTTATCAGAAACAAGTTTTCTGAGCAGCGGTTCGTAACAAGCCAGCTCCCGCGGCAATACCGCCCTGATTTCAAGCTGCTTGCGATTGACGGCGGAAATTTCCACGACGAAACTGATGCCGCTTTTGGAATTGGATGAGCAACCCTTGCCGAATCCAGTCATACTGTTCATATTTCAAGCCTCCTCAAGCCCGTTGCAATAGAGCTATTGCACAGTGTTTTGATTCAAGTCGCCGTCTTCCATTTCCTGTCCGAAAATCGGGGTCCATCCGGCAAAATTCGCATTGCCCACGCCGCAAACCACAATTTTCTTGCCCTTGGTGAATGATTCCCAGGCGAATGAGGTTTGCAGCGGCAAAGCCTTAAGCCGGGTTACTTCTTCCGGCTTGAGAGTTCCCATGGGGTCGAAATCCAGCGGGAATTTGGTGTTCACAACCTGCGGAACGCCGAAACGGACCCGGTTGCGCTGTTCCGTAGACAGGTAAAGCATATTGTTCATGGCATAGTTTGACGCAGTCTCAAAAGCTTTAAGCCGGTTGTAATCCTTGGTCTGGTACGTTTTGCGGATCAGGCGGTATGGGCTCCAGTTAAACAGCCGGTTGTCGCTGGTCCCGAATACAACCAGCGCATCTTTTTCGCCCGGCACAACCCAGGCGATACAAACCTGAGACGTTTCTCCGCAGAGGACGGATTTTTTGGCGTTGGCAAAATCGCCCAGAATATTTTCCGCCATTATCACCGGTTTATTGTAACGGATGTATTCCTGTTGAAGAACATCCAGGTCTTTGGCGTTTTTCAGCACATACTTCCTGGCGCTGATTACCGCCTGTTCCCGGTAATAATCGTCTGACTTGCAAGACACCAGAAATATTGAAATGCCGGCAAAAAGCAGTACTGCCGCAATTGATACTGTTTTTTTCATTACTTGCTCTTTATGGTTTATGGTTTAAATCAGGCTAAATATAATCTTTATATATCTATAATGCCAGCAGGCAACCGTCAAAGCGATATGGAATTTTACATCGAAGGGACTTCTTTATAGAAAAAACAAGCGGACAGATGCGAATCGTCGCCCGCCGGTTCAAGCGGCGGAGTTTTTTGCCGGCAGATGTCTCTGGCCAGCGGACAGCGCGGATGGAATGCGCATCCCGGCGGCGGCGCGAGCGGCGATGGAACGTCGCCCGGCAGAACAATTCGCTTTCTGCCGGTTTCACGGTCAACTACCGGCACCGCGGAAAGCAATGCTTTGGTATACGGGTGTGCCGGGTTGCCGCATATTTCTGAACTTTTTCCGCTTTCGACGATCTTGCCGAGATACATAACCAGAATGCGGCGGCTGATATGTTCCACTACCGCCAGGTCGTGGGCAATGAAAAGGAATGCGATTCCGGTATTTTTTTGAATGTCCATCAGCAGATTGATGATCTGGGCCTGGACGCTTACGTCCAGCGCGGAAACGGGTTCGTCCGCGATAACCAGCTTAGGATTTACCGCCAGCGCCCTGGCGATTCCGATGCGCTGACGCTGGCCGCCGCTGAACTGATGCGGATAGCGATGCATCACCTCTTCGCCCAGGCCGACCATTTGCAGGAGCTCGCTTACACGGCGAATCCGTTCTTCGCGATTCAGGCCGGTATGTAATTGTAAAATTTCATTCAAGGCGGTAAAGATGGTCATTCTGGGGTTCAGTGAACCGTAAGGGTCCTGGAAAATCATCTGGAAATTACTGCGGGCCCGCCGCAGTTCAGCGCCTTTCAGCCTGCCGATTTCCACGTCGCCGATCCGGAAAGTGCCTTCCTTAGGGTCTTCCAGCCTGACCAGAGTCCGTCCGAGCGTACTTTTGCCGCAGCCGCTTTCTCCGACCAGCCCCAGCGTTTCGCCGGACTCCAGTTGAAATGATACCCCGTCCACCGCGCGGACGTGGCGCGTTTTACTGAACCAGCCGTCCCTGACCGGATACCATACTTTCAGATTTTCTACTTCAAGCAATGCCATTTTTGATGATTTCTGTCCCGAATTTCTTGATGTCTCTATATCTTTACTCTTCTTGATGCGGTTTTCAAGAAGAAAAAGTTATTAAGCGGGTAAAAATGGAAAAGAAACGCCTGCTTAACGAAAGTTGTTACGCAGGAGTCTGCATTGACCGGAGGTTTTCGATGGCCCGGCGATGAAGGGCGTGTCCGTCATTTTCAAAATCCTTTATAACACTACAGGAGGCGAAAGAATCGCATAACCCGCAATGGTCAAGCTTTTTTGAAATAACGCAACATTTTCTGATTTTACACTCATTGCCGCAGCGGTTGTTGGCTGAATGACATCCGCCGCATTGAAATTTTTCAAGGATGACATCCGGGCTTAATCCGGATTCCTTCGCAATGTCTGATAGAACTTCGCTCAGCCCGGCGCCTTTAAAAAGGTTGGCAAGCTGGCATTCGTCACAAATAGTTCCGCATGCGCCAATTTCCATAAATATGCATCCTCGAATTAACAATTATTCTCTCTTTTAAGAAAAGAACTGATAAACCTGATTTTGTCAATAGCCAATATAGGAAAATGTATAATTATTTTGCAAAAATCCCCATCTCCGACGGCACCGCCAAAAGTCCACTGCCGCTAAAAATCGAATTACAGATGGGCTTTGGAAAAATATTTCCGCCGCTAATTCGTGATTTTCATGCCGCCATCTTCAGCTCCCAAATCAACAATTGG
>TBL_comb47_HYPODRAFT_10001971_pt1 | contig 26014 bp, 28 predicted proteins | sample TroBogypolimnion_40_FD_10682 | JGI IMG/M metagenome (IMG submission 10682)
TGCGCAGCACGCGGGTGCGGAATCTGGACGGTTATCTCGTTACCCTTCCGAACAAGCTGATGGGCAATGCCGTCATCACGAACATTACGCGCCGCCCGAACATCAAGACGGAAATGAATTTTGGCCTGACCTGCGACACGCCGGTGGAAAAAGTGCGGCGGGCGACGGCGATTCTGGAGGAGATTTTCCGCGCGAATCCGAAGACCGTGGATCTCATCATCAGCTTCAACAAATTCGCGGATTCGTCCTTGAATATTTACGTCAGTCACGTCTGGAACGGCACGCAGGACAAGGTGTATTACGCAGAAATGCAGGAGTTTAATTTGAAAATCAAGCAACGCTTTGCGGACGAGGCGATTGAATTCGCGTTTCCGAGCCGCACGGTTTATCTCCAGAACGCGGCGGGAAAATGATTTGTCGGCGCGCGTTGGCTACGGTTTAATAGGCGGATGGACTTCCTAACGCATCTGCTTTGGTATCACGATAAGTTTCTCGGCATCGAATGGTCGGCGTGGAAAATGGTCGGCTGGATGGCCAACGTCGTTTTTTCCTCGCGTTTCCTGGTGCAATGGTACGCCACCGAAAAGAAAAAACAGGTGGTGGTGCCGCAGGCGTTTTGGTGGCTAAGCCTGATCGGGTCACTTACTTTTCTGTGCTATTCCATCCATCTCGCGGATTCGGTGCTGATCTTTGCCTACGCGTTTACATGGATTCCGTATATTCGCAATCTTATGATTCACCGCCGGAACAAAGCCGCGATGTCGGTCTGTTCCGGCTGCGGCAAAAAAAATCCACCGCAGGCGAACTATTGTCCGCACTGCGGCGTGAAGGTGAGTTGAAACGGCTTACTTTTTCGGGGCCACCGGTGCGGCGTTGGGCACTACGCCGTATTTCGCGAGCACAGGCTTGAATTCCGGATGCGTCTGGCTGTAGGCGACGAGTTGATTGATGAAGTCGGTCATCAGCTTCTGGTTTTGATTAAACGTGCCGATGACTTGTTCCGCCTGCGGCCGGAGCGCTTCTATGTCTTTGCGCGTGCTGGTGGCCTGCCGGTAAAGGTAGGCGGTGAGCGTGCCGCTGACGATGATGAGGGCGAGCAGCAGAGTGAAAACCTGCGTGCGCAGCGCGGCGATTTGGGAAGTGGTGTCGGGAGTCATAAAAAATCAATGGGCGGCGGTTTTGGGTTGAACGGACTGGAGAATGCGGGTGAGTTCCGGGCTTTTGACCGTGGCATTGTAAGTCGCCGTGTCATTGGCCAGCGACTGCGCGCGGAGCATGCTATTATTGGCGATGGTGGCGTAGGCGCTCAATTGGCGGAGTTCGCGGGTGCGGTTCATGGCCAGCAAGGCAAAGACCACACCGAGAATCACCAGAACGGCGAGCACAAAATTCAGAATGGTGGTTGTGGTGTCAGATTTCATAGGCGCGGGAAATCTAGCCAATTTAAAGGAAAAGTCCACTGCGTTTTTCAGCGGTCGTTCGTATTTTAGCGCAAAAAACGTTGTTCATCTGCCCGCTTCTGTGGCTAAATCTGCGCATGAAGATCCACTTTCTCGGCGCGGCGCGCACCACCACCGGCTCCATGTATTTGCTGGAGGTGAACGGCAAAAAACTGTTGCTCGAATGCGGACTCTTCCAAGGACATCGCGAAGAAACCACGAACCGTAACTTGACGTTTCCTTTCGACCCCCGGCAATTAGACGCCGTCATTCTCAGCCACGCGCACATGGACCACGCGGGCAATCTCCCCAATCTCGTTAAGCAGGGATACACCGGGAATATCCATTGCACTTTTGCCACGCGCGACTTGTGCGCCATTATGCTGGTGGATTCCGGACACATTCAAGAAGCCGACGCGCTCTTCGTTTCCCAGCAGCGCGCCAAAAAACATCTCCCGCCCGTCGCGCCGCTTTACACGGTCGCGGATGCCGAGAAAACGCTGCACCAGTTCGTGGGGGTCAGCTATGAACGCCCCTTCCTTGTGGCCGAAGGCGTGACGGTGACGTTTCGCGACGCCGGCCATATTCTGGGCTCGGCGCAGGTGATTTTCGACATTCAGGAAAAAGGCCGTAAGTATCGCTATCTTTTCAGCGGCGATGTCGGGCGCGGCGGCGATGAAATTTTGCGTGACCCGGCGCCGGTGGAAAATGTGGATTATCTCCAAATCGAATCCACCTATGGCGGCCGCGTTCATGCCGTCCGCACCGACGCCGACGCGACCGTCGGCCGGCTGGTGCTGGCGACTTTGCAGCAGCAAGGTCAGGTCATCATTCCGGCCTTTTCCGTGGGGCGCACGCAGCAGATTGTCTATGTGCTGAACCAACTTACGCTCGCCGGCAAGCTGCCCCGCGTGCCGATTTTCGTGGACAGCCCGTTGAGCGTGAATGCCACGGAAATTTACCGCCTCCATCCCGAATGTTTCAACGACACCATCAATAAGTTCCTCCACGAAAAGGCCAACCCCTTTGGCATGGCTAATTTGACGTACCTTCGCGAAGCGGAACAATCCAAGAAACTCAACGACCTCAAAGAAGCCGCCATCATCATCAGCGCCTCCGGCATGTGCGAAGCCGGACGCGTCCGGCATCACCTCAAAAATCATCTGGGCGATCCCAAGAGCTTGGTGCTCTTCATCGGCTTTTGTGCCGAAGGCACGCTCGGGGCGCTCATCACCGCCGGGAAAAATCCCGTCAACATCTTCGGCGAACCCGTGGCCGTGCGCGCGCAGGTGGTTTCCCTCGACACCTATTCCGGGCATGCGGATAAGAACGAACTTTACCGCTACGTCCAGCGTATCACGGGGAATATTAAGAAAATCTTTTGCATCCACGGCGAAGAATCCCAATGCCTGGCGCACGCCGAGACGTTGCGCACCCAGCGGCCGCGCGCGGAAGTCATCGTGCCCGAGTATAAGCAGGTCGTGGAAATTTAACCGGCCCATCAACGCCGCGGCGGGCTTTCGCCGCCGTTCGCCGCCTCCGCCCGGTATTCCAAAATATCTCCCGGCTGGCAGTTCAAGTGTTTGCAGATCGCTTCCAGTGTGCTGAAGCGGATGGCTTTGGCCCGCCCCGTTTTGAGGACGCTCAAATTCTGCGCGGTGATATCCACGCCATCGGCGAGATCGTTCAGCCGCATTTTGCGCTGGGCGAGGACCACGTCGAGATTCACGATGATGGGCATAGGGGAAAAACCGTTAAACCGTCAATTCCTGTTCCTCCTGAATTTTTCGGCCTTCGTCCAAGATCCAAGCGAAAATGACGATGACAATCCCCGCCAGCAGATAGCCAAAGTTGATTCCCAAAATGGAAAAGGAAAAGAAACTCATCCTGAACATCGGCTCGACAGCCTGAGTTGTCGTGTAGTAAACCGTAATGTTCTGCTGCAAATGCTTTGGCAATGGCAGTGGTTCTCCGGACGAGGGAACAAACTGTACCAAAGCATGAATGGCGTAAATAGTTAGCCAGTTGATGATGCAGAGATAACCAAGGGTCTTGATACAGCGAATGGACTCCTTGGCAAAAATCGAACCGCGCTCATAAAAATGAAAGAGGTCGGCCAGCTTCCAATACCAAAGACACAAGACTACTTCTGCGGGGATTGTGAATTTAACGCGCTCCCACGAGGGCGGTCCCCATAACACTAAACAACAATATAGATAATACCCAATGGTAAAAGCCAGAATTCCCAAAATTGCTAACCGGATGACTCGGCTGATGGTTTGGATGCGGGTGAGGCGAGGATTCATATTTACGAGGGCGGATTCAGCAGCATTCATAATTTTCCAATTGTTTCTTTGGCTCTACACCGTCAATTCCTGTTCTTCCTGAATTTTCCGGCCCTCGTCCATGATCCAGGCGACGAATATAATTAACATTCCCGGTACCACCGACGTGGTGTTGAAGCTCATTTCGTGAAGGACGCCTCCCAATTGATAATCCACAATGGAGCAGAAAATGAGATAATAACCTTGGAACCGGATGTACAGGACATTCCGGGCGGAAAATAAAATTCCTCGCCGGTAGAGTCCGAACAGCAAAAACATCACTGCGGCCGCCGCGAAATCCAGCCCCGATTTGACCAGCACCAAAGCCAGCACATTTCCGGGCATGTCCGCCAGCGAGGTATAAACATGACCCGGTGCCACGACGATCCGCGCCGTGTGGGCCATGAGAAATGGCCAGCCGCACAGAAACGCCAGCAACGCATAGATCCCAAAAGCCAGCCCCAAGCCGATCATAATCTGAATCCACCAACTGGCGTACTGGATGCGTGCCAGCCGGGTACCCGTCGTCTCATCGGCCAATTTTGATAAATTCCATTTGTATCGGCTTAAGCCGAAGGCAAAGCAAACAGCCAGCAAGAGGATTATCATTTCGACTGGATTCATGTGGACAGTCTATTCCTTGATGTCTCTATTGTCAACAATAAGTTATCGAAGAACGATAAAATAATATTGTTCTACGAGTTTAGTGGCGTCCAATAAACCAACCCAGGAGGACTGCGCGGATGATGGTTCCGGGCCAATCGTGGCAGTACTCGGTTTCGGAGGAAGCGCAGCCTCCTCCACCGGCCTTCAGCCACCTTCGCTCCGATTGGGGGAGCAACGGTATTTATTTCTGGAGTGCAAAGTCGGGATTTTTGAGGATATGGTTCATGAGGACGATGATTTTGCTCAGGACGGCGGTGAGCGCGACTTTTGCGGGCTTGCCGGCAGGCAGACGCCGCCGCAGTCCGTAGGTCAATGCAGACAGAAAAAAAGAAACATCACCAGCAGTGCGGCGGCCGTCAGCCACCAAAACCAGTGCAGTCCACGCGGCTTGAGAGATTCGCGGCCAAATTCCGCCTGCACAAAACTTTCGTAATCGAAGTTCTCCTCCGGAATGCCGAGGTTGTTGGCATAGGCGGTGTCCGACCAGCCGGTTTGCTCATCCGCACCGCATCCGGGGCAGGCGCGGGCGCGCGGAGGCACCTCGTGGCCGCAGTTCGGACAAATTTCGGGAGGCATGAAAATTTTTTTCGTTGGGGAATAAAAATTTCTGGCGCGCTGAGAACTAAAAACGAAAAACTTTTTTCACGTTCCCGCCGCTTCCCCGGCCAAACCGCTGGCGAGGGGGGCGGCCGCGCCTTGCACCTCGGCGGGATCCAAACTCCAGCGCGCGGCGAGCCGGGCCACACGCTCGAAATTATGCCGCGCGGCGGCGGGCGTAGCTGCGTCATCCGCATAGGCAAACAATTTCAGACCGGCCTCGGTTTCCGGCACGGTGACGTTGCCCTGATTCCACAGAGTCGTTTCCGCCCACGCAAAGGCGCGCGTCACGCAACCGTCGTCCAGTCGCGCCCAGGCATGATGTGCATCCGCGCGCCGGGCGTAAAAATATTGCACATGCCCAAGTTGTCGGCTCAGCGCGGTGAGAAAATAGAAGGTCGCGTCCACATCGTCGGACGGCAGCGGCAACCCTTGACCGGTCACAATGACCCAGCCGTGCACCGGCGGGCTGATAAAAAACTCATGTTCTCCTGCCAATCCCTCGGCCCAAGTACACGGCGCAGCGCGGTGAATGCCCAGCGCCGCGCGGACATTTTCGGTGGAGGTAGTGCGCACGGCCAGCCAGCATTCCGGTCGCGTGCGGGCATCGAGTTGCACAAAATAGCGGTGCATGGGCAAGGGCCGGGGAGCGGTCGTTTTTTCGGCGGCGGCCAGCAAACGATGTTGCCAGACGAGCCACCCGCCGAGGACCGTGCCGACCGCGAGGGGCAGCAGCACCAGCAGGAACAGGGACAAGCAAGGCTCCGAATTCACGGTGCGAATTTACGCTGCCACCGGGCCGGTGCAACCTAAATTTATCCGCCGGTGACGGATTTCACCGGCGCCGTACTCCGGCGCTCGACCAATTCGGCAGCGAGGCGCTTGGGCGTGAATGGTTCGTTGCGGATGAGATTCATCAAGGCTTCAATGGCGGCGATGCCAAGGCGGTGCTTCGGCTGGCTCACGGTCGTCAGCGGCACGCGATAAAATTCGGCGGCGAGAATATTGCCAAAACCCGCGAGGGAAATATCTTCCGGAATGCGGATGCCTTGTTGCAGCAGCGTTTCCGCGCAGCCGATGGCCACCAAATCGCTCACCGTCTGGATGGCGGTGGGCTGGCAGCCTTCGTTAAGCATTTGCAGCGCCGCCTTGGCGCCGTCCTCAATGGTGGTGCCGGATTGGAACACCAATTTATCATCCGGCTCCAACCCGGCTTCCCGGAGCGCGCGGCGATAGCCTTCAAAACGTTCATGCGCCCACGGCGCGGCCGGCGGGCCGGTGAAATAGGCGATTTGTTTGTGGCCAAGCTCCAATAAATGCTTGGTCACACGATAGCTCGCCGCCAGTTCTTCAATTTCGATGGCCGGAAAATTTTTGCAAAAAGGCGCCGGTGTGCCGAGCAGCACGGTGGGAATTTTGCGGCTGACAATCTCCTCGTAAATCCGCGCCGTGGCTTCAAAGCGATACACCGGCGTGATCAGCAAACCATCCACGCGCCGCGATAACAACCGGCGCAGACAGGCATCCTCGCGCTCCGCAAGATTTTGGGTTTGCGTCAGCAGAATGGCATAGCCCAGTTCGCGGGCGCGATCTTCAATGGCAAACACCATCCGCGCATAAATCGGGTTGGTCGTCGCCGGGATGACGAGGCCGAGCAATTTCGTGGTGCGGGTGCGGAGACATTGCGCGCTGGAATCCGGCACATAGCCCATTTGCTGGGCGAGCTGCTTGATGTGGGCGCGGGTTTTGTCCGCCACGTCCGGTGCGTCGCGCAAGGCCTTGGAAACGGTCATGACCGAAACGTTGGCCACCTTGGCAATATCTTTTAGTCTGAGCATGTGGTTGTTAGGTGTTTCATCCTTCGGCTAAACCGGCCTTCGTTCCCCGTCAAAAATACGTCCCGCGCCAGTGCAATTTTTGCCGCAGCGCTTCCAGAAACGAACTGTCCTGCAAGGCCACCAAGCGCACCGCGCGCCGGCTGCGGCGGATGGTTAGCTCGTCGCCCGTGTCCAATTCGCCCACGAGCTGGCCATCCGCACTCACCACCGTCGCCGGCACTCGGCTGACGGCTTGGATGCGCAGCGTTGCGGACAACGGCAGGATGATCGAACGGTTCGACAAGGCGTGCGGGCAAATCGGCGTCAGCGCAAACACTTCCGCCGTCGGCAGCACAATCGCGCCGCCCGCCGCCAAGGAATACGCCGTGGACCCCGTCGGCGAACTCACAATCAAGCCGTCGCAACGATATCGCGTAATCGGCTCCCCGTCCACGCTCACATCCAGCGCGATGAGCCGCGACACCGCGCCCCGGCTGATGACAATGTCGTTGAGCGCGGTCGCCGCGATGTTTTTGCCGTGGCCCGTGCCGCTGGCTTCGATCAGCGCGCGGGATTCAAAGCGGAATTCCCCGCGCCACACCCGCTTGAGCGCGGCGGGTAATTGATCCGCCGGCACGCCCGTCAGAAAACCGAGGCCGCCGAGATTGATCCCCAGCATCGGCGTGGCCGAACCTGCGATTTGCCGGGCCGTGTGCAACATCGTGCCGTCGCCGCCGAAGACGAGCAGCAGGTCGCACGCCCGCGCCAGTGCGGCGGCATCCGGTTGCACAGCGCAGCGGAGGTTCGCGAATTGCGCAGTGATGGCATCGCACAAAACGGTGCGACCGGCGCGGCGGAGGAGTCGGGCGGCGGCGCGCACGCGCGCAGCGCACGCGGGTTTTTCCGCGTTGCCGATGAGGCCGATGCGTTGGAAATGGTCAGCGGACTTTTTCAATCAGCACCAAAAATTCTTTGTTGCCGGCGGGGCCGAGCAGGGGAGATTCAACCACACCGCGCCAGCAAAGGCCAGCCTGCGCGCGGACAAATTCCGCCAGTTCCGCCAGCACTCGCTCGTGAATCGCGGGGTCGGTGATCACGCCCCGGCCCTTGTCGGCCTCCGCCTTGCCCGCCTCGAATTGCGGCTTGATGAGGGCCACGATTTTTCCCGTCGGCTGGAGCAACGGCACGGCGGGCGGCAGAATTTTTTTCAGCGAAATGAAGGAGCAATCCACCACTGCCAAATCCGCCGGGGCGGCGAACTGTTCCGGCTTGAGAAAGCGCGCGTTGGTTTTTTCCATCACCACCACGCGCGGATCGCAGCGGAGTTTCCAGGCGAGTTGGGCCGTGCCCACATCCACCGCGAAGACTTTTTGCGCGCCGCGCTGGAGCAGGCAATCGGTGAAGCCGCCGGTGGAGGCGCCGAGATCCAGCGCCACCAACCCGGTGACGGCGAGTTGAAAATGCGTCAGCGCGTGTTCCAGCTTGTGACCGCCACGGCTGACGTATTTTTCCGGGGCGTCCACGGTGAGGGCGTCTGCGGGGCGGATGCTATCGCTGGGTTTGCGGGCGGGATGGCCGTTCACGCGGACGGCGCCGGCGAGGACGAGGCGTTTGGCCTGTTCGCGGCTGGCGCAGAGGGCGCGTTCGACGAGAGCTTGATCTACCCGCAAAGACACGGCGGCAGCTTAAACCGCCCCGGCGCGGGCGACCAGTGGAATCGCGGTTGGGCCGGGGAAATTTACCGGCGAACCGCCTCCCGTGCGGGAGGCGGTCGGTTTTTTTGGATTTCTCCGTTTACGCCTTCGGCGTTGTTGCCGCTGCCGGCGTGGGCGCGGGCGTGGGCGATGCGTGGTGCGCTTTGCGCGTGTCTATGTGGCTGGCGAGTTCCCATTCGGCGAGCACGGCCGGGTCGTGCTTGAAGGTGTTGCGTACAATCGTCCGCAGGTTGCGCAGGGCTTTGCGCGCCGTGGCATTTGTGCCGGCCAATCCCGCCGTGGCGTGGACCTGCTCGCCCTGCCCGGTGGACTGCCCATCGGTGGCATTGTCAAACGCCTTGGTGGTTTGGTCGAGATGATCCAGAAAATCGGCGGGCAAATTCACGGTCAGAAATGCCGTTTTCAGCGGCGTGGCATCCTGCAAAAACTGTCGGGCGGCGGTGAGCAACGCGCCATGACCGGCGCTGCGCGGCAGGCGGAATTTGGCGTCCAACCCCGTCGTGCCGAGATCGGCCAGCGTGTGTGCGCTCTCGCTGATGGCCTTCAACTGATCGTGCAAATCGGGATGAATCTCCGCTTTGGTGAGGGTGGCCTTTTGGCGGTCGCCGGCGGCGGATTTCTGGTCGGCGGCCTGCCCCTGTGCTTGCGGCACGGCGGCGGCCACCTGCGCAAACAGCGTGGCCCCGACGCTGCCGACGGGAAATTGGGCCGTGTATTTGAGGCCGAAGTTTTTGGTGCGCTGGAAGGTATCCGTCTCGTGAGTTTGAACCGTGGTCATAAATGTTAGCTTTCTTAGGTGCGGGGTTGACGGGGAATGGATTTAGCGAATTGCAAAAAACTTGTCAACCGATATTTATGGTCCAGCAATGGTATAATTGCTGGCAGACAAACTTAATGTGCTGGTAGGCGCAGGTTTTGCGTTTCCGCAATAACCGGTGGCTGGTGCCGCACGGGCCGGAAAGCATCCGCACGGAGGGATTTTGCCGCGCACGGGCGGTTTTACTCGCGCACGGGCCAAAAAGTACCGTCGGGATACCGTCTGGTGCCACGCACGGGCCGATTGGGGGCGTCCACGAACCGGTTTTGCCCTGGCACGGGGCGTCCGGTGCTGCGCACGGATGGGTTTTCAGCCCGCACGGGTCATCCGGGGTCGCGCACGAGCGGGTTGGGGTTCCGCACGGAAGGTTCGGCGTCGCGCACGGGCCAATTTGCCCCCTGCCGGGATGGTCCGAAACGCTGCCGGGGGCGTCCGAAGCCGCGCACGGACGATTCGCGGGGCGACCGGGATGGGGGGGAGTGGTCGCCGGATTGAGGTTTTTTCACGCCGGGACGCCATGGAGTCCTGCCGGGATGGGGTAGGGGAAGGTTTCGTCCTCGTGCTCATCGTCCTCGTCAGCCTCGTTCGCCATTATCGCGGCTCAAAGATGAGGCGGAGAATCAGGACCAGGATCAGGAGGAAACTATAAGCCGCCGCAGGTTGGCCGAACGCACGGCGGGGCCAGGAAAAATTAATGACCGACGGTCCGGTTATACCGAACCAGCGGTTGGAAAACAAAGGAACTGCTGAATTAAGTTTCGCCTTATCTGGCGATGGATTAATCCAACACTTTCAAGAGGTACGGCTGAGAAATAAAACTGCCGGGCTTGGGCGCGGTGCCGAAGTTGTTGTACAGGTAGTCAAACTTGAACCGGTATTTGACGGCGTTGGCATTCGGGGCGACGGGCACAAAACCTTCCCAGCGATTTTTCACGAGCGGCACGCGGCGCAGCGGCAACGATTCGCCATTGACGATCACATAGGCCTGAATGCTGTCCCAGCGCAGGGATTGCTGCTGGGAGTTGAACGCCGTTTCCACCGGATACAGATTGTTGGCATTGCGCGGCTGGCCCGTCGGCGTCAGGCGGGTGAACTGACTGGTGGCGCAGCCGGCCAGCAAAAGAATCGGCAAGAGCGGTAGAAATTTTTTCAAATTCATACGCTGAAATTGCCAAAAATCCACGGATTGTAAAGTTGATTTCCCTTGCCCGCCGGTTGTAGGCTGTGGGCACGATGAATCCCCCGACCAAGTCCGGCCCCGCGACGAGCAACTTCCGCTGGGTCATTTGCGCGCTGTTGTTTTTTGCCACGACGTTCAATTACCTGGATCGGCAAGTCATCAGCTATCTCAAGGAATATTTTTGCACGCCGGCGGACAAGGGCGGCTTCGGCTGGTCCAACACGGATTTTGCGAACTTAACTTCCTTCTTCACGGCGTTTTATGCCGGCATGACGATCATCGCCGGCTGGGTTATTGACAAGATTGGAACCAAAATGGGCTTGGCGCTCTCGCTGATCGTCTGGTCGGTGTTCGGCATTTGCAACGCCTTCGTGGGCCGGCTGGTGATGATGCATGTGCTGATCCGCAGCGCGTTCGGCATTGGCGAAGCCGGCAATTTTCCCGCGTCCATCAAGACCGTCGCCGAGTGGTTTCCCAAACGCGAACGCGCGCTGGCCACGGGCATTTTTAACAGCGGCTCCAATTTCGGCGCGATGGTGGCCGCGCTGTTTGTGCCGTGGTGCATGATTTATTTCGGCGACCAGCTCGGTTGGAAAATGGCCTTCATCCTCACCGGCGCGGCGGGTTTCATTTGGTTGATCTTTTGGTTTTGGCTTTACGACACGCCCGCCAAAAGCAAACGGTTGTCCCAAGCGGAATACGATCTCATCCACAGCGACAAGGACGAAGTCGTCAGCGGCGAGAAACCGGCGCCGGCGACTTTGGGCAAACTTTTTTCCGCCACCGGCCGGGTGCCGCGCGCCAGCTTCTGGGGCACCATGCTGCTGATCAGCATCTTGACGGCATTCGTGTTGTTGATGACCACCTTGATTGTGGTGCCCAACGGAAAAATTTATGTCTCCGGCGAAACCGCGCGGCAAATTATGGAAAAAGTTTTTGTCACACCCAATTCTGTGCCGGCCATTTTTGCCTTCCGTCTCGTCTGGCTGCTGGTTGTGGCGTGGGCGAGCATCGCCTTGCAAATCAAGCGCTGGCATGACCTCGGCAAAACCGGCTGGCTGGTGCTCATTAATCTCCTGCCCGGCGTCGGCAGTCTCATTTCGCTAATTTGCCTCGGCTTTTGCAAAAGCACTGCCACCGCGATGCGCTTTGGTAGCAGCGCCACTCCGGGGGTTCTGGGCTATCGGCAAACCTGGGCGTTTTTCTGGGGAAAATTTTTGACGGACGGCGTCTGGTGGTTCTACCTGTTCTGGCTGCCGGATTATTTGAAAAAACAATTTGGCATGGATAAACATCAGGTCATGCTGCCCACGTTCGTCGTGTACGGCGTCGCCATCATCGGCAGCGTCTACGGTGGTAGCATTCCCATGACGCTCATCAAAAAAGGCATGGCCGTCTACAAGGCGCGCATGTTGGCCATGTTCCTCATCGCGCTGGTGCCGCTGACGGTGTTGAGCACGCAGTACTTTGGCAACGTGGAGCATTTCGGCAATACTTGGGCCGCCGTGTTGGCGGTGGCCACCATTTGCATCGGCGCCGCCGCGCATCAGGCGTGGTCGGCCAATCTGTTCACCACCGTTTCCGACATGTTTCCCAAGCGCTCCGTCGGCTCCGTCACCGGTATTGGCGCGATGGCCGGCGGCCTCGGCGGCGTGCTCGTCCAACAATTTGCCGGCGGCCTGACCGATGCCTACAAGGCCAATCCGCAACAGGCTTACCTCGTCATGTTTATCATCTGCGCGCTGAGCTATCTCATTGCGTGGAGCATCATGAAAACTTTGGTGCCACGGCACCAGCCAATTACAGATCTGTAAGTTTTTCGGCAACAAAAAATCCCGTTGGAGCAATGCTTCAACGGGATTTTGCTTTTCAAATTTCCACTAAATCGTCTGACTCAAATAGCCGCCGTCCACCCGGATGTCCGTGCCGGTGACAAACGAACTCGCCCGGTGCGCCGCGAGGAAAACGCACGCGCCAACCAACTCGCTGGATTCGCCGAAACGGTTCATCGGCGTGTGGCCCCAAATGGATTTCGTGCGCGCCGTGGGTGAACCGTCGTCGTTGAACAACAACTTACGGTTTTGTTCCGCCGGAAAAAATCCCGGCGTGATGGTGTTCACGCGCACGCCTTTCGGCGCCCACTCGCGCGCAAGGAATTGCGAGAGATTCAGCACCGCCGCCTTCGCGGCCGAATAGCTGACCACGCGCGACAGCGGCAGATGCGCCGAGACGCTGGCGATGTTGATGATACTGCCCCGGCCGCGCTGGCACATCGCCGGACCAAATTCCTGGCACGGCAAAAAAGCGCCGCCAATGAGGTTCAAATCGAAGTTGGCGTTCAACGCTTCCAGCGGGATTTTTTCAAAAGGGTTTTCCGCCGTGACCGTAACCTTCGGATCATTGCCACCAGCGGCATTCACCAGAATGGTCGGCGCACCGAGCGATGCTTCAATCTTCTTGTGAGCTTCTGCGAGGCTCGCGCGGGAGCTGGCGTCACAGGAGAAAAACGCTGCGTTGCCGCCGGCATCTTGGATGGCTTTGACCCGCGCGTTGCCACGCTCCTCGCTGCGGCCCAGCACGGCGACCTTCGCGCCTGCCGATGCGAGACCGTCCGCCAGCGCGCCGCCCAGCACGCCGGTCGCGCCGATGACCACCGCCACTTCGCCTTTGAGTGAGAATAATTCAGTTGTATTCATAAAAATTTACCGCTGCACGCGGGCGCTACCGCCGCCGAAAGTTTTTTCCACTTCCTTGCGCGTGGCCATACTGGTGTCGCCGGGCGTCGTTGAGGCGAGTGCGCCGTGCGCCGCGCCATATTCCACCGCCTTTTGCGAATCATTGAATTCGAGGAAGCCGAATTGTAAACCGCTGGCAAAACTGTCGCCACCGCCGACGCGGTCGAGAATTTCCAGCTCCGGATATTTGCGGCTCTCGAAAAATTTCCCGTCGTGCCAGAGAATCGCGCTCCAGTCGTTCTTCGTCGCGGTGATGACGCGGCGCAGCGTCGTCGCCGCCACCTTGAAATTTGGATACGCTTTCACCGCCGTCTCGATCATCGCCTTGAACGCGTCGGTTTCAATCGTGCTCAGATTGTGGTCGGCGCCTTTCACTTCAAAGCCGAGTGACGCGGTGAAATCTTCCTCGTTGCCGATCATCACGTCCACGTATTTGGCGATCTCCTTATTCACTTCCTGCGCCTTCTTCAGGCCGCCAATGGATTTCCAGAGCGACGGGCGGTAATTCAAATCGTAGCTGACAATGACGCCGTGTTTCTTTGCCGCCTTCACCGCTTCGATGGTCAATTCCGCCGTCGTCGCGGACAGCGCCGCGAAAATGCCGCCGGTGTGCAGCCAGCGCGTGCCGACTTTTCCAAAAATATGGTCCCAGTCGAAATCGCCCGGTTTGAGCTGCGAGGCGGCGGAATTGCCGCGATCCGAAACGCCCACCGCACCGCGAATGCCGAAGCCGCGTTCAGTGAAATTCAATCCGTTGCGAATGGTGCGACCAATGCCGTCATCTTCGCGCCATTTGATGAATTCCGTGGCGACACCGCCCTGCATAATGAAATCTTCGATGAGATGGCCGACTTCATTGTCCACGAACGCGGTGCAGACGGCGGTTTTGTAGCCGAAACATTTCCGCAGCCCGCGCGAAGTGTTGTATTCGCCGCCACCCTCCCACGCCGTGAACGAACGCGCCGTGCGGATGCGGCCTTCGCCGGGATCAAGGCGGAGCATGACTTCACCCAGTGAAATCTGGTCAAACTGACACTCGCTCTTCGGTCGGAGATTCAAGCTCATTGTCGGAAATTAATCAGTAAAACGGCTGCGGCAAGCCCAAAGGCCGAGCGCGGGATTGGAGATGTAGAAAATCTTTTCGCCGTCGGGCCGCGTGTTCCAGCCGTCCTTCAACTGCTTCGGGTCGTAGCGCTGCGTCATCGTCTTCAGGTCGGCGTATTTGAAATTCACGCCTTCGATTTCCTGCTGCGTCAAATGGCCGGGACAATAGGTGATGCTGAACCGGCCTTCGCTGGAACCGTGGATGAGATGCGCCGCTGCGCTCAAATTGTTTTGCAATTCGGGATTGGCCTTGGCGGCCGCGAGCGTGGCCGGCGTGCCGCGATAGCCGTATTTGCGGATAAGCCGGTCAATCTCGTGGTCCTCGCCAAACTCTTTCAAGCCGGGCGCGAGGATGATGAGTTCGCCGCCGTCGGCCATCGCCATGCGCGTGCGGTAAACCGCCTTGTTGCCGAGCCAGGTGCTTTTGAATTCTGATGGGTCGAGATACACGACGACTTTTTTCAACGGTTCGGCGAGCATCTCGAAATTCACTTCGAGCGATAGCTTTGCCGCCAGTTCAAAACCGGAAGCGTCATCGCTCACAAACAAACCGCGCACGACGAGTTTGCCGTCTTCGCCACGACCGACGACGGTGTGAACGTAAACAATCGGCAGGTGCTTGGTGAAATGCTCCGAGGCGTAGTTGAGAATCTTGCGGACGGGCGTGTTCGCGCGGCCCATCATGCGTTCCATGCCGTAGGCCGCACCGACGTAATGGCTTTTGTTGATGCCCTCGACGCCGCCGGTGCCGACGAAAATGTTTTTGTTGTAGTTCGCCATGCCGATGACTTCGTGCGGCACGACCTGGCCGATGGACAAAATCAGATCATGTCCGCCGCTGGCGATGAGATTGGCAACCTGCGCGGGCCACGGAAATTCCACCGCGCCTTCGGACACTTCTTTCACAAAAGCCGACGGCACTTCGCCGACGGTGGTGATGCCGGTGCGCCAGTTGTGGACGCGGAAAAGATTTTCCGGCACGCCGGAAAACATTTCATGAATCTGCTCGCTGGTCATCGCCGTGTGCGTGCCGAGCGCGGGCAGAACGTCTGTCATCTTGTCGCCGTAAAAATCGTAGGCGAGTTTCGTCAGCTTGCCGGCCTGCGAATGGAAGCGCGTAAAATCCGGCGGCACGGCGAGCACTTTTTTGCGCGCGCCGAGTTTTTCCAGCGCGGCGAAAAGTCCGGCGCGCAAATCGGCGTCGGACAATTTGTCGGTGACGGAACCGCGGGCGAAATACAACATAACAATTCAATTTAGCACAGGCGGCGCGCCTGCAAGTTTCATTTTCAACCGAAAAAAGCCGGACGAGTTTTGCCCGTCCGGCTTTGACATCTTCAAATTAGCGTTGAATGCGGGCCGAGCCGCCTTTGGCGAACGCCTTGACCTGCTCGACCGTTGCCATCGTGGTGTCGCCGGGGAACGTGGTCAGCAACGCGCCGTGCGCCCAACCGAGGTTGACGGCTTCCTGTTCGGACGCGCCGGACAGCAGGCCGTAGAAGAAACCGGCAGCGTAGCCGTCGCCGCCGCCGACGCGGTCTACGACATCGAGTTCGCACATCGGAGACTGGTAAGTTTTTCCGTTAATCCACGCGACCGCGCCCCACGTGTGGCGGTTGGTGGAATGCACTTCGCGCAAGGTTGTCGCGACGGCTTTGACGTTCGGAAATTTTTTCGTGGCTTTTTCGATGACCGCGTAAAACGCGCTCGGATCGAGCTTGGATTTGCTTTCTACGTCCTGACCTTCGATGCCGAGACCTTTCTGCAAATCTTCTTCGTTGCCGACCAGCACGTCCACATTTTCAACGATGCGAGCCAGTACTTTCACGGCTTTGTCCTGACCACCCCAGATGTCCCAAAGTTTCTGCCGATAGTTCAAATCAAACGACGTAATCGCACCGCTCGATTTTGCCGCTTTCATCGCTTCGATGATCAGTTCGCCGGTGGTTTCGGACAGCGCGGCGAAGATGCCGCCGCTGTGGAACCAACGGACGCCGGCACCAAAAATTTCGTTCCAGTTGAAATCGCCGGGCTTGAGTTGGCCGGCGGCTTCGTTGCTGCGATTGTAAAACACCACCGGCGCGCGCACGCCTTGGCCGCGATCCGAATAAACGGTCGCCATGTTCGGGCCGCGCACACCGTCGTGTTTGAACTTTTTATAAAACGGCTTCACGCCCATCGCGCGAACACGTTCGGCAATCAAGTCGCCGATGGGGTAATCCACCATCGCCGTCGTGATGCCGGTGTTGAGGCGGAAGCAGTCGGAGAGATTCGCCGACACATTGAATTCGCCACCGCTGACATGAATGTCGCAGTGCGTTGCCTTGCGGAATGGGATGATGCCGGGATCAAGACGGTTCACCAGCGCGCCAAGCGAGAGGAAATCCAGCGCGCCGTCTTTTTTAATGTTCAAGCCGTTGTTCATAATGGGAATGGTAAATAATTAAAAATTAAAATTTGCTGTTGTCGTTCGTTTGAGCATAAAAAAATACTTGGACATCGTCAAAAAAAATAGCCCCGAACATTTGTCGGGGCGTGCATTTCGCTTTGAAAATCCGGCCATCAACCAACGCCGAATTCGGAGCGCGCCATCGCGCTCAGCCGCTGTTCCGTCTGTGGCGTGAGGCTGGTGAACAACATCGAAACATGATAGCCGGCATGTTTATTACCGGCGCAGGCGACGACGACGCCGGTGCAGGAAATTTTGCCGCCGTCGTGCGGGGATTGCAGCACCACGGTCATCTCGGCCCATTCGGAAAATGGCGTCTGGCTGCGAAATTCGATGCCGTTTTTATGGACGGAAACCTGATCGGCGGAAAGCGCCAACTCCGCTTGGCGGCTGGCAACGCTGACGGAGTTTTCAAAGGAAACCAATTGGGTAATTTTCTTAGCACTCATATAATAGTTCAAGCTAGCACGTCAATCCGCGTCGTCAAATTTAAGTTTCACCATTCAATGACCGCCGCGCCCCAAGTGAGGCCAGCGCCGAACGCGACGATCAATATCAGGTCGCCGCGCTGAATTTTGCCCGAATGCACCGCTTCGTCCAACGCGATGGCCACTGAGGCGGCGGAGGTGTTGCCGTATTTATGCAGATTGACAAACACTTGTTCCGGCGTCGCGCCCAGCCGTTCGCCGACGGCATCCACGATGCGCCGATTCGCTTGGTGCGGGATGATGCATTTGATCTGCGAAATATTCAGTTCGCACCGCTGCAACGCCTCGTTCGCCGCGCTGCACATGGCCTGCACGGCGTTTTTGAAAGTCTCCTTGCCGTCCATGCGCAGAAAATGCAAACCGTCCGCTACCGACTGCGCGGAGGCCGGACACGCGCTGCCGCCGCCGGGCATGGAAAGCAAACCGGCCTTGCCGCCGTCCGCGCCGAGCACGGTCGTGAGCAAGCCATGCGCCTCGGGCCGATGCTGCAAAACTGCCGCGCCCGCGCCGTCGCCGAACAGTACGCAGGTATTGCGGTCGGTCCAGTTCGTGATGGACGAAAGTTTTTCCGCGCCGATGACCAGCACCGTTTCGCAGGCGCGGGACATGATGAAATTCTGACCGACTTCGAGCGCGTAGAGGAATCCGGAGCACGCGGCTTCGATGTCAAACGCCGCCACCCGGCGCGCGCCGATTTTCTGCTGCACGAGGCACGCGGTGTTCGGAAACGGCATGTCCGGCGTGATGGTGGCGACGATGATCAGGTCCACCTGATCGGCGGTGATGCCAGCCATTTGCAGGGCGCGTTCGGCCGCCTTCGCGGCGAGGTCGGCGGTAAATTCGTTGGCGGCGGCGATGCGGCGTTCCTTGATCCCCGTGCGCGTGGTGATCCACTCATCTGAGGTCTCGACGATTTTTTCGAGGTCAGCGTTGGTTAGAATTTTTTCCGGCACATAGGAACCAACCCCGGTAATGGAGCAGGATCGGCCGATGAAATCGTGCTGGGCACGAGGATTTTTGAAGGGGGCACTCATGGAGCGGCGGTGACAGCGGCCAGTTTTGCGTTCGCCGCCGCGATGTCACGCGCGATGACTTGGTGAATCTGGTTTTGAATGGTTTCCGCCGTGACGCGGATGGCGCTGGCCACGGCACGTTCCCGCGCGGAGCCGTGGGCTTTGAACACGAGGCTGTTGAAGCCGAGCATCGGCGCGCCGCCGTACACTTCCGGGTCCATGCGGCGGCGGATGGCTTGAAATGCACCCTTAGCCAAGTACGCACCCAGCTTGCGCTGCGTGGTGTGCATCAATTCGCGCTTGAGCATGGAAAACATGGCGACGGCGAGGCTCTCGACGCTTTTCAAAACGATGTTGCCGACAAAGCCGTCGCACACGACGACATCCACGTGGTCCTTGAACAGGTCATGGCCCTCGACGTTGCCGATGAAATTCAAATCGAGCTTTTTGCACAACTGAAAGGCTTCGAGCGTGAGTTCGTTGCCTTTGGTGTCTTCGGTGCCGATGCTTAAAATGCCGACGCGCGGGTTTGGGCGTTTGAGAATTTCGCGGGAATAAACGTTGCCCATCACGGCGAATTGCGCGAGGTGAAACGGCTTGCACTCGACATTCGCGCCGGCGTCGAGCAGGACAAATTCGCTGTCGTGGCGCGGAATTACCGTGGCAATGCAGCCGCGTTCCACGCCGGGAATTCGGCCAATTTTGAAGGTGCCGGCCGCAAAAATCCCGCCCGTGTTACCCAGCGAAACTAAAGCGTCGGCCTTGCCCTCACTGACGAGTTCGGCAGCGCGAGCTATGGAAGAATCCTTTTTCTTGCGGAGTGCGATGGCCGGCTTGTCGTCCATCTCCACCACTTCGGTGGTGTGGACGACGCGGACTCGATGGTCGCGAAATCCGCGCGGCGGCAGCGCAGCATGGATCTCCGTCTGGTTGCCAACGAGGTAAATGCCGGAAATCTTTTTGTTTTCCAACAAGGCGCGTTTTACGCCGGCGAGGACGACCCCACAACCGTGGTCGCCGCCCATGACATCCACTGCTATGCGCATGGTAGTTTTTAGTTTTTAATTTTTAGTTTTGAGTTGCCGCACCGCATCTCGGTCGGCGGGAACTCAAAATTCAAAACTCAAAATTAAAAACTACTTACGCGCCAGCCGTGACGGTCAGCACTTGGCGGCCTTTGTAAAAACCGCAGGCCGGGCACACCCGGTGCGGAATGTACGGCGCATCGCACTGCGGGCATTTGCCCAACTGGGGAAGCTTGAGCACGCTGTTGTAAGCGCGGCGCATACGCTGCCGGCTCGTTGACGGTTTTCTTTTGGGAACGCCCATAAATTTATTTCAGTTTCAGTTTATCCAGTTCGGCCCACGCGGCGAGCACCGGGGTTTCCCCGGCTTCCGCCTGACGGACCGTGCTTTTTTTCTTAATTCCCGCGCAATCCGGTTGACACAACGGATGTTGCGGAAAGTCGAGAAGCATATCTTCCCGCACAAACGGAGTCAAGTCCACGCAATCATTGTCCACGGACACCTTGTCTTCGCCTTCCAGCGGCAGGTGGACAGCCCAGCCGGTGAGCCGCAGTTCGCTGGAGTACTTTTTCAGGCAGCGCGAGCATTCGCAATCCAGCGGCAGCACGAGGGTGCCGGTCGCCAGCACCGCATCATGCAGCAATTCCACTGTTAAATCATAACGCAAAGGCTTTTCGGCGCGGACCAATTCATCGTTCACGCCCAGGTCCAGTTCGGCCACGGATAATTCACCCTGGAGGCGAACGCCGGTTTCTTCCAAATGGCGGAGGTTGATTTTGAGCATAAATTTTTTGGGCGAAATTTTTTGGGGAGCAACGGTCAGGGCCGTTCCCGCAAAATAATTTATTTCGCCGGCTTCAGTTTTCGCTGCAAGGCTACCTGTACATGCGCCGGCACAAACGGGCTGACATTGCCGCCCAGCCGTGCGATCTCCTTCACAATGCGCGAGCTTAAAAATGTGTAAGTGTCCTTCGGCATCATGAAAATGGTCTCGATTTTTTCATCCAGCTTGCGGTTCATCAGCGCGAGTTGGAACTCAAATTCAAAATCCGACACCGCGCGCAGACCGCGCACAATCGTCCCTGCCTTTTGCGCCGCCGCGTATTCCACGAGCAGGCCGTCAAATGCATCGGTCTGCACCTGCGGCAGGTGCGCCACGGCGTTTTTCACGAGCGCCACGCGTTCCGCCAGCGTGAACAGCGGCTGTTTGCTTTCGTTCACCGCCACCGCCACAATAACGCGGTCGAACAATTTCGCCGCGCGCTGAATCACGTCCAAATGGCCGTTGGTCAGCGGATCAAAACTGCCCGGATAAATCGCGGTGCGTTTCATTTATTTTGGTGCTCAATGGTTGCCGGCCCGTTGTGCCAACGGAGGCGCGACGCTCACCTTAAAGCTAAAAGCCGGCAATGAAAAACTTTTTCCGCTATTTCCACGGTACTTCAAAATTCCGGATCATGTCCTGAAAGCCCTTCATTCGCGCCGGTTCCAATTCCACGCACGTCGCTGCCAGCGCGGGATCGTGCCGCTGCAAATGCCCGAGGGTCGCCTCGCTGACGAGAATACGGCTAATGCCCGAAACACCTTCCAGCCGGCTGGCCAAATTAATTTCGCGACCGAACACCGTGTAATTAAATCCATGTTCGTCCGACCCCATCAACCCGACCGTGACCGGTCCGGTGTTGATGCCGGTGCCGAGTTTCAAGGCCACGTTCAAGGGTTTTGGCGGCAATCCGGCCGCGACGCGCCGCTCGTTTTCCGCCGCGCGCTCCGGATTTTCCGCCAGCCGCCGGTCGTTGAGGTCGCGGATGGCCCGCTGCGCGGCAATCGCCGCGCGCACGCAATTCAGCGCGTGTTGCTCGCTGGCGATGGGCGCGTTCCAAAATGCCATCACGCAGTCGCCGATGTACTTGTCCAGCGTGCCGTCATGTTTTTTTACCGCCTCGGCCACGGTGGCCAGATACAAATTTACCACTTCCAAAGTGTCGCGCGCCGACTCTGCAAAATATTTTTCCGCTGCCTCGCCAGTCAGTTGGTGGGTCCGGACAAATTCCGCCACCTGCTCCTGCGCCTGATCGGTGAAGGCGGTAAACCCGCGAATATCCGCGAACAGCACCGTCACTTCGCGGCGCGTGCCGCCGAGCGCCAGCTTTTCGGCAGCCAGCAATTCATTGACGATGTGCGGCGAGACGAGTTTGGAAAAAACCGATTTCACGCGGCGTTTTTCTTTTTCCTCGAACACAACCCGGTGGAGCACCAGCGTGAAATGTTGCAACAAAACCGCGCCGCCCAGCGGATAAACCAGCGGCAACCACCAGCGAAAGCGAATGAACAAAACGACCGCCAGCACGGTGTATCCGGCCAGCAGCCCAAACACAAACACACTGGCCATGAACGCGCGCAACTCCCACGTCACCAGCGCCGTCAACACCCCCAGCAAAGCGATAAGCATCAATTCTCCGGCCAGCGGCGTCCGGCGAATAAACTGACCGGTGATGATGGAGTTGGCGATGTTCCAGTGGCGGCTGACCAGCAGCGTGTCATTTTCCAGCGGCGTCGCGCCGCGGTCGGTGAGATCGTTGGCTTGCACGGCGGAACCGACGACGACGAGTTTGCCCGCAAAATAATTTTCCAATTGATTGGTTTCGCCGCGCAAACGCAGCATGTCTTGCGCAAGCACATTTTCCAGCGGCAACCGCCAGAGATGCAATCCCCAGTTCACCCAAAAAAAACCGGCGGCGTCTACTGGGAGAATGCGTTCCACGCCGTTGGTGCCGCGAAGAAAAATTTTTCCCTGCGGCAAATCCACCACGGTTTTGGCCAGATCCAAACCGAGCTGCTGCGCGGCAAGCACAATGCCCATGTCCCAAATGCGCTCGGTGGTGAAGACTTTGGCCTTCGGCGGCGTGCCCGGCGGCAAGGGGGCGGGCAGAAAGTCGGCCAATGAAAAATTATTTTCCGCGTCCAGCGGGATTTCGATCAGGTTGGTAGAACCATTTTGCGGGAGGAGCATTTTTCCCGGCACAAACACAGCGCGGTCCAGATCGCCGCAGACATTGGTGTCGGCGGCAAACGCGGCGATCTGCGGATGCCAGCGGCGGACGTCGTAAAACGCTTTCACGCGGCGGAGGATGCCGTCGGAATCGCGCTCGGCAGAAATATTGCCGAGCGAGAGCGCGTTGGTGGTGAACAGCGCCGGCGGCGTGACGTCCGGCGTGGCCGCGAGCAGCACATTGCCGGCGCGGCGCATTTGTAGCGCAAAAAAATCGTCGGACTCCATCTGGTTGCCGTCCGCCAAACTGACGGACGGATGATCGGTCCGCAATTCGCCAAACAGCACGTCAAACACCACCGCCTTCGCTCCCTGCGTGGAAAGTTCTTCGACCACGCGGCCATAAACCTGCCGCGGCCAATAGAGTCCAAACCGATAACCAAACGACCCGTTTTTGACGGCGGCAATGGTGGATTCTTCCATTGAGACGAAGGCAAAATTGGTAGCGGCAGCAATGGGATATTTTTGGGCGGCGCGCAGACGCAGATCGTAGGTCATGCGTTCCAAGCGGTCGGGATAATCGGGATTCCAGCAGCGGATGCCGCAAACCAGCGCGAGCACGGCCAGCGCGAGCAGGAGCGGGGCGCGTTTGGGGCGTTTGATTTGCACGCCGTTGAAATAAACAAAAAACCAGCGCAACTCAAGGCTGCGCTGGTTTGGGAAAACTGGGAGATAAAATTAAGCCGGTGGCAGTTGGTGCCCACCGTTATCTGAAACATTGTTCTGCTGCGTATGATTGTTTTCGGCAGATTGCTGGGCTGAATAAACGGTTTGCAGCGAAGGAAATGCTTGGAGCAACGGAGTTACCACGCTGGTGGGAAGATTGGCAATACTGGTAACGGTGCCGGTGGATACGTCAATCGCCTGACCGTAGCTCAAAGTGGTGGTTTGGGTGGAACCGTTTGGCAGGGTCAAGGAGATGACCACGTCATCCTTGCCTGCGTCATTTTTTGCACCCGGGCTGACCGTGCCGACATTATTGCCATTGGCAATGACAGCGCCGCCTCGGACTCCGGTGAAGCCAGAACCCTGATTTGGGTCGAAGACAAACACTCCGCCATCAGCGCCAATCACAACCAAGGTTCCGCGCACACCGACAATGCCGGTGGGGATTTTCACCAAGAATTGGGAGGCGGCGGAAGGCTTTTTGACGGAGGCATAAATTTTGCCTTTCTTGAGATTCAATTCCGTGTCGGTGACTTTGTCCACGCCCGTCTCGAGAGTGGTGAACTTATCAATCGAAAGCACGGTTCCCGGAATGAGGCGGACTACGTTTTGCTCCACAGAAGGCTTGTAGGAAACCAACCCCGAGGCAGAACCGATTTGTGAAATCGTTACATGGCCGGGCTTGAACGAGGAGTGGGACTGTTGTGGAATCTGTTCCAAAACAACGTCCACAGTGCCATTCTCGCCGGTGCGCACGCTGGAGCCGGGGGGCAGATATTTTCCGGGGACAAGCGGGTACCAGTTATTATCGCCGAGGGAGTAACTCACGATGCCTTCGACGCGGACGACGGTGGCGAAACAGGATTTTGCACCATCCGCCTTGACGCTGAGTCCCGCCGCCAAAACCATCCCGACGAGAACCATCGCCATTAAATTCTGGATTGTTTTCATATTTTAGAAAATTACTGGACTACAATAGCCACGGTCCCTCCGGTTTGTCAATCTACTTTTCTGGCCGCGCGGATGAGAAAGGTGGGGAATCGGTTAAAAAATATTATCCTCTTCATTTAATAAACCAGTTGGCAAATGACAAAACGCTGTTGTACTATCAAGCGCAACGCGCATGGCTCCGGATTACCCAGCAAGCGAGGCTCCGCCAACATCACCCTGCCTTGGGTGGCGCATGAATTTCCTAGGCTCCATTCGCCGCGCCCCCCATGAGTGATTCCGCGGCCCATACTCAGGAACTAAAGCGGATGGCGGAGCAAGTCGCCAGCCTGACGGCGGAATTGCACGGCGCGCAAGCGAAATTGCGCCAGCAGGAAGCCGAACAGAGCAAGTTGGCGCTGATCGTCGCCCGCACCAACAACGCCGTCGGCCTCACCGATGCCCAAGGGCGAATGGAATGGGTCAATGAAGGATTCACCCGCCTGACCGGTTACACGTTGGCAGAAATTCGCGGCAAGAAGCCCGGTTCCGTTCTGCAAGGCCCGGAGACCGATCCCGCCACGGTAAAGTATATTCGCGACCAACTTAAAAAGGGGCAGGGCTTCAGCGTCGAAATTCTCAACTATAAAAAAGACAAGCGAAAATATTGGGTTGCCATCGAGGTGCAACCCATTCGCGATGCCGCCGGGAAGATCACGAATTACATGGCGATTGAGAGCGACATCACCGAGCGCACCAATGCCGAACGGATGCTTCGCACCACCAATGCCCTCCAGCGCGCCATCCTGCAAGGCGCCGGCTACGCCATCATTTACACCGATCCGCAAGGCATCTTTCAGTTGTTCAATCCCGCTGCTGAGCGGATGCTTGGATTCACGGCCGCCGAAGTGGTCGGCCAGCAAACTCCCGCCATCATACACGACCCGGAGGAAGTCGTTGCGCGCGCCCGAGAATTAACCATCGAGTTGGGGCACGAGGTGAAACCCGGATTTGAAACTTTCACCGCCAAAGCCGAACTGGGCAAGCCGGACGAACGGGAATGGACTTACATTCGCAAGGACGGAACCCGCTTTCCCGTGCTGCTCTCCGTCAGTGCGCTCTTCGATGAGTTGGGCAAAATCACCGGCTACCTCGGGGTCGCTTCCGACCTCACCCACCGCAAACGCGACGAGGAAAAACTCCGCGCCATGCTAACCGAATTGGAACGCTTCAACCGCGTCATGTTGAACCGCGAAGAACGCGTGCTCGAATTGAAGCACGAAATCAATCAAATGCTGGCCGCCACCGGCATGCCGCCCGCTTATCCCTCTGTCTCAGAAAACAACCAAACAAAAAATAAAAACTAAAAATGCAAACCACCACTGCTCTCTGGACCAAAGATGCCGGCTGGACCCTGCCCATTTCTCCCGCCGGCTCGCCGCAACTCGTGCTTTATTTTGGCGCCACCTCGCAATTGAATGATGGCGCGCCGGCCATTCACGAACTCGTCACGCGCTTTCCGCAAGCGATCGTGTGCGGTTGCAGCACCGCCGGGGAAATCCTTGGCAGCCGGGTGTTTGATGATTCCATCGCCGCCGCCTTGGTGCATTTTGATTCCACCCGCGTCCGCGCCGTGGCTCAATCCACCAAAGAAAATTCCGACAGCCACGTCGTCGGCCGGCTCGCCGGCAAGGAATTAAATGCCCCGGATTTGCGCCATGTCCTGATTTTGTCCGACGGACTTTCCGTCAACGGTACCGCGCTCGTGGCCGGTCTGCGCGAAGTGCTGCCCGCTCACGTCTGCATTACCGGCGGCCTGGCCGGTGACGGCTCGCGGTTCCAACAAACGTTTGTCGGCCTCGGCAACGAAGTGCACCGGGATCAGGTCGTCGCGGTCGGTTTGTACGGACCGAATATTTTAGTCGGCTACGGCTCGCGCGGCGGTTGGGAAGGATTTGGTCCGCGCCGCCGGATCACTCGCTCGAAGGACAACACGCTG
>TBL_comb47_HYPODRAFT_10001972_pt1 | contig 26013 bp, 16 predicted proteins | sample TroBogypolimnion_40_FD_10682 | JGI IMG/M metagenome (IMG submission 10682)
ACATGCCGCTTCTGCTGCAGGCCAAGCTTTTGCGGGTGCTGGAGGAGCGGACCTTCGAGAAGGTGGGCTCTAACACCCCCCTGCCCGCCGATTTCCGGGTCATCGTGGCCACCCACCGAAACCTCGCCGAATTGGTGCGGCAAGGCGCCTTCCGGGAAGACCTCTTTCATCGCATCAACGTGGTGCCCATCGCCATTCCGTCGCTGCGGGAGAGAAGGGAGGACATCCCGCTGCTGGTTGAGTTCTTTCTCAAGCTTTTCCGCAAGCACCAGGGAAAGGCGCTGCCGGGTATCTCCAAGAAGGCCCTGGACCTGCTGGTCAATCACAGCTGGCCGGGGAACGTCCGTGAACTGCGCAACGTGCTCGAATACGCGGCCATCATGGTCTCCGACGAACTGATCCGACCCGAACATCTGCGCCTTCCGGCAGCCTTGGGTGCAGGCGGCGTGCAGGGGGGCGCCCAGGAGCATGCCGACCTGGTCGATTTCCTGGTGAGCCTCCCCCCGAGCGAGGTGTCGCTGGAGGCCATAACCGGCAAGATCCTGGATATGGCCCTGGAGCGCTGCGGCGGCAACAAGTCCCAGGCGGCCGCCCTCCTCAAGGTGAACCGCAAGATGTTTTACCGCTAAGCTCTCACTGCTTCGCTCTTGGTTTTCCCAAGGTCTCGCTGCTTGGCGCCGTGCTTTACCGCTAACATCCCGCAACTTCAGGCTTTACGCCTCCTTTCCCTCCTGTCGCCGTTCAGCTCCCGGAAATAGCGCGGCCTCTGCATCCCCCTTGCGGGGGGGCTGCAGGCAGGCTGCAGGCTGCCCTGTCCCCCAAAGCCTCAAGGTGTCCCCTTGCGGGCCGTCCGCCTCCCCCTTCTGAATCGGTAGCCCCCCGGGATCACACGTTTTTCTACTTCGGCACCATTCCTGTAACGACCTTCCTGGAAAGCAGTTGACGATAACCTCAGTGTCCCGTTGAGGGCCAGACGAAAAAAGGAGCGAGAGATGTCTCAAATGGAAGTCGAGCGTTTTTTAGGCAGGCTGGTGACTGATGCTGTTTTCCGGGCGGAGGCCTCACACTCATTGAAGAGCGCCTGCTTCGACAAGGGGATCGTGCTTTCTGGAGTTGAGGAGTCGCTGCTGGCAAAGCTCGATTTCGGCAAGTTCGGCCCGATTGCCGAGATACTTGACGATTCCATCCGGCGCACCTGACTGCCGCAATCCTTCAGAGATCAACCCTTACCAGCCGCGCTGTTACCAGGCAGCGCCAAACTATCTATGTCACAGGAGAAGAACCATGGCCACCAATACACTGATGAAATTGAATAATGCTGCAGGTCAGGACGAACTTATCCAGCTGGTGAGCTTCAGTCTGGACGGCGAGGAATACGGAGTGGAGGTGCTCAAGGTGCGCGAGATCATCCGCGTTCCGGTCATTACCACCATGCCCAACTCGGCCCGGCACATAGAGGGGATCATCAACCTGCGTGGCAAGGTGCTCCCGATCGTCTCGATGCGCAAACGTTTCGCGCTGCGGGATTGTGAAAACGACAGCCACACCCGGATCATCATCATGGACGTGGACGGCAGCCAGATCGGCTTCGTGGTGGACGGCGTCTCGGAGGTGATACGCATCAGCGGTTCCGAAATCCAGCCCTCGCCGGTGCTCTCTGGCGGCGTCAGCCAGGATTTCATCACCGGGGTCTTCAACCATGGCGAGAGGCTCCTGATCATCATGGACGTCGAGCGCATGTTCACCGACAGCGAGTCCGCGAGCCTGAGCGGGATGTAACCCGGCCGGCGCCCGTTCCGGCGAGGCGCTGCAGGAGATCCTGCAGCAGGTCAATGCCGTGGCCGCGCAGGTGCACCAGATCGCCACGGCCGCGGAGGAGCAGACCGCCACCACCAGCGAGATTTCCTGCAACATGCTTCAGATAACCGAGGTCGTGCAGCAGACCTCGCTGGGAGCCCAGGAATCCGCCACGGCGGCGGCGCAACTTAAGGGAAACGCCGATGCGATGCAGCGCCTGGTGCGCCAGTTCGTCCTCTGATCCGGCAACCAGGGACCCGGCGGCGACAATGACAAGGAGTGAAAGATGAAGCTGAAATTTTCGACAAAAATGATGGTAATGTTCGTGGCCTGGAACCTTATGCTCGGAGCCTCCCTGAGCGCTTTTTCTCTTTACCTGCAGTGGAAAGCCACTGACGCCGCCGCACAGGACTCCTTGACGGAACTCCGGGGCAATTTCGACAAAAGCGCCCGCAACCAGGTAGAGAACGCGGTCAGCATGCTGCAGTCGGTGTACAACCGGTCGCAAAAGGGCGAAATAAGCCTCGAAGTAGCGAAAAAAACCGGAGCCGACCTGCTGCGTAACCTCAAATACGGCAAGGATGGTTATTTCTGGGCCGATACTACGGAAGGGGTGAATGTGGTCCTGCTTGGTACCCCTGTGGAAGGAACCAACCGGTTCAACAAAAAGGACGCCAAGGGCAAATATAATATCCAGGCGATCCTCAAGGCAGGCATGCAGCCGGGCGGCGGTTTCAGCGATTACTACACCACCAAGAAAGACAGCACTATCCCCTGTCCCAAGCGAAGCTATTCACTTTTGTTCCAGCCATTTGGATGGGTGATTGGCACCGGAAATTATATCGATGACATCAAGCCGATATTGGCCAGGGAACATGCCGAGCTCAAAAACGAAACTATTCTCTTTGCCAGCATCCTATTGTTCCTGTCAATTGCATCAGTCGTCGCATCGATATTCTTCACTAAATTCATGGTGAAGGATCTGGGCGGCGAGCCGGAAATGATCGCCAGCCTGGCGAGCCGGATTGCCGGCGGTGACCTGCGACTGTCTCAAGATGCTTCTGTGCCGGCGACGGGAATTCATGCCGCGATGATCACCATGAGCACCCGGCTGCAGGACATCATCGGCGGCAGTACCAAGCTTGCCAATTCGGTGGCGCAGGAAAGTAACGAACTCCATGACCGGATCTCCCAGATGGCATCCGGGGCCGAGGAGACCGCCAGCCAGGCCGTCACTGCTTCGGCTGCCTCCGAGGAAATGGCGGCAACCTCGGCGGATATCGCGCGCAATTGTCATATCGCGGCCCAGGGGGCGGAGCAGGCCGGGGCAAAAGCCAGGACCGGCGCAGAGGTGGTCCAGCAGACCATTTTGGGCATGGAGAGCATCGCGTCACAGGTGAAAGAGGCGGCCCTGTCGGTACGGGGGCTCGGCTCGCGCTCGGAACAGATCGGCGAGATAATCGGCACCATTGAGGACATCGCCGACCAGACCAACCTGCTGGCGCTCAATGCCGCCATCGAGGCGGCCCGCGCCGGCGACCAGGGGAGGGGCTTCGCCGTGGTGGCCGACGAGGTGCGGGCCCTGGCGGACCGCACCTCACGCGCTACTAAAGAGATCGGCGCCATGATAAAGACCATCCAGAAGGAAACCCTCCTCGCAGTGAGCGCCATGGAAGACGGGGTAACCAGGGTGGAACTGGGTACTTCCGGCGCCGAGGAGTCCGGCAAGGCCCTGCAGGATATCCTGCGGGGCATCGAAGCCCTGACCATGCAGGTGAAACAGATTGCGACCGCGGCAGAAGAGCAGACGGCGACCACCAGCGAAATCACTCAAAACATGCAGCAAATCACGGACCTGGCGCACAAAACCTCCGGACTCGCCGGCTCCTCGGTGCAGGCCACCACCCGGCTTGATCAGGTCGCGCGCGAGCTGCAAGCGCTCATCAGCCACTTCAGTTACTGAGAAACTGTGATCTGATTTTGTAGGGGCACCCCTTGCGGGTGCCCACATCACCAATATTCCCGCCTTACTGTCCCGCAGCTGTCCAAGGTGTCCTGCGATGGGCCAAACTCCCGTCGCTTCTGGACCTGTAACATGCCGAAATTCCTCGAAAATGGGTGTTGGCACGCTCGGTGTAACTAGTAGAGTCAGCAGGATCGAAGTGTTGTCACCATGTCCCGTTCGGGGACGCAGCATGTGAGGGAGAGTACACCACAACGCTTGCCCGAATTCCGACTGATGAAAAAACCCCCGTCGTACCATCACACTAAAGGAGCAAAAAAATGGCCCAGGCATCGAATCAAGAATTTACCCAATTCCTGACGTTCAGATTGGAGGACGAGCTGTTCGCTCTCGATATAGAGAAAGTGCGGGAAGTGCTCGATTTCCCCAGCATCACGAAGGTTCCTCAAACTCCCGATTACCTGTGCGGGGTCATCAACCTGCGCGGCAGCGTGGTGCCGGTCGTGGATCTGCGCCTCAAGTTCGGCAAGACCGGGGCCGAGCAGACGCTGAACAGCTGCATCATCATCGTCGAGGTCGAGCTGGATGGTGAAAAAACGGTCATGGGAGCGGTGGCCGATGCGGTTCAGGAGGTGCTCGACCTGGCACCGGACCAGATCGAGCCGGCGCCGCGCCTAGGGACCAAGCTGAACATCGACTTCATCCGCGGCATCGGAAAACAAGCCGATCAGTTCATCATCCTTCTCGACATCGACCGGGTGTTCGCCTTTTCCGAATTGGAAATGCTGCAGGACTGCTCTCTAGCCGCCTGAAACCCGGTCCTGTCCCCCCTATGAAACGGCTTTGTTAGGGGTAATTATTGTTTTTCAACTTCTTGCACTTTTACCAGCTCCCCCTCTCCCGGAGGGCGAGGGGATCGGGCGCCGAAAATCAGGAGAGGCTATGGACGAGATGACGATAGAGCGGTGCCAGGATCCTGAGGCGCCGGGGAAACTGGCGCTGAAGCTGGCCGGAAGGGTGACCATAGGCCAGGCCGACGGCTTCAGGAAGGCGCTCCTGGAAGCGCTGGGAGCGGCCTTGGAACTGGGGGTGGATCTCAGCGCGGTGACGGAGATCGACATCACCGGGCTCCAGCTTTTGTGCGCCACCCAGCGGAGCGCGCAGGCGCTTGGCCGGCAGTTTAGCATAAGCGATGGCGGGAACGGGGTGTTCCTCGACGCGCTGAACGAGGCCGGTATCCCGCAGCATGCCTGGCCCGGCTGCGAGGCATCCGGTCCCTGCATCCAAATTGGAGGAGAGTGCTGATGGCAAAGGTAATCATGACGGCGGACGATTCGGCGAGCGTGAGGCAGATGGTAAGCTTCACCCTGAAGCAGGGGGGCTACGAGGTCGTGGAGGCGGTGGACGGCAGGGACGCCCTGCAAAAGCTCTCCGGGCGCAAGGTGGACATGCTGATCACCGACCTCAACATGCCCAACCTGGACGGCATGGGACTCATGAAGGGGGCACGCGCACTTGCCAGCTGCCGGTTCATCCCGATCATCATGCTGACGACCGAATCCCAGGACTGCCGCAAGCAGGAAGGAAAGGCGGCCGGCGCCACCGGCTGGATCGTCAAGCCATTCAAACCGGAACAGCTGATGGCGGTTGTGAAGAAGGTGCTGGGATGATGGACGCTCACCGGCAGGCATTTAAGGAAGAGGCGTACGAGCTTTTGAGCGAGCTGGAGAGCTCGCTGCTGGAGCTCGAGGAGCGGCCCGAGGACAGCGACCTGATCGGCCGGGTGTTTCGCGCCATGCACACCATCAAGGGGTCCGGCTCGATGTTCGGTTTCGACGACATCGCCCGCTTCACCCACGAGGTGGAGACCATCTTCGACCTGGTGCGTAACGGCAAGCTCGAGGTGACCACGACCCTGGTGAACCTGACGCTCCGCGCGCGGGACCAGATCAAGGTCATGCTGGACAACTCGAACGGCGAGGGGGCCCCGGATACGAAGGCAAGCGACCAGATCATCGCGGGGCTGCGCGCCCTGGCGGGGAGCGGGGAAACGGTCCAGGCGAGCGCTCCGGTGCCGTCCGCCCCGCCCGCGGAGGGCGCCCCGGTCAGGTACCGGATCCGCTTCGCGCCGTCTCGCGACACCTTTTGCTGCGGCAGCAACCCCGTCAATCTGCTCAATGAACTCAGGGAACTGGGGACCTTTGCCGTGGTGGCGCAGACCGGGGAGGTGCCGGCGCTCGAGGAGATCGAGGCGGAAAGCTGCTACCTTAGCTGGGAGGGTATCTTAACCACGGACCTTGGCATGAACGCGATCCGTGACGTCTTCATCTTCGTGGAGGACGACTGCGAGCTCAGCATCGAGGTAGTGGCGAGCCCCGGCGAGCCGAGCCCCGCGACCGGGCACCAAAAGATCGGGGAGATCCTGCTGGCGCGCGGCGACATCAGCCCCGAGGAGCTGGCCGGCGTGCTTGCCAAGCAGAAGAAGTTCGGTGCTCTCGCGGTCGAAAGCGGCTTTGTCAGCGAGGCCAAGGTTGAGGCGGCCCTTTTCGAGCAGCGCCAGGTGCAGGCGGTGCGCCAGGAGAAGCAGAAGGCGGAAGCCGGCGACAGCATCCGGGTCCCCGCCGAGCGGCTCGACGTCCTGATCAACCTGGTGGGCGAACTGGTGACGGTGCAGGCGCGGCTCTCCCAGACCGCGGCCGGGCGCGCCGACGCCGAGCTCGAGGCGATCGCCGAGGAGGTGGAGCGGCTCACCGGGGAACTGCGGGACTCGGCCCTCAACATCAGGATGCTGCCGATCGGCAGCACCTTCAGCAAGTTCAAGAGGCTGGTGCGCGACCTCTCCGGAGAGCTGGGCAAGGAGATCGAGCTGACCACGGAGGGGGCCGAGACCGAGCTGGACAAGACGGTCATCGAGAAGCTGAACGATCCCCTGGTGCACCTGATCAGAAACTCCATCGACCACGGCGTGGAGCTCCCCGAGGTGCGGCTTGCCGCCGGGAAGCCGCGCTTTGGCACGGTGCTGCTCTCCGCGGTCCATTCGGGAGACAGCGTCCTCATCACCATCAGCGATGACGGCGCTGGTCTCGACAAGGAGGCCATCCGCGCCAAGGCGGTCGAGCGGGGCATCATCTCGTCCAGCGCCGAGCTTTCCGAAAGGGAGCTCTTCGCGCTCATCTTCGCCCCCGGCTTCTCGACCGCGCAAAAGGTCTCCAGCATCTCCGGGCGCGGGGTCGGCATGGACGTGGTAAAGCGGGCCATAGAGGCGCTGCGCGGCACCCTGGAGATCGCCAGCGTGCGCGGCGAGGGGACGCAGATCATGGTGCGCATCCCGCTCACCCTGGCCATCATCGAGAGCCTCAGGGTGAAGATCGGCCGGGACAGCTTCATGCTCCCGCTCTCCCTGGTGCACGAGTGCGTCGAACTCACCCGGGAGGACGTGGCGCGGGCGCACGGCCGCCACCTGGCACGGGTGCGCGAGCAGCTGGTTCCCTACATTCCCCTCCGGGAGCGCTTCCGGATTTCCGGAGCCCCCCCCGAGGTCGAGCAGATCGTCATCACGCAGGTTAACGGGGCGCGGGTCGGTTTCGTCGTGGACCAGGTGATCGGCAGCCACCAGACGGTCATCAAGTCGCTGGGGCGCGTCTACCGGAATGCGGAGGGTATTTCCGGAGCAACCATCCTCGGGGACGGCAGCGTGGCGCTCATTCTCGACCTGCCGCACCTGGTACATGCTGTCGTCGCCGAGGCGGCCTGACTGAAACGCGGTGGTAGGTATGACCCTGGATTTTACCTATGAGTGCCTGGCCATGTTTTTCTGCCAGTTGAGACGAAAATAATATCGGTACAGCCACTACAGCTAAAGTCTCATGCTTTGCGTCCGATAACCTCTTACGTGGCCCTTGTCTCAGGCCACTGGATCGCCTAATAACCGGTTGCCGTCGGCAACACCAAAGGACACTACATGAAAAATTGGAAAATCGGCACCCGGCTGGGCGCAGCCTTCGCACTGGCGATCATCTTGTTTGCCGCGACCATCGTCAACACCTCCTTTGAATTCGCGAAGATACACAAGAGCGGTCTCTATGTCACCGAGAGCAATATCCCGAAAATAGGAATGATTACCGAGGCTGCCGACTCCATCCAAGAGGTGACTCGCTCCGTCGGTCTGATCGTGGCGATCGAGGACCCCGCCTTTAGAAAAGGCGTGCGGGAAAATATCGAAAAAGAGCGCGGCAAATACCGGGATGTCATGAAAAAACTCGACGAAGCTCCGGTAGCGGACACCCCGGCGGGCAAAGCGTATAAAGAGCGCCTGGTCGCCTTCAAGGAGGCCATCAAGGAAAGTTCGGTGCTGAATAGCAAGGTAATCGAGGCCGCCTTCTCGGGAAACCAGGCGGAAAGCGAGCGCCTGTTAAAAACGGCGGTGCCGGTCAATGCCAGGCTGAACGAAGTTTCCTCAGCCCTGATAAAATCCCAGTACAAGGCCGTCGACAATCGCATCAAGAAGGAGATCATCGAAGCCCTGGACCAGGCGCAGAACGTGATGATCATGATCGTACTGCTGGTCATCGTCGTATCAGTCATAGCTGCAGTCCTCATCACCAGAAGCATCACCAAGCCGGTGAATTCGCTGGTCGAGGTAGCGAACAAGCTGGCACGCGGCGACATTTCCTTCACTATCGAGCCGGCCGGCAAGGACGAGACGGGACAACTCTTCGCCGCGATGGGGACCATGATCGAGAGCATCAAGGCCCTGGTCGCCGATGCCATGATGCTCTCCAGCGCCACGGTCGAAGGGAAACTCGCCGTCCGGGCAGACGCCAGCAAACACCACGGGGCTTACCGCGAAGTGATCGAAGGGGTGAACGGGACGCTTGACGCGGTGGTAGGCCCGCTTCAGGTGGCAGCCGACTACGTGGACCGCATCGCCAAAGGCGACATCCCCCCCAAGATAACCGACACGTACGCCGGTGACTTCAATGCAATAAAGGTCAACCTGAACAGCTGCATCGACAACGTGAGCGCGCTGGTCGCCGACACCCAAATGCTCGCCGAGGCGGCCAGCGCAGGGAAGCTCTCCACCCGCGCCGACGTTTCGAGGCATAGCGGTGATTTCCAGAAGGTCGTCGCCGGGGTGAACGAGACTCTGGACGCTGTCATCGAGCCGTTGAAGGTAGCCGCCAGCTACGTGGACAGGATCTCCAAGGGTGACCTTCCCCCGAAGATTACCGAGGACTATCAGGGCGACTTCAATGCGATCAAGATGAATCTCAACAACCTGATCCAGGCGACCGACACCATCACCGCCGCCGCGCAGCAAGTGGCCGGTGGCGACCTGACGGTACAGTTGACCGCCCGCTCGGCTAACGATGAACTGATGCACTCGCTCTCCAGCATGGTAGCCAAGCTCTCCGAGGTGGTGAGCGACGTGAAGGGAGCCTCCGACAACGTGGCGGACGGCAGCCGCCAGATGTCCTCCGGTGCCGATGCGCTCTCCCAGGGGGCGACCGAGCAGGCCGCCGCGGCAGAGGAGGCGTCCGCCGCCATGGAGCAGATGTCCGCCAACATCAGGCAGACCGCCGACAACGCACTGCAGACCGAGAAAATCGCGGTGAAATCCGCCCATGACGCGCAGGAAGGGGGCCGGGCCGTCATCCAGACGGTGCACGCCATGAAAGAGATCGCCGGCAGAATCACCATAATCGAGGAGATAGCTAGGCAGACCAACCTTTTGGCGCTCAATGCGGCCATAGAGGCGGCGCGCGCAGGCGAGCACGGCAAGGGGTTCGCCGTGGTGGCGAGCGAGGTGAGAAAGCTTGCTGAGAGAAGCCAGAAAGCCGCGGCCGAGATATCGGATCTTTCCAGCTCCAGCGTCCAGGTCGCCGAGAAGGCGGGTGACATGCTGGCCCGGATGCTCCCGGACATCCAGAGAACCGCGGAGCTGGTGCAGGAAATTTCCGCCGCCTGCAAGGAGCAGGATTCCGGCGCCGAGCAGATCAACAAGGCGATCCAGCAGTTGGACGAGGTGATCCAGCAAAATGCCGGTTCCGCCGAGGAGATGTCGTCGACCGCGGAGGAGCTCTCTTCCCAGTCCGAGCAGCTCCAGGATACCATAGGTTTCTTCGATATCGGAGAGGACAAGATGGAGCGCAGTTCGGCTAAGACCGTCAAAGCGGCGGCGAAGCCGGCGCCGAAAAAGGCGGTCCCGGCCAAGGCCTGCCGGATCAGCCGTGCCGGGGTTTCGGGTGCCGTGCTGCAGATGCAAACCGACGAAGCGTTCGAGAGCTTCTGAAACTCTGCATTGAGACGTGAAAAGCGCGCAGATTGCCAGGAACCGGCGCGCAAGAAATGGAATAGCTAGCTACAACAGTCATTCAAAAGCGCAGGTAAAATCGTCCCTCCCCTTGCAGGTGAGGGACGATTTTTTTTCTTCAGCAAAGAACTCCCCCTCCTTGACGCGAAACTTAAACGGCATCCCCTTAAACCGTCCCTTAAAATCCCTACGTGTCCCGATTGAGGGCGCGTCCCTCCTTGGTGTAACGTCCAAATATCCGAAATTACCTGTTTTTTATTGTTGGCATCATCCGTGTACCTACTATACCCGTAACAGCGAATTCGTCACGAAGCTGTCCAGTTCAGGGACATATTCAATATAAACCGCCACTGGCACAAAAAAGGAGCACGCATGAAAAACTGGAAAATCGGGACACGACTGGGTGTTGCATTTGCACTGGCAATAACACTTTTCGCGGCGACCATCGTCAACACTTCGCTTGAATTCAGCAAGATCAAGAAAAGTACCGCCCACATCTCCGATGGCAACATCCCGAAAATCCGCCTGGTGACTCAGGCCAGTGCAGCGGTAGACGACATAATCCGCTCTATCGGGCTGATCACGGCAATTGACGATGCCGACTTCAGGAAGCTCACGCGTGAAAACGTCGAGAGGCAGCGTGCGAATTACCGGGAAACAATTAAGAAGCTCGATCTGATCCCGCCCGTCGACACCCCGACCGGCAGAATATTCAAGGAGAACCTGGTGAGCTTCAAGGAGGCCATCAAGGAGTGTGCCGCCCTGAACAACAAGGCGATGGATGCGGCTATCGCGGGGAATCAGGAAGAAAGCCAGCGCTTCCTGAAATTGGCCGTGCCTGTCGGCGTCAAGGTTAATGTTGCTGCTGCGGCCCTGGTCGAATCTCAGTACGATGCCACTGAGCGTCGGGTGAAGAAAGACGTTATCGAGGCACTGGACCAGGCACAGACCACCATGATCCTGATCGTAGCCCTGGTCATTGGCATCTCCGTCCTCGCCGCCTTCCTGATCACCAGAAGTATCACCAAACCGGTAAATTTGCTGGTCGAGGTGGCCAACCGACTGGCTGAGGGCGATCTTACCGTGGAGATCGAGGCCGCGGGCAAGGGCGAAACCGGACTCTTACTGGCTGCCATGGGCAATGTGGTGCATAAGCTTAGGGAGATCGTGTCGGAAGTGAAAACAGCGACCGACAACGTTGCGTCGGGGAGCCAGGAACTCTCCTCCAGTTCCGTGCAGCTGTCCCAGGGCGCGACCGAGCAGGCGGCGGCGGCGGAACAGGCTTCCTCCAGCATGGAGCAGATGAGCGCCAACATCAGGCAGAATGCGGATAATGCCGTCCAGACCGAAAAGATCGCCGTGAAGTCGGCCGCGGATGCCAAGGAAGGAGGTCAGGCGGTCCAGGAAACGGTCCTGGCCATGAAGAATATCGCCGGCAAGATCAGCATCATCGAAGAAATATCCCGGCAGACCAATCTGCTCGCCCTGAACGCGGCCATCGAGGCGGCCCGGGCCGGCGAGCACGGCAGGGGATTCGCCGTCGTGGCGAGCGAGGTGAGAAAGCTTGCCGAGAGAAGCCAAAAGGCCGCCGCCGAAATCTCCCAGCTCTCCACCAACAGTGTCGGCATCGCCGTGAAGGCGGGGGACCTGCTGGCGAGGATGGTTCCGGACATCCAGAAGACCGCCGAACTGGTTCAGGAAATCAGCGCCTCGAGCCGGGAGCAGGACACCGGCGCCGAGCAGATCAACAAGGCGATCCAGCAACTCGACGATGTGATCCAGCAAAATGCCGGGGCCGCCGAGGAAATGTCCTCAACTTCCGAGGAACTGGCCTCCCAGGCGGAGCAGCTGCAGAGCAGCATCGCCTTCTTCAAAACCGGCGTGCAGAGCGCGGCGGGCGGGCACGGGACACCCGTGAGTACGAAGGCCCGTCATTTGACCCGCTCCGCGTCGAAAGCCTCGCGCTCCGAAGTTCTCGCCGCCAACTGCGCCCGCACCGCAGGTACCGATCTGCGCCTGGATGCCGGCTTCGAGGCGTTCTAAAGCGAAATTTAGGAAGTCCCTCATAATATCATGACCCCATCGCGACTGAAGGCACTCCTACAGGTTCACACCCCCTTGTAGGAGCGGCTCCAGCCGCGATGGGGTTGTCAGGTGCTGAACAGTCCCCGCAATCACAGTATCAGGCGGCATGACAGCTAAGTCGAAAATAATGTCTCGCCTGTCATTGCAACTAAAGTGTTATTGAGAGTATCCGATAAACTCCTACAGGGTCAGCGATTTCTGCCGGTGATTTTTCGGGGCAAACATCTAAAGCGGGTTATCTTTGACAGGTGGATCTTTTCTTACTTGCAGGAAAATCCACCAATACTTCGCAGCCTCACCAAGGCTTCGGGTTAACCAGTTCAGGAGGCAATAAATAATGATTTGGTTTAACAATCTCAAGATCAGCGGCAAAATCGTCCTGGTAGTTTCGTGCGTCCTGGTTCTCTCCGGCATCCAGGGGATTATTTCTCTGGTCCAGCTCTCACAGGTGAATGATTCAACGGTGGAGATCGCCGCCAAAAGGCTCCCCAGCGTGCGGTCACTCGGGCGCATCCAGACGCTGGTGGGAGACTTCCGCCGCGCGGAATTCCAGCACCTGCTCTCCGAAAAAAAGGAGGACATGGACAAGTATGAGAAGCGGATGCTGACCGAGTTGGGGGATCTGAAAACTCTGACTTCCGAGCACGAGAAAAGAATGACGCTAGCCGAGGAAAAAGCCCTTTATGCAGAGTTCAACAGCAATCTGACCTTTTTCCTGGCCCAGCACGACAAGCTCCTGGTGCTCTCCCGGACCGACAAGAAAAAAGCACTGGACGCACTCAGGGGCGATTCCTACAAGTTCTTCGTCGCGGCTTCCGCTGCCTTGGAAAAGCAGGTCGCTTTCAATGACAAATTGGCGGACGCCTCCTTCCGCAGCTCAGAGGCGGCCTTTGCGCGCTCGCGTTCCCTGATCGCAGTGGTAATCGTCGCGGCCCTGCTGATCGGCATGCTGCTCTCTTTTGGGGTGGCGCGGGTCATCAACCGTGCCCTCAGGAAGGGGGTAGCGGTCGCGGACCGGCTGGCGCAGGGGGATTTGGACGTGAGCATTGGGGAGACTTCGAAGGACGAAACCGGCCAGCTCCTCAACTCCATGAGCACCATGATGGAGAGCATCAGGGCCCTGGCCTGCGACGCGGGGACGCTCTCCCGGGCCGCCGTGGCGGGAAACCTCGCTACCCGTGCCGACGCGACCCGGCACAAGGGCGCTTACCGCGAGATCATCGAGGGGGTCAACGCCACCCTGGACGCCGTGATTGAACCCTTGCAGGTGGCCGCGCAGTACGTGGAGCGCATCTCCAAGGGGGACATCCCCGAGAAGATCACAGAGGAGTACCGGGGCGACTTCAACGAGATCAAGCTGAACCTGAATAACTGCATCGACAACGTGAATCTCCTGGTCTGCGACGCGAACCTGCTCGCCACAGCCGCCGCGCAGGGGGTGCTTGCCACCCGGGCCGACGCCACACGGCATCAGGGGGATTTCCGCGAGATCATCGAAGGGGTCAACGGCACCCTTGACGCCGTGATCGGGCCCCTGCAGGTGGCCGCGCAGTACGTGGAGCGCATCTCCAAGGGGGACATTCCCGAGAAGATCACAGGGGAGTACCGGGGCGACTTCAACGAGATCAAGCTGAACCTGAATAACTGCATCGACAACGTGAATCTCCTGATTAGCGACGCGAACCTGCTCGCAACAGCCGCCGCGCAGGGGGAGCTTGCTACGCGTGCCGACGCCACACGGCATCAGGGGGATTTCCGCGAGATCATCGAAGGGGTCAACGGCACCCTGAACGCTGTGATCGGCCCTTTGAACGTGGCCGCGGAGTACGTTGAGAGGATCTCCAAGGGGGATATGCCTCCGGAGATATCGGCCGAATACCGGGGAGACTTCAACGCGATCAAGAACAACCTGAACGTGCTGATTCAGGCGACCGGCAGGATCACCAGTGCAGCCAAGGAGGTGGCGCTGGGTAACCTTACGGCACAGCTGATCGAACGCTCGCCCAACGACGAGCTGATGCGCTCGCTTTCCAGCATGGTAGGGAAGCTTTCCGAGGTGGTGCACGACGTGAAAACCGCCTCCGACAACGTGGCCGCCGGCAGCCAGCAGATGTCCTCGGGCTCGGAGGAGCTTTCCCAGGGGGCATCCGAGCAGGCGGCCGCTGCAGAAGAAGCCTCCGCGGCCATAGAAGAGATGTCGGCCAGCATCAGGCAAAACGCCGACAACGCCCACCAGACTGAGAAGATAGCGGTAAAGTCGGCGCAGGACGCGCTGGAAGGAGGCAAGGCCGTTGCTAAAACGGTCTCCGCCATGAAGCAAATCGCCGGAAAGATTTCCATCATTGAGGAGATCGCGCGGCAGACCAATCTTTTGGCGCTGAACGCCGCCATAGAAGCGGCACGCGCCGGGGAGCACGGCAAGGGCTTCGCCGTGGTGGCAAGCGAGGTGAGAAAGCTCGCGGAGCGAAGCCAGCGGGCGGCTGCGGAAATCTCCGAGCTTTCCAGCTCCAGTGTCGAGGTGGCCGAGGCGGCAGGCGACATGCTCAACAAGATGCTGCCGGACATCCAGCGCACGGCAGAACTGGTGCAGGAGATTTCCGCCGCCTCCAAGGAGCAGGATTCCGGCACGGAGCAGATCAATAAGGCGATCCAGCAACTGGACATGGTTATTCAGCAAAACGCGGCGGCGGCCGAGGAGATGTCGTCCACGGCGGAGCAACTGGCCAGCCAGTCCGAGCAGCTGCAGGAAACCATCGGATTCTTCGGACTCGAGGAGCAAATGCCCGTCAGCGGCCCGGTGCGCCAGCAGCCGGCCAAGGCGGCCAGACCCCAACTCAAAAAAACGCCCGCGCTCAGGGCCTCCCGGATGTCCAGTGCCTGCGGCGCGGGTGCTTCCCTGCGGTTGGACATGGACGACCAGGCATTCGAGAGTTTTTGATCTGATCCCGTTTGAACTTCGGTCAGGGCAGGGGGTGCAGCAACTCGGCGAGTTCGAAGGCGAGTTCCACCCCCTGCTCGGCGTTGAGGCGGGGATCGCAGTTGGTCTGGTAGTTCAGGTGCAGGTGCTTGTCGAGCAGCTGCCGGCTCCCCCCGGTGCACTCGGTCACGTTGTCGCCGGTAAGCTCCAGATGGACCCCGCCCGGGATGGTCCCCTCGGCCCGGTGGATCTGGTAGAAGGAGCGGATTTCCTGGAGGATGACCTCGAAGTTCCTGGACTTCTGCCCGTACTCGTTTTGGTAGGTGTTGCCGTGCATCGGGTCGCAGCTCCAGACGACCTTGCACCCCTCCCTGGCGATCTCGCGGGCCAGCTGCGGCAGGTAGCCCGAGATCTTGTCCGCGCCGAAGCGGGTGATGAGCGTCAGGCGCCCCGCTTCGTTGTCCGGATTGAGCCGGGCTATGATCCGCTTGATGTCGTCGATGTCGTAGTTCGGCCCGACCTTCATGCCGAGCGGGTTTTGCACCCCGCGCAGGAATTCCACGTGAGCCCCCTCCAGCTGGCGCGTGCGGTCGCCGATCCAAAGCATGTGCCCGCTGGTGTCGTACCACCCCCCCGAAATCGAATCCATCCTGGTGAGCGCCTGCTCGTAGTCGAGCAGCAGGGCCTCGTGGGAGGTGTAGAGGGTGACCTGGTTCAGCTGGGGTACATGCTGCGGGTCGAGTCCGATGGCGGACATGAAGTTGATGGTCTTCCAGATCTGCCGTACCAGCTCCTCGTACTTCTGGCCGGCGGGAAGCGCGTCCAGGGAGGCGCGGTGCCAGGCCTGGACCCGCTCCAGTGCCGCATAGCCGCCCAGGGTAAAGGAGCGCACCAGGTTCAAAGTGGCGGCCGCCCGGAAATACCCCTCCAGCATCCTGCGCGGGTCGGGAGTGCGCGCCTGCAGCGTCGGCTCTGGGCTGTTCACCATGTCGCCCCGGTAGCTCGGCATCTCCACACCGCCCACCATTTCGGTGTCGCTGGAGCGGGGCTTGGCGTACTGCCCGGCGATCCTGCCGATCTTGATGACCCTTTTCTCTCCCGCGAAGGCGAGCACGACCGACATCTGCAGGATGACCTTCAGCAGTTCGCGGATGTCCGGGCCGGTGCAGCGCGAGAAGTCCTCGGCGCAGTCGCCGCACTGGAGCACGAAGGCCTTCCCCTCCACCGCCTCGGCAAGCTGTTCCTTCAGGGTCTGGCATTCTCCGGCGAAAACGAGCGGCGGGAGCTGGGAGAGCGACTTGAGCGGCTCGTCGCGCTCGGGGCCTTCCGGCCAGTTGGGTTGCTGCAGGGCGGGAAAGGAATGCCAGCTCGATTTTTTCCAAGGTGCGGTGGGCATGTTCTAGCCTCTCAAAACGTTATTTGCTGAATCAGGCCGCTGCAGGAGATGAATTGCGCCGGATTGATTCGGGTGCTGCACGGTCTCGGCCGGGCCGACGCAGACATGCGCAGGCGTGGTAGCTAATCCAACCTGTCTGCTGGTAGCAGCTTTGCCATGGTAACAGGAATGCCCCGATTGAAAAAGCTAAATGCATCATTCCCGGCTGCAGCAAAACTCCGTGGCCTGGGCAACGAGGCGGTTTGAAGTTGCGAGACTGGCATCTGCACTTTACCTGCTTGAATAAACTCCCCCTCGCCCTCCGGGAGAAGGTCGGGGTGAGGGGATTTTAAGTCTTTGATGCAGGCTCTGGTTGAGGGAAACTTCAGGCAATCTAACAAAGTCCCAATTAATGCCTGTATGAACAGCATGCTTTTAACAGAAAAGCTGAAAAATATCAACAAAGTCCGGTCAAAAGCACCGATAGTTGCTCCCCAAATAGCCAACACCGTGGTATCATCCATTAATCATGGACATGGAACAGCAAAACCCGACAGCTCCCGAGGGCCCCGGACCTCAACCCGGGCTGCACGCGCAATCCGAGGGGCCCGCGACTGGTACGGACAGCTCCGCCGAGGGTGGCGCGCCTCACACCGGGAAGGGACCGGCCTCCTTGCCGCGCCAGCTGCTGCGCAATTTGTGGGGCGGGTTGCGCCTGGCTCTGTTTCTCAGGGTGGCGCCGGAGCAGTTCTACGTTACCCCGGCTGCCCTGGCGCTTCTCGCGCTGTGCGATTTCTTATTCAACCTCGCCGTCTCCTTTTTCCTGGTGGGTCGTGGCGGGTCCTTCGCCTACTCCGCGGTGCCCGGCTTCTTCTTCCACCTGCCCCTTCTGCTTTTCTGCGGATACTTGGCGGGCAACATCCTTTCCCGCCCGCAGCTGGCAGGCGTCATCCCGGTGGCGCTGGTTTCCCTGAGTATCCCCATTGAGCTTTGCCACGGCATGCTGGAGCGGTTGGCGCAGCTGCGCCAGCTCGAGTGGCTGGACCGTTACCTGGAGGCCCCGCACTATTACCGTTTCTTCGGATGGTGGGCGCTGGCGGCTCTCCTTTTCCTGCTGCGGCTCGCTTGGCCGTCGATTGCACGTGGCTGCGCGCTCCTGCTGCTTTTTGCCGCCGTGATGGCGCCGCTTTGGATCTATCCCCGTGCCGACCTCTGGGTGAGCCTGGCCGAAAGCGGCGGAGAAAGCGGCGAGCTCCAGCTTACCGAGAAGGTCCTCTCGGTCCAGGCGCGGGTCCTGGACGGGCAGCTCGCCGGGCTCTTGCCGGGGGTGCAGGCGGAGCCCCACTTCTACTTCGTCGGCTTTGCCGGTGACGCGACCCAGGACGTTTTCCTCAAGGAACTGCTGGCAGCCGAGAAGCTGTTCGCGCGGCGCTTCGGAACCGCCGGGCGGAGCATCCTCCTCGCCAACAACCCGCAGACCGCGGTCACTCTCCCCTTTGCCAGCGCGACCAACCTGTACCATACCCTGGCGCGGCTGGGCCAGGTGATGAACCGGGACCGCGATGTGCTGGTGCTGTTTCTCACCTCCCACGGCTCGCGGGAGCACGAGCTCTCGGTCAACAACACTCCGCTGGAGCTGGACCAGCTGACCCCCGAGATGCTGCACAGCATGCTGAAGAAATCCGGCATAACCTGGAAGGTGGTGATCGTTTCGGCCTGCTACGCCGGTGGCTTCATCCCGCCGTTAAAGGACGACCAGACCCTGGTGATAACCGCGGCGGATGCCAAGAGCGAGTCGTTTGGCTGCGGCTTCGGGGAGAATTTCACCTGGTTTGGCGAGGCCTTCCTGGACCAGGCGCTGCGCGACACCTTTTCCTTCACGGAGGCCTTCGACAAGACCCGCGAGACCATCAGCAAGTGGGAGGACGAGCAGGGGGAAACCCCCTCGAACCCGCAGATCTGGGTGGGGAAGGGGATCGAGAAGAAGCTGGCGGTTCTGGAGAAGCAGCTGGCGGGGAAAAGCGATATAAAGCGATAAAGGCGGAAAAAAACAAAACGAGACATAAGGTTTTGACCTGGGTTCATCCGCCTTTATCCTTTGGCCTTCCCCCCAATGGTGATCCCGGAGATGAGCAGGGTAGGCTGGGCGTCCGCGACCGGCACCCCTTGGCCGTCCTTGCCGCAGGTGCCAATCCCAAAGCCGAGATCGCTCCCCACCATGGTGATTTTCTTCAGCACTTCCGGCCCGTTACCGACCAGGGTGGCACCCCGGACCGGTTCCCCCACCTCGCCGTTTTCTATCAGGTATCCCTCGGTCACCTCGAAGACGAAATCCCCGTTCACCGTGTTCACCTGCCCGCCCCCCATGCGCCGCACGAAGAGCCCGCTCGCGACACTGGCGACGATCCGGGCCGGATCGCTCGTCCCCGGGGCGATCAGCGTGTTGCTCATCCTGACGATGGGGCGCATCCGGTAGGACTCGCGCCGGCCGTTGCCGGTGGAGGCGCAGCCGTCCTTCATGGCGGAGAGCCGGTCGTACAGGTACCCCCGGAGCACCCCCTTTTCCAGCAGCACGGTATTTTGCGCCGGAGTCCCCTCGCCGTCGAATGAGAAGGAGCCCCGGGCGTTGGGGATGGTCGCGTCGTCCAGCACCGTCACCAGCTCGGAGGCGACGGTCTCGCCGATCCGCCCGCGGTACACGGAGCTTCCCGCCTGCACCAGGTCCGCCTCCAGTCCGTGCCCGATCGCCTCGTGCACCATGGTCCCCCCCGCCTCGGAGGAGAGCACCACCGGCAGCACCCCGCCGGGCGATTTCCTGGCCCCCAGCATCAGCACCGCGCGCGCGGCCGCCTTGAGCGCCTGATCCTCCGGCGAGGCCTGGTCGAAGATCTCGAAGCCGTGCTGGGCTCCCATCGGCTCGTACCCGGTCTGGGTGACGGCCCCGTCCCGGGCCACCGCCTGGACCACGAAGAGCGTCGAGGTCGCCGTGTCCTCGTGGAACTCCCCCAGCGAGTTGGCCGTCTGGGTGGTCACCCGCGAGTCGCGGTAGGCCGCCATGACCTGCCGGATCCTGCTGTCGAAGCCGCGCGCCGCGCGGTCGGCCCGGTTAACCAGGGCGACCTTCTCGGCCAGCGCTATCTGGTCCGGAGGAATGGCGATGTGGAACCCGGCGCCCATTTTCCTGTCGCAGAGGTTGATCGCGCCCGTGAAGGCGCCGCCGCGCACGCCGCGGCTCACCGTGTCGGCGAGCAGCAGCAGCGACTCCTCGCTCAACTGGTTGGTGTAAGCGTAGGCCGTGCAGAGCTGCGAGATGACCCGGATGCCGATGCCGCGGTCCACCGCGGACAGCACCCGCTCCACCTTGCCGTCCTCGCAGGCGACCGAGGTGAAAGCGACGTCCTCGTAATAGATGTCGGCAAAGTCGCCGCCCTGCGCGAGCGCGCGGCGCAGGATGGCCGCAGTATCTATGCTCTGGAGCACGGCTCACCCCCTTCGGTCACCTCCGTGATGGCTATCTCGGCGCTGAGCGCGTCCATCAGGGCCGCCACGTCCCCGGCGAAGGGACGCGGGTAGTTGACGCGGACGATCCCTTTTTTGGGGTCGACGGTGCTCATGGTGGAGAGCCCCTCGTACGCCTCCAGTATGAATTTCATGTAGACCAGGTCGCGACCGGCGAGCTGGAAGTAACGGTTCTCTGTTTCCATGGGACTCCTTCGCGCGGGCGCCGCTCGACGGCCCCGCAGTTGCCGCCGGCTTTGGTGAACGGGCAGGCGTCCGGATTCAGGGAGCCTGCCGGGTGGCACCGGTGGTCTTTGCTTCGACTCTCAAACCAGGGCTGAAACTGCCCGGGCTCACGGCAGCGGACCGGCCCAACTGGCTGATCCATTGCGAATAGGTGAGTGATACCACTCTGGCCCGCAAAAGACAAATTTTCTTTGGCCGCCTTGCCTCTCCCCCAGCTTCTGATATGTTTTCTGATATGAAATTAAATAAAATTAATATTATTGTGATGGCCGGAAGCTGGCGTGCGGCCCTGCTCAGAGGATGCTGCGGCGCCCTCCTGAGTCTGCTGCCAGGGTTGACACAGGCCCATGCCGGGTACCAGCCTGACCTACTGGTGAAGCTTGCCTCGGAGGGGGATGCCGCGTACCTGGGCGCCGGGATCTTCGAGACCACCGCGCAGCTCCAGTCCAAAACCCAGGCGGCCTTTCCCGGAACTGCCGCCTCCTACCGGATACTGCTGAGAAACGGCGGCGACCAGCCGGACAGCTTCCTGCTTCGGGGCGCCGGGACCCCCAATGGCGTGACGCTGAGCTTCCTGGACCAGGCCGGAGTGGACCGTGCCGCGGCACTCCCCTCGGGCTTCGCCACCCAGACCCTGGCGCCCGGGGAGTCGGTTTCCTTCCTGGTTCAGGTCACGCCGCTCGCCTTCCAGCTGGGGGCCAGCTTCCGGGTCGGGGTCGAGGCCGACTCCGTCTCGGACCCCGCCAGGATCGACCAGGTGAAGACGGAAACGGTCGCCTGCGGCAGCTCCGCGGCGCTGACCATCTCCGCCCCTCCCGACGGCTTCGGGCCTCCGGGGCGCGTCGTCAACTACCCCTACACGGTCACCAACGTGGGGAACACCGTCAACAGCTTCGCCCTGACCGCCGCGAGCCCCGCCGGCTGGGGGAGCGCCCTCTACGCCGATGACGGGGCCGGCGGCGGGGTCGCCGGAGACGGGGTGCGCCAGGCCGGCGAGAACCTGGTGAGCGCCTCCACCGGGCCGCTTGCACCGGGCGCCTCCTACCGCTTCTTCCTCGCGGTGCAGATCCCCGCGGGGAGCGCCGACGGGGCGCGCGCCGACACCCTGGTGGGCGTCGCCGGCACCGGGGCGAGCGGCTTCGACCAGGTGGCGACCAGCGCCACCACTGCCGCCATCTCCGTCGCGGAGAGCGTCCGGAACCTGACCCAGGGAGGCGCCTTTGCGCCCGGCGCGGACGCGCTCCCCGGGGACACCCTGGAATACCGGATGTCCGTCACTAACAGCGGGTCGGCGCCCGCCAGCGCCGTCGGCCTCAAGAGCGCGGTACCCGCGGGCGGCGCGACCCTGCCGGGGAGCCTTAGGATCAGCACGTCTCCGCTGGGAGAGGGGGGGCTGTGCGCCGCGCCGGCCTGCGGCTGGGTGGGCGAGACGGGGGGGAGCATCGTCGCGCATCTGGGCCAGGGAGCGACCGAGACCGCCGGGGGGAGCCTTGCCCCGGGCACCACGCTGTACGTATATTTCCGGGTGCAGGTAGAGTGACGCGCGGGGCGGGGAACGGGCTATGGCCTTTGAGCACAGCAAGGGAGGGAGGGTCGCGGCGAGCTGGTTCGCGCTCGTGCTGCTGCTGGTCCCCGGGACCGCGGCGCCGCTGACTCCCGCGGGGACCGTCATCCGGCACAGTTTCCTGGCGAGCTCCGGCGCCCCCCCCCTGGAAGTAAGCTCCAGCCCGACCCAGGTCACCGTCAAGGACCTGGCCGACCCGACCATCGCCCCGGCGCGGGCGGCGAGCACGGGCGCGGGGCAGGCGCTCGATTTCCTGCACACCATCAGTAACCGCGGCAACACCCCGGACAGTTTCCTGCTCAAGGCCAGCGCCCTCCTGGGGATCCTCCCCGACAGCGGCACCCCCTCCACCCTGCAGTTCTACGCCGGCGACGGCAAAACCCTCCTGGCGAGCGACCCCGGCGGCGGTCAGCTGATCGGCCCCATCGCGCCGGGCGCCTCGCTCGACCTGGTGCTCAGGGTCACGCCCCCCGCGGGGAGCGCCGGACGGGTCAGCAGCATATCGGTGACGGCGAGCTCGACCCTGGCGCCGGCCCGGAGTGCCAGCCTGCTTGACCAGCTGGTGGTCCTGGCGCCCGGCTCCGGCGCGCTGCGGGTCGCCAAGCTCGCCGGGAGCGCGGTCGTCGAGGCGGGAGACCTGGTGTTCTACAGCGTGCAGCTGGAAAATACCGGGGCGGTGGCGCTTTCCCACGCCACGGTCAGCGACACCCTGCCGCGCGGCTTTCGCTACCTGAAGGGGTCGACCCTGCTGGACGGCGCCCCCTTCGCCGACCCGACCGGTGCGGGGCAGCAGTTGAGCTGGGACCTGGGGAGCCTGGAGGCGGGTCGGCTCAGGACCCTGGGCTACCGCTGCGCCGTCTCCGCCGACGCCCCCGTCGGCACCAGCGTCAACTGGGCAGTCGGGTCGGGGACCACCCCGGCCGGCGTCTTGAGCGCTGCCCTCCCCGCCTCCGCGTCGGTCCGGGTGCGCCCCTCGATCCTGGGGGACCGCGCGGTCATCCTCGGCCGAATCTTCGAGGACCGGAACGCCAACGGGGTGCCCGACCCCGGCGAGCCGGGGGTGCCGGGGGTCCGGGTCTACCTGGAGGACGGCTCATTCACGCTGAGCGACCCCGATGGGCAGTACTCCTTCACCGGGGTTTCCCCCGGCAACCACGTGGTGAAGATCGACCGCTCCACCCTGACGCGCCGCCTGATGCCCTGGGCCTACAACACCGCCTTCGCCGGTGTGGCCTGGTCCCAGTTCATCACGGTCCCCTTCGGCGGGCCGGCGCGCGGCGACTTCGCGCTGCTCGAATCGGGGCTCCCCGAAGCGCCCAGGAGCGCCGAAGTCCCGGCCCCGGCGCCCGCTCCGTCCCTGGCGCCCGCTCCGGCCTCGCCTGAGGGGACGGCGGGCGGCCCGGTGGCGCGGCTGCGGGTGACCCCGGAGCGGGTCGACCTGCCGGCTGACGGGGCAAGCGTCCTCCCGGTGACGGTCGAGCTGCTGAACGCCGGCGGGCGGCGGGTTGCCGGGGAGCGGACCGTGACGGTGACGCTCTCCCGCGGGGCGATCGTCGAGGCGGACCTGGACCCTGCCCTTCCCGGCCACCAGGTCCGGGTCAGGGACGGGGTCGGGGTGTTCCGGGTGCGCGCCCCTCTTACCAGCGGCCCCGACCTGGTGCGGGTCACCGGTGAAAACGGCAGCTCCGGGACCGTCGACCTCTACTTCAGCTCCCAGCTGCGCGACTGGATCGTGGTGGGCCTGGGCAACCTGACCGTGGGGCACCGGGAGGTGAGCGGGCACCTGGAGAAGATCGACAAGGAGGACCGCTTCGACCAGGGGATCTTCCACGAGGAGCGGCTCGCCTTCTTCACGCGGGGGAAGATCCTCGGCAAGTACCTGTTGACGGCCGCCTACGACTCGGACAAGGAGCGGCGCGACGGGGTGTTCCAGACCATCGACCCGGAGAAGTACTACCCGGTGTACGGTGACGCCTCGGACATTGGCTACGAGGCGCAATCCCGGGGCAAGATCTACCTGAAACTGGAGGCGGGGCGCTCCTACCTGCTGGCGGGCGACTACCGGACCGACCTCTCGGAAAACGAGTTCTCCCGCTACGACCGGGCCCTGAACGGTGTGAAGCTCGAGCTAAACGGCGAGCGGCTGAGCGCCAAGGGGTTCGAGAGCCGGGTGGAGGAGGCGCTCATGAAGGACGAGATCCCCGGTAACGGGAGCTCCGGCTTCTACTTCCTGAGCCGCAAGCCGGTCTTCGAGAACTCCGAGCGGGTGCGGATCGAGATCCGGGACCGCTACCATTCCGAGCGGGTGCTCTCGGTGACCCAGAAGGTGCGCTACGCCGACTACTCCATCGATTACAGCGCCGGCAGCATCCTCTTCAAGGAGCCGGTCCCCTCGCTCGATCCGAACCTGAACCCGGTCACGGTCGTGGTCAATTACCAAGGCCTGGGGAGCGGTGCCGAGCACTACCTGTACGGCGGCCGCGTGCTGGCCAGGAGCGAGGGAGGCTCCTATCTGGGCGGCACGGCGGTGGTAGAGCAGAGCCCGGGGAAGGACAGCACCCTGCTCGGGCTGGACGCCGGGGTGAAACTCGGGGAGCGGGTCACCCTTTCCGGGGAGGGGGCCGTGAGCGACACCCTGGAAAAGGGGAGGGGGAGCGCCTGGAAGGGGGAGCTGAGCGCGAGCCCGCTCGACGCGCTCAAGCTGGGTGGCTACTACCGGAAGGTCGAGGCCGACTTCTTCAACCCCTCCATGACCGGGTCCGAGACCGGGACCGAGAAGTTCGGCGGGCGCCTGGACTACCGGGGGCTGTCCGACACGCTGCTCTTCGCCGAGAGCTTCGTGCAGAAGGACACCCTGCAGGGGAGCACCCTGTTCGGAAACCAGGCCGGAATCCTGCGCAAGTTCTCCCTTTGGGAGGGGGAGGGGGGCTTCAAGCGGGTGGAGCAGGACAAGGGGGGGCTCAGCGGGAGTTCGGACCTGCTCTACGCGGGGCTCAAGGGTCCGCTCGCCCCGCGGCTCGACGCCACCCTGCGGCGCGACCAGCTGCTCAGCCCCTCGAGCGTCGCCGATTACCAGACCAGGACCTTCCTGAAGCTCGACTACCGGATCACGGACGCCACGCGCGCCTTTGTCACCGAGGAGTACCAGGAAGGGTCGCCGGCCCTGCGCCAGGCCACCCGGTTCGGCCTGGAGAGCAAGCTCTCGGAGCGGATGCGCCTCGCGACCGGGTACCAGATGTCCAACGGCGCCGCGGGGGCCTCAGATGCCGCGACGGTCGACCTCAACACGAAGCTCATCGAGCGGGAGGGGCTCACCCTGGGCTCGCGCAGCGGCTACCAGCTGGAGAACTCCCTTTCCGGGGAGCGCGGCCAGGCAATCCTCGGGCTGAACAGCCGCTTCGAGGCGGCCCGCGGGGTCTGGCTCAATTCGACCCTGGAGCGGGTGGAGACGGTCCAGGGGGCGGGCGGCACCCGCACCGCCTTCACCCTGGCCGGCGAGTACCTGCGCCAGAAGGACCTGAAGCTCACCGGGCGCTACGAGATCCGGACCGGACCGGGCGAGACCGCCTCGCTCTACGGCACCGGGCTCGCCTACAAGGTGAACGGCTCGCTCACCCTGCTCGGCAAGGCGACCCTTTGGGACCGCGACGCGGATGCGGGGCACGACCTGACCCTGGACGGCTACCTGGGCGGCGCGCTGCGCCCCCTGGCGGGGAGCCCGCTGCAGCTCCTGGCTCTCGCGCGCTACAAGGAGAACCGCAAGGGGAGCGTTCCCGGCTCCGACGCGAGCCGCAGCCTGATCCTTTCGGCTGAGCCCACCTACCGGCTGGTGCGCAACTGGAGCGCCCAGGGGAAGTACGCCGGCAAAAAGAGCTGGGTGGAGGACTTCGCGGGGAGGAACTACCAGTCCTACACCGACCTGGTCCTGGCGGGGCTGAGCTACGATCTCGCCGAGCGCTGGGAGCTCTCCGGCTACCTGAAGCTCATGAACCAGTACGACACGGGCCAGCACAGCCTGGGGAGCGTGGTCTCGGCCGGCTACCGGGTCTACCGCAACGTCGTGCTCTCCGCCGGCTACAATTACGCCCGGCTGGACGACCGTGACCTGACCGGCGAGAGCTTCCAGGGGCAGGGTCCTTTCGTAGGTATCAAGGTGAAGTTCGACGAGGATATGTTCGAGGTGGCCGGGCGCGCCTCCGCAGCGCTCCCCGAAGCGCCGCCCCTCCCGCGGCCGGCCCTGGTCCAGGCGCCGCCG